>WPCJ01186089.1_pt1 | contig 16162 bp, 17 predicted proteins | sample 5399831 | NCBI WGS metagenome assembly WPCJ01 (sample SAMN12869470, study PRJNA574797) | sludge metagenome | isolation source: wastewater treatment of pH10 | place: China:Beijing | collected 2019-05-20 | reverse complement strand
TGCGCGCCTTCGGGGCCGGGACGGCCGGGATGACCCTGCGGCCCCGGTGCGCCCGGCTCGCCGCGCGGGCCGCGCAATCCGGTCCGCTCGATCGTCTCTTTTGCCACGCTCTCTACTCCATTCGTGATTCCAATTGCGTGGCTTTTAACAGGGGAAGGATGACGGCATCAATTCGCGGGACGTTCTTCGCGGCCGTGCCAGATGCGGGTGACGATGATGTCACCGATCTTGGGATCGTGAACGAAGCGGATCACATAACCGGATCGTCCGAATGGCACGGATAGCTCTCGCGAATTTCCGTTGCCGGTCGGACGTCCACGATCCGGAAACACCGTAAGCCCATCGATGGCACGGACGAGCGCGACAATGGCTCGACGGGAGGCAGCGGGATTTTGGTCTGCAAGGAATAGTCGCAATCTTTCGAGATCTGCCATCGCAGAGCGCGAAAGAATGACTCTCATATTTTGCGCGGCTTCGGTTGAGGTCGTTCGTTGAGCGTGCCCCAGCTTTCGATCCAGGCTTTCGCCTCTTCCCACGGAACGGCTTCGCCGGTTCGGTGAAACTCGGCGAGGCGGCTTACTTCCTCGGCCAGAGACACGTCGGACCAAGGACCTTCGCCCGCCGCCCTCATGGTTTCCAGATCGGGGGACAGCAGCGCGTCGCCGCCTGCGAGATCGGCGATCAGATCGGACACACTAATCCCCCGCGCCGCAGCACGTTCATTCAGCAGTTCGGCTGTTTCTGCGTCGATCTCTATGCGGACCTTGGAATTCATGGCTGGAGGATAACAGAGCTGGCGCGGTTGTCGAGGAAAGCGCAGCCACTTTCATCCGAACCTGTTTCGCTCTGCCTGCGTCAAAGGGGCGGCTCACAGGGAGACAAGCCATGCTGCCGTCCACGCGTCTGAAACTCGCCTCGTCATTGTTCGGCGCCATCTGGGCGCTCGGCATGTTCTGGTGGAGCGGCGCCTACACTGTTCTCAACGCTGTTCTGCACGCCGTTTGCGGAGCCGGCGCCGGCTTTGGCTGCTACTGGCTGATGCGCGGATGTATCGTGCGCCGCCGCGTGCCCGAGCATTAGAGCGCGATCCGAAACGAATGCTATCCGCTCGCCGGCACGTCGATGCCATCCGCGGAATACTGCTTGATCTTGTTGCGCATGGTGCGGACGGAGACGCCGAGCACGCGCGCCGCATGCGTCCGGTTGCCATCGCAGCGCGCCAGCGTCTGCAACATCAATTCGCGTTCGACTTCCTCGACGGTGGCGCCCACCAGCATCGGCACGACCTCGCTCGGCTCCGAGGCCGGCACCAGCGCATCGATGTCGAAGGCGCCATCGCAGCAGTCACCGGAACGGGCGTCGGGGCATTCCTGCGCGAAGCAATCGAAGTGGGTAAAACTCTGGGGCATCGGCAACCTCCCGATCAACGCACGCTTTGCGGGCGCAAAGCGATACATCGAGACCAAACGGCACCCCAGCCACACCCGCAGGGTGGGCGCGTTTGGTTAACGAAAGGTTAATGGAGGAGGCTACCAAGCCTATGCCAATGAACGCGCCGCACCCGGCGTCATCCCCGGGCCGGGGCAAGCCCGGCCATGACGGAGAGGGCGGCTCACCGCATTCCGAACTGGGCGATGCTGTTATAGGAATCCACGAGCTGGTTGTAGTCGCGCAGCAGCCGCGCCGGCGAGCCTTCGACCATCCAGCCGCTGCGCGCGTCCATCATCATCTTCTGGCCCTGCGTATACGGCACCTTGTCGCGAATGCGGCGCATCAGTTGCTTCGATGTCACCAGCACCGCCTTCGCATTGCTGGTGAACATGGAATCCACCTTGCCGCCATCGGCGGTCTTGGCGTCCTCCAGAGCCTTGACGGTTGCTTCATAGGCGGTCACCGCCCTGGTGATCGCGTCGATATCCGGCTTGTCCGCATCTTCGAGAGCGAGTACGCGCGCGCCATCGATCATGACGGCTTCGACATAATAGCGCGCTGTCCTGCGTTCCTTCGCCTCGATTTCCCTGAGCTGTTCGAGCTTGCGCCTGTCGTTGATGGCATCGACACTGGAGCGCAGGTGCACGTCGGCGGCGGAGAATGCATCCCAGGCGGCGACGAGCTTTGGATGCAGCGCGCGGCCCTTGGCCATCTTGTCGTCCTTGTAGTTCTCCTGCGTGTAGTAATCGTCCGCTTCCTTCAGCAGCGGTCCGAGCGTCGTCACCGCGCTGACATAGGCGGAAGCGGCCGCCTCCAGCGCCGGATCGCGCGGCTCCAGCGCATTGGCTGATTCAACGCCCTTCTTGCAGTCGTCGGTGTCGTAGATCGTGTAGAGCCCATAGATGATGCGCTCCTTGCCGGTCGGCCCGGATTTCGGCGCCCAGCTGAAATAGCGCGACTGCGAGTCATAGGCGCGCGATGACAGCCGGTTGATGCAGCCGACATAGGCATTGAGCTTTTCGGTGGCGGTGGAGGATTGCGCGGTGACGCGATCGCTGGCGATGAATGTCAAAGCCGCTGCCGCACCAGCGGCAACGACGAATGCGCGAAAAGAAATCATCGATCAGGTCTCCAGCGCCTTATGGCGGCATGCTTCGTAACGACGGCGAGGATAGGGTGCACGCGTGAACGCAGCCAGAGCGGGCCGTGCATGGCGCCATGCGGCCGTCAGGTTATTTGACGCAAGAAAGCGCGCACTGGTTCATACCGTATGCATAGACATCGATCCCAGCCGATACGTCACTTGGCTCCTGCGGACTTCTTTTACTTGATCAACGACGCTATGCCCTCGATCTCGATCAGCATCGCCGGATTTGGCAGAGCCTGAACAACACATGTGGTACGTGCAGGGTAGGGAGCGGGACCAAAGGCGTCGGCATATAGCCGGTTCATGGTTGCGACATCCGATGCACGCGTCAGAAACACATTGACCTTCACGAGATGAGTGACATCGGTGCCGGCGTCCGCGAGTATTTGTTTGAACGTGCGTACAACACAGCCAAACTGCGTCTCAAAGTTGTCGGACAAGATACCCGTGTCGTCGAAGCCCGGGATTCCGGAGATGAAGAGCAGGTCGCCTACGCGCGCAGCATAGGACAGTGGCGGCGCCTTGATGCCGGCAGGGGCGAGATAATGCTGGATAGGCATGGCAGGTGTCTCCGGTCAGGGGCAATACGATACGGTCAATTCTTGCGCGAAGAGTGCTGCTGGATGCAAGCGAAGCGCTGACAAAAGAAAGGCCGGGTTTTGGACCCGGCCTTTCTCGAACGATGCGATGTCGAACGCCGCACTACAGTGCCTTGTTGCTATCCTTTACCGCCTGCGCCTGGACATAGACCTGTTCGCCCATGTCCTTGAACTTCTGGCTCATGCTGGCCATGCCGTCCTCGATCACGCCGGACATGCTCATGCCCATGCTCGCCTTGCCGCCGAGGCTCAGCGCCGCCTTCTCGTTGTCGCCGAGCGTCGCTGCGTAGTCGCGCACGTCCTGCGTGATCTTCATCGAGCAGAACTTTGGTCCGCACATCGAGCAGAAATGCGCGACCTTGTGGGCTTCCTTCGGCAGCGTCTCGTCGTGATAGGCGACGGCGGTTTCCGGATCGAGGCCGAGATTGAACTGGTCCTGCCAGCGGAAATCGAAACGCGCACGTGAGAGGGCGTCGTCGCGCAGCTGGGCTGCGGGATGGCCCTTGGCGAGATCCGACGCATGCGCCGAGATCTTGTAGGTGATCACGCCGACCTTCACGTCGTCGCGATTGGGCAGGCCGAGATGCTCCTTCGGCGTCACATAGCAGAGCATGGAGCAGCCGAACCAGCCGATCATGGCGGCGCCGATGCCCGAGGTGATGTGGTCGTAGCCCGGCGCGATGTCGGTGGTCAGCGGCCCCAATGTGTAGAACGGGGCTTCGCCGCATTCCTTGAGCTGCTTGTCCATGTTGATCTTGATCTTGTGCAGCGGCACATGGCCGGGGCCCTCGATCATCACCTGGCAGCCCTTCTTCCAGGCGATCTGCGTCAGTTCGCCCAGCGTTTCCAGTTCGGCGAATTGCGCGCGGTCATTGGCATCCGCGATGGAGCCGGGGCGCAACCCGTCGCCGAGCGAGAACGAGACGTCATACTTGCGCATGATATCGCAGATCTCGTCGAAATGCGTGTAGAGGAAGCTCTCCTTGTGATGCGCGAGGCACCACTTGGCCATGATCGAGCCGCCGCGTGAGACGATGCCGGTGACGCGGTTGGCGGTGAGGTGGATATATTGCAGGCGCACGCCGGCATGGATGGTGAAATAGTCCACGCCCTGTTCGCACTGCTCGATCAGCGTGTCCTTGTAGAGCTCCCAGGTCAGCTTGACCGGATCGCCATCGCACTTTTCCAGTGCCTGATAGATCGGCACCGTGCCGATCGGGATCGGCGCATTGCGCATGATCCACTCGCGCGTGGTGTGAATGTTGCGGCCGGTGGAGAGGTCCATCACGGTGTCGGCGCCCCAGCGGATCGCCCACACCATCTTGTCGACTTCCTCTTCCACCGACGAGGTCACGGCGGAGTTGCCGATATTGGCATTGATCTTGGTGAGGAAGTTGCGGCCGATGATCATCGGCTCGAGTTCGGCGTGATTGATGTTGCAGGGAATGATCGCGCGGCCGCGGGCGATCTCGCTGCGCACGAATTCCGGCGTGATGAACAGCGGCACTTCGGCGCCGAAGCTCTCACCATCGGCGCGCGCGGCTTCGGCGCGCTCGAGCTGCTGCTTGCGGCCGAGATTTTCGCGCTCGGCGACGTAGATCATTTCCTTGGTGATGATCCCGGCGCGGGCGAATTCGAGCTGGGTGATCATGTGATCGCCGACACCGCGCAGCGGCCTGTGATGCGCCTTGAAGGCGGCCGCGGCGTGGGCGGCGCCGACATTGCCGTTGTCTTCCGGCTTGATCTGGCGCCCTTCATATTCCTCGACGCCGCCGCGCTCCTTCACCCAGTCCTGGCGCGTGCGGGCAAGGCCGTTGTTCACGTCGATCAGGACGTTCGGATCGGTGTAGGGACCCGAGGTGTCATAAACCGGCAGGTTCGGCTCGCCGGCGCCTTCCGAGAGAATGATCTCGCGCAGGGGCACGCGCAGGTCCGGCGCGCTATCAGGGATCGCGTAGAATTTTCGCGATGAGGGCAGGCTGCCTGTGGTGACGGCTGGACGGGTGGTGTCGGGATTGGAGCGGATGTTCATGGGACGATCCTCCTGGTGGTTTGGCAATTAGGCTCGAAAGTTGATCGTCATTGCGAGGAGCGTAGCGACGAAGCAATCCAGTTCTTTCTTCACTTGGCTTCTGGATTGCTTCGCTGCGCTCGCAATGACGGTTGAGAGGTGGTTAGGCGCCGAGCCATTGCCGCACGCGGGCATCCGGATCGGAATTCTGGGTGACATCGCTGACGACGGCGATGCTGTCGGCACCCGCGGCAAAGATCTCCGCGGCGTGTTCGAACTTGATGCCCCCGATGGCGACCAGCGGGAGTTTGCCGACGCGCTTCTTCCACGTCGTGATCTTCGGAATGCCCTGCGGCGCGAAGCGCATGGATTTCAGCGTGGTGAAGAAGATTGGCCCGAGCGCGACATAGTCGGGCTCGGCGCGCAGTGCGTTTTCCAGCTCTTCCTCGTCATGGGTGGAAAGGCCGAGCGTGATGCCGGCTTTCTTGATGGCGGCGACATCGGCATCGGCAAGGTCTTCCTGGCCGAGATGCAGATGTTGTGCCTTGAGTTCGATGGCGACGCGCCAGTAGTCGTTGACCACCAGCTTGGTGCTGGTGCCCTTGGTCACGTCGAGCGCGGCGCGAAACAGGATCATCGCCGAAGCGTCGTCGAGATCCTTCGCACGCAGTTGCACGGTGCCGACGCCGAGCGCAGTGAGGCGCCGGACCCATTCGACGGTGTCGACGACGGGGTAGAAACGGTCAGGATACGGCATGCCAGAACGGTGTCCCGATGACTGGAGTGGAGGGAGAAGCGAAATCGCGCGCGCCCATCAGGCCGGCTTCATAGCCGGTGCGGCCGGCCTCGACGGCGAGACGGAAGGCATTGGCCATGGCGACGGGATCGGCGGCCTTTGCGACGGCGGTGTTGAGCAGCACGGCGTCATAGCCGAGCTCCAGCGCTTCGGCCGCATGCGACGGCGCGCCGATGCCGGCATCGACGACGAGCGTGATGTCGGGCAGGCGGTCGCGCAGCAGCAGCAGGGCATCGCGGTTGATGATGCCGCGCGCACTGCCGATCGGCGCTGCCCATGGCATGACGACCTTGCAGCCGGCGTCCACAAGGCGCATGGCGACGCCGAGATCTTCTGTGCAATAGGGGAACACCTCGAAGCCGTCCTTGACCAGGATGTTCGCGGCTTCGACGAGGCCGACCACATCCGGCTGCAGCGTGTCGTTGTCGGCGATCACTTCCAGCTTGACCCATGGGGTGCCGAACAATTCGCGTGCGAGCTTTGCCGTGGTCACGGCCTCGCGCACGGTGCGGCAGCCTGCGGTGTTCGGCAGCACGGCGACATCGAGTTCTGATATCAGCGACCAGAACGCATCGCCGGTCTTGCCGCCCGCGGTCTCGCGGCGCACCGACACGGTGACGATGCCGGCGCCGGAGGCGCGGATGGAATCCTGCATGGTTTTCGGCGACGGATAGAGTGCTGTGCCGATCAGCAGGCGGGAGGAAAAGTCCTTGCCGTAGAAGTTCACTGCCATATCAAGCTCCCACAATCTCGGTCCTCATCCTGAGGAGCGCGATCTTCGCGCGTCTCGAAGGATGATTGTTCCGCGCCTGTGGCCATCCTTCGAGGCTCGCCGTAGACGGCGAGCACCTCAGGATGAGGGGGGAGTTCGTAGCGATGATCATCCTCACCCTCCCTGCCGCGGCGTGATGATCTCGATCTCGTCGCCGGCCTTCAGCGCCGTCTCGGCCCACTGGCTGCGCGGCACCACGTCGTAATTGATGGCGATGGCGCAATGCGTGCCCTCGAAATCGAGTTCGCTGAGCAGCGCGCTCACATGCGACGCCTGGATCTCGCGTGCTTCGCCGTTGACGGTTACTTGCATTGCATCACCTCGTTATCGATCGCGCCACGCTGCACATAGGCCAGCGTCAGCTCCGCCAGCGCCGGCGCCAGCAGGAAGCCGTGGCGATAGAGGCCGTTCACCGAGATCGTGTTCTTCCTGATCGCGATGCGCGGCAGATTGTCGGAAAAGGCCGGACGAAGTCCCGAGCCGAGATCGAGAATGCGCGCCTCGGCAAAAGCCGGATGCACGGCATAGGCGGCGCCCAATAATTCGAGCGCCGAGCGCACGCTGACGCCGCTGCTTTCGGTCTCGATCGAGGTCGCGCCGAGCATGAAACGGTTGTCGGCGCGCGGGATCACATAAAGCGGCCAGCGCGGATGCATGAAACGGATGGGGCGGGAGAGCTGTACCTCGTCGGTTTCGATGAGGATCATCTCGCCCTTGACGCCGCGCAGCGGTGTGTCCTCATCGCGCGCCCAGATGCCGCGGCAATCGATCACGAGCCCGTCGAGATCGCCGGGCTGTTGCTCGCTATTGAAATGGATCGTGCCTCCGGCGGCGGCGATGCGCCGATGCAGTTCGGGCAACACGCGGCGCGGTTCGACATGGCCTTCGGCCGGATAGAACAGGCCCTCGCGAAACCGGCCGCCGAGCGACGGTTCGACGTCCTCAACGCCGGCGGCATCGAGCCGCGTATGGCCTTCGGTCATTTTCGCGAAGCGTTCGAAATCCGAGCGGTCGCGCGGATGCGCGATGACCAGCGAGCCATTGAACGGCGTGTCTGGCAATTCCGCACGCCATAGATCGAGGGCGCGCAGGCCAAGCCGCATGATGATGGGCTCGGAGACCTCGGCCTCGCACCAAGGCGCCAGCATGCCGCCGCCCCAATGGGTGGTGCCTTCGCGCATCTCCGCATTGTCGCGCTCGTAAAGCGTGACTGGATGCCCGGCCTTGGCGAAAGCCAAAGCGTGCCAGGCGCCGGCGATCCCGGCACCGATGATGGATATAGGAGATTGCGTATTCGCAACGGCAGATTCGCCGCGCGACACACCGTAATGCGTCGTCTGATTCATCCCTGTCCCTTCGCCGGCATGACCCGGATCAGGTTCAAAGGGTCACCGCGGTCCTGCGCGTCTCTTCAGGATGAAGAGTGCAAGCTAGCGGTATCTCAGCTCCTCGTCGGAGCCCCCCTCGGAACGTCTCTAATTTAAACGTCCAGCCCGGCGTGTCAACGCGGCTTCACGGGAAGGTCACATTCACTTCGCGGGCTCGACGCTGGCCTGCTGGGCCTGCGCCGATTCCTGCTGTTTCAGCCGCTCGGCCTCCTTGGCGAAGATCGGCTGATGCGGCGGTGCGGAAACTTCCTGCCGCTGGCGCTTGGCGGCGTAGTAGTAGCCGCCGGCATAGTACCGCACCGCGCGGTTGTGGTCGCCATGGGCGGCGCGATAGGCGCCGGCGAGATATTTGATGCCGTAAGTGAGATTGGTGTCGGGGTCGCGCAGGCCCTCGGCATTGCCGGCGTAGCCGACGCCGCGCGCGGTCGCGAGCTTGATCTGCATGAGGCCGATGGTGCCGCCGCGGCCGATCAGGCCGGGATTGTACTTGCTCTCGCGCATGATCACGCGATGCACCAGCGCTTCCGGCACGCCATTGGCCTGCGCATGGGAAGCGGCCATGGCCTGGTAGTCGGCGCGCTGTTGCGCATGGGCGAATTGGGGGAGGGCGGCGAGGGCGACGGCCGACGCCAAAATAGTCGAAATACGGGTCATCAATGGTCTCGAAAATCGCATCCGGCGCTGGTAACGGGCCGGTCTTTCAGATGGCCTAAACCATCTCGTTCAATTCTTGTCGTTTGAGGCGCGAATTGAGTCTTTCTCGGGGCTGCGAGTCCGGGTTCCCGCAGCGATTTACCTCAAATTATGCCGCCCCGTGGTTCCCTCGCGTCATTCGCGGCTGCTGATGCCGTTCTGCCACGGTTGGCCCGTTCATGACCATGTCCATTGTTCGCGCTACGGAAGCCCGCAAGGCCGATAGCTTGCTGCCGCTCTGGGGCGGGATCGGTGTCTATGCGTTGCTGCTCGCGGTCGGCAGCGGGCTGCTCAACGATCCCGACACCTATTGGCAGATCACGCTCGGGCAATGGATGCTCGATCACCACGCGGTGCCGCGCACGGATATCTATTCGTTTACGATGCACGGCCAGCCCTGGATCTCGACGCAGTGGCTGGCGCAGGTCGCCTATGCCCTCGCTTACAATATCGGCGGTTGGGCCGGCCCTGTCGTGCTGGCGGCAGCTTCTGCCTCGCTCGCCATCGCGCTGCTCGCGCGCTTTCTCCATGCGCGGCTCGCGCGCACGCCGACGCTGGTGATTCTCGCCGCGACACTGGCGCTGATGGCCGGCCATATGCTGGCGCGGCCGCATGTGCTGGCGATGCCGGTGATGGTCGCCTGGGTTGCCGGCCTCGTTGGTGCGATGGATCGCAAAAGCGCGCCGTCGTTCTGGCTGCTGCCGCTGATGGCGCTATGGGCCAATCTGCATGGCGGCTTCGTGCTCGGTCTTGCGTTGATCGGCCCCATCGCGCTCGATGCGATCTGGCATGCGCCGAAGGACCAGCAAGCGCGCATGTTGCTGCGCTGGGCACTGTTCGGCATTGCCGCGCTCGCCGCGAGCTGCATCACGCCTTACGGCTGGGAAGCGCTGCTCGCCTCGCGCCGTATCCTCAGCCTCGGCGCCGCGCTCGCCGTCATCGGCGAATGGCGTCCGGCGAATTTCGGCAAGGCCGGTCCGCTCGAAATTTCCGTGCTCGCCGCTTTCGCTTTCGCGCTGTGGCGCGGCATCACGCTGCCGCCGATGCGTATCGTGCTGGTGCTCGGCTTCGTCTATATGGCGCTCGGCCATATCAGGAATGCCGAAGTGCTCGCACTGCTCGCGCCGCTGGTGCTGGCAAAGCCGCTCGGCGAACAGCTTGGGCGCGATGAAGAGGCCGGGTCGGCGCCGAACCGATTGATCCTCGCCGGCATCGCGCTGTGCCTGATCGCGGGCACCATCGTCGTCGCCTCGATCCGCCAGTACACGCCGTCGGAACGCGCAGCACCGATCGCAGCCGTCGATGCGCTGAAGAAGCTTCATGTCAGCCGCGTGTTCAACGACTATGATTTCGGCGGCTATCTGATCTGGCGCGGCGTGCCGACCTTCATCGATGGCCGCACCGAACTGTTCGGCGAAGAGCTGATGGTCGATCACAACGATGCCAGCGGCCTCGCTCAGCCGGACAATCTGTTCCGCCTGCTCAAGGACTACAATATCGACGCAACTTTCATGCGCACCGAAAGCGCCGCGACCAAACTGCTCGATCGTCTCGATGGCTGGGAGAAGGTTTTTAGCGACGACCTCGCGACCATCCATGTGCGCAAGGACGGGGCGACGGGGAAGGTGAGGGAGTAGCCGTTTCGTAGGATGGGTTGAGCGTAGCGATACCCATCGGCAGCAAGCCGTGATGTTGATGGGTATCGCTGCGCTCAATCCATCCTACGTTCACGCCGCCGCTTTTCCGCTATCCGCCGTCGGCAGCGTGATCCGCACGATCAGGCCCTGCGGCTGCCGGTCGCGCAAGGTCAGCTCGCCGCCATGGGCCAGTGCGATCGCGCGCGCGATCGAGAGGCCGAGTCCGAAGCCGGCCGCTTCGTGATCCATGTTCCGCGCGTCGTCGCCGCGCACGAAGGGCTGCAGCATCGCATTCTTCTGCGCGTCGGAAATGCCCGGCCCGTCATCGGCGACTTCGATCACTGCGCCATCCTTCGCCATCACCAGCGTGATCGCCGCCTCGCCGCCGAACTTCACGGCATTTTCCACGAGGTTGGTCACGGCGCGATGCAGGTCGTCCGGTCGGGCCATCGCCATCGCATGGGTGGGGCCCTGATAGGTCACCACGTGGCCGATATCGGCGAACTGGTCGGCGATCAGTTGCAGCGTGGTCGCGATATCGGTGAGCGTCAGTTCCTCCAGCCGGCGGTCGTTGCGCAGGAATGACAGCACCGCCTCCAGCATCGCCCGCATCTGGTCGAGGTCGCGCAGCATGTGCCGGCGATGGCCTTCGTCCTCGATGAATTCCGAGCGCAGCCGCAAGCGCGTGATCGGCGTACGCAGATCGTGGCTGATGGCGGCGAGCATCTTGGTGCGGTCGTCGATCAGCGCGGTGATGCGCTCGCGCATGCGGTTGAGCGCGCGCGCCACGGCGCGGATCTCTTCCGGTCCACGCTCGGGCAGCGGCGTCGCGGTGCCGCTCAGGCTGAATTCCTCGGCGGTCTTCGCGAAGGACGAGAGCGGCTCGGCCAGCATGCGCGCGGCCCACAGGCCGAGCAGCGTCAGCGTGATCACGGCAAAGGCGAAAGTGAGGAACACCGGCCCGCCCCAGAATGGACGCGGCCGGCGTTCCGGCATGTCGCTCACCGAGAATGTCTGGCCGTCGGGGAGCACGATGCCGATGCGGTCGTCGGCCAGCGGCATCGCACGCGCATCGTGCCCCATCAACCGGTTCATGCGGCGAAACGGAAAGCCTTCGCTGCGCTGGTCGGCATTGGCGCTCGGGACGAGGCCACCCGGTTCATGGCGCAGCTCGAAGCCCGGGAAGATCTGCTGCATCCGCGCCAGCAGCGCCGGCCGTTCGCCTGCGGGTGTCGCCGACAGCAGCTTCGCCATCGCCACCAGTTCGCCATGGCCGCGGTCGGGCGGCACCGGCTGGTCCGGCCGCAGCACCGCGAAGCCGACGCCGATGATGATGTGAATGGCGACGATCGACACCACCACGAGCGCGGCGATCTGGCCGCTGATCCGCCGCAGGTTGAGGACGTTCAGCAGCTTCATGGTCAGCCCGGCTGCGTGGCGCCGATGGTTTCCACATCCGGCGTGAACATGTAGCCGCCGGAGCGCACGGTCTTGATCAGTTGCGCATCCTGCGGATCGGCCTCGATCTTGCGGCGGATGCGGCTCACCAGGACGTCGATGCTGCGCTCGAACGAGCCCGCATTGCGGCCCTGGGTGAGGTCGAGCAGGCTGTCGCGCGACAGCACGCGGCCGGGCCGCTCCACGAAGGCCCGCAGCAGGTCGAACTCTGCCGAGGTCATGGCGATGCGGGCGCCTTCGGGATTGCGCAACTCGCGCAGGCGGAAATCCATCTGCCAGCCGAGAAAGGCGAGTGCCGTGGCGCTGGGCGTCGCGCTGGCATTCAGCGCATTGGCCTGCCGCCGCAGCACCGCATTGATGCGGGCCAGCAGCTCGCGCGGATTGAACGGTTTTGGCAGATAGTCGTCGGCGCCCATTTCGAGCCCGAGGATGCGATCGACATCCTCGCCGCGCGCGGTGAGCATGATGATCGGCACCTGGGAGTCCCCGCGCACGCGGCGGCACAGGCTGAGGCCATCCTCGCCGGGCAGCATGACGTCGAGGATCATCAGGTCGATGCGATTCTCCGCCAGCGCCTTGTCCATCTCGCGGCCATCGGCAGCGACGGTGACGTTACAGGCGTTGGTACGCAGATACTTGGCGATCAGCGTGCGGGTTTCGCGGTCGTCTTCCACGACCAGGATATGGGGTGGGTTTGCCATGTGAACCCTTTTCGCCGGTATTGACGCCAATTGCAGGGAAATTTTGTTTCGGTCTGTTGCTGTTCCAGCGAGCGTAACCCAGCGCAACATCTTGGCAAGCCGGCAGCAAGATCCCGTTAACATGGTTAATCCGAGATGACGGCACTACCAGGCCAAAGCCTCTCGGAGCAGATCATGACGACCATTTCGGCTGCCGCCGGCAGCTCCTACCAATCTCCTCTCCAGAAGCTGCAGCAGGAGCTGCAGGCCGAGATCACCTCGGGAAAGATCAGCAGCGGCGACCAGGATGCGTTGTCGGCTGCCTTGAACAGCATCGACCAGTCGATGCAGGCCGATCGCGCCAGCGGCGGCACGCGGCCCGCGCCCGGCGAGATGAAATCGAAGATCGACGATCTCATTGGCGCGCAGGTGTCGAGCGGCAACCTCACGTCGGACCAGGCGGACGAACTCAAGGGGGTGTTCGAAGCCGCCTTCGCTCATGGCCCCGGCGGCGCCCGCGGTGCCGGCGGTCCGCCTCCGGGTGGCCCGCCGCCTTCCGACAGCGCCGATAGCAGCGACGACACCGATGGCTCGACAGATATCAATGACATCATGCAGCAGTTCCTCAGCTCGCTGAAACAGTCGCTCGAAGCCTCGACCTCGAATGCCTACGGCGCCAGCGGCGTCACCGCTTCGGGAACCACGGCCTCCTTCACGGCGCTGCTGGTGGACTACAAGAGCTGACATTGACGCGTCGTAGGATGGGTTGAGCGAAGGCGCGTCGCGCCGGAGCGATACCCATCACCTCGCGCTCTCCGTGCGATGGGTATTGCTTCGCTCAACTCATTCTGACAATGGAACCAGCCGCATTGTTCCTCATTGTTCCCTTCAACTAACAAAAGGAGGACATGATGAGTCTCGATACCATCACCCGGCCGCACACGCTGATCGGCAGCGACCGGATCGAGGGAACGGCGGTTCGGCGCGCCAATGGCGATTGCATCGGTCATATCGAACGTTTGATGATCGACAAGATCAGCGGCAAGATCTCCTATGCCGTCATGTCGTTCGGCGGTTTCCTCGGGATCGGTTCCAATCTGCTGGCGGTGCCATGGACGTCGCTGGCCTATAACAGCAAGCTCGACGCCTATCAGCTCGATATCGATGACGAAGACCTGCGCAGGGCGCCGTCTTTCACGGAACAACGCGATTTCGATTGGGGTGATCGGTCGCAGGAAGAAGCGCTGCACCGCCACTATGGCGTCGCTCCATATTGGGGTGAATTCTAACTACACTTCGACATCACCAATTTCGGTCGTGAACCGGAACTGTGGTCGAATCCTCGCGTTGCTTTCGGACAGGTGGCAACAACAGGAGGAAGATATGTTCAAGACATATATGACGGCTGGTATCGTCGGCTCGGCACTGCTCGCGACGGTGGCCTTTGCGCAGAGCCCGAGCACCACGACAACGACGGCGCCCGCCGCTGCACCGGCGACAGCGTCCGACACCACGTTCAACGGCAACTGGCGGACATCGAAGGTCGTCGGTCTCAACGTCTATAACGAAGCCAATGAAAGCCTCGGTTCGATCAACGATCTTCTGACCGACAAGCAGGGCAATATCAAAGCCGTGGTGATTGGCGTGGGTGGCTTCCTCGGCGTCGGCGAGCGTCTGATTGCCGTGCCGTTCGACAAGATCAAGTTCGTGAGCGAGCCGCTCCAGACCGCGGCCAGCGGTTCGGCGGGTATGACGAAATCGTCGTCGACCTCCAGCGGCATGACCACCGGCGCGGCGACGTCGGGCGGCTCGGCGGGATCGGCAGCAGCGCCGGCCAAGCCGAACCCCTGGTATCCCGACCACGCCGTGATGAGCGGCGCCAGCAAGGATCAGCTGAAGGCGATGCCGGAGTTCAAGTATTCGACCTGACGGTCGGGTGAGGTACGAATGACATCGTATTGGTGACGATGTCGTCCGATGAAGAGGGCGCGTCTGCTCCTGCACGACGCGCCCTTTTTCGTACCCGGAATGCAGATGCCGTAGGATGGGTTGAGCGCAGCGAAAACCCATGCTGTTTGTCGTCGCGGCTGGCTCCGCCGATGGGTTATCGCTCCGGCGCTCCGCGCCTGCGCTCAACCCATCCTACGATCTATCATCTACAACTGCGGCAGCTTGGTCACCGTCACATTGATCGCGCCTTCCGCTTCGGCGATCACCCGCAGCGTCTTCGAGTCGAAGGCGATGCCGCCGAGCCGCAGCGCGGTGATGTCCGCGCCGACGCGCAGCCCGTCTTCGTTCTTCTGGAAATCGGCCAGCACGCTCGCGATCTTGCGCTGTGCGTTGGAGGCGAACGGCTTCAGGTCGATCACCGCATGCTCGGTCAGCGTCCGCTCCAGCAGCGGCATCGCCGCCCGCGCCGCAGCGCCCAGCAGGCCGAAGGCCGCTTCCGACTCCACCGCCAGTTCGAGATCGGTGAAGCGCATGATCTGGTTGACCTGATCGAGCGCGGGCTTGCCCCAGACATGGATGGTGGCTTCGCCGCCGAGACCGAACCAGCTCGATTTTTCCCTGGCGTTCACCAGCAGCGAGATCAGCAGCCGGTCGCCCGAGGCGCGCACCGTTGCCTTCTTGACGGTGACCGACACCGACCCGGAGCCGTCTTCCGGAAACGTCTTCCCGGCGAGCTGCGTTTCGATGATCTTGTTCAGTTCGGTGAACGGCATGTCGATGGGCACGCCGATATTCAGCTTGCCGGGGCCGGCGGGCACGATGGCCAGCGTTGCCGGGAACGGGCAATTCGGCGTCGTCTGCGTCCCGGTGACGCGTGTCTCCGCTTCGACGCCGAGCGTCAGCGTGATGTTGCTGCCGTCGATGCGCGGCTGCGCGGCGATGGCGCGGGTCGGCTTCAGTTCGAGATACAGGTTCTGCACCGAGCTGGCGCCCTGCAGCGGCACCGAGCGGCACAGTTTGGCCCATTCGCGCCGGGCATTCTGTTCGAAGGCGGGGTCGTTGCGCAGCCGCTGCTGCACGGCAGCGATCTGCTCGTTGACCGCATTGTCGATCATCGGCTTCACCTGCGCCGGCACGTTGATGCGCACGCCGCTGACCGAGGCATTGGTGTCGCCGAGCGCGACCTGCGCCGACAGATTGGGGTCGATGCGCCAGTTCGGCGTCAGGCGCGGCTGCGATGCCACCACCACATTGCCGCGGATCTCCGCATTGGCATTGACGTTCTTGATGTTGATGTTGCCGATCTGCTTGGCGACATTGCCGCCGAGCAGATTGCCGAGCGCGCCGCCCAGCGCCTCGCGGACATTTGACGACAGTTCGCCGCTCACATTCAGCGTGCCGTTGAGCGGCGTGGACATTGTGAGCGTGTCCTGCGCGCCGGTGGTCGTGATCGGGCCGCGGGCGGCCGTCCATTTGATGTCGGCGTTCTGCAACACCTGCTGCGCCGGATTGGCGGCGGTGCCGGCGAAGTTGCGCGGTGCGCCGCGTTCGGCGACGTCGCGGATCGCCGTCAGCGCCACCGCGATGGGGGCGACGATGG
>WPCJ01318248.1_pt1 | contig 16172 bp, 16 predicted proteins | sample 5399831 | NCBI WGS metagenome assembly WPCJ01 (sample SAMN12869470, study PRJNA574797) | sludge metagenome | isolation source: wastewater treatment of pH10 | place: China:Beijing | collected 2019-05-20 | reverse complement strand
CCTTCAGCCAGCGGCGCTGCCTGCCGTTCGGCGGCGTCCGGCTTCGGTGGCGGTGGCGCGACGGTGTCAGGCAGGGGTGGGGGTTGCGGCGGGGTCTGGCCGCCTGCCGTGGCTGTCGTTGCGATGAGCAGGGCGAATGCGCGTGCGGCGTTGGCGACCGTCATGCGGAAAATATGATCCGGCCACCGGCGGGCGGCAATGCGGCGTTCCTTCACATCGCGTTACGCGGCGTGTCAGGGCCCATATCAGGCACCGATGGCCTCGAGACCTCCCTCGAGCCAGTCGCCCAGCATCGGCATGCCGAGAAGATAGCTCGACGCGCGCCGGCCCTGGCCGCGCTGGCGTGCTTCGGCGACGACGTCGTCCCATTCGCCGGCGTCGAAATCGCCGCGGCCGATCCAGGCGAGCGCGATGAGCTCGGCCGCCTCGTCGACGTTGAGATCGTTGATGAGCGCGCGCAGTTCGCGTTCGGTCAGGTCTTCTTCCTCTTCCTCGGCGAGGCCGTCGTGGTGATGGCCGTCGCGCGAATGCTCGTTGAACTCGATCTCATGCTCGCTGCCGGCTTCGTAATCGCTGTTGAGGCCGGCGGCGAGCGCCTTCGCCTTCAGCACGAAAAGGCGCACGGTGTCGGGATCTATCGTCAGATCCCATTCCTTCTGGAACGGCTTGCGCATCGAAACCTCCATTCACACTGTGCATGATAGCGAAATTCTGGTGATCTTGACGAGGCGGATATGCGATTGGCGTTGCGACTTCTTGTCCGGAAACGTCGCGATGTGGCTTTTGTCCCCCAAGGTTCTGCCGATCCTTCTCCTTGTCGCCTCCAACGTCTTCATGACGTTCGCGTGGTACGGGCATCTCAAGTTCAAGACAGCGCCGCTCTACGCGGCCGTGCTGTTCAGCTGGATGATCGCCTTCGCCGAATACTGGCTGGCGGTTCCGGCCAACCGCATCGGCCATCAGGTCTATTCGGCCGCCGAACTCAAGACCATGCAAGAGGTGATAACCCTCGCGGTCTTCGTCGTCTTCTCGGTATTCTACCTGAAGGAGGCGATCACCTGGAACCATCTTGCCGGTTTCGCGCTGATCGCTGCGGGTGCGGCCATCATATTTCGCGCCTGAGCCGCGCGTCGCGGTTTTAACCGGCGCATGAGCCGTGCGGCGGATGGCGCGCCGCCAAAATTCCACGTGAAATGCGCGCAGGAATTGCTATATTTACGGCGTGAAGCATGGAACGGTTCGTTGGCCGAGGCTGTCGGACCGTTTTCTTTTTGTGTGGCGCTCTCCCATGCGCCGGACGGAAAAGGTACGAAAGGTCGAACGACATGAACAAGGTTCCGATGACTGTCGGTGGATTCGCGGCTCTCAAGGAAGAGCTGCGCTGGCGTCAGCAGGAGGAACGCCCGCGTATCATCGAGGCCATCTCGGAGGCGCGCGCGCATGGCGACCTGTCGGAGAACGCCGAATATCACGCCGCCAAGGAAGCGCAGAGCCTCAATGAAGGCCGCACCGGCGAGCTGGAAGACCTGATCGCGCGCGCCGAGGTCATCGACGTGACGAAGCTTTCCGGCAGCACGATCAAGTTCGGCGCGACCGTGGTCCTCGTCGACGAGGACACCGAGGAAGAAAAGACCTACCAGATCGTCGGCGATCAGGAGGCCGACGTGAAGGCCGGCCGCATCTCCATTTCCTCGCCCATCGCCCGCGCCCTGATCGGCAAGGCCGTCGGCGACGAGATCGAGGTCAACGCGCCGGGCGGCGCGCGCGGGTACGAGATCGTCGAACTGCGCTGGCAGTGAGCGCGACTGGAGAAGGGGCAGGGGCGCCAGCCGCCCGCGTCGACATGGCGCGGGTGGAGGTGGTCGTGCCCAATTTCAAGCGCAGGCTCTCCGGCGTCACCAGCACCATCATCCAGCTCGTGCCGCTTCAGGAAAAGACGATCGGCGTGGCGACGCTCGGCCCCGGCCTGCCGGACCATCTGCCGAAGATGCGCTGGTGGCAGGTTCCCGCGCTCATCAGGCGGCCGAAGAGCGGACGGCCGCGCGTCTGGCATGCGCGGCGCAACACCGAGATGCTCGGCGGCCTGATCCTGCGCCACGTCTTCCGCGCGCCGCTGAAGCTCGTCTTCACCTCCGCCTCGCAGCGCCGGCACACGCGCTGGACCCGCTTTCTCATCGGGCGCATGGACGCGGTGATCGCGACCAGCCGCAAGACCGCCGCCTATCTCAAGGTGCCTAACACCGTCGTCATGCACGGCATCGACACCGAACGGTTCCGTCCGCCGGTCGACTGCACGGAAGCGGCGCGGGAGCTGGGGCTCGATCCCGAACAGCTTTATGCCGGCTGTTTCGGCCGGGTGCGCCGCCAGAAGGGCACGGACCTGTTCGTCGACGCGATGATCGCGCTCCTGCCGCATCACCCGCGATGGTCGGCCATCGTGGCTGGCCGGGCGACGCCGCAGCACAAGGCCTTCGAGGACGAGCTGAAGGAACGGGTCGCGAAGGCCGGCCTTGCCGACCGCATTTTCTTCGTCGGCGAGCATCGCGACATCGACCGCTGGTATCGCGCGCTGTCGCTCTATGTCGCGCCGCAGCGCTGGGAAGGCTTCGGCCTCACGCCCCTCGAGGCGATGGCAAGCGGCGTTCCCGTGGTGGCGTCCGACGTCGGCGCGTTTTCGGAGCTGATCGAGGACGGGGTGACGGGCAGGATCGTTCCGCGCGACGACCTCGCCGCGATGACCGAAGCGGCGCGCGGGTTCATGGCCGATGATGCGGCGCGCATCGCGGCTTCGGAGACGAGCCTGGAAAGAGCCAGGGGCGTCTTCGCCTTGCAGGGCGAGGCGGAGACGCTGGTTTCCCTCTATGTCGAGATTGCCGCAGCGGCCTGAGCCGCTCGCGCGTGTCGATGGAGTGTGACGGCGAAGGTCAGATCCTGCTCAGCAAGATCGTCTTGTGCGCCTCGCTCTGTCGGCTGAAGCCTGTCGACTCCAGCTTCATCAGCATCGCGGCGATCTTCTCTTGACCCGTGATATGTGGGTGAATTTCGACGACGATGTGCCTGACCCCGTCAAGGTCCGAGCCGGACAGAAGCTCGATCTCCGCGCCCTCGACATCCATGATGACGACACCGGGGCGATGTTGCGCGATGACGTCGTCCAGCGGGTCGCTCGCCACGGTCAATGTCTCTGAATGACCGCCGCGATCCTTGGTCGAAGACGACACGATGTTGTCGCTGCGAAAGAAGGTGACGGGCTGGCCGTCCGTGGTGATGGCGCGCATCCGCAGATTGGGTGTCAGCCCGTTCAGGGCATAATTCTTGCGGATGATTTCTTCGAGGCGCGGATTCGCCTCATAGGACAGCACGTTTCCTTCTCCGCATATGCTTGCGCTCAGAAGCGAGACGACACCGATTCCCGTGCCGATTTCAAGCACACGGTCGCCCGGCCGCAACAATGCCCGCGCCAGGGTCCGCTCGTGGCTTTCGTATGTCCCCTTGAACAGGGAGGAGCGCACGAAGCGAGGCAGGCTTTCCTTCTCCGTCGATATCCGGATGCCGTCCAGAGTGATCTGCTGCGTATCACGCAGGCGGTGCCAGTACAGCTTCAAAGAACGGAACGGGTTCTTCATGGCCTTCGCCTTCACTTCTTCGCGGAGATGAACCACCCGAGGGACGTCGCGCAGATCCGCTCGCCGCGGCGTCCGGAATAGCGCCCGTCGCCTGTCGCGAAGGCGATCCTGGCATAGGCCACATCGGCGAAGTGCGTGAGGTGGAACCGCAACCGCCTGAGGATGCCACGATAGCCGCTGATGTTGGCGCCGCTCGTGTAACGTCCCCAGATCAGCGGGTGCAGCTCGACCTCGGCGAAGCCGGCCCGCTCCAGCGTTTCACGCCACCAGCTCGGCGTCGCCCGGAAATAGTCGTCGGGATGGCCGTGTATGCGGAAGATGAAAGGCACGGTGATGTGCGCGAGGCCGCCCGGCTGGAGAACACGGTGAATCTCGCCGATGACGAACTTCGCATCGTAGATGTGTTCCAGCGTGTTGAGGCACAGGCAGGTCGGGAAGCTGTCGTCGGCGACGGGAAACTCGCCGCCCGGTCCGATGAGATAAGTAGGAGCAATGGCGGGGTCGATGTTGATCGATTCATACGTCACATCGGCCGGGAGCAGATCCCGGTACAGCGAATTGCCGCCGCCGCCGACATCGAGGATAGGGCCTGCGAGCTGCAACGCGCCAAGATGCTCGTATTCCAGCGCCCGCAGGCAGCTCAGGTTCTTCTTCCTGCTGTAGAGCTTGCGCCAGCGCGCGAGGCTGGGCAGGGGCGGCGCAACATAGTTGTAGATCAAGCGAGACCTCGGCGAATTTGCAGAGACGGTTGCTGTTTTTGCGCCGCTGACCCCACCAGAGCGACGTGAGTCGTCTCCCGGATGCCTTGCGGCGGATTGCATTTCACGGCACGTGAATCTAATGCTCCGGTGCGACCGCATCGCGGCCGTTGCGGCTCAAGATGCGATGTAGCGGAAGGGTTTCCGGCTTGGCAACAGAAGAATCGACATTGGCGAGCCGTCTTCCGATTTCCGCTTTCATCATATGTCAGGATGAAGAGGCGACGCTCGGCAACTGCATCGAGAGCCTGCGCGGGTTCCCCGATATCGTGATCGTCGACTCCGGCTCGACGGATGGCACGCTCGATCTGGTGCGCTCCTATATCGAGCGCGGCTGGCCCATCAGGCTGCTCAGCGAGACGTGGCGGGGATATGCCGGGCAGAAGCAGTTCGCGCTGGATCAGTGCCGCGAGGAGTGGTGCTTCAACATCGATTCCGACGAGCGCGTCGACGATGCCTTGCGCGCGGCGCTGCCGCAGATGCTTGCTGCCGACGCCTCGATCGTCGGCTGGCGGATCGCGCGCCGCCCCTACCTCATCGGCTACGGTTATACGCCGGCCCACGTCTACGAACGGCGCAACCTGCGGATCATCCGCCGCGGGAAGGGGGCATACGATCTCGCCCAGAAGGTTCACGAGGGCATCAGACCCGACGGACAGGTCGCGGACGCCGCGAAAGGCAGCATCCTGCATTTCCGCAATCTGGTGATCGACCAGCAGATCCTCAAGGAAAACAAGTACTCGTCGCTCAAGGCGGATCAGAAGGTGAGCGAGGGCGTGCCGGCAAGCCGGCTCAAGCTGGTGTTCAATCCGCTGCTCTATTTTCTGCGGCTCTACTTCCGCAACGGGCTGTGGCGCTGCGGCACGTCAGGCTTCATCGAGGCGGCGACGGCCGCGGTCTATTCGTTCCTGACGGAAGCGAAGATCCATCAACGCCACGCGCTGCGCGCCATGCCGCAGGTCGACGACATGGACGGCAGCCCGTTGGCCCGCAAGACACAGGAACGCGAATGAAGATCGCCCACTTCCATTTCGGCAAGGACGGCGGCGCGGAGCGGTTCTTCGTCCACCTCGTCAACGCGCTGGCGAAGCGCGGCGTCGAGCAGAAGGTCGTCATCCGGCCGGGCCGCGCCTGGAAGAAGGATTTCGATCCGTCCGTGGGCATCAAGGAAAGTCATTTCCGGATCGCGTCGCTCGACCGGATCGCGTTGCCGCTCTACGTGCGGGCAATGATCCGCCGCTGGCAGCCCGATTGCGTGCTCGGCTGGATGCCCAAGGGCGCAAAGCTGGTGCCCAATGTTGCCGGGCCGCTGAAGCTGGTTCGCCTCGGCGACTATCCCACGTCGCTGCGGAAGTTCCGCAACATCGACACCATCGTCTGCAACACGCCGGGCATCGCCCGGCATGTGCGCGAGATGGGATGGACGCGCGGAGTGGAGGTGATCTCCAACTTCACCGAGACGGCTCCGGCCGCGCCTGTCGCGCGCAGCGTGCTCGACACGCCCGGAGACGCCTACGTGATCTCGTCCATGGGACGCTTCGTGCCGCGCAAGGGGTTCGACGTCCTGATCCGCGCCCTCGCGAAGCAGCCCGACGCCATTCTCTGGCTGATCGGCGGCGGCGAACAGGAGCAGAACCTGAAGACGCTCGCGGCCGAACTCGACGTCGCCGACCGCGTCCGTTTCGCCGGCTGGCAGAAGGATCCGCTGCCGTTCATCGCCGCGAGCGACTGCTTCGCCATGGCGTCGAGCCACGAGCCGCTGGGCAATGTCGTGCTCGAGGCGTGGGGGCAGGGCGTCCCGGTCGTATCCACGCGCTCCGAAGGACCGACCTGGTTCATGCGCGACGGCGAGAACGGTCTGCTGGTCGACATCGGCGATCACGAGGCCTTCGGTTCGGCCTTCGGTCGCCTTCGGGAAGAGCCGCAGCTCGCCTCCCGCCTCGTCGAGGGTGGGCGCGCGACACTGGACGCGATGTTCTCGGAGAATGCGATCGTCGAGGCTTATATGAGGCTTGTCGAGAACCGCCCGCGCGCCTGACGCGACGAGGCTAGATCCCCACCAGACCCTCGTCCTTCACCTGACGGATGGTCAGCGCGGTGCGGACGGTGTCGACGTTGGGGGCCGATGTCAGTTGCTCGATGACAAAGCTCTGGAAGCTGGCGAGGTCGCTGGCCACGCAGTGGAGCATGAAGTCGGATTCGCCGGAGACCATCCAGGCGGCGCGCACGATGGGCCAGCCACGCGTGCGCTCGGCGAAAGCCTTCAACTCGGCGTCCGACTGGTGGTGAAGGCCGATCAGGCAGAAGGCGACGACATCGAGGCCGAGCGTGCGTGTGTCGAGCAGCGCGCGATAGCCGCGGATGATGCCTGCATCCTCCAGCCGCTTGACGCGGCGCAGGCATGGCGGGGCGGAGATTCCGACGCGGCGCGACAGCTCGACATTCGTCATCCTGCCGTTGTCCTGAAGCTCCTTCAGGATTTTCCAGTCGATGGCGTCGAGGTCAGCCTTGAAAGGCATGCGGGCGGCTCCGGCGCTGCGTGAGAATCTTTCATGATCGCGCTGCGAAGTTAGCGGATGTTGCGCCCGGCTGTCCAAGGCATTCGCGCCGCGGGCCGGCTTTCCCCAGCCTTTGTCCGGCGCTGCATTTCGCCGCCTTGCAAGGGGGGGGCGGCACCACCTAGATTAGCGGTATCCGCACACCCGCAAGACGAGGTTCCGCGCCGCGCGCGGGCAAGCCCAGGAAGGCCGACCATGACCGCCATACACGCGCCCGTTCTCATCATCGGCTCGGGACCGGCCGGCTATACGGCGGCGATCTACGCCGCGCGCGCCATGCTCAAGCCGGTGCTGATCGCCGGCATGCAGCAGGGCGGCCAGTTGACCATCACCACCGACGTCGAGAACTATCCCGGCTTCGCCGAGCCGGTGCAGGGGCCGTGGCTGATGGAGCAGATGCGGCTCCAGGCCGAGCATGTCGGGGCCAAGGTCGTGAACGACCTCGTCACCGAGGTCGTGCTCGACCAGCGGCCGTTCCGCATCCTGACCGATTCCGGCCAGACCTGGACCTGCGACGCGCTCATCGTCGCCACCGGCGCGCAGGCCAAGTGGCTGGGCATCGAGACCGAGCAGGCCTTCATGGGGTTCGGCGTTTCGGCCTGCGCCACCTGCGACGGCTTCTTCTATCGCGGCAAGGACGTCGTCGTCGTCGGTGGCGGCAACAGCGCCGTCGAGGAAGCGCTCTATCTCGCCAACCTCGCGAAGAGCGTCACCATCATCCACCGCCGCGGCGAGTTCCGGGCCGAGCGCATCCTGCAGGAGCGCCTGTTCCGCAAGGACAACATCAAGGTCGTATGGGACCACGTCGTCGAGGAGATCACCGGCGAGGCGCGCAACGGCCCGACGCCGCCTTCGGTCACCGGCCTGAAGCTGCGCAACATGCACACCGGCGAGACCGGCGACATGGCGACCGACGGCGTTTTCGTCGCCATCGGCCATGCGCCGGCGGTGGAGCTGTTCGCCGGCAAGCTCAAGCAGAAGCCGAACGGCTACCTGTGGACAGCCCCGGATTCGACGGCGACCGACATTCCGGGCGTGTTCGCCGCCGGCGACGTCACCGACGATATCTACCGCCAGGCGGTCACGGCCGCCGGCATGGGCTGCATGGCGGCGCTGGAAGCCGAGCGCTACATTGCCGAACAGGAAACGCTGCGCGAGGCGGCGGAGTAGCCTTCGGGCGAACCGGGCATGCGGGCGGCCTTTCGCGGTTGCCACGGGCGCGAAAATGAACCATCCCCGTTCGCGGCGGGGCAACGACGACACGAGACAACGGGGAACCGGCCGTCATGGCTCTGGACTGGGACAAGCTGCGCGTCTTTCATGCTGCCGCGGAGGCGGGGTCATTCACCCATGCCGCCGAGACGCTGCGGCTGTCGCAGTCGGCGATTTCACGGCAGGTCAGCGCGCTCGAGCAGGATGTGGGCGTGCCGCTCTTCCATCGCCATGCGCGCGGGCTGGTGATGACAGAGCAGGGCGAGATCCTCTACCGGACCGCCCACGAAGTGCTGATGAAACTGGAGACGGTGAAGGCGCGGCTGACCGAAGCCAAGGACCGCCCGTCAGGCCCGCTGCGCGTCACCACCACGGTCGGCCTCGGCTCCGGCTGGCTGACCGAGCGGGTGCAGGAATTCCTCGACCTCTACCCCGAAATCCAGCTCCAGCTCGTCCTTGCCAACGAGGAGCTGGACCTGACGATGCGGCAGGCCGACTGCGCGATCCGCCTGCGCCAGCCGCAGCAGCCCGACCTGATACAGCGCAAGCTGTTCACCGTGCATTTCCACCTGTTCGCCGCGCCGTCCTACATCAACAAGCACGGCAAGCCGCGCACGATCGAGGAAATGGACAAGCACCGCATCGTCACCTTCGGCGATCCGGTGCCTTATCACCTGGCCGACATGAACTGGCTGGAGATTGCCGGGCGGCCGGAAGGCTCGCGCCGCGTCGCCACGCTGCAGATCAACAACATCATGTCGATCAAGCTCGCCGTCCAGCGCGGCGCGGGCATCGCCATGCTGCCGGACTACATGGTCGACAAGGATTCCGGCCTGGTGCAGATCATGCCCGAGACCGAGGTGCCGTCCTTCGACACCTATTTCTGCTACCCCGACGTGATGAAGAACCAGGTCAAGCTGCACGTTTTCCGCGACTTCCTGATCGCCAAGGCGCGAAGCTGGGCGTATTGAGGCTCGCCTGTGCCATTCATTGAGGCATGGCCTATTTCTTGAGCTATGCGTGCCCTGCATGGGTGCAATGCGAAAGACATTGCTTGCAATTTGGGCGGGGAGCGCTCATATCACATACATCTCCTGGGCGCATTCCTCCTCCCATTGGCGCCCACGAGTGTTCCCCTCTGGAGGTTTTGCCTACGGGCGCTTCCAATACTCAAGCCGGGTCGTTTCGATCCGGCTTTTTTTTTTGCCCTGCGTCCGGTGGCTGGTCGTTGCGGCGCTCCGGTGCATAAGAAAACGGCAGCGCATGGCGCTGCCGTTTCGGACAGGGGCGCGCGAAGGCGCGGCCCTGCGTCGGGTGGCGTTCAGGCGGCCTTGCCGCTCGCGCTCATCACCTCGTCGGCAAGGCGGCCGGTCAACTCCGCCATGTGATCGAACGCGGCCATGTAGGACGCGACGCCGGCCGTGGCCGAGCGCAATTCCACGATCAGGTTGCCGATCTCGGCCTGCGGCATCGTCGCCTCCACCACGTCCCAGCCGGGCCAGCCCGGCCTGCTGTCGAAGCCGAGGATCTGGCCGCGCCGCTGCGGCACGATCGCCGTCACCTTGGCCGTGGTCTCGCTCGGCGTGGCGATCTGCACCTTCAGGATCGGTTCGAGCAGCACCGGCGAGCAGGCGGCCATGCCTTCCTTCATGCCGATACGCGCCGCCTGCTGGAAGGCCATGTCGGAGGAATCCACCGTATGGTAGGAGCCGTCGGACAGGTTGACCGCGATGTCGACCACGGGGAAGCCCAGAGGGCCTGCCTTCAGGAACTCGCGGATGCCGGCCTCCACTGACGGGATATACTGCTTCGGCACGACGCCGCCGGTGATGGTGTCGGTGAACTCGAATCCCGAGCCGCGCGGCAGCGGCCTGATGCCAAGCACCACGTCGCCGAACTGGCCATGCCCGCCCGACTGCTTCTTGTGGCGGCCGCGCTGGGTGACGGATTTGCGGATGGTCTCTCGGTAGGGCACCTGCGGCGGATGCGACTCGACCGCGATCTGGTACTTGCCTTCCAGCCGCTCGACGGTGACGCGCAGATGCATCTCGCCGTGGCCGGAGATGATCGTTTCGCCGGTGTCCTGGTTCTGCGCGATGGAAAGGGAGGGGTCTTCCTGGATGAGCTTCTGCAGGCTGGCGGAGAGCTTGACGTCGTCCTTGCGCTCGCGCGGCCTCAGCGCCACCGTGAAGACGGGCGAGGGTATCTCCAGCGTCGCCAGCGCGGAGACGTTCCTGGCGGTCGAGAGCGTGTCGCCGGTGGCCACGTCGTCGAGCTTGCCGAGCGCGACCGTCTCGCCCTCGGCCGCGCTCGCGACCTTGGCCTGCTCGCGGCCGAGCAGACGGTAGATGCCGGAAACCTTGCCGGACGTGCCGCGCGAGGAGACGATTTCGGTCCCGTCGGCGATCTGGCCGCCCAGCACCCGCGCCACCGACAGCTTGCCGCCATGCGGCGTGTGGATCGACTTCATGACCTGAAGCACGGTCGCGCCCGGCGCGATGCCGAGCCGCGCGCGCGTCGCTTCCACGTCCGGCGCATCATGGCGGATCGTCTTCAAAAGCCGCATGATGCCGTTGGCCTTCTCGGCCGAGCCGATCAACACCGGAGTGACCGATCCGTCGCGCAGGTCGGCGGCGAGGTCGTCGAAAATCTCGTCGCGCGGCGGCTCGACCTCCTCGAGCAACTGCTCCATCAGCGCGTCGTCATGGTCGGCCAGCGTCTCCAGCATCGAGAAGCGGGCCTCGATCTCGCGGGCCTTCTCGTCGTCCGGGATCTCGGCGACGGCGCTCTCGGCGTGCTCCTGGTAGATATAGGCGCGCTCCAGCGCGAGGTCGATCGAGCCGACGACGATGCCGTCCTTGCGCAGCGGTATCTGGCGCAGCAGCAGCGTCGCGGCGCTTGCCGGCTGAAGCAGCTTCAGCGTATCGCGCACGCCGGCCGTCGCCTTGTCGATCTTGTTGAGGAACATGACGTGCGGCACGCCCATTTCCTCGATCTTGCGCATGATGAGCTGAAGCGCGGGAATCTTCTTCTCGTCGGGTTCCGCGACCACGACGGCAAGGTCGCAGGCGGCCAGGATCGGCTGCGCCTCGAAGGCGAACTCGATCGAGCCGGGGCAATCGACGAAGGTGATGCTTTCGCCCATGAACTCGGTGGTGGCGAAGGTCGCCTCGACGCTCATCATATGGGCGCGGGCTTCCGCCGACGCGTCGCCGACCGTGTTGCCGGAGGATACCGCGTTCTGCCGGAGGATTGCTCCCGTCCGCGCCAGAAGCGCCTCGAACAGCGTTGTCTTGCCGCTCGAAAAGGGACCGACGATGGCGACGCATTTCGGTCCCTTCCGGCGTTCTCCTGCTCTTTTTCCCATGATCTTCGGCCTTTCCTCTCACGTTTCCCTGCGGGTCGGTCCCACGGTTCGTATGAGCGGCGGCCGGCCTGCGGCCGTCGCATGGCCGCGACGGCGCTGCGGCCGCTCGAAGGCCATGACGGCATCGTCACACGGCTATGGGACGAGGGCAAGAGGTGCCAAGCAGGGCGACCTGTCGCACCGGACGCATCATCCGGGGGGCGTCATCCCGCGAGGGAGATTGCGGAGGGGATCTGCGTTTCGACGCCGGGGTCTGCGAAGAAGCGCCGAAGCGTTTCCTTCGGGGCCGGGCGGGCGATGTGGTAGCCCTGGAAGCGGTTGCAGCCGGCCGCCCGCGCCAGCGCGAGATCGTGCTCGGTCTCGATCCCTTCCGCGACGATGACCAGATCCTGGATGTGGGCGATCTGCGTCAGCGCCGAGACGAAGACGCGCGCCACCTCGTCATGCGACAGGCTCTGGATATAGCTCCTGTCGATCTTGATGGCGTCGATGGGCAGCGTCTTGAGATAGTTGAACCCGCAGAAGCCGGTGCCGAAATCGTCGAGCGCCACGCGGAAGCCCATTGCCCTGGCCGCCTCGATCCTGCGCAGGATCTCGGGCGTGGCGGTGGTGGCAGCGGTTTCGGTGATCTCGAGGACGAAATTGTCGGCCCGGCATCCCGTCTCGTCCAGAACCCGCCGGAGCATGACGACGAATTCGTCCCGCTTCAACTGCTCGGCCGAGACGTTGATGCTGATGCGGGAGCCGGGAAAGGCCGCGACGTCGAGGCAGGCGCGGCGGAACACCCAGGCCCCGAGCGTGTCGATGAGGCTCGTCTCCTCGGCGATGGGAACGAACTCGCCCGGCGTGATGAGACCGCGCGCGGGATGCCGCCAGCGCACCAGGCCTTCGACCGCATAGGTCGTGCCGTCGGCATTGACGACCGGCTGGTAATGCAGCTCAAGCTCGTTGAGGTAGATGGCGGCGCGCAGCTCGCGCTCGATGAAGCGGCGATGGCGCTTTTCCGACAGCAGCCCGGTATCGAAGACGGTGATGCGTCCGCGGCCGTTCGCCTTGCTCTCATAGAGGGCAAGGTCGGCCAGCCGCATCAGTTCGTTGGCCTGGCCGGCATGCGCCGGGGCAAGCGCCGCGCCCATCGACACGGAAAGCGCCATCGTATGGCCGTCATGCGGAATGCCGGCGCGCAATTCCTCCATGAGCCGATGCGCGCGCGCCGCCGTCGCCTCCACGTCGCAGCCCCGGATCAGAAGCGCGAACTCGTCGCCGCCGAGCCGGCCGACCATTCCCTCGGGGAAAAGCCGTGCCATGGACTTCACGAGGTGCCGCAGCACCGCATCGCCGAAAGGGTGGCCGAAGCCGTCGTTCAGGCGCTTGAAGTGGTCGAGGTCGACAAGGACGAGCGTCGCCTGCCGTGGCGCCAGCGGGCGGCCGAGCGCGCGCCGAAGCTCCTCCAGGAACGCGCCGCGCATCATCGCCCCGGTGAGCGCGTCGGTGCTCATGATGCGCGCCGTTTCCACCTCGTCGATCGAGGCGCGCCGCAGCCGGTGGCTGATGGTGCGCTGGAGATAGGCCAGAACGGCGATGGCGGTGAGGTTGACGACGAGGCAGAAGCCGAGCGCCCATGCCAGCGCGGTGATGTCGTGGAATGCGGCCAGCGACCAGCCCAGCGTCAGCGCGCTGACCAGGAACAGCATCTGCAGCACGTAATAGCCGCGCCTGCTGTGGCTTCTTATGGTTGTGAATCTGCTCATCTTCGCCGCCCCGACTTTGCAGCGAGGTTAGGGCGCGGCCTTTAAGGAGCGGTTGAGCGAATATGAAAGTTTTGTGACACGCGACAGGCCGCCGCGTGTCACGGATGATGCGCAGCCGTCAGGCAAGCGACCCGGTAAAACGCTGGATGCGCGTGCAGGCGTCCTCGAGCAGCGCTTCGGAGGTCGCGTAGGAGATGCGGAAGTTCGGGCCGAGGCCGAAGGCCGAGCCGTGAACCACCGCGACGCCTTCCGCTTCCAGAAGCTCGGAGACGAAGTCCTCGTCGGTCTCGATGACCTTGCCCGCCGGGGTCTTGCGGCCGATCAGCTCCGCGCAGGAGGGGTAGACGTAGAACGCGCCTTCCGGCGTCGGGCAGGAGATGCCGCGCGCCTGGTTGAGCATCGAGACGACGAGGTCGCGCCGGCCCTGGAAGATCGCCTTGTTCTTCAGGATGAAGTCCTGCGGGCCGTTCAGCGCCTCGACCGAGGCCCACTGGGCGATGGTGCACGCGCCCGACGTCTGCTGGCCCTGGATCATGTCCATCGCCTTGATGAGATGGAGCGGCCCGGCCGCATAGCCGATGCGCCAGCCGGTCATGGCGTAGGCCTTGGAAACGCCGTTCATCGTCAGCGTGCGCTCGTAGAGCGCCGGCTCGACCTCGGCGATGGTGCGGAAGGTGAAGTCGCCATAGGTCAGGTGCTCGTACATGTCGTCGGTCAGCACCCAGACCTGCGGATGCTTCAGCAGGACGTCGGCGATCTCCTTCAGCTCGGCGGCGGTGTAGGCCGCGCCCGACGGGTTCGAGGGCGAGTTCAGCACGAGCCACTTCGTCTTCGGCGTGATCGCCTTTTCCAGCGCCGCGCCGGTCAGCTTGAAGCCGTTGTCGATCGACGTTTCCGCATAGGCCGGCTCGCCGCCGCACAGCGCCACTATCTCGGGGTAGCTGACCCAGTAGGGGCGCGGAATCACGACCTCGTCGCCGGGATTGAGCGTCGCCATGAAGGCGTTGAACAGGATCTGCTTGCCGCCGGTGCCGACGATGGTCTGTTCCGGCTTGTAGTCGAGGTTGTTCTCGCGCTTGAACTTCGCCGCGATGGCCTCGCGCAGCGGCGCGATGCCGGAAACCGGCGGGTACTTGGTCTCGCCGCGGCGGATCGCCTCGATGGCGGCGTTCTTGATGTTGTCCGGCGTGTCGAAATCCGGCTCGCCCGCGCCGAGCGAGATGACGTCGCGTCCTTTCGCCTTCAACTCGCGCGCTTTCTGCGTGACCGCGATGGTTGCGGACGGCTTGACGCGGGAAAGGGCATTGGCGAGGAAGGCCATGACGTGATCTCCGATCCTGGAAAAGGCCGCATGTTTCGGCCGCGCGCTCAATGCCGCATCCTTGGCTTTCGCGCAAGCGCGAAGGACGCGCCAATGGGCGCGCAAGCGCGGGAATTCGGCGCTCGACGACCATCGCGCTTTAACAGATAGTAAATCCTTCGCCGGGATACTGTCCGGCGGGGCAAGGTTGCCAGCACGGGGAGACCCTCTTGTCGCGCAGCATCGCATTCGCCCACATCGTGCGGCACGACGACCGCACAGCCACCGGCGCGTGGGCCGGCTACACGCTCATGTCTGCTTTTCAGCCCATCTTCGCCTTTCGCGACGGCAAGCTCGACGTCGTGGCGTTCGAGGGGCTGATCCGGCCGTTCCGGGACGGGGAGGGCGTTTCCCCGGCCGAATTCTTCCACGCGGTTCCGGCCGGGGACCGGATGGACGTCGAGACGCTGACACGCACGCTCCATCTGCTCAACGCCGGGCCTTTCCTGCCGTATCCGGCGCTGCTCTTCGTCAATTTCGATCCGTCGCTGTTCGCCGAGCCGAAGGCGACGGAGGTGGCCCTGCGCGACATGCGCCTGACGCTGCACGAAGCGGGGATCGATCCGGCCCGCATCGTCTGCGAGGTCACCGAGAAGCGCTCGACCTCGCCGCAGAGCCTCATATCCTTCGTCGGGGCGCTGCGCGACCACGGTTTCCGCATCGCCGTCGACGATTACGGCGCGGAGGAATCGGATCTCGATCGCGTCGCCGCGCTCGACCCCGACATCGTCAAGTTCGACGCTCAATGGATATCGCGGCTGATGGATACCCGTCCGGGCTTCGCCCTGCTCAGGGTGATGGTGGAGGAATTCGCTTCGCGCGACATCGGCATCGTCTTCGAGGGCATAGAGGAGCGCTGGCAGCTGGACCTCGCCGAAGAGGCCGGCGCGGACATGGTGCAGGGCTACGTGCTCGCTCGACCGGAACTGGCGCCCGAATGCTTCATCCACTTCAAACCGTCGGTCGACGCCGCCTATGAGGCCATCGTGCGGGCCGACGAAGGAAGGCCCGACCCGGCCACGCCGGGGCGGTCGCCGGGCGCGCAAAAGACCTTCGGCCGCCGCCGGTCCGGCTGATCTCTCGAGCGATCCTTCCGGCCGACTGCTCAGGCGTGGAAGGACGTCGACGGCGCGTGCCCCGACAGCATGGCGACCACGTCGTTCAGCGCGTCGATGTCGACATAGTAGAAACGGGAAAGCTGGACGGCGATCTCGTCCTCGGCAAAGCCGCGAACAAGCAGAAACTCGGCGGCGACGGCTAGCTCGGCATGTTCGGTCAGCCGGCGCTTGTGCGATGTATCGGATGAAAGAAGCATTGTCGTTCCCTGTCGTTCTGTTCTTGTGATTGCGACGCATGGGCACGCATACCCGGACCTTTCTGTCGGTACTCGGGAAGCACAGGACGGATACATGGGAAAGCGAAGCGCAGGATAATCTTCCCCGCGAGTCGCAAGATCATTATGCCACGATGTCGAGCGTTAACAACCGTCGCCCGGCTTTCTGCGCCGATGCCGCCGCAAGCCTTGCGCAAGCTTGGATGG
>WPCJ01305434.1_pt1 | contig 16233 bp, 14 predicted proteins | sample 5399831 | NCBI WGS metagenome assembly WPCJ01 (sample SAMN12869470, study PRJNA574797) | sludge metagenome | isolation source: wastewater treatment of pH10 | place: China:Beijing | collected 2019-05-20 | reverse complement strand
GCCGCTGTTCACATCGCCGGCTTGCGGCCGAAGGACGACCGGCGCGGCATCCTCAACCCGACCGAGGCGGTCGCGAGGCTGCGGGCCTGGGTGCCGGGACGATTGGCGCTCAGCCTGAAGACCCAAGGAGTCGTGCGCTATTCCGGGCGCGATGTCGGCATCGCCATCATCGGGATCGAGCCGCAGGCGGAGATGAAGGTCTCCTCGCTCGCCAAGGATTTCCGCCAGGGCAGCTTCACCTCGTTGATCGCTGGCGGCAACAACATCGTCGTCGGCGATCGGTTGGCGCAACGCCTCGGTGCCGAACTCGGCACGACGGTGACGGTCGTCTCCTCCACCGGCCAGAGCCGCGCCTTCAAGATCGTCGGCCTGTTCCATACCGGCACCACGGCCCGCGACGAGGGCGAGGGCTATGTCCTGCTCAAGAACGCGCAAATAATGAGCGAGCGCCCGAACGCGATCAACGAGATCCGGCTGAAGCTCGACGACCCCAACACCGCGCCGCAGGTGGCGCGCCGGGCCGAGACGCAGCTCGGCTACAAGGCGGTGGCCTGGCAGGAGGCCAACGAGTCGCTACTGGAGGCGCTCGTGATCCGCAACGTCATCATGTACACGGTCGTCGGCGCGATCCTGCTGGTGGCCGGCTTCGGCATCTTCAACATCATCTCGACCATCACTCATGAGAAGGCGCGCGACATCGCCATCCTGAAGTCGCTCGGCTTTACCGAGACCGACATGCGTCGTCTCTTCCTCCTCGAAGGAGTGGCGCTCGGCGCCGGCGGCTCGCTGATCGGCTGGGCGTTCGGCTTCTCGCTCTGCTTTGCGCTCTCGTTGGTCCGCTTCGAATTGTCGGGCGCCAGCGTGGCGCAGGAGATCACCCGCCTGCCGCTGGCCTGGAGCATCTGGCACTATCTGATCGCCGCTGGCTTCGCTTTGATCTCGGCCGGTGTCGCCGGCTACCTGCCGGCAAGACAGGCGGCCCGGCTCAACCCGGTTGACATCATCCGGGGCGCGACATGAACCCGCTGATCGAGACGGTCGGGCTTACCCGCGTGCTACCCGCCGCTGTGCCGGTGACGCTGGTCCAGGACATCACGTTGACGATCGGGGCGAGCGAGTTCGTCGCCATCACCGGCCCGTCCGGCTCGGGAAAGTCCTCGCTGCTCTATCTGCTCGGTTTGTTCGACAAACCAAGCGCCGGCACGCTCACGATCGAGCGGAAGGACACGGCCGGGCTGAGCGAGCGCGAACGGGCTGGAATCAGGTTGGCGACGCTCGGCTTCGTCTTCCAGTTCCACTTCCTGCTGCCGGAGTTCACGGTGCGGGAGAATGTCGAGATCCTGATGCGCCGGCTCGGCCGGCTCGGTGCGACCGCCATGCGCGAGCGTTCGACAGAGTTGCTGAGCGCGCTCGGCCTCGCCGACCATCTCGACAAACGGCCCGACCAGCTCTCGGGCGGCCAACGCCAGCGTGTCGCCGTCGCCCGCGCGCTTGCCAACGATCCGCCATTGATCCTCGCGGATGAACCGACCGGCAGCCTCGACAGCAAGAATTCCGAGCAGGTCTTCGTCATTCTGGATGCGCTGGTGCGCGAGCGCGGTAAGACGGTGATCGCCGTGACGCACGACACTGAGATTGCGGCGAGGGCGAGCAGACGCATCAATCTCGTCGATGGGCGGCTGGCTGAGAACTGAGGGCATGACTTGGAAGCTATCGCACAGCGCTTCTCCTCGCTCGCAACTTCACTGGCATAGGCCGAGAGTTCAGCGCCGCGCCGATAGCTGAAGTTGGGCCTCTGCTAGAAAGCGGACGTTGGCGTTCGCGCTCTTAGACGCTCAAGAGGCTCACACCCGCCAGCGCACTGATCGCCAATGTCGGGATCATCCCGATCCTTAAGCGCAGCATGGCGATCATGGCGGCGGCCGAGAGCAGGGCAGCCCGCCAGTCCCACGAAGACAGCACCGGGAGATCGGGCGTGATGCCGAGGATTTCGACCGCCCGCACCTGTCGGAAGACGACGTGGAGCGCGAACCACAAAGCCAGGTTCATCACGACGCCGACCACCGCCGCCGTGATCGCGGTCAGCGCAGCCGAGAGGGCCTTGTTACCGCGAAGCGCTTCGACATAGGGCGCGCCCAGGAAGATCCAGAAGAAGCAAGGCGCGAAGGTCACCCATAGCGTCAGGACCGCGCCGATAGTGCCGGCGACCAGCGGATCGAGCCCGCCCGGCGCGCGGTAGGCGGCGAGGAAGCCGACGAACTGGAGGACGAGGATCAACGGCCCCGGCGTGGTCTCCGCCAGGCCAAGGCCATCGACCATCTCGCCCGGCGCCAGCCAGCCGAAGGTCTCGACCGCGGCCTGGGCGACGTAGGCGAGTACGGCGTAGGCGCCGCCGAAGGTGACGACCGCCATCGTGCTGAAGAAGCCACCGACCTGCGTCCAGACGCTGGAACTGCCCGTCAAGGGCCAGAGCGCCAGCACTGGGCCGAGCCAGACGGGTAGCCAGATCGCGCAGGTCCCGAGGGCCTTGGCGCCCGATGGCTTCGCGTGGTCAAGCTCGCCACGCTCGAACATCAGATCGACGACGCCCTTGAACTCCGGTGCCCCGGCCTTGCCGCTGTGTCCACCACCGGCGAACGTCGCCGGCGCGTAGCGGTGCCCGAGCCAGCCGACGAGGCCCGCCGCCAGGATGATGATCGGGAATGGGATCTTGAAGAGGTAGATGCCGATGAAGGCCGCGACCGCGATGACGATCATGGCGCGGTTCTTCAGGGCGCGCCTGCCGATCCTGAGGCTGGCCTCGACCACGACGGCAAGCACCGCGGCCTTCACGCCGAAGAAGACGGCGTCGACCAGCGGGACGTGGCGATAGAGCACGTAGAGCAGGCTCAGGCCTAGCATCACCAGCGCGCCGGGGACGATGAAGAGCAGGCCGGCGACGAGGCCGCCGATCGTGCGGTGCATCAGCCAGCCGATATAGACGGCGAGCTGCTGAGCCTCGGGGCCCGGCAGCAGCATGCAGTAATTGAGGGCGTGCAGGAACCGCTGCTCGCCGATCCAGCGGCGGTCCTCGACCAGTTCCTTGTGCATCAGGGCGATTTGGCCGGCGGGCCCGCCGAAGGAGAGGCAACCGATCCTGGCCCAGACCTTGACGGCCTCGGCGAAGGTCGGAGCGGACGGTACGGCGACGGTGGCATCTTGTGGTGTCGCGAGGGTCATGGCGCGCTCCCTCAAGCCGACTTCGGGCCGGACGGCCAGTTGTGCGTCTCTTCGGTCGCGTCGCGGCACCAGCGGTAGAAGGCGTCGTAGAGCAGCATGCCGGCGTCGAGCTGTTCGAGATCGTCACGGAACATCCGCGAGAGGCCAAGCGACGCCGCCAGGAAGCCGGGAGCCTCCGCGGTAAGATCGGGCCGGGCGGTGTCCGCGGCGCGCACGATCGTGGCCAGCCGGTCGAGAGCCGGCGAGGCGAGGCCGAACTCCTCGATCATGACGTCGAAGGTGCAGCGCTCGCCGCGATGGCTCCAGAAGACGCCGTCGATGTCGAAAGGCGCGGCGCCGAACCGGTCGGCGACGTCGGACACCTCCGCAGCCGTGACGAATAGGAACACCGCCTTGGGGTCGACGAAGCGGCGGATCAGCCAGGGGCAGGCGATGCGGTCGACCTTCGGACGCGACCGGGTGACCCAAAGGGTGCGTCCCTTGGCGTCGCGCGGCGGGAGCTTGCCGGTCGACACGAGAGGTGCGCCGGCATCGCGCCAAGCCTCGAAGCCACCCGCGAGGTTCTCGGCCTCGACACCTTCATGCCGTAACCAGGCGGCGACGCCCTCGCTCAGCTTCTGGCCGCGCTGGCAGACCACGACGACGCGCTGGCCGACGTAGTCGCCAGCCCATTCCGCGACGTTCTTGTGGGAGCGATGGTCGGCGCCGGGCAGGATGCGCGCATCGAGCGCGATGTCGTCGGGGATCCGGACATCGACAGGGGTCGGCGGACACGGCAGGCCGACGAGCCGGGACAATTGGGCAGCGGTGATCTGGATGTTGGAAGACATGAGCGTCCATCCCTGAAACGAGGAAGGTGGACGCGAACATTGGGCTGACGCCTCACGGGGTCGTCGCGAAGAACCCCTTGGGACGATCTTGAACCACAAGGCCGCCCCGTCCGCAACAGTTCAAACGCGGGTCGCGCCGGACTGGCGGCAACCATTCCATGTCTACGCCTTCGTTCAGCCGGCCCGGGCCGGCCATCGCGCGTGCAGGTCGTCGATGACGATGGCGTGGGAGTGACGACCGGCGTGCTCGGCGAGGTGGGGATGATTCGTCGGGAGTTCCGGATGGTCATGCGCGAGCGCTTCCGCGCTGCCGGCGGGCCAGAGGGGGGACGCCGTCACCGTGGCCGCGAGCGTGGCGACCGCGAACAGCCCGGCCAGCGTCGCCAACGGCAAGGACGCGCCCAGCCAGCCGGCCAGCGGATAGGTGATAAGCCAGCAGGCGTGCGACAACGCGAACTGGGCGGCGAAGACGGCCGGTCGGTCCTCGGCGTGCGCCGACCGCCGCAGCAGCCGGCCGGACGGGGTTTGTGTCGCCGAATAGCCGATGCCGAGCAAAGCCCAGGTCGCGAGCAGCGTGATCCACCCCGCGGTCGACGCGGCTGGAGCGAAGGCCCAGCCGTTGGCGAAGAGAACCAGCGCGAAGCCGCCCAGCACCGCCGCGAGGAAAGTCGCTGCCGTCAGCATGACGGTCCGGTCGGCATACCTCTCCAGGACGCGCGGCAGCGTCAGGGCCGATAGCATCGAGCCACCTCCGAAGCAGGCCAGCGCGAGCGCGACGGCGTTGTTGTCGAAGCCAAGCCGCCCCTTCACGATCACCACCGTGTTGACGATCACCAGCGCGCCGCCCATGGCGACCGCCATGTTCAGCGCCAGCAGGCCGCGCAGCCGGGGCGTCGCGAGGTAGATCCGCGTTCCCCGGGTCGTCTTGTCGTAGATGCCCCCCTGGCGCGGCTTCGCCGGCGAGACCGGGAGCGTCACCGAGAGGACCAGCGCCGCCGACACCAGGAACCCGACGACGGTGCCGGCGAACAGCCAGTGGAAGTTGATGACGGTCAGCAGCGCGGCCGCGAGCATCGGGCTGACGATGCTCTCCAAATCGTAGGCCAGCCGGAAGAGCGACAAAGCACGGGTGTAGTCCTCTTCCTCGGGCAGGACGTCGGGGATCGTCGCCTGGAAGGACGGGGTGAAGGCGGCCGATGCCGACTGGAGCACGAACACCGCCAGGTAGACCTGCCAGACCTCGGTGATGAACGGCAGCGTCAGGGCGATGGCCGCCCGCACCAGGTCCATCGCGATCAGGAAGGATCGCCGCGGCAACTGCGCCGCGAAGGCGCCGACGATCGGGGCGACGGTCACGTACGCCAGCATTTTGATCGCCAGCGCGGTGCCCAGCACCGCTCCCGCCCGGTCGCCGGCGATGTCGAAGGCGAGCAGGCCGAGCGCGACCGTCAGCAGCCCCGTGCCGATCAGGGCGATGATCTGCGCCGAGAAGAGGCGGCCGTAGACGCGGTTGGAGAGGACTTTCAGCATGGCGGCCTCACAGGAACTTGGCGATCGCCTTGAAGTCGTCAATCGGCTGGCGACGCTCCGGCGACACCTCGCCGACGACGTCGTCGAGGCAGTGGTCGAGGTGGTCCTGGATCAGCGTGCGCTTGGCCTGAATGATGGCGCTCTCGACCGCCTGGAGCTGCGTCGCGATGTCCAAGCAGGGACGACCCGCCTCGATCATCTCAACGACCTTGGCCAGATGGCCGCCGGCGCGCTTCAAGCGCTTAACGATAGCGGGGTGACTATTGTGGGCATGGGGCTCGCTCATGACTTGCGTATATCCCCCCTAGGGGGATAAGGGAAGCCACTTGCCTCGACGTGTCGCGTCAAGCATTCGTTAACGATAGGGACCACGGATTGCCGACCATGATGCGCCGCAGCACAGCCTACTTGCTGAAGGTCGTCGTCGCCCTCGCGGTGACGATCGGCATGCTGCTGTCCGCGATCCACGTGTCGACGAGCCACAATCCCGCAGTGTTGGCCCAGGCCGAGGCCGAGCGTCACGCCGAGCTCGCGATGGAGGTCGCCGAGCATGGGCACTCCCATTTCGACGGCGACGACGCCGAGCAGATCCCGGGACGCCTGCACGGCCACAACTCCGCGGACCATGTCCACGACGCCGCGAACGCCCTGCCCCTCCACGCGCTGCGGCTCCCTTCGCCGGTTCGCGTGAGCCTACCAGGCGTCCATGAGGGCGCCGGGCCGGGCCTGCGTCACGGCCTCGACCGGCCACCGAGACCGATCGTCGCCTGATCGCGCGCCGCCGCCCGGCGGCGTTCCCTCATGACGAAATCTCGGAAATCCGATGAAACGTTCTTCGCTGGAGGGGCGCCGCAAGCTGCGCGCGCTGCTCCTCGTCCTGCTCGCCGCCATGTTCGGGTTCATCAGCCTGAACGCGGCGCTCGCCCATGCGGTCGCCGAAGGCGACAAGGGCTACATCCAGGAGATCACCGGCATCCACCTGCTGCCCTTCACCTATCTCGGGGCGAAGCACATGGTCACCGGCTACGACCACATCCTGTTCCTGTTCGGGGTGATCTGCTTCCTCTACCGGATGAACCACGTCGCGCTTTATGTCAGCCTGTTCGCAATCGGCCATTCCACGACCATGCTGCTCGGCGTCTATTTCAACGTCGGGATCAACAGCTTCCTCATCGAGGCGATCATCGGCCTGTCGGTCGTCTACAAGGCGCTCGACAATATGGGCGCCTACCAACGGTGGTTCGGCTCCCAGCCGAACACCAAGGTCGCGACCCTGATCTTCGGCCTGTTCCACGGCTTCGGCCTGTCGACCAAGATCCTCGAATATAACATCTCGCCCGACGGGCTCGTGCCGAACCTCCTCGCCTTCAATGTCGGCGTCGAGATCGGCCAGCTGACGGCGCTCGCGATGATCCTCATCGCCATGGGCTTCTGGCGCCGCACCGCCGGGTTCTGGCGCCACGCCTACACCGCCAACGTCTGGATGCTCACCGCCGGCTTCGTGCTCGTCGGCTGCCAGCTCATCCTCGGCCAGCAGGTCATCGACACCCAGCTCAAGTTTGCGGCGCCCTGCCGGAAATGTCACTCCGCGTTCCAGCAGGATCGCGCGCAGTTGATTGATGAGACTGGTTCGCTCGGCAACCAGGCGCGAACGCACCCGGTGCAGCGTCTGGATGTCCAACTGCTCCTGGCTCTTGAGTTCAATAAAACGCATCGTCGGCCGCGACGCGGCCTCGGCGATCCCCTCGGCATCGCGATCATCGTTTTTCTGGGCTTTGATATAGGGGCGAACATACTCAGGCGACATCAGCCGGATCTCGTGCCCTTGCGCCGCGAACAGGCGACCCAAATGATGGGCACCGCAGCACGCTTCCATCGCCACCACGCAGGCCGGTAGCTTCGTCACATAGTCGATCAGCGTCTGCCGACGCATTGTTCGACGCACGACTACTGCACCGGCCGCATTCACGCCGACCACACTGCAAGAGTTCTTGCCCAGATCAACGCCGAGGATCACAATAGACATTGGCTCGCTCCTTTCCTTCCTTCATCGACGGCATCATACAAGAGGCCGGGATTAGGGCGGGCCATTCCATAAAAACAGCCAGTTCTCTAAGGTAGCTGCACTGCCCGCTGACCTGCCTGAAAGCAGACTTTTCGATGGTCGGGAATAGGCCAGAAACGTCCATTCCCCAGCCGCCGAGCCATTACATCGAAACGCCCCCGTTGAATGATGGGAACAAGGGAGAAATTTGGAACCCTCTGTAGGGAACCCCCGGGATAGGTGGATAAGGCCGTTCCGGGCGCTCGAACCGGAACGGATTTCCGATGAAGACGATGAACAACGGCGCCGCGACCGCGGAGGACGATGCCCGCCCGGCGCCCGCTGATCTCGCACGCTATGCGCGGGCCTATCGGCTCAGCACCGAGCACGCCTCGATGTTCCCGATGTGGCAGGCGGCGCTGGCGCATGCGCTGCTGTTCGACCATGACGGCGACCGCGTGCATGAGGAGCATGGCGGCCTGAACGGGCGCCAGCTTGCCGAAGGCGCACGTGCGATGGCGCGGACGTTCGCGCTGCTGATGGCGGAGGCCGCAGCCCGCGACGAAGCCGAGCTCGAACAGAAGATCCAGATCTACGAGATGATTATCTTCCTGCCGAACGAGATAGAGCGTTCGCGCACGGCCTATATGGTGGAGATCGCCATGCATGCCGATGCGAGCGCGCTCGGGATCTCGCTGCGAAAGACGCGGTACGATGCCGGCCCCGTCGGCTTGCAGTAGGATCTTGGCGCATGGCTGGAAACGCCCGCCGGGATCGAGCGCTGCGAGATGGCGGGCGTGGATCGGAAAACGCTGAAGCGCTACTCGGCATATGGCTTCAACGCGGCCTGGCGCCGTTCGGTCGCCAACGAGATCTACTTCTTCCGGCCCAAGACCGACGACGTCGATCGCCTGATCCGGATCACCGAGGTCATCATCCACCGCTATGTCACGCGCGGTCCGATGAGCACCAATGTGAGCTGGCTGTCTCGCGTCCAAGGCCTCAAGAAGGAAAGCCCGTCTGATCCGTGTAGGCACTCAGATTCTGGCCGATACAGAACTATCGGCGTTGCCGCGGAGCAGCTGCAGAGACCATGGCTCGGAGATGCTTCTCGATCTTCGGGCCATAGTCCAGCGCCTGGACTGCAGAGTTGAGCGTTGGCAGATCGAAGCCCGAGCCATAGCCGCTAGTTGTGTCGGAAACATCGTGGCCGAGCACCTCCTGCATGACTGCGTAGAGCGGCTTGGCCTGGTTGCGGAACTGATCGGTGACGCGATGACGGAAGCTATGAAAGGTCTTGTTTTCTTCCGCTGGTATGAACTTTCGTGCGTAGCGCCCCCACCATTTGCTGAACCCGTGCGTGATCTTTCCGCGATACGGAGTCAGCACTGGAAAGAGCCGAACCGCCCCGGCTTTCCGTTGCGCAGCAACATAAGCCGGCAGCCCGAGGTCGATCAGACGCTGGTGGATCGGGACCTTACGTCGCGACGATTTGGTCTTCCGACGCGTCTCCTGGCCGGGCGTATCGTCGATCGTCTCCATGTCGAAGTAATGGATTCCGTCTTCGCTGCGGATATCCGCTGTCCGCAGTTGACCGATCTCTTCCAGACGCGCGCCACTATACATCGAAATCAGCGGCAGCCACTTCTGCGCTTCGCCTCCGCCGGCGGAATAGCGCGCTCCTTTCGCAAAAACGGGCGACGCCAGAAGCTTCTCAAGATCCTGATCGGCATAGGGCCGGCGTTTGATCGTCTCGCCTTCCTTGAGCTTGAACTTCGTCCCGGCACAAGGATTCGACGGTATTTCGTCGTGTTGCAGCGCGACAGCGAGGATTGCGGAAATCGCGCCGATAGCTTTGTCGTTGATGGTGCTGCGCGACAAGAGCTTCGCTCTGTTCTTCGCCGCCCATTCCTGGATCGTCTCGACATTGGCTTCCCGAAGGTCCACCGGCACATTCCGCGGGAAGAGGCTCAGCCCGTTGCGATAGGCAAGGACGTGCTTCTTCGTGATCGAGCGGATCGACAGATTGCCGTTGATGGCGATGAAGCGCTCGACATAGACGCCGTATTCCTCTGCCGTCTTGTCGGCCGGCTTTTGCTGGACCTTCCAGGCCTTGTAGGCATCCCGCAATTTCGAACCTTCATCCGGTTCGGGCAGCTTCAGCGGCTCGACGGGCAGCGGCGTCTGGATTGGCTTTCCATTCAGTCGCGCAAGGACGTCCCCATGCGCTTCGATCCCTGCCCTCAGAAGAGCCAGAGCAAGTCGTCTGCGATCGGGATGCACGCGCGGAATGGTCACGCCGTTTTCGGCGAGAACGGCATCGACTTCGTTCTCTCCGACCGCATCGTCGAGCATCTGCCTGATCGCGCGAGCGGAGGTCTCTGAATGCCCATCGGCGGTCAGCGAGGAGAGCGTCGGAACAAGAGACGAGTTGTCGTAATCGAAGGTTCTCATATCGTCGAGACCACGATGCAGCGCTCCGAGTTCGCGCTCATGCGCTTCCCTTCGCGCGGCCCGGAGAGCATCAGGGTCGCCCTTCGACCAACCGCGCTCCTCCAGAACGAGCTCCGTCCGATCCGCGGGCGTGTCGTCACTCAACGCCTCGTCGTCGTCTCGACTCAAAATCTGCTGGTAGTAGCGTTTCGTTATCGTCTCGATATCCGACGGAGACAGGCCCGTTACCGCATGCAGCGTTTCAGGACGCTTCGATCGGACCTGCCGCAGGCGCGCGATCTCGATGATGTCCTCGACCTGGGGGTGAACATCGAACCAGCGCTTCCGCGCGAGGGCGATGTCACGCGTGCCCAGCGCAATCTTGATGGTGGCGCGTCCACCGACGGCGCGCCGCTCTCCCGTCCATGGCAGCGCGACCTCGCCGGCGGCAGCTGCTCGGAGTGCAGGCGGGATATTGCGGAAATAGGTGAAACCACCTTCGGCGCGTTCGACGAGAAACGGATTTCCGTTGGCGTTGATGCGGCCCATCCGGCACCTCCTGAGCGCCGGATTCTAACCAGGATTCTTACCAGAATTCCTACCAGCCGTCGCAGCGAGGCCAAATCTCGCATAAAAACGCTGAAAAATCAAGGATTTCCGGCGAAAATGGCGCTCCCTAGGGGACTCGAACCCCTGTTTTCGCCGTGAGAGGGCGACGTCCTAGACCGCTAGACGAAGGGAGCAGCGCGGGCCGAGGGCGCCTATGTAGTCGGACAACCGCGCAGCCGCAACAGCTTTTTGCACTCCTCCCACATAAAGATGTCCGAGAGGCTCAAAAACCTCGGAAAGGCCGCCCAGTACCTTGATAAGCGCATGAAATCTCCCTTCTGGCCGATGTCCATGAGCGCAGGGGGCCCTGTCCCCCGCTTGCGGCACCCGGCCTCGCTCGGAAACCGAGCGCTGTATCGGAAAACAATCCCATCGCAACCATATCCAGGTTGCCCTTCTCGGTGCGAAGACCGATGCTCGCGCAATTCCGGCCGGCACGAGTTCGGCCGCTTGGGGGATCGGGCAGCGGCACACCATGGCGGAGTGGCGGATCGACATCCCGGAGAGCGAGGCCGCAACCGGATCCGGATGCGCCTCGCCTGCTGCCGGCACCACCGCGATCTCCCGATCGGCCGCGGCGCTCCTCCGAGAAGCCGCGACACGCACACGCCACTCCTTCCGAACCGGCCTGCGCGGATTGATCGGCATCGTCTATCCGCCAACCTGCATCGCCTGTCAGGCCGCAACCGGCGATGCACAGGCTCTGTGCCCGGCTTGCTGGCGTGGCATCGGCTTCATCGAGCGCCCCTATTGCGAAAGGCTGGGCACGCCCTTCCCCGTGGATCTCGGCGCCGGCCTGCTCTCGCCGGCCGCGATCGCCGATCCACCGGTCTTCGCCCGCGCGCGCGCCGTCTGCCGCTTCGATGGCACGGCGCGCGAACTCGTCCATCGCCTGAAATATGGCGACCGTGTCGAGCTGTCGCTGACGCTCGGCCGGATGATGGCGCAGGCCGGACGCGAACTCGCCGCCGATGCCGACCTTGTCCTGTCCGTGCCGCTGCATCGGACCCGCCTCTGGCGCCGGCGTTTCAACCAGGCCACCGCCCTGGCGCGGGTCGTTTCCCGCGAAACCGGCCTGCCGCTCGCGACGACGCTCCTGACGCGGATCAGGCGCACCCGCCAGCAGGTCGGGCTGACGCGCACCCAGCGCGCCGATAATTTGCAAGGCGCCTTTCATGTGTCGACGGCGATGCGCGGACTGGTCGAGGGCCGGCGCATCCTGCTGGTCGACGACGTGCTGACCACGGGCGCGACAGTCAACGCCGCCTCGCGCGCCCTGCTGCGGGCCGGGGCGAGCGCCGTCGACGTGCTGACCTTCGCACGGGTCGTGACGGATGGCCGGGAAGTCACTACATGAGGGGCATCGCAACCTAGAGACGCCTCCTCATGCCGCCGGTCACGATCTATACCACCTCCTGGTGCCCTTACTGCAAGGCCGCCAAGGCCCTGCTGACGCGCAAGGGCGCGGCCTTCACCGAGATCGATGTCGACGGCAAGCCGGAGTTGCGCCAGACCATGACCGCCCGCGCCGGCGGACGCACCTCGGTGCCGCAGATCTTCATCGGCGAGCAGCATGTCGGCGGCTCGGACGACATTCACGCGCTCGACGCCCGCGGCGAACTCGACAAGCTCCTCGCCGCATGACGCTCTCGGCAGACCCGATTGCTTTGGCGGCTCCATGCCACCATCTATGACGACATGATCCGCTACGCCCTCATCTGCGACAACGCCCACCAATTCGAGAGCTGGTTCGCCTCCTCGGCCGGCTTCGAGGATCAGGTCAAGCGCGGCTTCGTCACCTGTCCTGTCTGCAACAGTGCAAAGGTCGAGCGCGCGATCATGGCACCCAATGTCGCCCGCAGCGATCTCGGCCCGAAGGCGCCTCAGTCGGCGCCGGAAGCGTCCGCCCCCGCGGCAGCGGCGCCTGCGCCGGTCGCGCTGATGAGCGAGAAGGAGAAGGCGTTCCGCGAGATGGTGACCGCACTGCACCGCCATGTCAGCGAGAATGCCGAGCATGTCGGTAAACGCTTCGCGGACGAGGCGCTGAAGATCCATCACGGCGAGGCGGAAGAGCGCGCGATCTATGGTGAGGCGACGCCGGACGATGCGCAGATGCTGCACGAGGAGGGCGTCGATTTCCTGCCGCTGCCGCGCCTGCCGGGCTCCGGGAACTGACACGCGCCCTCGCCGGTTCTGATCACGAAACCGCGCTTGCATCGACTTTTGCCGGTGCCGACATGACGGTCTTGATAGCTTTTGCGAGGTCGCCCGGACGAAAATTTTCGGCGCGGCGTCATAGCCTTTTCCGTTTTGGAACAAGGCGCTATCAGCCTGGAACCTCCCCCGGGGAGGCGCAGATAAGTCGCCTATGCGCCCTGCCCTCTTCCGTCCCGGATTAACTTTCTGTTAAGGAATTCGCGGTTCCTTGCCGGCAATCCCGGTTTGCCGCCTTCGGCGATCATGGGTCCGGAACTCTGGAGGTTGCCGCATGAAGCGGACCGCGATCGCTGCGCATGGTCTTTTCTCCGGTGAGAAATCCCGGCATGGCAGCAAGGCGATCCCGCTACTGATTGCGCTGGCAGCCCCGGCGCTTGGCGCCTGCAGCCTGTCTCCGGTCGAGACGGCCGCGACCTCCGCCGCCGCCGCTCCCGCCGTGAAGGAGCCCGCCAAGGCCCGCCGGCACGCGGTCGCGCTGGCCAAGGCCGATCCGCGCGAGAAGGAATGCCTCGTCCGCGCGATGTATTTTGAATCGAATCGCTCGAGCGAATCGGGCTTGCTCGGCGTCGGCACGGTCGTGATGAACCGGGTCGAATCGGCGAAATATCCCGAGACGATCTGCGGCGTCGTCGGCGCTCCCCGCCAGTTCGCCGCCGGCGTGCTGACCCGTCCGATGACGGACAACGTCTTGCCGAAGGTCGAAGCCATCGCGGAGGACATCCTCAATGGCCGCCGCAACGACGCGGTCGGCGCGGCCAAGCATTTCCACATGGCCGGCCTGCGCTTCGGCTACAAGAACATGCATTACGTAACAGTAGCCGGCGGCAACGCCTTCTACGTGAAGGGCGAGCGTCCGGAGCGCCGCCGCATCGAGGAGCCGGCGATCCAGCTCGCCTCGGCTTCCACCACCATCCCGCTCACGACGGCGTCCTCGTCGGCAACCACGGCGACCTCCTTCGCCTCGGCCCCGCTCGCCTTCGCGCCCGAGGCGCCTGCGCCGAAATTACCCGCGCTCGAGAGCCCGATCGCCACGCTGATCAAGAACGCGCCGCTGCCGCCCGGCCGCCCGCTCGATCTCGACCTGCCGAAGGCTTCCGCCCGCGCCTTCGTGGCGCCGCCCAGGGACGACCGCCGCGTGGCGCTGCTGTCGACGGCGGATATCCGCGGCAGCCTCTCCTCGCGTTCGCGCTGAGGGCCTCCGAGGCCACGGAATCAGTCAACGCGCTTCGTCCCGAGATGCAGCCTGAGCGGGGGGCCAGCCCAAAAAGACCTTCGTCAGCCTAACGTCGCACGGGACATCATCGAAGCTCTGGCGTTATCTTCGCCGCAGTGCAACATTCAGATTGCTCTGCAATACGGGGAAGCGCCATGACCGCGACGGAACGAGGCGGCCGGGAAACGGCCCAGCGCGACAAGCCCTGGATCTTCCGCACCTATGCGGGCCATTCCGACGCGGCGGAATCCAACAAGCTCTACCGGACCAATCTCGCCAAGGGCCAGACCGGGCTCTCCGTCGCCTTCGATCTGCCGACCCAGACCGGCTACGATCCCGATCATGTCCTGGCGCGCGGCGAGGTCGGCAAGGTCGGCGTGCCGATCTCCCATCTCGGCGACATGCGGGCGCTGTTCGACCAGATCCCGCTGGCGCAGATGAACACCTCGATGACGATCAATGCGACGGCAGCCTGGCTGCTCTCGCTCTACATCGCCGTCGCCGACGAGCAGGGCGCCGATCGCAAGCTGCTGCAGGGCACGACCCAGAACGATCTCGTCAAGGAATACCTGTCGCGCGGCACCTATGTCTTCCCGCCGCGCCCCTCGATGCAGCTCACCACCGACATCGTCGTGTTCACGGCCAGAGAATTGCCGAAATGGAACCCGACCAATGTCTGCTCCTATCATCTTCAGGAGGCCGGAGCCTCGCCGGTGCAGGAACTCTCCTTCGCGCTGGCGACGGCCATCGCCCTGCTCGATTCGATCCGCGCCCGGCCGGAGGTCTCGGCGGAGGAGTTTCCCGGCACGGTCGGCCGCATCTCCTTCTTCGTGAATGCCGGAATGCGCTTCGTCACCGAGCTGTGCAAGATGCGGGCTTTCGTCGAGCTCTGGGACGAGATCACGCTCGGTCGCTATGGCATCGCCGATGAGGCGATGCGGCGCTTCCGCTATGGCGTGCAGGTCAATTCGCTGGGGCTGACCGAGCCGCAGCCCGAGAACAACGTCTACCGCATCCTGATCGAGATGCTGGCGGTGACGCTGTCGAAGAAGGCCCGCGCGCGCGCCGTGCAGCTCCCGGCCTGGAACGAGGCGCTAGGCCTGCCGCGCCCCTTCGACCAGCAATGGTCGCTACGCATGCAGCAGGTGCTCGCCTATGAGACCGACCTGCTCGAGTTCGGCGACATCTTCGACGGCTCGACCGTGGTCGATGCGAAGGTGGCGGCGCTCAAGGCCGCTGCGCTGGAGGAACTGGCGAAGATCGACGACATGGGCGGCGCGCTCGCCGCCGTCGAGAGCGGCTATATGAAGCAGGCGCTGGTCGAGAACGGCGCACGCCGCATCGAAGCGATCGAGCGCGGCGAGCAGGTCGTCGTCGGCGTCAACAAGTTCACCAACAGCGAGCCCTCTCCGCTTTCCGCTGGCGACGGCGCGGTCGTCACCGTGCCGGATTCGGTCGAGATCGAGGCCATCGCCCGGCTGAAGGCCTGGCGCTCGGCCCGCGACGCGAAGGCGGCAGAGGCGGCGCTCGCCGCGCTCGCCATCAGCGCGCGCGAAAATCGCAACGTCATGCCAGCCTCTATCGCCTGCGCCAAGGCCGGCGTCACCACCGGCGAATGGGCGCAGACTCTGCGCGAGATTTTTGGCGAGTACCGCGCGCCGACCGGTGTCGATACGGCGAAGCTGGGTGACGCGACCGGCCTCGCCACGGCGAAGGCGGCGGTCGAGAAGGCCACAGAGCGCCTCGGCCGCGCTCCCCGGTTCCTCGTCGGCAAGCCCGGCCTCGACGGGCACTCCAACGGTGCCGAGCAGATCGCCGTGCGCGCCCGCGATGCCGGGATGAGCGTCAGCTATGGCGGCATCCGCCAGACGCCGGAAGAGATCGTCAGCGAGGCCCGCGAGCAGCAGGCCGACATCGTCGGCCTCTCGATCCTCTCCGGCTCGCATCTGCCGCTGGTGCGCGACGTCACCGCCCGCCTGCGTGTCGCCGGCATGGACGTGCCGGTCGTGGTCGGCGGCATCATCCCGCCCGACGACGAGAATGCGCTGCGCAACATGGGCGTGGCACGGGTCTATACGCCCAAGGATTTCGCGCTGGACGGAATCATCGCCGATGTCGCTGGGCTGGCGGCGAAAAGC
>WPCJ01241010.1_pt1 | contig 16239 bp, 17 predicted proteins | sample 5399831 | NCBI WGS metagenome assembly WPCJ01 (sample SAMN12869470, study PRJNA574797) | sludge metagenome | isolation source: wastewater treatment of pH10 | place: China:Beijing | collected 2019-05-20 | reverse complement strand
GGCGGTGCCGATCGCCATCGCCTCGGCGGGGGTCATGCCCTCGGGCAGCGGCACCAGCCAGTCGCCCTTGACCCGGCTCTTCTGGGCATAGGCGCCGAGATGAGTCTCGCCCGTGCCCCAGCCATTGAGGATGACGAGGTCGCCCGGCTTGAACGCGGGATTGTCAGAGGTTTCGACCCGGCCGGCGAAGTCGATGCCGGGGATCATCGGCCAGCGCCGCACCACCGGCGCGCGGCCGGTGATGGCGAGGCCGTCCTTGTAGTTCAGCGTCGAATGGGTGACGCGGACGATGACGTCGCCCTCCATCAGGTCGGCCTCGGCGAACTCGCCGAAGGCGACGCTGGTGCCGGCTTCGCCCTTGCTGGCGATGAGGGCCTTGAAGGTCGACATGAACTCACTCCCAGAAAGCTATAGAACTTTCCCTAGGAGTGACCCGCCCGGCCGCCGCCTGCAAGCGGCAAGCCTCCGGCAATTCGTCAAGCCGGGATGTGGCATGTGCCGGCGCCAGGCCGCTTCTCTGCTTGCCGGGCCAACATATCTTGAATATATGAATATTCTAGAATTTATGAAATCCGGAGCAGGCGATGCGCAAGTTCAGCACGGTCGAGCTGACCCAGCAGATCGGGACAGTGACCCATGCCGCCAGCCGGGAACCAGTCACCATCACGCAGCACCGCAAGGCACGCTTCGTGCTGATGAGCATCGAGGACTATGAACGCTTGCGGGCCCGCAGCGATACGCGGACAGCGGGCACCCTCGACACCATGCCGGACGAGCTGTTCGAGGAGATCAAGGCCGAACTATCCCGCTACGAGCAGGACAGTGAACAGCGGTGAGCTTCGAGGACATCCAGTCCGGCTCCGTCATCCGCTTCCCCTATCTTTGGTCGCGCGAAGCGATGCGCGGCGAAACCGAAGGCCGCAAGCCACGACCGACAGCCGTCGGCTTTCGCCTCCAGCGTCCCAAAGGCGAGGATCTCCTCGTCCTCTTCCCGATCACGTCGCAACCGCCCGGACCGGAGTGCTTCGCGGTCGAGATACCCGACATGGAAAAGCGCCGGGCCGGTCTCGACACGGCGCTGAGCCTCTGGATCGTGCTCGACGACTATAACACCGACATCATCGGGCAGTCGTTCTATCTCGAGCCCGAGCCGCCGCTCGGGCGGTTCAGCAGGGCATTCTTCCTGCCGATCATGCAGGACTTCGTCCGCCGCCGCTCGAAGGCGCGCGGCGTCGACCGCCAGCGCTAAAGCAGCGGGACAGCTCGGGTCAGGCCGGCTGCGGCACGGCGCGCGCCACTGGCTTCTCGACGATCGGCAGGTTGATCAGCGCCGAGGCGAGACCGAGCGCGACCGAGAGCCACCAGACGATGTTGTAGGAGCCGAACTGCTCGTAGAGGATGCCGCCGAGCAGCACGCCGAGGAAGCCGCCGACCTGATGCGAGAAGAAGGCGAAGCCGTAGAGCATCGCCATGTATTTGGTGCCGAACATCAGCATGACCAGCGCCGAGGTCGGCGGCACCGTCGAGAGCCAGAACACGCCGATGACGATGCCGAAGGCGATCGCGGTCGTCGGGCTCGGCGGCAGCAGGATGAAGGCTGCGATGGCGACGGCCCGACCCAGATAGATCCAGGCGAGGAGATGGCGCTTGGGCATGCGCGCCGTCAGCCAGCCGGAGCCGAGCGAGCCAACCGCATTGGCGAGGCCGATCGCCGCCAGCGTCCAGCCGCCGACCCAGGCCGGCAGGCCGGTGTCCTTGAGATAGGCCGGCATGTGCACGGTGATGAAGGCGAGCTGGAAGCCGCAAGTGAAGAAACCGAGCACCAGCAGGACATAGGAGCGGTGCTTGAAGGCCTCGGCCAGCGCCTGCGCGATGCTCTGGTTCGGCGCCGCGACCGCGCCGGGCACAGCCGCCGGCTGCTTTGCGCCACGGGTCGCCAGCATCACCGAGAGCGGGATCACCGGCAGCAAGGTGAAGGCGAAGACGATCAGCGCCTGTTGCCAGCCCAGCGTCTCGATCAGGATGTTACCGATCGGCGGGAACAGGAACTGGCCGAAGGAGCCCGCAGCGGTGCCGGCGCCGAAGGCGAGCGGACGCCATTGCTCCGGCAGCAGCTTGCCGAACGCGGCGAGGATCAGGTTGAAGGAACAAGCCGAGAGGCCGAAGCCGATCAGCACGCCGGCGCCGAGATGCAGCTGCATCGGCGTCGAGGCATAGGACATCATCACCAGGCCGGCGGCATAGAGCAGCGCACCGACGCAGAGCACCTTGACCATGCCGAACCGGTCGGCGAGCGCGCCGGCGAAGGGCGCGCCCAGGCCCCAGAGCAGGTTCTGGATCGCCAGCGCCAGGCTGAACGTGTCGCGCCCCCAGCCGAACTGGGAGATCATCGGAATCTGGAACAGGCCGGCGCTGGCCCGCGGGCCGAAACTGATCAGCGCGATCAGACAGCCGGCAGCGACGATGATCTCCGGCGCGTAGCCGCGCTTGGCGGTTGCGGTCATGACGGGCTCCGGAGTGGGAATCGTGTGTCTGCACGATAGGGCGTAAGGGCCGCGCATGCCAACGCGTTTCCGTTACGTTGCACATCACAGGATTGCATGGAGATTTGCGCTCTGGACACTCCGAATCCGTGAAAAATCCGCTTGGGGGCCGCGCACGGCCCATCCGCAGTCATTGCCGCCGGGACGTGTCTCTGCATTGCGCCACGATGCCTGAGCAGAATGAGATCAACACCCCATGAGGAATCCGACCGTGCCCGCATCAAGCAATGACCGCCGCATCGACTATGTCGAATTCGTCGTCGCCGACCTCCAGCGCGCCCGCGCCTTCTACGAGAGGGCCTTCGGCTGGACGATGACAGACTATGGACCGGAATACTGCGCCTTCGCCGATGGCCGGCTGGAGGGTGGCTTCACCACGATCGGCACGGTCCGGCCGGGCGGCCCGCTGGTGATCCTCTATGCCGACGACCTCGCGGTCGTGCAGGCGGCAGTCGAGGCCGCAGGTGGCCGGATCGTCAAGGCCGCTTTCGATTTCCCCGGCGGCCGACGCTTCCACTTCTGCGACCCTGACGGCTATGAGCTCGCGGTCTGGACGAAGGCCTGACCTGCAGAATTCACCGGCAAACCGCCCATTTTTCTGCTAGGATCGCCTCTGCAATCGTGGAGGCGACCAATGCGTGCCGTCATGGAGTTGCTTGCTGCCTACTCTTCCTGGCTGTCCCGGCTGCTTCTGGTGACGCCGGAGTTCATCACTAAAGATCGACGGGGCAACATGCCGCCGCCCTCCGGCGGCATCGGCGCCTATTGATCCGACGCTGCCCTCCTCCAGGGAAGGGCAGCGCAAGCTGGCGGATCACTTCCTCCAGCGTAGAGCCAGCGGATCGAGCTCGCGCGCGAGTTCGAGCAGGCCTTCACGCGTCTGCGGATGCAGCGGCGTCAACGGGTGGCGGACGGCGTCCGACTTGATCACCCCGCCGGCCTTCATCACCGCCTTGGCCGAGCGCAGGCCGCATTGGCGGTTCTCGTAATTGATGATCGGCAGCACGCGGGCATAGAGCGCCGCCGCCTCTCTGCGGTCGCCCGCGGCATGGGCGGCGAGGATCGGCTTGATCAGGTCCGGGATCATCGCCGAAGTCATCGTGCCGGTGGCGCCGGCGTCGAGATCAGCCATCAGCGTGATCGCCTCCTCGCCATCGAACGGGCCGACGATGGCGTCGCCGCCGGCCTCGATCAGCGAGCGCAGCTTGCCAGCCGTGCCGGGCACCTCGATCTTGAAGTAGCGGACCAGCGGCACCTCCTTGTTGAGCCTGACCATGAAGGGCACGGTCATGGTCACGCCGGAGAGCGGCGCGTCTTGGAGGATAATCGGGATCCCCGCTGCATCCGCGACGATCTTGAAGTGCTCGATCATGCCCTGCTCGTCGGCCTTGAGCAGCGCGCCGTGATAGGGCGGCATCATCATCAGCATCTTGGCGCCGGCATCGGCTGCCGCCTTGGCGCGCTGCGCCGCGATGCGGGTCGAGAAATGCGAGGTGGTGACGCAGACCGGCACCCGGCCGGCGACCTGCTCGATCGAGAGCCGCATGACCTCGTCGCGCTCGGCGTCGGTCAGCAGGAACTGCTCGGAGAAGTTGGCGAGGATGCAGATGCCGTCGACGCCCTGGTCGACCATCAGGTCCATGACCCGGCGATTGCCCTCATGGTCGAGGTCGCCGTTCTCGTGGAAGATGGTCGGCGCGATCGGGATAATGCCCTTGTAGGGTTCGCTCATGGCTTGGCCTCGGCTGTTCGTTGACGGAGAGAGTGGATTTCATTGCGCCTGCGGACTGCCGGTCTCGGCGAGTTCGCGCCGGTAGATGGCGAGGTCCTCGGGCGAGAAGCAGCAGAAGGTGACCGCGTCGAAATCGGGCTTGGCCTCCAGCGCTGCGGCGACCGTCGCCACGGCGATCTTCGCCGCCGGCGCGACCGGATAGCCGTATACACCCGTGCTGATGCTCGGGAAGGCGATGGTTCGCACCCCGGCCGCAGCCGCGACCGCCAGGGAGCGGCGATAGCAGGACGCCAGCAGCTCCGCCTCGCTCTGGCCGCCGCCCTGCCAGACGGGCCCGACCGTATGGATGACGAAGCGGGCCGGCAGGCGGTAGCCCTGCGTCAGCTTGGCGTCGCCGGTCTGGCAGCCGCCGAGCCTGCGGCATTCCTGCAGCAGCTCCGGCCCCGCCGCACGATGGATCGCGCCGTCGACGCCGCCCCCGCCCAGCAGCGAATTGTTGGCGGCATTGACGATGGCATCGGCTTGAAGCGTCGTGATGTCGGCCCGGATGGCGCGCAGTGTGCCGGCAATGGTCATGGCTGGCTGCCCTTCCGCTGGTGTCGGATCGCCCCACCCCGCCGACGATACAAGCACGGTGGCGATCGGTCGCCACCGGCCTTGCAACGCATGACCTATTAGTCGGCGACGCCGATCACGAAAGCCAGCCCTGCCGTCACGCGCGCCATCTCGGCAGCACTCAAGCGTCCGATGGAACCGGATATCCGGCCGCGCATGAGGGTGACCGGCTTGTCGATCATCACCTGCGACTGCTCGCGCAAGCCGTTCTCCGCGGATGGCTCGATCGTAACGCGGAGGTCCGAGGCATCGACCAAGGTCGACGTCATCTGACAGACCACCACGGACGGATGTGCGGCTGGAATCGCATCCGTCTGAACGATGACCGCCGGCTGTCGCTTGCCGTAGTCGCCGGCAGCCGCAACGATCACGACGTCGCCGCGCTTCAGGCTCAATCGTCGCTCGCCGGGTTGTCGAATTCGGACACGGATTCGATCCAGCGCAAGGCGTCGTCTTCCACGGCAGGATCGAGCCTCGCGACCTGCCGAACGATCCGCGCGCGGACCGCCGGCGACCGCGCGTCCGGAATGAGCAGGCGCACCTCGCGCAAGCCCCGTTCGCGTCGCCTGCGACGCATATCGCGCATCCGCTCTGCGACCGCTGCCACGGCGATATCTCCGATGACGAGCAGCAAGCGTAACGCGTTACGAGCTCGACAGCAAGATCGCCAGCCATATCGTTACCGTCACGCCTTGGCTGCGCGGGCCGTCATCAGCTTGCGGATGCCGCGCCGCGTCGAGCCGATCAGCGGGAAGAGCAGGAGTGCAAGACCGATCGCCATCAGGCTCGCCACCAGCGGGTTCGACCAGAAGATCGAGAGCGAGCCCTGGCTGAAGATCATCGACTGGCGGAAGGCGTCCTCCGCCTTGTCGCCGATGACCATCGCGAGCACCAAAGGCGCGATCGGATAATCGAGCTTCTTGAAGAGATAGCCGACGATGCCGAAGGCGAGCGCCAGCCAGATGTCGAACTCCTTGTTGGCGACGGTATAGGCGCCGATGAAGCAGACCACGACGATCGCCGGCCCGATGATCGAGAACGGGATGCGCAGGATCGAGGCGAAGAGCGGCACGGTCGCCAGTACGACGATGACCGCGACGACATTGCCGAGATACATCGAGGCGATCAGGCCCCAGACGAAATCGGGCCGCTCGACGAACAGCATCGGGCCGGGGTTGAGGCCCCAGATCATCAGCCCGCCCATCATCACCGCCGCGGTCGCCGAGCCGGGAATGCCGAGCGCCAGCATCGGCAGCATCGCCGAGGAGCCGGCGGCATGGTCGGCCGTCTCGGGCGAGATCACGCCCTCGGGCTCGCCCTTGCCGAATTTCTCCGGGTTGCGCGACGAGCGCTTGGCCATGGCGTAGCTCATGAAGGAAGCCGCGGTCGGGCCGCCTGGGGTGATACCCATCCAGATGCCGATGATGCTGGAACGCAGCAGCGCGAGCCAATAGCGCGGCAGCTTCAGCGCCGTGGCGAGCACGTCACGCGGGCTGACCTTGGCCTTGACCCCGTCGAAGCGCAGCCCTTCCTCCATGGTCTGCAAGAGCTCACCGAGGCCGAACAGGCCGATCACCGCGATCAGGAAGCTGACGCCGGCGAGCAGCACGTCGAACTCATAGGTCAGGCGGACATTGCCCGAGACCGAGTCCATGCCGATCGAGGCGAAGGCGAAACCCATCGCCATCGAGACGATCGTCTTGAACGGCGAAGCGCCGCCGAGGCCGACGAAGCTGGCGAAGGTCATGAAATAAACAGCGAAATACTCCGGAGAGGAGAACTTCAGCGCAAAGCGCGCGACCCAGCCCGAGAGCAGCGTAATCAGGATGACGCCGGCCATGGCGCCGAAGCCGGCCGAGAGGAAAGCGAAGGAGAGCGCTTCCGTCGCCTTGCCCTGCTTGGCCATCGGGTGGCCGTCGAAGGTGGTGGCGACCGAGGACGGCTCGCCCGGGATATTGAACAGGATCGAGGTGGTCGAGCCGCCGAAGAGCGCGCCCCAATAGAGCGAGGTCAGGAGGATAATCGCCGAGACCGGGTCCATCGAGAAGGTCAGCGGCAGCATCAGGGAGACGCCGTTGGGTGCGCCCAGGCCCGGCAGGACGCCGACCAGGATGCCGAGCAGCACGCCGGCGAACATCAGCGCAATATGATGCGTGCTCAGCGCGATCTGGAAACCGTGGAGGAGCGAGGCGAAGTTTTCCATGGGATGGCTCCGGCTCGCTGGATCAGAGGCCGAGCATCGCCTCGACCGGCCCCTTGAGGAGGCCGACCTGGGCGAATTTCTCGAGGCCGAAATAGAAGAAGGCGGCGGTGCCGATCGCCGTTGCGAGCGAAGGCAGCCAGCCATAGCGGCCCTGGAAGCGCATCGCGAAGACGAGATAGAGCAGCATTGCGACATACATGCCGAGCGTGACTGTCAGCACGACGAAGCCGAGCATCGGCAGGAAGAAGGAAAGGACGCGCTTGCCCTGCTCCTTGTCGAGGAAGATGTCGGCGAGTGCTGCCGAACCGCCCATCCGGCGGCCGATCGTGGTCACGATCGTGCCCGCGCTGGCGAGCGCGATCAGCAGGCCGCAATAGAACGGGAAGGCGCCGGGCTGCGGGCCGGAGGAATCCCAGCCGATGCCGAACTCGCGGGCGCCGTTGACGATGACGAGGCCGAAGGCGAGCGTCGCCAGCGCTGTCGCGATCTCGGCCTGGAAACGGCTGATCATCGGCGCTCCTTCCCGAATGCAAACGATGTTCTGAACGATCATCCCGGGCCGTGCTGCGCCCGCCCGGGATGATCCGATTTCGACCCGTTCAGGTCAGTTGACGACCCAGCCTTCGTTCTTGAAGACCTTGGCGTTGGCGGCCTCGTCCTTGGCGACGAAGTCGGTGAACTCCTTACCCTTCATGAAGCGGGCGGTCTGCGCGGTGCGGGCGATGAACTCGGCCCATTCCGGGGTCTTGCTGACCTTCTCCATCACGTCGGCGTAGAAGGCGACGGCGTCGGCCGGAACCTCGGCCGGCAGCCAGACGGTGCGCGGCATCTGGAAGGCTTCGAGCGGCAGGCCGGCCTCCTTGCAGGTCGGGATGTCGCCCCAGCCCTTGCCGTCATAGACCGGATCGCTCTTGGCGAGGCGCACCGGCGAGAAGACGCAGAGCGGCTTCACCTGGCCGGCCTTCCACTGGCCGATGTTCTCGTTCGGATTGTTGGTATTGGAATCGACATGGCCGCCGGCAAGCTGGGTCGCAGCCGCGCCGCCGCCCTGGAAGGGTACGTAGATCCACTTGGCGCCGGTCGCCTCCTGGATCATCGCCGTCAGCGTCTGGTCGGTGTCCTTGGACTGGCTGCCAGCCATCTTCAGGCTGCCGGGCTTGGCCTTGGCCGCCTCGACATAGGCCTTGGCGTCGTTATAGGGCGAGTCGCCCTTGACCCAGATCAGGAACTCGTCGAGCGCCAGCGCCGAGACCGGCGTCAGGTCCGACAGCTTGTAGCCGAGCTTGGCGACATAAGGCAGCAGATAAGCGTTGTTGGTGCCGAAGACGACCTTGTGGGCGTCGCCCTTGGCGCCCTTGCCGTAGATGTAGCCCTCGGCGCCGCTGCCGCCGCCCTTGTTGAGCACGACGACCGGTTGCTCGATCAGCTTGTGCTTGGTGATGATCGACTGGACGATGCGGGCGAAGTTGTCGGTGCCGCCGCCGGGCCCCGAGGTCACGACGAACTCGATCGGCTTGGTCGGCTGCCAGGCGGCGGCCGGAACCACCGCGGCGATGACGGAAGCGAGTGCGACACCGGCCGCGATGCAGAAACGTTTCATGCTGTTTCTCCCTGAATAGTCGTTGAAACGGAGCGGCTCTTCTCGGCCGCTGGGCTGGGCGTTCAGGCGGCCTTGCGCGCCGCCTTGCCCTCGCTCGCCATCTTGATCGCGAGCGACAATGCCGCGCGGGTGGCGCCGAGATTGGCGATGCCCTTGCCGGCGATCTCATAGGCGGTGCCATGAGCCGGGGTGCAGATCGGGAACGGGAAGCCGCCGATCAAGGTGACGCCGCGGTCGAAGCCCATCAGCTTCATCGCGATCTGGCCCTGGTCATGATACATGGTCAGCACGGCATCGAAATCGCCGTTTTTGGCGCGCAGGAAGACGGTGTCGGACGGGAACGGCCCTTCGACCGTATAACCCTTGGCCTTGGCCGTCTTCACCGCCGGCTCGATCGTCTCGATCTCGTCGCGGCCGAAATTGCCGCCATCGCCGGCATGGGGGTTGATGCCGGCGACCGCGATGCGCGGCGGGTTGAAGCCGGCGGCGCGCAGGTTCTTCTCGGCGAGGTCGAGCGCGCGCAGGATGCGCTCCTGGGTGATGTTCTGGGCAACCTCGGAGAGCGGGATATGCGAGGTGACGCGGGCGTTCCAGAGTTTTTCCAGCACGTTGAACTCGCTGGCCGGCCCCTCGAACTGGATCGCATCGCGCACGAAGCGGATCTCGTCGTCATAGCCGGGATAGGCGAAGCGCATCGCCGCCTTGTTGAAGGGCGTGAAGAACACCGCGTCGGCCTTGCCGGAGGCCGCGAGGCGCAGCGCGCGGCGGAAATTATCGGTCGCGGCCTGACCGCCGGCGAGCGTCGCCTTGCCGCGCTGGAGATCGGCCGGATCATGATTCTTGAGATCGACGAAGACCGGCTTGCCGGCGTCAGTCGGCAGGGCGTCACCGTCGCCGACGACATGGAGGTCGGGGGTCAGGCCGGCATCGGCGGCGCCGAGCTGGAACAGGCGGTAGTCGCCGAAGACGATGTAGCGCGCGGCCTTGCTGAGATCGGGCTCGGCCAGGATGCGGGCGGTGAGTTCGGGGCTGATGCCGGAGGGATCGCCCATGGCGACCGCGATCACCGGCAAGGAAGCGTTCGTGTCCATCTCGTCCTCCCGAGGCCGGCTTCGACCGGCTGCTTGGCTTTCGCCTATCATGGTGCGCACGGCCAAAGCAAGTATGCTGTATGCAGCATAACCAGATCGCACTACTCTACCGCGAATCCGGCGACAGCTTCGCCTGTCCACAGGCGAGGTTGCCTCCGGTCGGAAGGTCGCCGTTCGAGCCGGGCTCCTCGCGTTGACAGCGCGAAAGCGCCATGCCGTACAGAAGACAAAGGAGAGCCGCGATGACGAACGAGGCCGGTATGTCGAGCGAGGCGCAGGAGCTTTACCCGCGCATCACGCGCCGCACTCTCCATGAGGAGGTGCTGGAGCGGCTGCGTGACATGATCATCGAAGGCCGGCTGACGCCCGGCCAGCGTATCAACGAAGGCGCCGTCGGGGCGCAGCTCGGCGTCTCGCGCACTCCCCTGCGTGAGGCGATCAAGACGCTGGCGAGCGAGGGCCTGGTCGAGATCCAGCCGGCCAAGGGCGCAATCGTGCGCAAGTTCTCGGCGCAGGACCTCCTGCAGATCCTGGAGGTGCTGAAGACGCTGGAACAGCTCGGCGGCCGGATGACCTGCGCGCAGGCGAGTGACGAGGCGATCGCCGGAATCAAGACGCTCCATGACGAAATGATGGAACTCTACCGGGCGCGCAACCGGCTCGACTATTTCAAGCTCAACCAGGCGATCCACAGCGCCCTCGTCGCCGCTTCCGGCAATGACGTGCTGGTCGAGATGCACGGCACGCTCCAGGCCAGGATCAAGCGCCTGCGCTTCATCGGCAATGAGGGCCCGGAAAAATGGGCCGGCGCCGTGGCCGAGCATGAGGAGATGATCGAGGCGCTGCTGAAGCGCGACGGCGAGGCGCTGTCGGCCATCATCGGCAAGCACATGGATTCGACGCTGGTACGCGTGCGCGACGTGCTCTGAACCGTATGCGCCCTGTCGGGAATGCGCTATGGTTCAACGCTCAGGCCTATTGCGGGGTGTTGCCTCAGCACCTGACATCGCCGATCACCCTTGGTCAGCGGATGAACGCGCTGGACATAGCGCGACGGTTGCTTAGTATATCTGAGTTCAATCAGAACGATTATCATTTAAGTCAATAACAGCAAACAGACGAGTTGGTTTCCGAAGACTTCGCTGTCGAGGAATCGCAGATGTCCTGGCTGCACGCTCTATTCGCCCAATCGCCTGAGATCGCCCTCTTCCTGTCGCTGGCCATCGGCTACTGGGTCGGCAAATTCCAGTTCGGCAAGTTCCAGCTCGGCGGCGTCGCCGGTTCGCTGCTGGCCGCCGTGGTCATCAGCCAGGTCGGCGTCTCCATCGACAACGGCATCAAGTCCGTCCTCTTCGCCCTGTTCATCTACGCCGTCGGCTATGAGAGCGGCCCACAATTCTTCCGCTCGCTCGGGCGCCAGTCGCTGCGCGAGATCGCGATGGCCACGGTGCTGGCGGTCAGCGGCCTCGTCACCGTCGTCGTGCTGGCGCGCATGTTCGGCCTCGACAAGGGGCTCGCTGCCGGCATTGCGGCGGGCGGCCTGACCCAGTCGGCGATCATCGGCACGGCCGGCGCCGCGATCGGCAAGCTCGGCCTCGCCGCCGACGAGACCCAGCGCCTGCAGGCCAATGTCGCGATCGGCTATGCCGTCACCTACATCTTCGGTTCGTTCGGCGCGATCATCGTCTGCGTCAACATTCTGCCCTGGTTCATGCGTCGCAGCATCCGCGACGACGCGATCAAGGCCGAGGCGGAGCTGCTCGCCGGAGCGCGCAGCTACGGCGTCGGCGAATATGCGGCGACGCCCGATCTGGTCGGGCGCATCTATCGCATCGAAGCCGCGGCCGGCCGCAGCGTCGCCGAAATCGAGGGGGCCAGCGCCCAGCCGATCAGCATCGAGCGCATCAAGCGCGGTGGCTCGCTGATCGGGACGGAGCCGTCGCTCAAGCTCCAGGCCGGCGACATCATCCTCCTGGTCGGGCGCCGCTCCGGCGTGGTCGGCCTGTCGCAGCAGCTCGGCCCGGAATTGGAATCATCGGAAGGCATGGACGTGGTTGTGGTGACGCGAGATGTCGCGATCACCGCCGCTGACTTCGTCAAGCGCACCGTCGCCGAGATCCGCACCTCCACGGCCGCGGATCTGCGCCACGGCGTCTATGTGGTCGCGGTCAAGCGGGCCGGCAACGCGCTGCCGCTCGAAGGCGGGACGGTGATCGAGCCGGGCGACGTCGCCACGCTCTACGGGACGGCCGAGGACGTGCAGCGCGTGGCGCGGCAGGTCGGCAGCGTCATACTCCCCAGCGACAAGACAGATTTCGTCTTCCACGGCTTTGGCCTGGTCGTCGGCCTCTTGATCGGCCTCCTCGTCGTCCGGCTCGGCGACATCCCGCTGACCCTGGGCAGCGGCGGCGGCGCGCTGCTCTCGGGCCTCGCTTTCGGCTGGTATCGCAGCCGCAACATGACACTCGGCAACTTGCCGACCGCCGCCTCGACGCTGCTGCGCGATCTCGGCCTCGCCGGTTTCGTGGCGGTTGTCGGCCTGCAGTCCGGTCTTCAGGCCGTCAGCACCATCGCCGACAAGGGCCTGTCGATCTTCCTGATCGGCGTCGTGGTGACCCTGCTGCCGCTGCTGATCACCATGGTCTTCGGCCGCTATGTCCTGCGCTACGACAACACCGCGATCTTCGCCGGCGCCCTGTCGGGCTCGCGCAGCGCCAACCCGGCCTTCGGCGAGATCCTCGACAAGGCCGGCAATTCGATCCCGACCACGCCCTTCGCCATCACCTACGCCCTCGCCAACGTCTTCCTGACCCTGCTCGGACCGCTCGTCGTCGCCTTCGCCTGAACCGATCGGAGTTTGCCATGGCCACCGACTACTCGAAATACGCCAAGCTCAGCCCGTTCGAGCTTAAGGACGAGCTGATCAAGCTGGCTTCGGGCAAGGCGAACCGCCTGATGCTCAATGCCGGCCGCGGCAATCCCAACTTCCTGGCGACCCTGCCCCGCCGCGCCTTCTTCCGGCTCGGCCTGTTCGCCGTGGCCGAGGCTGAGCTCTCCTATTCCTATATGGAGAACGGTGTCGGCGGCCTACCGAAGATCGAGGGCATCGAGGGACGCTTCGAGCGCTTCACCGCCGAGCATCGCGATCAGCCGGGCGTCGTCTTCCTTGGCCGGGCCCTGAGCTATGTCCGCGACCAGCTCGGCCTGCCCCCTTCCGACTTCCTGCACGAGATGGTCGAGGGCATCCTCGGCAGCAATTATCCCGTGCCGCCGCGGATGCTCAGGATCAGCGAGGAGATCGTCAAGCAGTACATCGTCAAGGAGATGATCGGCGGCTTCCTGCCGGCCGGCAGCATCGACCTCTTCGCCGTCGAGGGCGGCACGGCCGCGATGGCCTACATCTTCAACACGATGAAGCAGAACGGCCTGCTCAAGCGCGGCGACAAGGTCGCGATCGGCCTGCCGGTGTTCACGCCCTATATCGAGATCCCGGAGCTCGACGAATACGGGCTCGTCGAGGTCGCGATCAACGCCGACCCGGCGCGCGGCTGGCAGTTTCCGGACGAGGAGCTCGACAAGCTCAAGGACCCGGCGGTCAAGATCTTCTTCTGCGTCAACCCGAGCAACCCGCCCTCGGTCAAGATGGACGACCGCAGCCTCGACCGCGTCGCCGCGATCGTCAGGGAGCACCGGCCGGACCTGTTCATCCTGACCGATGACGTCTACGGCACCTTCGCCGACGAGTTCCGCTCGCTGTTCGCGACCTGCCCGCAGAACACCATGCTGGTCTACTCGTTCTCGAAGTATTTCGGGGCGACCGGCTGGCGCCTCGGCGTGATCGCCACGCACAAGCAGAACGTCTTCGATCAGGCGCTCGACGCGTTGCCCGAAAAGGCCAAGAAGGGCCTCGACCATCGCTATGGCTCGCTCCTGCCGGATGTGCGCTCGCTGCGCTTCATCGACCGCATCGTCGCCGACAGCCGGGCGGTGGCGCTCAACCACACCGCCGGGCTCTCGACGCCGCAGCAGGTCCAGATGGTGCTGTTCTCGCTGTTCGCGCTGATGGACGAGAGCGACAGCTACAAGGCCGAGCTGAAGAAGCTGATCCGCCGGCGCGAGGCCGCGCTCTACCGCGAACTCGGCATCGAGCAGGACAGCGATCCCAACGCCGTCGACTACTACACTTTGCTCGACCTCGAGGAGATCGCGCGCAAGCTCTATGGCGACGACTTCGCCAAATGGGTGCTGGAGCGCTCGGCCGCGGGCGATTTCCTGTTCCGCATCGCCGACGAGACCGGGATCGTGCTCCTGCCCGGCCGCGGCTTCGGCACCAAGCAGCCGGCCGGCCGCGCCTCGCTCGCCAATCTCAATGAGTACGAATACGCCAATATCGGCCGGGCCCTGCGCAGCATGGCCGACCAATTCTATGCCCAATACAAGAAGAAGGGCCGGAAGTGAGGCGCCCCGCCGCGCGCCTCGCAGACACCCTGCCTGACGACCATGGAGAACGCCGATGATCCCTCGGATTAGCGCCGGTGCGCTCGCCGCGTCGGCCTTCATCGCATTGTCCGGAAGCCTGCATGCCGTCCCCGCTGCCGCCTGCAACCGGATGGACGGCTGCATCCACGACGCCCAGCTCGAGAATTACGGCATGATGCATGACGGCCGCATGGACACCGCCATGCGCAACGGCGCTGCGAATGTCGAGGCTTTCAAAGAGATGCAGGCGGCCGCCCAGCGGCCCGTGAGTCAGCCGACGCAGCCAGGCCCGCGCGGCCGGCACCGCTGAGACTTCCGCGGCCGCTTGACAGGCCGATCGCCCTCGCCTCCGCTTGCACCAGGAAGCCGGCGAGGAACGGTCAGCCATGCTCACCCTGCGCCAGATCGAGGTGATCCGGGCGATCATGATCACCGGCACGATCGCCGGTGCGGCCAAACTGCTCAACGTCTCCGCCCCCGGCATCAGCCGGCTGATGAAGCACACCGAGCGCACGCTCCGGCTCAAGCTGTTCGAACGGAGACAGGGCCGCTATGTGCCAACGCCGGAGGCCAAGGACATCTTCGAGCAGATCAACGGCGTCTACCGCAAGGTGGACGACCTGCATTCAATGCTGGCGCGGATCGAGCGCGGCGGCGATGTCGAGTTCAAGCTCGGCTCGGTGCCGAGCATCTGCCATGTCATGGTGCCGCGCGCGATCGAGCGCCTCAGGCGCAAGCATCCCGACCTGCGCATCGACATCAACATCCTGAAGATCGAGGAGGCGCTCGACTATCTCCTGCTCGGCAAGGGCGAGATCGTCGCGATGAGCTATAAGCTCGACCATCCCGGGCTGGATTTCATGCCGCTGGCGATGGGTGAGCTGCTCTGCATCGTGCCACAGGGCCATCCGCTCGCCGGCTACAGCAGCATCTCGGCCCGCGAGATCGTCCAGCACCAGTTGATCGGCATCGACCCGAACGACCCCTATGGCCGGATCATGAGCGAGATCTTCCAGCGCCAGGGCCTGCATTACGACATGGCGATCAAGGCGCGCTTCGGCACCACGGTCTGCTCGCTGGTGCGGGCCGGGCTCGGTATCGCCATCATCGACCAGTTCACCGTCGCGCATGGCTCGATGCAGGGCATCGCCGCGATCCCGATCGAGGAGCCGACCCGCTTCCAGACCTATGTCGCGATGAAGAACGACAAGGCGCTCTCGCTCTATGCCGAGACCTTCGTGAAATTGCTGCGCGAGGAAATGAACGCGGTCGTTTCGCCACAGCTCGCCGCCGAAAGATAACATCAGGTTAGGCAGCAGCGACGAATTGGTTATCGCGTTACGGCTTCAAATCGGTTTAGCTGCATGCTGAAGCGCAAGCCCGCCGAGACGGGCCGTGACGGGATGGAATAGCGACCATGGTCATCGCCAGGAAGAGCAAGCGGGTGCTGCTCGGGCTGATCGGTTTCCCGATCGCGCATTCAGCGACGCCGACGACGCAGGAAGCCGCGGCGCGGGCGGCCGGAATCGAGGCGCATTACCATCTGATCGAGGTCGCCGGCGCCGGGCGCGACGACCTTGCCGCCATGCTCGACGGTATCCGCCGGCTCGGCTTCTCCGGCATCAACGTCACCTTCCCTTACAAGGAAGCGGTCGTGCCGCTGCTCGACGGGCTGTCCGAGCAGGCCGCCGCCATGGGCGCGGTCAACACGATCGTCGTCGACGATGGCCGCCTGATCGGCCACAACACCGACGCCTCGGGCTTCGCCACGGCCTATCGCCGGCTCGGCCGGCAGGATGGCGACAAGCCGGTCGCGATCATCGGCACCGGCGGAGTCGGCAAGGCGATCGCCTTCGCGCTCGCCGATTGCGGCGTCACCCGCCTGCGGCTCTGCGACGTCGATCGCAGCAGGGCCGAGGCGCTGGCCGGGCTTCTCGGCTCCCGCGCGAGCGTCGAGATCGCCACCAGCGCCGAGG
>WPCJ01273456.1_pt1 | contig 16250 bp, 10 predicted proteins | sample 5399831 | NCBI WGS metagenome assembly WPCJ01 (sample SAMN12869470, study PRJNA574797) | sludge metagenome | isolation source: wastewater treatment of pH10 | place: China:Beijing | collected 2019-05-20 | reverse complement strand
CGGTGCAGGGGCGGGTGCCGGTGCGGGCGCGGGTGCCGGTGCGGGCGCGGGTGCCGGTGCGGAGACGACGGTGTCGCCCAGCACCGAGATCGCGTTGCCGACGACCGTGATCGGGGCGGTGATCGCTGTCTCCGCCTGGGTGCCCGAGAGCAGCCCGTCCTCTCCGGTCGTCTCGGCCGCATTGGCGGCCGTCGCACCGAGGAGCGTGATGCCCCCGGCGATGAGCGTGCCCCACAGGGCCCGCTTGATGTACGTGCGCATGATCGTTCTCCTGACTGATGATGGGATCGTCTGATGGGTGCGCGCGATCGACGTGCGCGCGCAGCACGGCATCTGTCGTCCCCGAGGGAACGACGTGACGGTCCGTCAGTCAGGAGAGACGTCGGTGTCGGCGACCGGCGACGTCGGAAGAGCGTCGTCGGATGCGCCGGAGGTCCGCTCGCCAGCACGGAGCGGAGAAGGATCCACGTCGCTGAGACGCGCGTGGGTAGCGCCTGACCCTCCGCCGGAACCGGCGGAGGAAGACGCGGGAACAGGGCCGCCCGGGAGGGTTCCTGGGGGAGAGTTTTCGGGCGCACCGGTGGCGTCGGCGCCGGATCCGACCGTGTCGGAAGACCGGGTCGACACCGTCGGAGCGGTCGCGACGAATGCCGCGCCGGCGAGCACCCGGGACGACGCCGAGAGCGGCGCCGGTCCGGGCGCGGCCTCATCTCTGGGCGCGACCGTGGTGGCGCCGGGCGTCGAGGGGCCCACGACCACTCCGGTACCCGGTGCGGGATCGGGTGTCGTCGGGTCCAGGGCGTCGAGCACGGGCGGGACGGTCGAATCCACCGCGCCGCCGAGAATGGCCGTGGTGTCGTCGACGACGTCGACCAGATCGTCGACGGTGGTGATCACGCCGAGATCGGTGACGAGTCCTCCGACGAGCGGAAGGTCGGCGACGGTGTCGAGGAGTGGATCGGTGATCTGCGAAACCGGCGCGTCGGAGAGCACCGCGGTGACGGGGGCGACCACGTCGTGCGCCGTCTCCGTGACCGCCTGCACGACGGGCGCTGTCACGGTGCCGACGACCGGAGTTGCGGCGACGGTCTCCGTGACGGTCTCGACGACCGCCGGTGCGGTCTGCTGCACGGGGGCGACGGCCTTGGTGACGACGGGGGCGACGGCCTTGGTGACGACCGGCGCGACCACCTTCGTGACGACCGGAGCGACAACCTCCGTGACGACCGGCTTCACGGGAGCTGTCACGCTCGACACGGTGTCGCCGACGAGCGAAGTGAGTCCGTCGAGTGGGCCATCGTCGCGGTCGTCCGCATGCGCGGACCCGCCTCCGAGGAAGACGGCGAGAGTCGCCCAGGCGAGCACTCCCAGGGCACCCCAGAGGACGGCGGCTGGAACGCCGCGTCGGGTGGCCCGAACGTCCACGTCGACCTCCCCCTCCGAAGGCAACGTCACCTCGGCGCAGATGCGTCGATTGCCGGTGACGATACTCGCGTCCGGACCGTCTGTCTAGGGGGGTATCCGCGAGTTTCCGCCGATGTCGGCCTGTGACGCGCCCGACGAAATCTCGGCTTGACTTTCCCCAGGTTCTACACATCCCATCCCCGACGGGGCCAACCTTCAACGCCCGATTTAAACTGATTCTCATCCACAGGGTGGGGAAACAGTAAAGCCCTGCTCAAAAAAGATAAAAAACTTTGAAGTCGGAGCACTCCACGGGGTTATCCACACCTGTTGTGCACAGACACTCCGACTTTGTCCGCACGCTTTCCACATGGTTATCCACAGGCCGTGTTGCATGGGGAAAGAGTCGCTCGTAGCGTGAGCGAGCGACCGAATGTCGGAGGCACCTGTTTCGCTGTGCAGGACGGCGTGACGGTCGAGGATCAGACGGCTCAGCCGTCGAGACGCCTCATCAGGGCATCGCATCGGAAACGTCGCATCGAAGGGAAGACTGTGTCGATCGCCGACATCTCAGAGGAGCGCATGGGCTCGTCGCGCGGGCCGGAGCGCACGCCTCCCCACGACCTTCTCGCCGAGCAGAGTGCTCTGGGCGGAATGCTCCTGTCGAAGGACGCGGTCGCCGATGTGATCGAGACGCTGAAGGGCGCCGACTTCTACATCCCGAAGCACGAGTTGATCTTCGAGGCCATCCTCTCGTTGTACTCGCACGGCGAGCCCACCGATGTCGTGGCCGTCACCGACGAGCTCATCAAGACGGGCGAGCTCGGTCGCGCCGGCGGTGCCGACTACCTCCACACCCTGACCTCGATCGTCCCCACCGCGGCGAATGCGGGCTACTACGCCGGCATCGTCTCGGAGCGAGCGATCCTGCGCCGACTCGTCGACGCCGGCACCCGCATCGTGCAGCTGGGCTACGCGGGCGAGGGTGACGCGACCGACCTCGTCAACAACGCGCAGGCCGAGATCTACTCGATCACCGGCTCCGAGACCGCGGAAGATTACGTCCCCCTGCAGATCGCCGTCGATGCCGCGCTCGAAGAGATCGAGGCAGCGAGCGGTCGTGACGGTTCGATGACCGGTGTCCCGACCGGGTTCAAGGAACTCGACGAACTCACGAACGGTCTGCACGGCGGTCAGATGATCGTCGTCGCCGCGCGACCCGCCATGGGTAAGTCGACGCTGGCGCTCGACTTCGCGCGTGCGGCCTCCATCGGCCATGACCTTCCTTCCGTCTTCTTCTCCCTCGAGATGGGCAAGAGCGAGATCGCGATGCGTCTGCTCAGCGCCGAGGGTGCGATCCCGCTGCAGAACATGCGCAAGGGAAACCTCGACCCCCGCGACTGGACCACGGTCGCCGCGACCCGCGGACGCATCAACGACGCGCCGCTCTACATCGACGACAGCCCCAACATGACGCTCGTCGAGATCCGCGCCAAGTGCCGTCGCCTCAAGCAGCGCGAGGGGCTGCGCATGGTCATCATCGACTACCTGCAGCTGATGACGTCGGGCAAGCGCGTCGAGTCGCGTCAGCAGGAGGTCTCGGAGTTCTCGCGAAGTCTGAAGCTCATCGCCAAAGAACTCCAGGTTCCAGTCATCGCCCTGTCGCAACTGAACCGTGGCCCCGAGCAGCGCACCGACAAGAAGCCCGCGATCAGCGACCTGAGAGAGTCGGGCTCGATCGAGCAAGACGCCGACATGGTCATCCTGCTGCACCGCGACTCCGTCTACGACAAAGACGTGCGACCCGGTGAAGCCGACCTGATCGTCGCCAAGCACCGCAACGGCCCGACCGCCACGATCACCGTCGCGTTCCAGGGTCACTACTCACGCTTCGCCGACATGGCTCCCGGCGGCGACTTCAACTAACTGTAGGTTCCGCATCGTCGCCCGCGACGTCGAGGGCCAGCTTCCCGACATAGTGTTCGCGGAGCGCACGGTGGGCGTCTTGCACGCGAGTGAAGGGGAACCGTTGCGCGACGTGCGGCGTGAACGTGCCGGCGTCGATGAGGGAGTTGAGTCGTTCGAGGGCGGCACGGCTCCGGTCACCGTCGAAGTGGAGGATCGGCACGGCGGGTGGTGTTGCGGGCAGTGGATGAACGCCGTGGGGCCAAACCACGCGTCCTGAAGGGTGCATCGCGCGAAGCGCCCGCTCCAGCACCGATCCGCCGACGGTGACGAACGCCGCATCGAGCCCGTTCGGCGCGAAAGCCTCCGCCGCTGCCACGACGTCATGCGAGCGGCCGTCGACGACGGCCGCGGCGCCGTGGCTTCGGGACAGAGCAACGCCGTCGGCGCCGGAGGAGACGGCAAGGACCCGGATGCCGCGCTGCTGCGCCAGTTGCACGACCATGTGTCCCATGCCCCCGCTCGCGCCGAACACCATCAGTGTCTGGCCGGGCGCGAGATCGAGCAGATCAATTCCGCTCAGGGCGGTCAGGGCATCCCACGCCATCACGCCGGCCTCGGTCATCGACAGGCGCTCGGGGGCGTGAGCGACGTGCTCCTCGGCCACGACCCCGTACTCGGCGTAGAACCCTCCGCGCGGCACGGGCATCGAGGCGGCGTAGACGCGATCGCCGACCGCGAAGCGTGTGACTGCGCTGCCGACGGCGGCGATCGTGCCGGCGGCATCCCAACCGAGTACGTAAGGGAAGGTCGAGGCGATACCGAACGCATCCTCATATTCCCCCTGACGCTCCACGGCGTCCCAGGAGGCCACCCCCGCCACGGACACCTTGATCAGGACATCGGACTCGCCCACGATCGGAACGTCGATCGTCCGAGGGACGAGCTCATCGACGCCGCCGAAGCGATCGAGCACGATGGCCCTCATCCGTGGTTGGGCGGAGGGGGTGCTGGACATCGGTCGCTCGGGGCTCACGCGCAGGCCACCGCGTTGGCGCAGCAGACGGCAGGTGTCTGGGTGGAGGCGCGAGCCGCGCGGTATGCCTCGCGCAGACCGCGGAACAGGGCACCACGACTCCTCCGCGGTGACGGGCCGGTTGCGTCGAGCCTCTCCAGGGCGACGCGTTCGTACTCCAGTCTCCGGTTGAGTTCCACCTCGTGACGCTGATGAACCTCGAAAGCGAACTGCGGATCCACGCCGACCTCTCCCCTCCTGACGCCGACTGCGACGTCACATTGAAAAACTTCGATGCATAGACGATCTCGCATGCATCGAAAAATGTCAATACGTTTCAGCGCGCACCCCTCTATATAGCGATCGGTCGCCGCCGGGCGTGGGGGCCTCGGCGACGACCGATGGGGTGCTGGTTCAGCTATCGACGATGCTGATTCAGTTGGGGAACACGGCTTCGAGGCCACTGCCCCAGAACACCACGATGAACCCGATGGCGACGATCGCACCACCGACGAGCGCCACCGCGTTGAGGATGATTCCCCAGGTCGCGAACTTCTTGCTGGCAGGTTCGCGGCGAAGCGCGATGAAACCGGCGATCAGGCCCGCGAGCGGCACGAGAAGTGTGAAGCCGGCAAGGAAGGAGACGATTCCGGTGACGAAGCTCGCCAGTCCGATCGCCTTGGAGCGCAGTCCCTGCGCGGGGGCTGCGCTACTGGAACCGTTCGACATTGTGGATGTTGACATGATCTGCTTTTACCTTCATGGTTGAGTTTGAGTTGCGCAGCCCTTCGGGTTTCAGGGCGCAGCGCAAGGAACTCAGCAAAGCTACGTGGCGAGACTTCCCCGTCGGCGCAGAACGCATCCGATGCCGTGCTCCTCGCATGGTTCTCCGTGTCTTCGAGACGAAACCGCGCGCGCCGATGACATGATCGGCGGTAGTCGACGTGTGAGCCGAGTAGCCGCCGTCTCAGCGACTCGCGGTCGCTGAGACCTTCTCCACTCCGACGAACTTCATCATCTGCTGGCCGTAGAGGCAGGTCTGCAGGGTGAGCTCGCCCTGTATGCCGATGAGGTCGTCCGAGGTCGCGACGCGCTTCGGCAGCATCCGGATATCCACCACGGCATAGGTGACTCCGTCGAGGGAGAGCTGCTGGCCCACCTCCCACGGGAGGATCACGTCCCCACCGCAGTTGTTGTGGGCAGCCCACGTGGGCACGGTGCCGGGGTTCTCATAGCCGACCATCTCGGTGAACGTGCCATCGCACCGGTCCAATTCCCTCTCGTCGCCCGAGGTGCCGAGCGTGATGTGGGGGAGCGCTCCGCTGGCCTGGGTCTGAACCGTGGCGATCGCGATCTTCGTCTCGCCGTAGACGCGCTCGACCTCGGAGGGAGCGAAGACCACGGCGACGAGCACCGCCGCGCCCACAGCCAGGAGCATCCCCGCGAACAGGGTGCGCGGACGAAGCGCTCGGCGTGACCTCGCGGATCGGGTGAGCGGGCGAGAGGGGGGATGCGGCATGGTCGTGGCTCCGGACGAGAAGGGCAGCTGACCAGTATCGTCACGGAGCGGTCTGCGGGTACCGGTCGCCACAAAGGTCGCGTAGCCTCACGCCCCCGATTCAGTGATGACGGCAGCCCGCTCCGTGGTCCGGAGGGGCGGAACTCCGCGGTGCGTTCTCTCTACGGAGAGCTAAGACAGGACCTCGACGTGCTGCGCGAGCGCTTTCCGGTTCGACACGTCGAGCTTGCGCATGATGCGATGCATGTGACTCTCGACCGTACGCACGCTGAGCACGAGGCGCGTGGCGATCTCCTGGTTGGAGAGACCCATCGCGGCGAATCTGCCGACCTCGCGCTCGCGATCCGTGAGGGTGACGGCCGCGGCCCCGAACCTGGCCGTGTCGAAGGCCCGGTCTCCATGAGCGGCACGAATCGCGTGCGCCGCGCTGTCTGCAGCCCGGCGTGTGGGGTCATCGCCCCTCTCGAGCGCGGTGGTGCGCGCGATCTGGCACGCCGAGAGGGCGAGTCCGACGAGCCCCACCCGCTCGAGCTCTTCCACGCACGCGAGCATCGTGACCGGGTCGCCCTCGGCGAGGGCGGAGACGTAGTCGCCGTGCGCCTGAAGCAGGCGGGCGTCCGGGAGTTCGTCGAGCGCGCGACGGGCGACCGCGAGGCGCTCCCCGACGGGGGCGAGCTCGAGCGAGGACAGCATGCCGAGCACTGCGGCGAACCGTGCGCCACGGTCCCACAGCGACTGCGACGACGCCCACATGTCATCCGCGGCCGCCTGCACCTTCCCGTCAAAAGCCAGGAGCTGCGCGCGAGGCCAGGCGTGGGTCTGGCCGGGCAGCGGCCCGTCGAGAATGGAGGAGCCGTTGATCTCCTGGGCGATCTTCTCTCCCAGGCTCAGTTGTCCGCGTCGGATCGCCACGACGGACGCGATGGTCAAGAGCGAGAGTTGAACGCCGGGAGGCAGCGGCGAGGGCTCACCGGCGGCGAACACCGTCTCCACGATCTCGTCCACGGCGGCGTAGTCACCCGCGAGGAGCTGCACGAGGATCACCGCGGCGCCGAACGCGCGGAGTGCATCGATGTCGAGATACCCGTGCGCCTCGTCGAACCCTTGCTGGAGGGTCTCGAGCGCGGCACGATGCGATCCGATCCCGAGCAGGGCGAGGCCGTGCAGGACGCGGATCATGTAAGCGTCTCGTGGGCGCTCGACCGTCTCCGTGGCAGTGTGTACCCTGAGCGCGTCGCTGAACCGACCCGTGGAGACGAGCACCAGCATCTGCGTCTCCCACAGCTGCAGCTTCACATCGTCGGGGAGGTCGTCGGTAACCTCGAGCCGTGCGCCGAAGTCGTCCGGGATGCGTGTGAGGTTGGCCTGGAGGCGGACGTCGACGGCGTCGAGCATCCGGGAGTACGGTCCGAGCGTGATCGACGCCTCGCTCAGACGCCGCTGAGCACCGTCCAGATCGTGGTCGACGTAGGCGGTCCACTCCGCCCGCAGGCTCTCGAAGTCAGCGCGTCCGGCAACGTCTCCGTTGCTCGCGTCGGTGGTGTCGAAGACGTGGCGGACGGTCTCGGTGACGGTCGGGGTGTGCGTGTGCATCAGTGCACGCAGATACCGCACGGCGCTGCTCGCCGAGGGGTTCGCCTCCCATTCGGAAGCCGTCACGATCCTGCGCGCCCGGGCGCGCTCCTGGAGCAAGCGGACGAACAGCGCCTCCTGCGTCCCGAAAGTCGGCTGGCGATTCTCACGTTCGGCGAGGATCGCCGAGGCGGATCCGGCCGTGCCGAGGCGCTCGACGATCAGGGCGGTGAGTCGGGTGCGTCGCGCGGTCAGTGGCTCGTGGCGGAAGAACTCCACGATGAGCGGGGGCACGACGGTCACGAGCTGCCGCGCGCCACTGGAGATGAACGTGATCATGCGACGTTCCTCGAGCAGCTCCAGCGTGCCCCAGTCGATGAGCTTGCGCACGGTCTCGATGTCGGCCACGCCGACGATGGCGATGATCTCGATCGCGTCCCGGGCGGCATCGTCCAGATCCTCGAGGTGCGCTTCGAGCACCGCGCGCAGGCCCGAGCTCCACAGGTCGCGGGTGGCGACCCACTCCTTCCCTCCGCGGAGCGCGATCCTCTGCTCGCGGATGCAGGCGTCGACCAGGCTCAATGCCAGCCCGATGTTGCCCCCGGACTTCGCGAAGATCCGGCTCATGGTCGCCGCCTCGATGGGCCCCTTGAGGTAATGCTCCAGCGCCTTCTCCATCTCCTCGAAGCGCAGTGGAGACATGTCGATCACATAGGAGGGTTCCAGGGTGGAGGCGGCGAGGCCGGTCGGGGTGTGGCGCGCACGCAGCCCCTGCAGCCGGGAGAGGACGATGGGGATGCCGCTCGAGCGACGAACGGCCTCGGCGACGCCCCAGGACGATTCATCCAGGTCGTCCCAATCGTCGAGGAACAGCACGGAGCGAGGTAGCCGCAGAGCATGTCGCAGAGCTTCCGCCGTTTCGTGGAGCCCACTCGTCGTGCGCTGCGTCCCCGTGGGGGGAATGCCGGCGAGGTGCAGTGCGGCGAGCGGATGCTGACGCAGCGAGGCGACGCCCCGAACCTGGATGACCTTCCACTCGCCCTCTTCCAGCCGAGCGCGGAGTGCCCTCAGGAAGGCGCTGCGGCCGCTGCCTCGTCCGCCGACGACGTCTACGCTGACGCCGGCATGCACCAGATCCAGCGCGGCGGCCAGGCTCTGCTCCCGACCGATGACCATGGCACGACCCCGCTTCCTCACGCGGACACTCCTAACCGAAAACTAGACCTGATCCCTGCGCGACGGAAGTCCGTGTTCCTGTGGGGTTCGGCCGCGCAGCCGTCCGCGGCGCGCGCGGATCAGGATGAGATGACAACGGCGCTACCGAGTCGGGTTCTGTTTCCATGCGGGTCGCGATCATCGTTGAGCGATCGCGCACGGGGGGAGCTGGCCCAGGGACACCTTTCAGTACGAGAGTGACCTGTCCGGGCGCGCACGCAGTCCGTGCGCGGTGGAACGTGGTGTTTTGCGTACTCCGCCGACGACTTAGGTGCGTTTTTCGTGTCTACTCGGTACCGCTATCTCAAGACTGTGGAAGAGCGCTTCCGATTCACGCTCCGCAGCGACTACGGCCTCCTCGCCGCGACCTACGCAACCTGTGCGCGGGGCTACGGCACTCTCGGTACGGCATCGTCCGCGGCCTCCCTCCGGGCCTACCTTGGAGATGCCCAACACCGTTGGATCACCTCGGCGCTCGCCGAGGTGATGTGACACGGGCGGTCTTCCGCGGCCCATCCTGACGGTTCCCCGCCCGTGTCATGCTCTCGCTCGGCGAACGCGGAACCCCAGCCGTCCGGCTACGGATAGAGCGCGTAGCGACACGGAGCCGCATACGGGGAGTAGGCGCCCGGGCACGGAGCTGTCCTCATTCGGGTACTGCTCTCGGGCCGGATCGTCGATCGCTCAGCGCGTTGACCCGTCTACTTGCATGCGGCGTTGTCTGTTCCAGCGCGCCGAAACCTGGCGCGCTCTCTTTCCCGCGCGCCGAAAAGCTTCCCTGCACGAAAGGTACCTTCTCCATGGGATCACGAAAACCACGAACCCGACGCTTATTGTCGACGATTCTCGTGAGCACGGTCGCCGTGCTCACGAGTCTCGTCGTCGTCCCTCCGAGCTTCGCCGCCACGGTCGTGGGTGAGGACGGCCTGACGGTCGACGTCTCCCCGAACCAGGTCGTCGAAGCGGATGCCGACGGCTTCACGCTGACGATCACGGACGACAATCTCAGTGGCGCAGATTTCGACTCGTACCAGGTGTCGGGAATCCCGACCGGCTGGTCGGTCGTCGTCGACGGCGGGGCGGCCGAGGTGGTCTCGCCCGATCCATTGATCTATTCCATTCCGCGTGCGCACAGCGAGCTGCGCGTCGTCGCACCCGCCGACTATGTCGGCACCCTGTCCGGTGTGAAGATCGCGCGAGACACCAACGGCCCGAACCTCGTCACCGACTTCGACAACGGGACGTTCGACTACCTCGGCGAGTCGATGCCTCAGATCGCGGCGAACACGATCTACGCCTGGGACGACCCCTCGACGGTCCACGAGACCGAGGGATGCAACCCTGCGACGCCGTACTACGGACCCTGCGACGGGCAGTACACGATCTGGCCGACGACCGACTTCGGTGGTCCGGATGCGGATCGCTACAACAACCTTTGGGCTGATGTCCGGTCGATCGACGACGCACTCCCCAACACCGGCGCGACTTCCAGCGACGTGATCTGCGGTGCGGATCCGATGAGGAGCCCGGCCACGAACCTCACTCAGGTCACCACCGAGCAGTCCGCCGGTTCGGGCAAGGTGTTGATGATGAACGGATCGATGTCGTTCCCCACGCCCCACGACCTCATCTCCACGACGGTCAACGGCCTGGAGCCCGGCGCCACCTACACGGTCAAGGGCCATGTGACGAACATCAGCTACAGCGCGGGCAACGTGCTGCCGGTGCAGTCCGCGTTCTACGTGACCGACAGCGAAGAGACGAAGAACATCGGCTCGTCCCTCCCGATCGCGAAGCAGAGCTCCTGCCTGAACCAGGATGTCGTCTGGGGACAGAACGTCGGCACGTTCGTCGCCGACTCGCTGGGAACCGCGACGATCGGACTGCGCAACTACGCGGCCGGAGGCTTCGGCAACGACTTCGCCGTGGACAACCTCTCCCTCGTGAAGATGGCCAGTGTCTCGGTCGACCTCGTCGTCTTCGCCACGCCGGATGCTGCGATCACGCTCGACAAGGACTACGTCGTCGTCGATGACGTGAACGGCAACGGGATCAACGACCCGGGTGATGTCGTGAAGTGGACGTTCGTCATCACTAACGCCGGCAACGTGTCGTTGGATGATGTGCGTGTCGATGACCCGCTGCTCGATGAGCTGGGTGTCGCGATCACGTGTGACCCGACCTCCCTGGCCGCTGGCGCGTTCGCGGTGTGTGAGTCGGAGAACTACACGATCACTCAGGCCGACGCGGATGCCGGTGAGATCTACAACGTGGCGACGGCGACGGGCAACGTGACTCCGGGCACCCCGGGTGACCCGGGTGACCCGGTGAGCCCTCCGGACGAGGTCATCATCCCGACCGAGCCGACCCCGGCTCCGGGAATCGCGCTCGACAAGGACTACGTCGTGGTCGATGACGCGAACGGCAACGGGATCAACGACGCGGGCGATGTGATCGCGTGGACGTTCGATGTCACCAACACCGGCAATGTCGCGTTGGAGAACGTCGTCGTGGATGACCCTCTCCTGCAGGATCTCGGAATCGCCGTGATCTGCGACCCCGCTCCTCTGGCTCCTGGTGAGTCGGTGCTGTGCCGCTCGGGCGACTACACCATCACTGAGGCCGACGTGGAAGCCGGTGAGATCCTGAACGTGGCGACCGCAACGGGTGGTGTCACGCCGGGTACCCCGGGCGACCCCGAAGACCCGGTGAGCCCTCCGGACGAGGTCATCATCCCGACCGAACCGACTCCGACTCCCGCGCTGTCGCTTGACAAGGACTACGTCCTCGTCGACGACGCGAACGACAACGGAATCAACGATCCGGGTGACGTCGTGAAGTGGACCTTCGCCGTCACCAACACCGGCAACGTGCCGCTGGACGATGTCCGTGTCCTGGACCCGCTGCTCGACGAGCTGGGTGTCGCGATCACGTGTGACCCGACCTCCCTGGCCGCTGGCGAGTCCGCGGTGTGTGAGTCGGAGAACTACACGATCACTCAGGCCGACGCAGAAGCCGGTGAGATCTATAACGTCGCCACCGCAACCGGAACGGTTCCTCCGGAGACCCCGGGTGACCCGGGTGACCCGGTGAGCCCGCCCGATGAGGTCATCATCCCGACCGAGCCGACCCCGGCTCCGGGAATCGCGCTCGACAAGGACTACGTCGTGGTCGATGACGCGAACGGCAACGGGATCAACGACCCGGGCGACGTGATCGCCTGGACGTTCGAAGTCACCAACACCGGCAATGTCGCGTTGGAGAACGTCGTCGTCGATGACCCGCTGCTCGATGAGCTGGGTCTCGCGATCACGTGTGATCCGACGTCGCTGGCCGCAGGCGAGTCTGCGACGTGCCGTTCGGAGGACTACACCATCACCGAGGCTGACGCCGAGGCCGGTGAGATCTACAACGTCGCCACCGCGACCGGTAACGTCACGCCGGGTACTCCGGGTGACCCGGGAGACCCGGTGAGCCCGCCCGATGAGGTCATCGTCCCGACCGAGCCGACCCCGACTCCGGCCATCGCGCTGGAGAAGGACTACGTCCTGGTCGACGACGCGAACGACAACGGGATCAACGACCCGGGCGACGTCGTGAAGTGGACCTTCGCCGTCACCAACACCGGCAACGTGCCGCTGGACGATGTCCGTGTCGTGGACCCGCTGTTGGACGAGCTGGGTGTCGCGATCACGTGTGATCCGACCTCGCTGGCCGCTGGTGAGTCCGCGGTGTGCGAGTCGGAGAACTACACCATCACGCAGGTCGACGCCCTCGCCGGCGAGATCCACAACGTCGCAACGGCGACGGGCGCGGTTCCTCCGGGGACCCCGGGTGACCCGGAGGACCCGGTCAGCCCGCCCGACGAGGTCGTCATCCCGCTCGAGCCGCTCGTGGCTGGCCTTGAGCTCGTCAAGTCGGCGCAGCTCAACGACACCAACGGCAACGGCTGGGCTGACGCCGGTGAGACGATCGACTACTCTTTCGACCTCACCAGTACCGGTACCGCTGAGTTGACAGATGTCTTCGTCGACGACCCGATGCTGACTGACGCCGGTATCGCGGTCGAGTGCCCGCAGACGACGCTCGCGCCCGGCGAGTCCATGACCTGTCACGCCGTGAAGGGGTACACCGTCACGGAGCAGGACGTGGAGGACGGTCAGGTGTACAACGCCGCGACCGGCTACACCGAGGTCCCCGACAACGTCGAGCCGATCGATCCGCCCGAGAGCGATGTGACCACCCCCGCTGACGAGGCTACGTACCTCGCGTCGACGGGTGGAAGCATCCTGGGCATCATCGGCGGCGCGGCTGCGCTGCTCGTGGTCGCGGGAGGAGTGCTCCTCCTCGCGCGACGGATGAAGCGCCCGGTGATCGAGGCGTAGCAACCGCCTGACCACGTCACAGAGCGGCGTGCCATGTCTTCCGACGTGGCACGCCGCTCTGTCGTCTCTCAAACGGACTCTCCGGAGCCGACGGTACTCACTGAGAGGGTGAGCTTCTGCTCCTATGCGGAATTCCGTCGCACCTTCTACTTAAGTCGAACGGTTCTTGGAACAAGGTCGCGCTCGAACTGGTGATGTTGTGACTGGGGGAGACGGGGACGCCCGTCAGTGCTCCGACGCGCGGCTGGGGGGCCGCCGTCGGAGTGGCGCCGTGGGGAGGCGCCTCGGTGTGGTGGCCTTGCCGTGGGGAGCAAGGCCACCAGCCACCGTCGCCGCTCTTCCCCCGGCGCACTGCGGCCGGAAGGGGTCGTCAGACGCTGCCGTCTGGTACGAGGCCGTCTTCGACGGCGCGCCGGAAGAGATCCACCTTCGTGAAGGCCGGTCGACCTGCGGTCACGTACTTCCGGCGGATGCCTTTGATGTGATCCACGACCGTGTTCCGGCTGATGCCCAGCGCCTCACCCACCTGCGCCGCCGTGTATCCGGTGGCGTACAGCTCCAGCACCTCACGTTCCCGGGGCGACAACGCGACCTCGGGTGCGAAGAGCGGAGTCCTCGTGCTCGAGTCGAGCTCCCGCGCTGCTGAACGGTTCCGCTGGGTCGCACGGATACCGGCGATGACCCGGTGGAGAGGATCGGTCTTCCGCATGCTCTCCACACCGGCGGATCCCGGCACCTGTGCGGCGGAGAGCATCGGTGAGACGCCGGAGAAGACCAGGACTCCGATGCCGCGCGACACGAGTGCTTCCCAGTGAGGTGGCTGCGAAAGGGGCCCCCCGATCGCGGGGTCGACCAGCACCACGTCCAGGGTCTTCCCGGCCGAGAGCAGCTCGCGGACGCTGCGTGCCGAGCAGACGAAAGTCATGTCCGGTTGCGCGTTGATCAGGACCGTGATGCCCAGCACGAGCGCCGGCTGGTTGTCGATGATCCCCACGCGAATCGGCACGCATCAAGATTCGATGCCGAACCGTGACCGCGGTGGTCGCCTGCGTCGAAATGGGTACACCGCGGGCCGAGAATTGCGTAGTCGGTTCCAGCCGCTACGTAGTCGTCGCCGGTGTGACGACGTCGACCCGCGCGTGCCGGAGCTGGACGACCATGGGGGAGGGGAGAAGGGCGGTCGTCCAGCCCGGACCATGAGATGGTCACAACCTATGGCGCTTCCCGCGGAAGGTAAATCCCCAGTTGTGGGGATACGTAGGGAGTCTCGCCCGGCATGGAGAAGAGGGGACCTGAGGAACCCGTTCCCGCAGGCCCCCTCGCGTCGTGCCGTGGGCACGACGCGACAAGGCTCGAAGACGCCCTGTCGAGGGCAGGACCCGAACCCGCCCTCCGTAGGACATGTAAACCGATTGCCTGGTGCTGGCATCGCGCGTCGATCGGCTTTGCGTGCTGTTCGGGGGACGTTGCGTAGGAGCGACCCGGTGTCTCCGTGCCGTGGTACCTGACGCCTGTCGACAACCATGCCTTGTGGCCGGCCCTTCCCCGCGCTACTGTCCGAGGCACAGACACACGGGCCACCCACCCGCGGGTCTCGTCGTGGCAGTACCGGCATTCGCGTGGATGGTCGATCTCATCTGCTGTTCACACGAGATTGGCGCGGTGGTGAAGATGCGAATCGTGAAAGCCCGATCACGTGAGCGAGGCGTGGCCGCCTTGCTCGCCGCGGTCAGCGTCGTCGCCGCTTCTCTGATCTTCGCGTCCCCCGCGTATGCTGCGGGGTCGGTCCTCCTGGACGAGACGTTCGGGGGCGAAACCGTTCCCGATGTCCGAGCGATCGGACTCGATGGGGCATGCATCACCGGGGCCACCGCTGCGCCGCCACCCGGAGCCTCCAACTTGGGCCCGTGCACGTTCACGAACGGCTCCCCGACGCCGGGGCTTCTTCCGGGATGGCTCCAACTCAACGATGAGAGTCAGAACCGGAACGGCGGGATGGTGTTCGATCGAGCACTCCCGGCGAACGCCGGACTGGCGATCGAGTTCGATCAGGCGCAATACGGCGGCAGCGGTGCGGACGGGATCTCCTTCTTCCTCTCGGACGGTTCGCGGTCGCTCACGAGCACCGGCGGCATCGGTGCATCTCTGGGTTACGCGCCGTTCATCTTCGGGGGAACATCGCAAGAGGGGGTCGCGGGGGGATACCTCGGAGTCGCCTTCGATGCCTGGGGGTACAACACCAACGACGATCAAGGCCGTGGCGTCGGGTGTCCGGCCCTGTCGGGCTACCTCTCCCCGCCGCGCGTCGGCAACACCGTCACCCTGCGTGGGCCCGGCGACGGCTACGAAGGATATTGCTTCCTCGCGTCGACACGACTGGGCCCTCCCGGCGGTGCCTCCACGCTGCCGGGCACACTGCGCAACGCCGTGGGTCCCGAAGAGGCGGTTCGCAACGTCCGGGTGACGGTATCGCCGGATGAGTTCCCTGTCGTGACCGTCGAGATCGACTTCACGGGAACCCGGACCGCGTACCAGACGGTCCTCTCCTACGTCATGGACGAGCGCCCGCCGGCGACCTACAAGTTCGGTTTCGCCGCATCGACGGGTGCAGAGACGGACGTGCACCTCATCCGCAACGTACAGGTGATGTCGGTGAATCCACTCGGCGACATCAGCCTCGTCAAGCAGGTCGACCGCACCGATCCTCAGCCGGCGGCATACGGGCTCGGCGACACGATTCCCTACCAGTTCGTCGTCACCAACACCGGGGTCGAGCAGCTCACCGGGGTCGTGGTCGACGACCCGTTGATCGCGGACGTCAGCTGTCCGTCCAACGTGTTGGGCCCAGCCGGCGGGGCGGACTCGTCGATGGTCTGCACCGGCAGCTATACGGTCACCGCCGCGGATGCGCAGCAGACCAGCTTCGTCAACACGGCGACCGTGGTCGCCCAGAACAGCGTCGGGGAGCAGGTCACCGATGAATCCTCGGCGACGGTCGACATCACGATCGCTCATGCCTCGCTCGCCTTGACGAAGATCGCTGTTTTGAATGAGGGGAATGGGAATGGCCTGGCGGAGCCGGGGGAGACGGTCGCGTATTCGTTCGCGGTGACGAATACGGGGACGGTGACGGTGACGGATCCGGTGGTGGATGATCCGCTGGTGGGGTCGGTGACGTGTCCGGTGTCGATTGCGCCGGGGGAGACGGTGACGTGTACGGCGGATGCGGATTACA
>WPCJ01214207.1_pt1 | contig 16287 bp, 15 predicted proteins | sample 5399831 | NCBI WGS metagenome assembly WPCJ01 (sample SAMN12869470, study PRJNA574797) | sludge metagenome | isolation source: wastewater treatment of pH10 | place: China:Beijing | collected 2019-05-20 | reverse complement strand
GCTGCCGCCCCAGCGGTCGATCGCCATGTTCAGCGCCTGGCGCACGCGGACGTCGTCGAACGGCTTCTTCTTGGTGTTGAAGACGACCAGCAGGTTCAGCGTCCAGCTCGACTCCTCGGCGCGCAGCTTGTCGCCCATGGCCTGGGCCAGGCGGTCGCGCTCGGCCGGCGAGATGCCGCGGCGCACCTGCGCCGCCGCATTGGCGCCGGCCGAGGTGCCGATCACCAGATCGGCGAGCTCGGTCAGGTCGACGCCAGCCTCGGCGAGGCCGGCGACGATGCCAATCATCCAGGCGTTGCCGGCAGCGCCACCGCCACCGAGCACCAGGGCCAGGTCTTTGTGAGTCATCGCGACAGTGTTCAGCCCCTGGCTGTCTCTGTCCACCGAAAAGCAGAAAGGGCCCGTTGCCGGGCCCTTCCCATGTTGCTCAGTCGCCCGGCGCTTAGGCCGAGTAGTACATCTCGTACTCGACCGGGTGCGGGGTGTGCTCGAACTTGATGACTTCCGTCATCTTCAGCTCGATGTAGCTGTCGATCTGGTCGTCGTCGAACACGCCGCCGGCCTTGAGGAAGTCACGGTCCTTGTCGAGGGACTCGAGCGCTTCGCGCAGCGAACCGCAAACGGTCGGGATCTGCTTCAGCTCTTCCTTGGGCAGCTCGTACAGGTCCTTGTCCATCGGGTCGCCCGGGTGGATCTTGTTCTTGATGCCGTCGAGGCCGGCCATCAGCAGCGCGGCAAAGCCGAGATACGGGTTCGCCAGCGGATCGGGGAAGCGGACTTCGACGCGCTTCGACTTCGGCGACTGGCCGAAGGGAATGCGGCACGAAGCCGAGCGGTTGCGCGCAGAGTAGGCGAGCAGCACCGGAGCTTCGAAGCCCGGCACCAGGCGCTTGTAGCTGTTGGTGGTCGGGTTGGTGAAGGCGTTGATCGCCTTGGCGTGCTTGATCACGCCGCCGATGTAGTACAGGGCTTCCATCGACAGGCCGGCATACTGGTCGCCGGCGAAGAGCGGCTTGCCGTCCTTCCAGATCGACTGGTGGCAGTGCATGCCCGAGCCGTTGTCGCCATAGACCGGCTTGGGCATGAAGGTCACGGTCTTGCCGTAGGCCTGCGCCACCTGCTGGATGACGTACTTGTAGATCTGCACGTCGTCGGCCGACTTGATCAGCGGGGCGAACTTGATGCCCAGTTCGTGCTGCGCCGAAGCCACTTCATGGTGGTGCTTTTCGACGGTGACGCCCATCGAGGCCATGGCGGCAAGCATTTCACCGCGCATGTCCTGCGCGCTGTCCAGCGGCGGCACCGGGAAGTAGCCCTTCTTGAGGCCGATATGGTGGCCGGTATTGCCCGACTCGTACTCGGTGTCGTTGTTGGTCGGCAGTTCCGAATGGTCGACCGAGAAGCCCACCTTGTAGGTGGTGTTCGAATAGCGAACGTCGTCGAAGATGAAGAATTCGGGCTCGGGACCGAACACCACGGTGTCGCCGATGCCGAGTTCCTTGACGTAGGCCTCGGCCTTCTTGGCCGTGGTGCGCGGGTCGCGGTTATACGGCTGATAGGTCAGCGGCTCGAGAATGTCGCAGTTGATGGCAAGGGTCGGAGCGCCGAAGAACGGGTCGATATAGGCCGAGTTCGGATCGGGCATCAGCACCATGTCGGACTCGTTGATGGCCTTCCAGCCAGCGATCGAGGAACCATCGAACATGGTCCCTTCCTCGAAGAGATCCTCATCGACGACCGTCACATCCATGGTGACGTGCTGCAGCTTGCCGCGCGGGTCGGTGAAGCGGAGGTCGACGTACTTGATGTCCTCGTCCTTGATCTTCTTGAGGATGTCGCTTCCAGTGGTCATTAGGTTCCCCTGTGTAAGTCTGGAGTTGATGCTAGGGCAGGTAGACGCGCGAAGAGGTGCCCCTTAGAGCGCGTCGTCGCCGAATTCGCCGGTGCGGATGCGGATAGCCTGTTCGATCGAATAGACGAAGATCTTTCCATCGCCGATGCGGCCGGTTTGCGCGGCCGTGCGGATCGCCTCGATCGCCTTCTCGGCGAGATCGTCGGGGCACACCACCTCGACCTTCACCTTGGGCAGGAAGTCGACGACATATTCCGCGCCCCGATAGAGCTCGGTATGCCCCTTCTGACGGCCGAAACCCTTGGCTTCGGTGACGGTGATGCCCTGCAGACCAACTTCCTGCAGCGCTTCCTTCACTTCGTCGAGCTTGAACGGCTTTACGATAGCCTCGATCTTCTTCATTCAGGCCTCCAACAGGCACCGGTCGGGTGCCGCTCGGGTGTATGCAGGGTCCGTGCCAGCTCAGCAATGCCGGGGAAAACCTTGCCAAAATAAGCGCCTAGGGCGAACATCTGATCCGCCGCTATAGGCAGGATGCCGCTGGCGTGCACAAACATTGTGCACGGCGCTTCCGATTTGTTCATCCCGGTGATCCGAAACGAGCAAACCGACAGTGGCAAAAGATCGGTTTGCAGCGAAAGTGGGCAAAATGCTCTGGTGGTTCCGGATCAATGGAACGCGGGGGACGAGATGGATGTCTCAATTGCTCTGACACACTGCACACCCGACTGCTTTGATGCGGTCAACCAATCCATCGAAGTGTTTCAGGGGGCTATGGCCGTTGAGTTCGGAGGTGTTCAGGGAGGGACCGGCGTCCGACGGATTCTCATAGGCCTGCAGATGGATAACCCCCTCCGCGTCGGCGACGCCGGCCATGCAGAACGTGGCCGCTTTGACCTTTCGACCGGCACCTACTTCTGCGGGGCGACGCTGCCTTACGCGGATTGGATCGAATTGGATTGGCGGAGAAGGATAATTGCCCTGGCCACGTACGCTAAGGCCGCCTGGAGATCGACCGCTGGCTGGCTGGGCGAGGACGAGTTGGCTGCCATGGATGCCGCTACCGATCGGGCCGTAGCTCGAGCAGTACAGAATGTTCCGCAAACGCTGGCCGCGCTCAGGTCTGTCTATCTAGTGTTTACGGGCAATGATCCCGCTCCGGGAGTTGCCTTTACTGAACCAGCTCACATGTCCTTTGGCCCCTGGCGCTTTGTGGAGGTTCGCCCCGAGCAAGCAGAGGACAGCGCGCGGCGGTACTTCAGCGAGCCGCCGCAAGCTCCAACGATGTTCAAGCTCTATAAGAGGCATGGAACTGAGCTCGCATATCGAGAGGCGTGGGCCGATGAGGAGGCAGTCGTCGAGCATTGGGGAATTTGCGGCGAGATCGGGTCAACCAGACAACAACTCGCTCCGGACGATGAAGGAAAGCGGAGACTGCTGGTCGACCTCGAGAAACAAGCTGCCGCAGCCGGCTTCAGCAGCATTTCCGTCGCCGACCACGGAAAGATCGTAGCGCGCAAGCCCACTGTTGAAGCACGATGGGAGGCCGACTTGGAGCTCAGGTACGAACTCCAGGATGCGCTCGATCGCGAGTTGGCGTCGACCGGCTTGGGACACTGTGATGGCGGATCGACCGGGGGTGGTTCCATGGAGGTCTTCTGCTTCGTGGTCGATATGGAAGCCGGGCTCGCCGCTATCAACCGTCAACTTGCCGCTGCGAGGTTCCGTGGCTTTGTCGCTGCGGCGCTTCGCTAGCCACCTCTCCCTTTGACCTTCCCCAATTCTTCACATATATGCACGCGACCCGGCCGACGGGGCACCTTGCGGGTGTGGCGGAACTGGTAGACGCACTGGATTTAGGTTCCAGCGCCGCAAGGCGTGGAGGTTCGAGCCCTCTCACCCGCACCAGAGCTCGCCGCGATACTGCCAGCGACTTCGGCCAAACCAGTTTTGAAGAGACAACGGGATACCCCAATGCAGGTCACAGAAACCCTCAACGAGGGCCTCAAGCGCAAACTCTCCCTGGTCATCCCCAAGAAGGATCTCAGCGACCGGCTGGATGCGCGGCTCGATGAGCTCAAGGGCACCGCGAACATCAAGGGTTTCCGCCCCGGCAAGGTGCCGACCGCGCACCTGAAGAAGGTCTATGGCCGCTCGGCCATGTCGGAAGTGCTGTCGGACGCGATCAATTCGACCGTCTCGAAGACCCTCGACGACCGCTCCGAGCGCGCCGCGACGCAGCCCAAGGTCGACCTGCCGGAAGATCAGGGCGTCATCAACCAGGTGCTGGACGGCGAAGCCGACCTCAACTTCGAGGTCAGCTACGAAGTGCTGCCGCCGGTCACCCTGATGGACTTCAAGTCGCTCGCCGTCGACAAGCCGGTGGTCGAGCTCGACGAGAAGGACGTGGACACCGAAGTGCAGCGCGTCTTCGCGCAGCAGCGTGGCTACGAGGAAAAGGGTGAGGATGGGGTTGTCGAGAACGGCGATCGTCTCGGCCTCAGCTTCAAGGGCACGATCAAGGGCGAGGCCTTCGCCGGCGGCTCGGCCGACCATGCGCACCTGACCGTGGGTTCGGGCGAGTTCATCCCGGGCTTCGAAGAGCAGCTCGTCGGCATGAAGAAGAACGAGACCAAGACCGTCAAGGTCACGTTCCCCAAGGACTATGCGCAGGACGAGCTGGCCGGCAAGAAGGCCGATTTCGAAGTCACCATCCTCCACATCGACGGCCCCAAGGCCGGTGAGCTCGACGACGAGTTCGCCAAGAACCTCGGCCTCGAGAACGTTGCGGCGCTCCGCGACGCGGTGAAGGACCAGATGAAGGCGGCGCTCGACTCGATGGGCCGCCAGGCGATCAAGCGGCAGATCCTCGACCAGCTCGACGAAGGCCACAAGTTCGCCGTTCCCGAGCAGCTGGTGGAAGCCGAGTTCAACACCATCTGGCAGCGCGTCGTGCACGAGGTCGAGCACCACGGCCGGTCCTTCGAAGACGAGGGCACGACCGAGGAAGCGGCCAAGGAACAGTATCAGAAGATCGCCGAGCGCCGTGTGCGCCTGGGTCTGGTGGTCGCCGAGATCGGCAACCAGAACAAGGTCGAAGTGACCGAGGAAGAGCACCAGCAGGCGCTGATCGCCGAAGTGCGCCGCTTCCCGGGCCAGGAGCAGCAGGTCTACGACTACTACCGCAAGAACCCGCAGGCCCTTGCCGGCCTCCGTGCTCCGGTGTTCGAGAACAAGGTGGTGGACTTCGTCACCGAGCTCGCCAAGAAGACCGACAAGCCGATGACCCGCGCCGAGCTTTCGAAGATCATCGCCGCGGACGAGGACGAGGTTCCGGAGGAGCACCACCACTAAGCTGGTGTGCTGATCACAAGTTCAAGGCCGCCCTTCGGGGCGGCCTTTTTGTTTTTCGCTCGTCATGTAAGCTATTGCAAAATCAGGAGGGGCCCGGTGCAGCAACGTGTAGAGGAGCTATCGAGTGATGACGTGGCGCTGCTGCAGAAGCAGCGGGAGTGGCTACTTGGACATTATGCAAGCAATCCTTCCGAGAGCTATTCAGGCTACGCAGCAAAACTGGCTCTGATCGAGACCATCCTCGTTTCCGGTTGGGTCAAGCCGGATGAGACGTGGAAGCTCCAAAGCCTGGGTGTCGCTTTGGGCGATGCACTGGCCGAGCACATGGCGCTGCGTTGGGTTGCTGTGGAGGACGAGTACGGACGTGACCCGGCTCTCCAGGACGGGTCGACGTCCCTCAAGCTCTATCCCCTGACCATGATTTCGAAGCGCATAGAGGCTGGAGAAGACCCGAAGGTTGTCGAGCTGTTCCTGGGACTCTGCCGGAAGGTGGAGGAGGTCAGGCTCAAGCTGAGAGACGACTGAGACGAGGACATCGCCATGAGCAACGAACACGTCCTCCTCACGCCTGCCGAGATGGGCCGCGCTGATGCGCTGGCGGTGGCATCGGGCATCCAGTCGTTCAAGCTGATGGAGGCGGCCGGCAATGCCGTCGCCGGGCTGGTGGCGGAGCGCTATCCGGAGGGGCAGGTGCTGATCCTCTGCGGCCCCGGCAATAATGGCGGCGATGGGTTCGTCGCGGCCAAGAAGCTCAAGGAGCTCGGCCGGGAAGTGCGGGTGGCGCTGTTCGGCGAGCGCGGTCGGCTGACCGGAGATGCGGCGTTCTTCGCAGATCTCTGGAACGGACCGATCCAGGCGGCGCGGCCGGACGGGCTGCGCGGCGCCAAGGTGGTGGTCGACGCGCTGCTCGGCGCCGGGCTCGATCGCGACATCGAAGGCGGCCTCGCCGAACTGATCGAGGCCGTGAACGGGCTGCGGGTGCCGATCGTCGCGGTCGATGTGCCCTCGGGGATCGACGGGGCGAGCGGGCAAATCCGCGGCGTGGCCATCAAGGCCGATGTGTCCGTGACGTTCTTCCGGCTGAAGCCGGGGCACCTGCTGCTGCCGGGCCGGGCCCGGTGCGGCGAGGTGGTGCTGGCCGAGATCGGGATTCCGGACGGCGTCCTCGGGGAGATCCGGCCAAACCTCAGCCGCAATAATCCCGACCTCTGGCACCTGCCGAGACTCGAGGCAGAGGGGCACAAGTTCACCCGCGGTCACTGCGTGGTGATGTCGGGCGGGCCGCTGCAGACCGGCGCCAGCCGGATGACGGCGACCGCGGCACTGCGGACCGGGGCAGGGCTGGTGACATTGGCCGGCGCGCATTCCTCGCTACTGATCCAGGCCAACCATGTCACCGCCATCATGCTCAAACCGGTGGATGGCGCGGCCAGCCTGCAGCTGCTGCTGCACGATCAGCGGATCAACACCGTGGTGATCGGTCCGGCAGCGGGATTAGGAGAAGCGACCAAGGCTAATGTACTGGCGGTGCTGGAGAGCCAGGTGGCCGCGGTGCTCGATGCCGATGCCTTGACCAGCTTCAAGGACAGCCCGCAGGCGCTGTTCTCCGCGATCAGGAACAAGCCTGAGCGGCCGGTGGTGATGACGCCGCACGAAGGCGAGTTCGAGCGGCTGTTCGGCAAGGTGGACGGTTCGAAGGTCGACCGAGCTCGCTCGGCGGCGCTGCGTTCCGGCGCCATCGTGGTGCTGAAGGGCAGCGACACGGTGGTCGCGGCGCCGGACGGGCATGCGGTGATCAACGACAATGCCCCGCCGACGCTGGGCACAGCGGGCTCCGGGGACGTGCTGGCAGGCATCATCGCCGGGTTGCTGGCGCAGGGCATGAAGGGGTTCGACGCCGCCTGTGCCGGCGTGTGGATCCATGGTGAGGCGGCGAACCTCTGGGGCGGCCCCGGGCTGATCGCCGAGGATCTGCCGGGGCTGATCCCGGATGTGCTGAGGGAGCTGCTCGCTTAGTCGGCGACCAGCTCGGCCCAAGTGCTGTCCCATTCCAGCTCAGGCGCCATCGTAACTGCGACGCGCCCCATACCGTTAAGCGCGGTCAAGAGCTTCACCTCAAGAAACATCAGCTCCGGACTCATTGGAGGGCCCCGTTGGGGGTCGGCACTGACCATCCCACCCGGCCACCAAGTTACGGCCTCGACGTCTTCGCCATCCTCGCCAGGATCTATCTCCATAAGGATGAATGGCGCCAAGCTAAGCAACGTATCGACGCTTACAGCCCGGTACTTGGGCGGCCCAGCTTTGGAATAATCGCCGACGAAAAGTCGGCGTTGCGGCATCTCCGACCAGATGTCGTCCAGCGTCTTCTCGCTCACCACGCCACCTCCAACCGCTCCAGCCCGTGAAAGTGGTAGATATTCTTGTACTGCGGTTCGGTGGCGAGCCGCAGCCCCGGCAGCCGGTCGAACAGCGTCTTCATCGCCACCTGGAGTTCGATCCGCGCCAGCGGGGCGCCGATGCAGAAGTGGATGCCGGCGCCGAAGCTGACATTGGCGCCGTCCTGGCGGAACGGGTCGAACCGGTTGGCCTCTGCGAAGCGGGCGGGGTCGCGGTTGGCGGCGCCCAGCATCAGGCCGATGGTTTCGCCCTGCTTGAAGCTCAGGCCGTTATCGAGCGTCACATCCTGCAGGGCGTAGCGGGTGAACATGTGGAGCGGCGCATCGAAGCGGATGCACTCCTCGACGGTCGCTTCAGTCTGGTCGGCATCGGCGAACAGCGCCTTGGGGTCGAGGCCGCTTTCGAGGATGGCCTTCACGCCGTTGCCCGTGGTGTGAACCGTTGCCTCGTGGCCGGCATTGAGCAGCAGGATGGTGGTCGAGATCACCTCGTCGTCGGTGAGCTTTTCACCATCGACTTCCGTGGTCAGCATATGGGTCAGCAGGTCCTCGCGCGGCTGGCGGCGGCGCTCGGCGATCATGTCACGCACATAGTCCATGAACTCGATCGAGGCCTGGTTGGCGTCGAGCTCGGTCTCGTAGGTGACGCCGTACATGTACATGGCGACCATGCGGTTGGACCAATCGACCAGCTGCATCGCCATGTCGGCCGGCATGCCGATCATCTCGGCGATGACGATGGCCGGGATCGGCGCCGCAAAGGCGCGGAGCAGCTCGACCTGGCCGTCGCCGGCAAACCCGTCGATCAGCTCGTTGGCGAGGCGTTCGATGCGCGGACGCAGTTGCTCGACGTTACGCGAGACAAACGCGCGGTTGACCAGCGCCCGCAGCCGGGTGTGATCGGGTGGCTCGAGGTTGAGCAGCGTGTATTTCTCGGTCTGGTCGAACGCGGCGGTATGCGCCTTGGGTGGCGCCATGCCGAGCTGTTCGCGGCTCATCAGGTGGAGAATCTGCCGGCCGAAGCGCTTGTCGCGGAGCAGGGCGCTCACATCCTTGAAGCCGGCGAAACACCAGTGGTCGTAATTGTCCCAGAAGAAGGCGGGCGAGGCGGCATGTACCGCGTCGTAAAATGCATAGGGGTCGCGATAGAAGGCGAGCTCGCGCGGCTGGGCGCTGGCGTGGCGGTCGGCGAGGGTGAAGGGAGCGGCTGCGGACAAGTGAGGACCCGGTTAAGCTGATACTGCGGGCCATGCTATACGGCGGGTCGCACGGTCGGGAAGCCTTCACGACCTGCGGAAACAGCTTGCCGCAACGGAAAAAGTGGCTAGTAGCCTCGCCACACACCAATGGAGTTCGAGCCTGTGAGCGACCTCACCCTCAACGAAGCGATCGACAACATCTACACCTCGTTGCGCGAGAACAATGCGGACATCGATGTTCACATCGCGGCGCTGAAGGCGGCGATGGCCAAGGAGGGCGCCAAGGAAGCGGTGTTCGATCCCGCCAAGCTCGCGCAGAACAACCGCCAGGGCCGCAAGATGATGCAGTCCTACTTCAAGAAGCGCGGCGTCACGGTGGGGTTCAAGGCGTAACGCGCCAGATACCCCTCCCCATCCGGGCAGCTTCCGCCGATCCCTGGCTTTGCGCGAATATGTGAGTATTGCGGCCCGCCACATTGGCGCCTATCTGTCGCTTTACGCGCCCTTAACAGGGCATCGCCTTCAGTCGGCCGCGAGCGCTGATTCTTCCTTCACAAGGGGCAAATCTCGAAATGAGAGATCCGGTCGATACCTTCTACAACTATCTCGTGCCCACCGTGGTCGAGCAGACGACGCGCGGCGAGCGCGCCTTCGACATCTATTCGCGCCTGCTCAAGGAGCGCATCATCTTCGTGACCGGCCAGGTCGAAGACCAGATGGCGTCCCTGATCGCGGCGCAGCTGCTGTTCCTCGAGTCGGAAAACCCGAAGAAGGAAATCAGCCTCTACATCAATTCGCCCGGTGGCGTCGTGACCTCGGGTCTGGGCATCTACGACACCATGCAGTTCATCCGTCCGCCGGTGGCGACGCTGTGCATCGGGCAGGCCGCCTCGATGGGCTCGCTCCTGCTCGCCGGCGGCGAGAAGGGCCTGCGGGCCGCGCTGCCGAACGCCTCGATCATGGTGCATCAGCCGTCCGGCGGCTATCAGGGCCAGGCGACCGATATCCTGATCCACGCCCAGTTCACCGAGAAACTGAAGCGCCGGCTCAACGAGATCTACGTCAAGCATACCGGCCAGGACTACGAGGCCATCCACAACGCGCTGGAGCGCGACCGCTTCCTCAACCCCGAAGAGGCCAAGGACTTTGGCATCATCGACGCGATCTTCGAGAAGCGGGCGGCACCCGACGCGGCATGACGATTTGCCCGTTAAGGTGAATCTCAATGCCCTACGCGAGTGTGACACTTGTGTGATTGTGTGGGTCCCGGCTGGCCGTTAAGGTCGGTCGGGCTTACATTTTGTTTAGGTATCCGGGGCTAGCGTTCTCTTCTAGCCGGGTATGGGAGCCCGAACTCCCAGGAGTGACAGGATGTCCAAGGACACGACCAGCGGCGAATCCAGCAAGAACACGCTGTACTGCTCGTTCTGCGGGAAATCGCAGCACGAGGTCAGGAAGCTGATCGCCGGGCCGACCGTCTTCATCTGCGATGAATGCGTCGAGCTGTGCATGGACATCATCCGCGAGGAAAACAAAACCTCGATGGTGAAGTCCTCGGACGGTGTGCCGACGCCGGCCGAAATCTGCAAGGTGCTGGATGACTATGTCATCGGCCAGTTCCGCGCCAAGCGCGTGCTGAGCGTCGCCGTGCACAACCATTACAAGCGCCTGCACCACGCCACCAAGAATCAGGACATCGAGCTCTCGAAGTCGAACATCCTGCTGATCGGCCCGACCGGTACCGGCAAGACGCTGCTGGCGCAGACGCTGGCTCGTATCCTCGATGTGCCGTTCACCATGGCCGATGCGACGACGCTGACCGAGGCCGGCTATGTGGGTGAGGATGTCGAGAACATCATCCTCAAGCTGCTGCAGGCCGCCGACTACAATGTCGAGAAGGCCCAGCGCGGCATCGTCTATATCGACGAAGTCGACAAGATCAGCCGCAAGTCGGACAACCCGTCGATCACCCGCGACGTGTCGGGCGAAGGCGTGCAGCAGGCACTGCTGAAGATCATGGAAGGCACTGTCGCCTCCGTGCCTCCGCAGGGCGGCCGCAAGCACCCGCAGCAGGAATTCCTGCAGGTGGACACGACCAACATCCTGTTCATCTGCGGCGGCGCGTTCGCCGGGCTCGAGAAGATCATCTCGGCGCGCGGCGAGGGCTCGGGCATCGGCTTTTCGGCCGTGGTCAAGGACCCCAAGGATCGCCGCGTCGGCGACCTGCTGAAGGATGTGCAGCCGGAAGATTTGGTGCGGTTCGGGCTGATCCCCGAATTCATCGGCCGCCTGCCGATCCTCGCGACGCTCGAAGATCTCGACGAGCCCGCGCTGATCGAAATCCTCACTGCACCCAAGAACGCACTGGTGCGCCAGTACCAGCGGCTGTTCTCGATGGAAGAAGTCGAGCTGACTTTCCACGAAGATGCGCTGAAGGCGATCGCCAAGCACGCCATCGAGCGCAAGACCGGCGCACGTGGCCTGCGTTCGATCCTCGAAGGCATCCTGCTCGACACCATGTACGACCTGCCGTCGCTCGATGGCGTGGAAGAAGTGGTGATCAGCGAGGAAGTGGTGAACGGCAAGGACGCACGGCCGCTCTACATCTACGCCGAGCGCAAGAAGGAAGAGGCGCTGTCTACCAGCGCCTGATTCCCTTCGCCCTATGTTCGAGGCCCCGCCATGGCGGGGCCTTTTCTTTTGGGGTGCTGCCATCGCATAAGAAGTGGATTGGAGGCGGACCCATGCGGATCGGCGTGGCACTCGGCAGCGGCGCGGCGCGCGGCCTGGCACATATTCCCTATATCGAGGCGATGGATGAGCTGGGGTTGAAGCCCTCGGTCATCGCGGGCTCATCGATCGGGGCGCTGATCGGCTCGGGCTGGGCCAACGGCATGACCGGCGCGGAGTTGCGCGAGCATGCCTATGGCGTGCTGGGCAGCCTGCAGCAGATCGCCAGCACGCTGTGGAACCGCAACAGGTTCAGCTTCAAGCAGATGGTCGAGGACGGCCTGTCGATGCAGGTCAACTCGATGGGCATCACCAAGGCGTTTCTGCCGGACGGGTTTCCCGACGACTTCGCCGAGCTCAAGATCCCGTTCCACGCCGTCGCCACCGACTTCTACGCCTGGAAGGAAACGGTGTTCAGTTCCGGCCCGCTGCGTCCGGCCATAGCTGCCTCACTGGCGATTCCCAGCCTGTTCCGGCCGGTGAACGTCGAAGGCCGGTACTATATCGACGGTGGTGTGACCGATCCGCTGCCACTGGGGCTGATCGCCGGCAGATGCGACGTGCTGATCGGCGTCGATGTGCACCGCACGCCGGAACTGCTCGATGCCTCGCGCGAGCCGAGCATCACCGATTCCGCCGTCGTGGCGACCGAGATCATGTCGCAGAAGCTGGTCGACGCCACGGTGTTGCAGTACCCGCCGGACGTCTATGTGCGGGCCGAGGTCGGACCGTTCGGCGGCAGCGAGTTCTGGCGGGTGCGCGAGATCGTCGACAATGCCACAGGCGACAAGGATCGCTTCAAGCGCGCGGTCAGTGATGCGTTACTGGCGTACAGCATCCGCAAGGCGAACCGGCATTGACCGAGCTGCCGGCCGATCTCGGCGCCGCCGTGCGCCGCCTCGCCGAGGGGCGCCAAGGGTTGAGCGACAGCTCACAGCGCATCTCCGAACACTATCGGCAGCGCGGCACCTCGCGACAGGTGATCGGCGGGGCCGACGACGCCATCGCCTATGCGCTGAGCCGCATGCCGGCGACCTATGCCGCAGTGTCGGCGGTGCTCGACGAGGTGCAGGTCCGAGCTCCGGACTTTGCGCCCCGGACGCTGCTCGACGCCGGCGCGGGGCCGGGGACCGCGGCATGGGCGGTCGCCGAGGCGTTCGAGGGCATCGCATCGACCTTGATGGACCACAACCGGTCGTTTCTCGAACTGGCGGGTCGCCTGGCAGAGGGCTCGGCGCTGGCCGGGGCAGAGCTGCTGAAGGCCGATCTCGGGCAGTTCGAACTTGCGAAGCGATACGATCTGGTTACCTGTGCCTATGCGTTGACCGAGCTGTCCGATGCCGAAATGCTGGTATCGGCCGAACGGCTGTGGCGGCACAGCGACGGGCTGCTGGCGATCATCGAACCCGGCCGACCGCGTGACTATCAACGGCTGATGGCGGTCCGCAGGCGGCTGATCGAGCTTGAGGGCAGGGTGCTGGCCCCCTGTCCGCACCAGCAGGAATGTCCGCTGACGGAGCCCGACTGGTGCCATTTCTCGGTGCGGCTCAACCGCAGCCGCGAGCATATGCGGATGAAGGGCGGCACGCTCGGCTACGAGGATGAGAAGTACAGCTACCTGGTCGTGGCGCGGCCCGGCATCGGCGCGCCGGCAGCGGGTCGCGTGCTGCGCCGGCCCGAGGAGAACAAGTTCTCGGTGACGCTGGCGCTGTGCGGTGCGGATGGGCTCGAAACGCGCGTCGTGCCGAGCCGCGACAAGCCGGCCTTCAAGGCGGCCAAGCGGCTCGACTGGGGTGATGCAACTGACGACTAGGTACGATGCTTAGCTTCCCTCCCCCTTGAGGGGAGCTAGAAGCTGCTGAATTCCGTACCATTGGTTCACTTGTCGCTGTCATGGCCGGAGCGTAGTCTGCGGGTCGAGCGGGGCACCAAGAGGAAGAACCATGAAATTCAAGGATATTCTGGGGACCATCGGCAACACGCCGGTCGTGCGGATCAACAAGCTGGGCCCGAAGAACGTCAAACTCTACGTCAAGGTCGAGGCGTTCAATCCGCTGGGCTCGGTGAAGGACCGCCTGGCGCTCGGCGTCATCGAGGCGGCGGAAAAGTCCGGTGCGCTGAAACCGGGGCAGACGGTGATCGAGGCCACCTCAGGCAATACCGGCATCGGGCTGGCGATGGTGTGTGCGGCCAAGGGCTACCCGCTGGTCGTCACCATGGCCGAGAGCTTTTCGGTCGAACGCCGCAAGCTCATGCGCTTTCTCGGCGCCAAGGTGGTGCTGACCCCGGCGGCCGAACGCGCCAACGGCATGATCCGCAAGGCGGAAGCGCTGGCGGAAGCCAATGGCTGGTTCCAGACCCGCCAGTTCGAGAACGAAGCCAATCCCGAGATGCATTCGCGGACCACCGCGCAGGAGATCGTCCGCGATTTCGCCGACGAGAAGCTGGATTTTTGGGTCACCGGCTTCGGCACCGGCGGTACCCTGACCGGCGTCGGTCGGGTGCTGCGCGAGAAGATGCCGAACACCAGGATCATCGTCGCCGAGCCCGAGGGGGCGCCGATGCTGACCAGCGGCGAGGGCCAGGAGCGCCGCGCCGACCACGCCGCGACCGGCAGCCACCCGGCCTGGAAGCCGCACCCGTTCCAGGGCTGGAGCCCGGACTTCATTCCGTGGATCACCAATGAGGCGGTGACCGAAAAACTGTTCGACCAGGTGCTGACCATTGCCGGTCCGGACGCGATGAAGCAGTCGATGATGCTGGCGCAGAAGGAAGGCATCTTTGTCGGCATCACTGCCGGGGCCACCTTCGCCGCGGCGCTGAAAGTCGCCGAGACGGCGCCGGAGGGCTCGACCATCCTCGCCATGCTGCCCGATACCGGCGAGCGGTACCTCTCGACGCCGCTGTTCGCCGATGTGCCGGCCGACATGTCGCCGGAGGAGGAAGCGATCTCGATGTCGACCCCTGGCCAGCAGCTGCCGCCCAAGGTCGCCGCCTGATCCCGCGAGAGGTCGACGCGACGCGTCGGGCTTACCGCAGACATTGCGCGTGGCGGCCCCTCACCCCAAAGGGAGAGGGGCTGCTCATAGCAGCCCGGGCTGTCTAGGCGGCCACTTTCGGCATCGGCCCGACATAGCGAGATTTCGGTCTGATCAGGCGGCCAGTGGCCGCCTGTTCTTTTGCGTGCGCGATCCAGCCGCCGACGCGCCCGGCGGCGAACACCGCGGTAAAGCTGTCGCGCGGGAAGCCCAGGGCCTCGAGCAGCAGCGCGGTGTAGAACTCGACATTGGTGTCGAGCGGGCGATCGGGCTTGTGCTGCTTGAGCGCCCGCAAAGCGGCGGCCTCGACGGTGGCGGCGAGAGCCAGCCGACCGGTGTCGACGGCGCCGCCCTTGCCGATCCGCTGGAGCGCCGCCTTCAGCGCGTCGGCCCTGGGGTCGCGCACCCGGTAGATCCGGTGGCCGAAACCCATCAACCGCTCGCCCTCGGCCAGTTGCGCCCCGATCCACCGTTCAGCGTTCTCCGGTCGACCGATCGCATCGAGCATGTCGAGGACCGGGCCGGGCGCGCCGCCATGCAGCGGGCCCTTCAGGGCGCCCAATGCCGCGAGCACGGATGATGTGAGCCCCGCTTCGGTCGAGGCGACGACGCGCGCCGCGAAGGTCGACGCGTTGAGGCCATGGTCGGCGACGGTCACGAGGTAGGTATCAAGGGCCCTCGCCAGCTCTGCCCCAGGCGCGTCACCGCTCACCATCCGTAACATGTCGGTGGCGTGTGAAAGGCTGCTGTCCGGCGACAGAGCTTCCTCGCCATCCCGGAGACGCAGCAGGGCTGGGAGCAGCACGCCGGGGGCGGCAGCCAGGAGCAGCGCGCTGTCGAGTTCGGTGCCATCGGGCAACAGCGCCATGAGCGCACGCATCGCGTCGAAGGTCGGGCGATCCGCGACCAGGTGCAGGTCTGCCCGCAGCAGCTCGAACACCCGCATCCGAGCATCGGCCAGCGGCTGGCGCAGGTCGGTTGGCAGATCGGGGAAGAAGCCGTCCCAGAGCAGCGACAGCACCGCCTCGTAGTTCGATCGACCGGCCAATGCCTCGAGCGGCTGGCCGCGGATGATCAGCCGGCCCGCCAGGCCGTCCACATCCGAAAGCACGGTTTCCGCGGCGACGACGTCTTCGAGTCCGTTGCTCATCTGAGCCTCCTTGGCAGTTTGCAAGCAAAGGTAGGTGCGCTAACATTGACGTCAATCTTGATCATATTGATCAACATCTGAGGTCAACATGTGGCTCAGCGCAGCCGAGGCCCTGGCACGGCTGGGCTCGAAGCCGCAGTCGCTTTACGCCAGCGTCAGCCGCGGTCGCATCCGGGCCAAACCCGATCCGCTGGATACGCGGCGCAGCCTCTATCGCGAGGAGGATGTCGATCGGCTGGCAGCGCGGGCTCGCGGCCGGCGCAGTTCCGCCACGGTGGCCTCCGAGGCGATCAGCTGGGGCGATCCGGTGCTGCCATCCGCGATCTCCACGGTCAGCGGCGGCCGGCTCTACTATCGCGGCCTGGATACAGTCGCGTTGTCGGCCGGGGCAGGGCTCGAGGATATCGCCACGCTGTTGTGGGACGGGGCGTGGTCCCTGCCGGTGACAGCGCCCGGGCCTGCGGCCGCAACCCCGATGGCCGCGGCTTTCTCGATACTGGCCGAGCGTGCGGCTTTCGCTGTGCCGAGTGCCGGGCTCGGGCCCTGGCAGTTGCGCGGCGAGGCG
>WPCJ01250028.1_pt1 | contig 16290 bp, 13 predicted proteins | sample 5399831 | NCBI WGS metagenome assembly WPCJ01 (sample SAMN12869470, study PRJNA574797) | sludge metagenome | isolation source: wastewater treatment of pH10 | place: China:Beijing | collected 2019-05-20 | reverse complement strand
GCCGAAGCGGGTGGCTTCGCCCAGCAGCGTCGGCGCCAGCGCCAGCCCGAACGCCACCGTCTTGCCGGAGCCGGTCTGCGCCGAAACCAGCGCGTCGGACTGCCCCAGCGCGGGGTCGATCACCGCCTTCTGCACCGGCGTCAGCTCGGAATAACCGCGCTTTTCCAGCGCCTCGGCGAGCGCGGGCGCGATACCTTCAACCATCATTTTTGTCTTTCGGAATGCGGGGCCCGTCCAGGCCTTCAAAAATAAGAGCCGGCCACGCGGCATAAGACCGCGCGGCCGGAAACGAAGCTGCGCCGCTCCTACTGCGCCCGGCGCCCATTGTACAGAGCGAGCGTGATTGACTCCTGACGCAAAACGCGTAAAAGCCGGCACCGAACAGGACGTATCCACCATGCGCGGCCTTTTGATGGCTTTTCTCGCACGCGGCCTTGACAGCCGTGAGACCCCGGCCCCGGCCGGGCGCATGTTCGCGTCCCTGCTTTCGACCAAAACCACGGCCAAAAAAACGACCGCCACCACGGTCTGATCTCCCTTGGCCTGCTCGCCCTCTCCCCGGGTCCGGCCCGAGGGAGGCGGGACCCGCAAACGGCCGGCGGGTTTCTCCAAGCAAAACAAGCGGAGAGCGACAGGAGATAGAGTTCGATGGGCTTCAAGGTTGCGGTTGTCGGCGCCACAGGCAATGTGGGTCGCGAAATGCTTACCATTCTGGAAGAGCGCGGTTTCCCGGTCAGCGAGGTCGTGGCGCTCGCCTCGCGCCGCAGCCAGGGCACCGAGGTGTCCTTCGGTGACAAGACCCTCAAGGTCAAGGCGCTGGAGACCTACGACTTCTCCGACACCGACATCGCCCTGATGTCGGCCGGCGGCAACGTCTCCAAGGAGTGGTCGCCGAAGATCGGCAAGCAGGGCTGCGTCGTCATCGACAACTCCTCGGCCTGGCGCTACGACCCTGACGTGCCGCTGATCGTGCCGGAAGTGAACCCGGACGCCATCGACGGCTTCACCAGGAAGAACATCATCGCCAACCCCAACTGCTCGACCGCGCAGATGCTGGTGGCGCTGAAGCCGCTGCATGACGCCGCCACCATCAGGCGCGTCGTGGTGTCCACCTACCAGTCGGTGTCGGGCGCCGGCAAGGAAGGCATGGACGAGCTGTTCTCGCAGACCCGCGCCGTGTTCGTCGCCGATCCGGTCGAGGCCAAGAAGTTCACCAAGCGCATCGCCTTCAACGTCATCCCCCACATCGACGTGTTCATGGAAGACGGCACCACCAAGGAAGAGTGGAAGATGGTGGCCGAGACCAAGAAGATGCTCGACCCCAAGATCAAGGTGACCGCCACCTGCGTGCGCGTGCCGGTGTTCATCGGCCATTCGGAAGCCGTGAACCTCGAATTCGAGAAGCCCATCACCGCCGACGAGGCCCGCGAGATCCTGCGCGAGGCGCCGGGCTGCCTGGTCGTCGACAAGCGCGAGGACGGCGGCTACATCACCCCGGTGGAGAGCGCCGGCGAGGACGCCACCTACATCTCCCGCATCCGCGAGGATTCGACCATCGACAACGGCCTGAACCTGTGGATCGTGTCGGACAATCTGCGCAAGGGCGCCGCCCTGAACACCGTGCAGATCGCCGAGCTGCTGGTGGCGCGCGGCCTCATCCAGCCCAAGAAGCAGGCCGCCTGAGCCGCAAGCTGTTGCTCAAAAACAAATCGCCCTGAAGCGCTGCTTCAGGGCGATTTTCTTTTGGGTGTCCGAAAGACCGGTCACACCATGCCAAGCGCGGCCTTGTAGAGGTCGAGGATGGATTCCTCCTCCTCGCGCTCGGCCTGGTCCTTCTTGCGCAGGCGGATGATGGTGCGCATCGCCTTGGTGTCGAAGCCGGTGCCCTTGGCCTCGGCGAACACTTCCTTGATGTCGTCGGCGATGGTCTTCTTCTCTTCCTCGAGCCGTTCGACGCGCTCGATGAAGGCCCGCAGCTGGCCGGCGGCCACGGTGTTGCTGGTTTCGGTGATCTCGTCGGCCATGATTTTCTCCGTATCGTTTCTGGTTGGCGGCGACTCGGCAAGCCGGGCCGCAAATTCAGCCCGGTTCGATGCCCGACAGGCTTGGGCGGGTCAAGCGGTTTGTAGGGCCGTCCCGGCCCCATAAAACGATCTGCTGACACTCATTCGAAGACGATCAGCAGGTCCTTGGCGTCGATCTGGTCGCCGGAACGCACCAGCAGCTCGGCCACCGTGCCGTCGCGCTCGGCATGCAGCGCCGTCTCCATCTTCATCGCCTCGATGGAAAGCAGCACGTCGCCCGCCTTGACGCCCTGGCCGGCCGCCACGGCGACCGTGGAGACCACGCCGGGCATCGGCGCCGCCACATGGGCATCGTTGCCGGGCTCGGCCTTGCGGCGCGCCTTGGCCGCGGAAGCGCCATGCGCCCGGTCCGGCACCTTGACGCGGCGCGGCTGGCCGTTCAGCTCGAAGAACACGGTGACCATGCCTTTGTCGTCGACGTCGCCCACGGCAAGGCAGCGGATGACCAGCGTCTTGCCCTTCTCGATGTCGACGAAGATCTCATCCTCCGGCTTCATGCCGTAGAAATAGGTCGGCGTCGGCAGCACGGAGACCGGACCGTAGGTTTCCTGCGCGGCGGCGAAATCGGAAAACACCTTCGGATACATCAGCCAGGATGCGAATTCCTGCTCGGAAAGCGTGCGCCCGACCTTCTCCTCCGCCTCTTTCCTGCCCGCCGCCAGATCGGCCGCCGCCAGCAGCGAGCCCGGCCGCACGGTGATCGGCTTGGCCCCCTTCAGCGCCTTCTTCTGCAAGGCCGCGGGCCACCCGCCGGGCGGCTGGCCGAGGTCGCCGCGCAGCATCGACACCACCGAATCCGGGAAGGCGATGTCGCGGTCCGGGTTCTCGACATCGGCGACGGTCAGTTCCTGGCTGACCATCATCAGCGCCATGTCGCCCACCACCTTGGAGGACGGCGTCACCTTGACGATGTCGCCGAACATCAGGTTGACGTCGTGATAGGCCTGCGCCACCTCGTGCCAGCGCGTTTCCAGCCCCAGGCTGCGCGCCTGCTCCTTGAGGTTGGTGAACTGGCCGCCGGGCATCTCGTGCAGGTAGACCTCCGAGGCCGGTCCCTTGAGGTCGCTCTCGAAGGCCGCATACTGGTTGCGCACCGCCTCCCAGTAGAAGGAGATCTTGCGAATCCATTCGGTGTCGAGGCCCGGGTCGCGCTCGCCGCCCTTCAGCGCCTCGACGATGGAGCCGAGGCAGGGCTGCGAGGTGGTGCCGGAAAACGCGTCCATGGCGCCTTCGACGGCATCGACGCCCGCTTCCACCGCCGCCAGCACGGTCGCCGCCGAAAGGCCGGAAGTGTCGTGCGTGTGGAAATGGATCGGCAGGTCGGTTTCGTCACGCAGCGCCTTGAACAGCACCCGCGCTGCAGCCGGCTTCAGCAGGCCGGCCATGTCCTTGACCGCGATGATATGCGCGCCGGCCGCCTCCAGTTCCTTGGCGAGCGATACATAATAGTTGAGATCGTATTTGGCGCGGGCGGGGTCGAGGATATCGCCCGTGTAGCACATGGCCGCCTCGCACAGCTTGCCCTCGGCAATCACCGCGTCCATGGCAACGCGCATGTTCTCGACCCAGTTCAGGCAGTCGAAGACGCGGAACAGGTCGACGCCGCCATCGGCCGCCTGCTTCACGAAATGCTGGACGACATTGTCGGGATAGTTGGTGTAGCCGACGCCGTTGGCGCCGCGCAGCAGCATCTGCAGCAGGATGTTGGGCGCCGCCTCGCGGATCAGCGCCAGACGCTCCCACGGGTCTTCCGTCAGGAAGCGCATCGCGACGTCGAAGGTGGCGCCGCCCCAGCATTCCAGCGACAGAAGCTGCGGCAGGGCGCGCGCATAGGTGCCGGCGATGCGGGCAATGTCATGGGTGCGCATGCGCGTCGCCAGCAGCGACTGGTGGGCGTCGCGCATGGTGGTGTCGGTGATCAGGACCTGCTTCTGGGCGCGCATCCATTTGGCGAAGCCCTCCGGTCCCAGCGCGTCCAGCCGGTTGCGGGTGCCTTCGGGGATCGGGCCAGTGAACCATGGCACCATCGGCTCGGCCATGCCCGTCTTCGGCTGCGGCCGGCCGCGCGTCTCGGGATGGCCGTTGACGCTGACATCGGCCAGATAGGTGAGCAGCTTGGAGGCGCGGTCCTGCCGCCTCACCTGGGTAAACAGTTCCGGCGTCGTGTCGATGAACTTGGTGGTGTAGGAATTGTCCTGGAATTTCGGGTGCGTGATGATCGCTTCCAGGAAGGTGAGGTTGGTGGCGACGCCGCGAATGCGGAATTCGCGCAGCGCCCGGTGCATGCGCTGGATCGCCTCGTCCGGGGTGCGCCCCGAAGCCGTCACCTTGACCAGCAGCGGATCGTAGTAGCGGGTGATGATGGCGCCCGAATAGGCGGTGCCGCCGTCCAGGCGGATGCCGAAGCCGGCGGCCGAGCGATAGCCGGTGATGCGGCCGTAATCGGGAATGAAATGCTGCTCGGGGTCTTCCGTGGTGATGCGGCACTGGAGGGCATGGCCCTGCAGGTGGATGTCCTGCTGGGCCGGCACGCCCGATTCCGGCGTGCCGATGGCATGGCCGTCGAGGATGTGGATCTGCGCCTTGACGATGTCGATGCCCGTCACCTCCTCGGTGACCGTGTGCTCGACCTGGATGCGCGGATTGACCTCGATGAAATAGAACCTGCCGGTGTCCGCGTCCTGCAGGAACTCGACCGTTCCGGCGCCGACATAATCCGTCTCGCGGGCGATCTTCAGCGCGTGGCCGCACAGTTCCTGCCGCAGCTCGTCGCTGAGATAGGGGGCCGGCGCGCGCTCCACGACCTTCTGGTTGCGGCGCTGGATCGAGCAGTCGCGCTCGAACAGATGCACGGCATTGCCATGCGTGTCGCCCAGTATCTGAACTTCTACATGGCGGGCCCGCTCGATCAGCTTTTCGAGATAGACCTCGTCCTTGCCGAAGGCGGCCTTGGCTTCGCGCTTGCCTTCCATCACCTCGCGGGCAAGCTCGGCTTCCGAGCGGATGACGCGCATGCCGCGCCCGCCGCCGCCCCATGACGCCTTGAGCATCAGCGGATAGCCGATCTCGGCGGCAAGCACCTTCACCGCTTCGATGTCGTCGGGCAGCGGATCGGTGGCCGGGATGACCGGCACGCCCACCTCGATGGCGAGGTTGCGCGCCGCCACCTTGTTGCCGAGCCGGCGCATGGTCTCCGGCTTGGGGCCGATGAAGGTGACGCCGGCGGCCGCGCAGGCGTCGGCGAATTCGGGGCTCTCCGACAGGAGCCCGTAGCCCGGATGGATGGCGTCGGCGCCCGAAAGCTTCGCGACGCGCAGCACCTCCTCGATCGACAGATAGCTTTCGATGGGCCCGAGATCGCGCGCCAGATGCGGGCCGCGGCCCACCTGGTAGCTCTCGTCGGCCTTGAAGCGATGCAGCGCGTATTTGTCCTCTTCCGCCCAGATGGCCACGGTTTTGAGGCCGAGCTCATTGGCCGCGCGGAACACGCGGATGGCGATTTCAGACCGGTTGGCGACGAGGATCTTCGTGATGGCCAATGACACACTCCGCTGTCTGGAAGAAGGCGGCGCATGATTACCGCGAAAATGCTGCATCGCAAACAGGAATGACGCTGCGTGAGGCGGCAAATGCATGAAACATGCAAAAAGGCCCGGCGTTGCACGCCGGGCCCTTGGTCGTCAGGCCGAAGAGCCTGCTGGTCGCATCTGTGCAGCGCCGGGCGTTCCGTCCGGCTGCAAGGCTCTAGTCGAGCTGGAAGTAGTTGTACTTGCCGTCGTCGCCCTTGCGCCATTCGTAGACGACATAGTCGGCGTCGGTGCGGTCACCCTTCTCGTTGAAGGACAGTTCGCCCAGCACGGTCTTGAAGGGGCCCTTTTCCCGGATCGCCTTGGCCACTTCCTGCGGATCGTTCGAGCCGGCCGCCGCGGCGGCCTGCGCGATGATCTGGGTCGAGGCATAGGCGTAGAGGGTATAGGCTTCCGGCTCGAAGCCGCCGGCGCGGAACTTCTCAACCACTTCCTGCGCAGCCGGGTTCTTGCGCGGGTCGGGGCCGAAGGTGTTCAGCGTGCCCTGCACCGCGTCGCCGGCGATTGAGGCCAGCTCGTTGGAGACGATGCCGTCGCCCGAGAACAGCGGCGCCTTCAGGCCCTGGTCCGACGCCTGGCGGATGATCAGGCCGGCCTCGGTGTGCAGGCCGCCCCAGTAGATCAGGGTCACGCCGGCTTCCTTCATCTTGGCGATCAGCGCCGAGAAGTCCTTGTCGCCGGTGTTGACGCCTTCATACATGACTTCCTGGAAGCCCGCGGCATTGAGCGCCTTCTTGGTTTCGTCGGCAAGGCCCTGGCCGTAGGGGGTCTTGTCGTGGATCACCGCGATCTTGGCGTCCTTGTAGTTCTCGGCGATGTAGGCGCCGGCCACTTCGCCCTGCTGGTCGTCACGGCCGCAGACGCGGATCGTGTTCCACAGGCCGCGCTCGGTGAAGACCGGGTTGGTGGCGGCCGGGGTAACTTCGAGAATGCCGTTCTCGGCATAGACTTCCGAGGCCGGGATCGAAACGCCCGAGTTGAAGTGACCGACCACGAATTTCACGCCATCGGCGACGAACTTGTTGGCGACCGAAATGCCCTGCTTCGGGTCGGACACGTCATCGCCGATCGACACCTTGATCTGCTCGCCATTGATGCCGCCGGCGGCGTTGATGTCGGCCACGGCCTGCTCGGTGCCCCGCTGAATCTGGGCGCCGAAGGCGGCGTTCGGACCGGTGATCGGTGCGCCGATGCCGATGAGGACATCCGCCCAGGCGGAACCGCTGAAGATCAGCAGCGCGCCGAGCGACACGGCGGACAAGAGTGACTTCTTCATTTATACGCTCCCATTTCCAGAGTGGGCGACAGTTATACTTTCATGCGATGCCCACCCATCTCGCAGAAAGCCAACCTTGCCTATTTCCAGGCAGTTGTCACGTCGATTCATCTTTGGCGGAAATGCCGTTGCGGCAGTAGCTTCCAGGCGCGGCAGCCAGGCCGCCGCTGCCGTTCCGGCCCGCATCGAACCCGTCCCATCCGCCTGCGCTGGCATGGAATTTACCGGCATCCGCCCGCCCTGTTCCCGACCGATCCTAGCCTTTCGAGCGCCAGCTCAGCGGCGACACCTTCTCGTAGAGCCAGCTGTACTGGGTCACCATCTGGTTGGTGCGCGTGTAGCGGTAGCCCAGGAAACCCAGCACCATCAGCACGACGGTGTCGACGAGATAGTATTGCGGGCTGAACATGGTGCCGTTGAACAGCGCATGATGGATGAAGCGCACGGCAAGGCCGAGGCCCATCAGATAGAAGAACAGCGCCAGCGGCGGCCGCCAGGTCTGCGCGCAGGCCCGCCCCGTCATCCACGCCGCCCAGCCGCCGAGCAGGCAGGTGACGAAGAAGAACTGCCAGATTGAGGGTTCCTCGTAGAGAATGCCCTGCATGATGCTGCCTCCCGACTTTGCGGGACGCCGCCCCGGGCGCCCGCATAACGTGTTCTTCCAGTGTTTCCGGCGCGGCGCCGGGCCGAAGCCCGCCGGCCGGCCTTGTCCTAGTGGCGGCCGCCTTCCAGATAGGCCGCGCGCACTTCCGGATCGGCCAGCAGCTCCTTGCCGCTGCCGCTCATCGTCACCCGGCCGTTGACCAGCACATAGCCGCGATGGGCGAGCTTGAGCGCGGCGAAGGCGTTCTGCTCGACCAGGAACACGGTAAGGCCCTCGGTGCGGTTCAGTTCCCGGATGGCGTCGAAAATCTGCTTGACGATCAGCGGGGCGAGCCCCAGCGACGGCTCGTCGAGCAGAAGCAGCTTCGGCCGGGCCATCAGGGCGCGGCCGATCGACAGCATCTGCTGCTCGCCGCCCGAGAGCGTGCCGCCGCGCTGGCTGAGCCGCTCCTTGAGACGCGGGAACAGGGCGAACACCTTCTCCACGTCCTCGTTGAAATATTTGAGGTTGTCGAGGCTGGCGCCCATCTGCAGATTTTCCAGCACGGTCATGCGCGGGAAGATGCGCCGCCCCTCCGGCGACTGGGCGATGCGCAGTCGGGCGATCTCGTGGGTCGGCAGGCGGGTGATGTCGGTGCCGGCGAAGGTGATCATGCCGGAAGACGCCCGCGGCGTGCCGAAGATGGTCATCATCAGCGTCGACTTGCCGGCGCCGTTGGCGCCGATCAGCGCGACGATCTCGCCTTCGTTGACGCTCACATCGACGCTGTTGAGGGCCTGGATGTTGCCGTAGAAGGTCTCGACGCGCTTGACGTCGAGCAGCGGTGCCTTGGACATTACTTGCGCCCCCCGCGCTTGGTTGCCGGTGCGGATGCGGCCTTTCTGGCCAGCGCCTTGGCCTGGCCGATCCAGTCTTCGCGGGCGATGCGGCCGTCAAAGGCCAGATAGGCTTCCGCGGCCGCTATGTCGGCCTTCTTCCAGGCGGCGATCTGGTCGAAATGATAGATGCCGTGGGCATTGAGCTTCTTCTCGTTGACCGGGCCGATTCCCTTGACGAGCTGGAGGTCGTCGGCCTTGCCGCCGCGCGGCGCCGGCAGCCGGTTGGAGATTCCGGCCGCCTTGCCCGATGCCGGAGCGGCCTTCGCCTTCGCAGGCGTGCTCGTCGCGGGTGCAGCGGCGGACGCCGCCTTGGCCGCAGGGCCTGCCTTGCCGGTTTTCGCCGCACCGGCCGGCTTGGAGGCTTTCACCGGCGTTTCAGTCTTCGGCACAGGAGCGGGCTGTGCCTTGGCCGGCTTTGCCGCCTTGGCGGCAGGCTTGCTCACGACAGGCGTGGCGGCGGCCGGCTTTGCCGTCCCGGCCCTTTCGGCCTTGCCGGCGCCCTTCTCGACCGTCACCCGCTCGCCATTGCCGTGCACCACCGTGTCGCTCACTGGCCCGGCCAGCATCGAGGCCGACGCCTCCGGCCCATGCTCGGTGTCGGGGCCGGTATCGAGCTGCTCGATGACCTCCTCGTCGCCGACCTCGATCAGCACTTCCTCGACCTCCTCGTCGTCGACGCCGAGATAGGCGGCGATGACGCGCGGATCGGTGCGCACCTCCTCCGGCGTGCCGTCGGAGATCTTGCGGCCATATTCCAGCACCACGATGTGGTCGGAGATTCCCATGACCACCGACATGTCGTGCTCGATCAGCAGGATCGAGGTGCCGGTGTTGGCCTTGATGTCGTTGAGCAGGGCGTTGAGCGCCAGCGACTCCTTGGGGTTGAGGCCGGCCGCCGGCTCGTCGAGGCACAGCAGCTCCGGCTCGGTGCACATGGCCCGCGCGATCTCCAGCCGGCGCTGGGCGCCGTAGGGCAGGTCGCCGGCGGGATCGTCGGCCCGCTGGGTCAGGTCGGCCTTGTCCAGCCAGTATTTGGCCTTCTCGATCGATTCGGCGGCCGCCTGCGGATAGCCGCCGACGCCGAACAGGCCGAGAATGGTGTAGCCCGAGGCCTTCATCAACTTGTTGTGCTGGGCGACCAGCAGGTTCTCCAGCACCGTCATGCCGGAGAACAGCCGGATGTTCTGGAAGGTGCGCGCCACCTTGGCCTTGGCGGTGATCTGGAAGTCCGGCATGCGCTCCAGCAGGAACTCGTTGCCCGCCCGGCCGGTGAAGCGGATCATGCCCTCGGTCGGCTTGTAGAAGCCGGTGATGCAGTTGAACACCGTGGTCTTGCCGGCGCCGTTGGGGCCGATCAGCGCGGTGATCTCGCCGCGCCGGACGTCGAAGGACAGGTCGCCGATGGCGACCAGGCCGCCGAACTTCATCGACAGATGCTCGACCTGGAGGATCGGCATCGCTGCAGGGGTCGTCGCATTCATCAGCCGTGCCCTTCCTTGGTGAACGAACCCGAGACAGCCTTGCGTTCCTTCAGGAAGGCGGTCGGCTCGCGACTGCCGACGAATCCGCGCGGCTTCCACACCATGACGATCACCATGGCGGCGCCGAACAGCAGCATGCGGTAGAGCTCGGGCGTGAAGTCCGGCCCGAAGATCATCTTGAGGAATTGCATCTCGCGCAGGATCTCGGTGCCGCCCACCATCACCGCGGCGGCCACCGCGATGCCGCCGAGCGAGCCCATGCCGCCCAGCACCACGATGGCGAGGATGATCGCCGATTCCAGGAAGATGAAGGATTCGGGGCTGACGAAGCCCTGCCGCGCGGCGAAGAAGGAGCCGGCGAAGCCGCCGAACATGGCGCCGATGGCGAAGGCGGTGAGCTTGGTCGTGGTGGTGTTGATGCCGAGCGAGCGGCAGGCGATCTCGTCCTCGCGCAAGGCTTCCCAGGCGCGCCCGACCGGCAGCCGGCGCAGGCGGATGGTGACATAGCCGGTGAGCATGCACAGCGCCAGGATGAGGTAGTAGAGGAAGATCTTGTAGTAGGCGCCGGAGGTGGCGATATCGAACACTTTGGCGATGTAGTTCGGGTCGGAGACGTTGAACGAGATCACGCCGAAGAAGCTGACCTTCGGAATGCCGGAAATGCCGGCGGCGCCGTTGGTGACCTCGCGCCAGTTGATCAGCACCAGCCGGATGATCTCGCCGAAGGCGAGCGTGACGATGGCCAGGTAGTCGCCGCGCAGGCGCAGCACCGGAAAGCCGAGGATGATGCCCCACATCGCCGCCATGGCGCCGGCGGCCGGCAGCAGGATCCAGAACGACCAGCCGAACTGGGTGCCGAGCAGCGCATAGGAATAGGCGCCGACGGCGTAGAAGGCGACATAGCCGAGGTCGAGCAGGCCGGCGAGGCCGACGACGATGTTCAGGCCCCAGGCCAGCATCACATAGATGAGAATCTGGATGCCGAAATTGTCGACCCACTTCAGCGAGCCCTGGAAGCCGAACAGCGACACCATGACGATCGGATAGAGCACCAGTACGGTGAAGCCGAGCGAATAGGAATAGGCGCTGATGAAGCTGCGGAAGTAGAAGATGCCCCAGGCGATCACATAGATGATGGCCGCGGCGCGCAGCAGGCCGAGCCAGGCGCCCCAATAGGGGCCCACGGCCGCCTGCAGGCTCGTCCCGAACAAAAGCAGGCCGCCGGCCAGGATCACGCCGATGACGAGGTTGCGCGTGTTGAAGACGCGCAGCGCCACGCTGGTCGGAAGCAGGCCGGTCTTGACGTCGGCCACCTTCTGCGCCGCCAGGAACGGCGTCAGGTAGACGACCTGCACGAAGCGCACGACCGCCGCCAGCACCACCAGCCCGGCCAGCAGGTAGGGACGCGGCACCAGCACCAGCTCGTTATGGATGTTCTGGTCGGTCTTCACCCCGACCAGAAGCACGAACATGAAGAAGGCGATGACGGCGGCGTAGAAAGCCTCGCGCAGCCCCGCAGCGACATTGGCAGTGCCGGCGGTCTTGGTTGTTTCAGCGATGGCCATGGGTCAGACCTTTTCGACTTCCGGCCGGCCGAGAATGCCGGAGGGCATGAAGATGAGCACGATGGCGAGGATCGAGAAAGCCGCCACGTCCTTGTAGTCGATGGAGAAATAGGCCGACCAGATGCTCTCGATGAAGCCGATGGCGAGGCCGCCGACCACGGCGCCGGGAATGGAGCCGATGCCGCCCAGCACCGCCGCGGTGAAGGCCTTCACGCCCGGCACGAAGCCGTCGGAAAACACCACCACGCCGTAATACATCAGGAACAGGGTACCGGCGACGGCGGCCAGCGAGGCGCCGATGATGAAGGTGATGGAGATGGTGCGGTCGACATTGATGCCGAGCAGCGCGGCCATCTTGCGGTCCTGCTCGCAGGCGCGCTGGGCCCGCCCCAGGGCCGTCTTGTTGACCACGTACCAGAAAATGACCAGCAGCAGCGCGGTGACCACGACGATGATGATCTGCTTCAGCGAGACCGAGATGCCGTAGATGTTGTAGACTTGGCTCACCATGGGCGGGATCGGCTTGTTGCGCGGGCCCTGAGTGACCTGGACGAAGTTCGACAGCACGATCGACATGCCGATGGCGGTGATCAGCGGCGCCAACCGGAAGGAGCCGCGCAAGGGGCGGTAGGCGATCTTCTCGATCACCCAGTTGTAGAGGCTGACCAGCAGCATGGAGATGATCATCATGATCAGAAGGGCGGCGGCCACCGGCACCGAATAGAACATCGCGCCGAGGATCAGGAACACGATCAGCGCAGTGAAGGCACCCACCATGAAGATGTCGCCATGCGCGAAGTTGATCATGCCGATGATGCCGTAGACCATCGTATAGCCGATCGCGATCAGGCCATAGATCGATCCCAGCGTCAGCCCGTTTATAAGCTGCTGGATGAAATATTGCATATTTAAGCCGCTCCCCTGGAATGTCGCCGGATCGGGCGCATTCCTTCTCGTATTTCCCCTAGTGGTACGGTTTCAAGTCCGGATTGCAACTCCAATTTTTGTTCTGTTGCGCGACTTTGGGATGAGATTGCCTTTGATCGCGGGAGATGCATCCTGTCGGTAGGTCAGGGCGGAACCTAGCATCGGCCCAATGCAATGTCATTGACGTTTCCGAGCTTTTACACGCCATTCATGCAAGAAAAATTTAACATCAACACCAATATTGGGTGATCCTTGCGTCTTGACTTTAGTCAAGAGCGCGCCGATCGCCTCTCCTCACAGCCCGGCTGCCGCATCCCGCACCTATCTGACCACAAATCCGTGAGCGAAGGGATCGCGCTCGTCGATGAAGATGGTGCTGAGGCCGGTCATGCGCGCCCAGCCGCCGATGGAGGGCACGATCGCCGGCCGGCCGGCCACTTCGGTTTCGCTTTCGACCCTGCCCTTGAACAGCGAGCCGATGATCGATTCGTGGATGAAGTCGTCACCCGCCTTGAGGCGGCCCCTGGCCGCGAGCTGCGCCATGCGCGCCGAGGTGCCGGTGCCGCAGGGGCTGCGGTCGATGGCCTTGTCGCCGTAGAACACGGCGTTGCGCGCATGCGCCTCCGGGTGCTGCGCCGCACCGGTCCACAGGATATGGCTGAGCCGGTCGATGCCGGGATTTTGCGGATGGACGAAGCTGTAGCTCTCGTTGAGGCGCTGGCGCAGCACCGGGCTCCAGGCGACGAGGTCCGTGGCCGTGTGGTCCGCCATGTCGCGGTAATTGTCCTGCGGCTCGACGATGGCGTAGAAATTGCCGCCATAGGCGACGTCGACCGTGAGCCTGCCCAGTTGCGGGCACTCCACCGCGAGCCCTTCGGCATAGAGGAAGGAGGGCACGTTGGTGATGCGCACCTCCTCGACATGGTCGCCGACCTGCCGATACTCGGCCACCACCAGCCCGGCCGGCGTGTCGAGGCGCAGCACGCCCGGCACCCTCGGCCGCACCAGCCCATGCTCGACCGCGAAGGTGACGGTGCCGATGGTGCCGTGGCCGCACATGGGCAGGCAGCCCGAGGTCTCGATGAACAATATGGCGACGTCGCAATCGTCGCGCGTCGGCGGATAGAGGATGGAGCCCGACATCATGTCGTGGCCGCGCGGCTCGAACATCAGCCCGGTGCGGATCCAGTCATATTCGGCCAGGAAATGGGCCCGCCGCTCCATCATCGTGTTGCCTTCCAGCCGGGGTCCGCCGCCGGCGACCAGCCGCACGGGGTTCCCGCAGGTGTGGCCGTCGATGCAGAAGAAGGAGTGACGCGCCATATGTTCCTCCGTCAGAAGCGCTGGGGCGAAAAGGGTGCGAGGTCGATGGGAAGAGACTGCCCCTCGGCAAGGCCGCGCACAAACCTGGCCGTGGCCGCCGCCTGGGTGAGGCCGAGATGGCCGTGGCCGAAGGCATAGAGCACGTCGGGCGAGCGGGCGGACCGGCCGATCACCGGCACCGAATCGGGCAGGGACGGGCGAAAGCCCATCCATTCGCGCCCGCCGCGCGGATCGAGGCCGGGCAGGAAACGCTGCGCCTTGGCCAGCAGCGCCTTCGAACGGGCATGGTTGGGCGGCCGCTCCAGCCCCGCCAGTTCCACCGCGCCGCCGATGCGCAGGCCGGTGTCGAGCGGCGTGATGACGAAGCCATGGGCCGGGAAGACGATCTGCCGGCGCACATCGAAGGCGCCGGGCGGCAGCGTCGTGTTGTAGCCGCGCTCGGTTTCCAGCGGGATGCGATCGCCGAGGCCGGCGGCCAGCCGGTGCGACCAGGCGCCCGCCGCGATGAGCACCTTGGAGAATGCCCGGCGCTCCCCGCCTCGCAGCAGGATGGCGGGGCCTTCGCCAACCGTCTCGACGCGCTCCACGAGCCCGTTCTCGAACCGGGCGCCGAGGCGCTCGGCATGGGCCCACAGCGCCTTGCCGAGCAGCTTCGGGTCGGCGACCGTCTTCCAGCCGGGCACGAAGGTCGCCTTGACGAAGCGGGGCGACAGGCCCGGCTGCAACCCGGCAAGTTCCGCGCCCTCGACATGGCGGTAGGCGATGCCGAAGCGGTCGCGCGCCGCCCAGCCGGGAAGTGCGGCGCGGAATTCGGCCTCGCTCTCGTAAAGCTCCAGCGAGCCCTCCTCCCGCAGCATCGGCAGGGTGCCGGAACGCTGCATCAGGCCCGCCCATTCGCGCTCGGCCAGTTGCATCAGCGCCGCCTGCGCCGACAGCGCCGCCTCGTAGCGGGACGGCGCGCCCGCCCGCCAGAAGCGCCACAGCCAAGGCAGGAGGGTCGGCAGATATGCGGGCGGAATGGAAAGCGGCCCGAGCGGATCGGCCAGCCAGCGCGGCAGGTAGCGCATCATGCCCTTCTGGGCCAGCGGCAGCACGTCCGAGAACGCGAAGGCGCCGGCATTGCCGGAGCTGGTTTCCTCGCAGATGCCGGTGCGGTCGAAGACGGTGACGGAAAACCCCGCCTCGGCCAGGCAGGCCGCCGCGGCGATGCCGACGATGCCGCCCCCGACGATGCCGACATGAGGCGACGATGGTCGGGGAGCGGAAGGCTGGTTCATGAAATCCTCCGCCCCGGCATTGCCCCTTTCCTCAGAACTTCGGCAATTCGGGGCGCACCGCAATCGCCGCCTTGATGATCTCTTCAACCGCGGCCCGGCGCTCGCCGGACAGCGGCTGGCGCGGCATGCGCACCCGGTCGCTGGAGCCGATGGCGTGGACCTCGGCCAGCTTGATGTTCTGCACCAGATAGGTGGAGACGTCGAGGTCAAGCAGCGGCCGGAACCAGCGATAGATGGCCAGCGCCTCCTCGCGGCGGCCCTGCTTCATGAGCTGGTAGATCGCCACCGTCTCGCGCGGGAAGGCGACGACCAGACCGGCCACCCAGCCGACCGCGCCCACCGACAGCGCCTCGAAGGCCAGATTGTCGACGCCGGTGAACAGATCGAAGCGGTCGCCGAAGCGGTTGATGATCTCGGTCGAGCGGCGGATGTCGTCGGAGGATTCCTTGATGGCGACGAACAGGTCGTCGCGGGCCAGCTCTTCCATGTCGTCGACGGTGACGTCGACCCGGTAGGCGAGACGGTTGGAATAGATCATCACCGGCAGGCCGCCGGCGCTCGCCACCGCCTTCAGCGCGTCGACCGTTTCCTTCGGGTTGGTGTGGTAGATCGGGCTCGGCACGATCATCAGCCCGTCGGCGCCCTCCTTCGCCGCGCGCCTGGCGAGGCTCGCCGCCTCGCGGGTCGCCGCCTCGTTGACGGTCATCAGCACCGGGCGCGAACCGGCCACCTTGCGGGCGGTGCGGAACACCTCGATCTTCTCGTCATGCGACAGCATCGGCCCTTCGCCCAGCGAGCCGGCGACGATGATGCCATCACAGCCGGCGTCGATCTGGACGCTGAAGCAGCGTTCCATCTCGGCATGGTCGAGGCGGTCGTCCTCGGTAAATTTCGTCGTAACCGCCGGAATAACGCCTGCCCACATCGCCTTGTTCTCCATCTGATATATTTGAGATATATCTGTGGACTTGAGAGCTGTCAAGCCGTGCGGTCTGGTGATATATCAATTTCTCGCCCAAGGAGATGCGTGTGATATCCGCGTCGAACGACAGCTCCGAACCCGCCACCGCCAGGGCCTATCACGCCCTGGAGCGGATGATCGTCACCCTCGAACTGCCGCCCGGCAGCTTCGTCACCGAAGGCGCCCTCATCGACCGTCTCGGCCTCGGGCGCACGCCGGTGCGTGAGGCGATCCAGCGGCTGGCATGGGAAGGCCTGCTCGAGGTGCGGCCGCGAGCCGGCATCGCGGTGGCGCCGCTGCACGCCGGCGACTGGCTGCGCGTCATCG
>WPCJ01351658.1_pt1 | contig 16330 bp, 11 predicted proteins | sample 5399831 | NCBI WGS metagenome assembly WPCJ01 (sample SAMN12869470, study PRJNA574797) | sludge metagenome | isolation source: wastewater treatment of pH10 | place: China:Beijing | collected 2019-05-20 | reverse complement strand
CCCCGAGGCGCTGACCGACGCCTGGGCCAACCTCTACACCGAACTCGCCGTCGCCATCGACGCCCGCCGCACCGGCGCCACGCTGCCCGATGGCCTGCTTGCCTATCCGACCGTCGTCGACGGCGCGAAAGGCGTCAAATTCGTGGAAGCCGCCATCCGCTCCAATGCGAGCGGCGACTGGGCGGATTGCAGATTGTGAGCGCCATGTCAGACAGACCCGTCATCCTGATCGCCGATCCAGAGCCGCGCACGCTCGACATAATCTTCGAGCCGGACGTCATGGCGAAGCTCGCCGCACTGGGCGAGGTGCGCGTCCACGCCGACGGACAGCGCATGTCCGCGGCGGAACTCGACGCGGCGCTCGCCGAGGCCGTCATCTGCATCGGCCAGATCGACCTGCCGGCCGAGCGGCTTTCGCGCATGGGCAAGCTCAGGGCGATCTTCAACGTCGAGGGCAACTTCCTGCCCAATATCGACTACGGCTGGTGCCTGGATCACGGCGTGCACGTGCTGAACATCAGTCCGGTCTATGCCGTCTCGGTCGCGGAAACCGCGCTCGGCATGGCGCTCGACCTGGCACGCGAGATCACCGCCACGCATGAGGCATTTCGCTCTGCCTCCGAGGAATGGGGGCTGGAGAGCAACGCGAACAGCTTCTTGCTGAGCGGAGCCAAGGTCGGCATCGTTGGGCTCGGCGACCTCGGCAGCGCGCTGCGCCGCATGCTGGTTCCATTCCGCAACGAGGTCCGCGTGTTCGACCCATGGCTGTCGGAGCGGCGCATCCGCGAGCAGGACTGCATCCCGTCAAGCCTCGACGAGGTGTTCAGCCGGTCGCGCATCGTGTTCCTGTTCGCCAGCTCGACCAGCGAGAACCAGGGTTTCATCGGCGCGCGGGAACTGTCGCTGATGCAGCGCGGCTCCGTCGTGCTGGTGATGAGCAGGGCCGGCATCATTGATTTCGAGGCGCTGGAACGGGCAGTACGCGATGGCCATATCCGCGCCGGCATTGACGTGTTCCCGGTCGAGCCGCTGCCGGCGGACTCCTCTTTAAGGAAGCTCGACGGCGTCATCCTTTCAAGCCATCGCAGCGGCGGCATGCGTGAGAGCTTCCTGGAGATCGGACGCCTGGTGCTGGCCGATGCGGAGCTGATCCTGCGCGGGCTGCCACCGCAGGTCTGCAAGCGCGCCGAGCGTGAGACGGTCGCCCGCATGCGCAGCCGTCCAGTGGCAAAATCTTAGATGATCGCGGGCGCCGCCGCCCGGAGGAGTGATTGATGCGGACGATCAAGGGACCGGGTGTTTTCCTCGCGCAATTCGCGGGCGACGAGCCCCCTTTCAACACGATCGACGGGCTGGCCGGCTGGGCCGCCGGCAAAGGCTTCAAGGGTGTGCAGATCCCCACCTGGGACACGCGCGTCATCGACCTGAAGCAGGCGGCCGAAAGCCAGGCCTATTGCGACGACTATGCCGGCAAGCTGGCCGAGCATGGCCTCGTCGTCACCGAACTCGCCTCGCATCTGCAAGGCCAGCTCGTGGCGCTGCATCCGGCCTACGACTACCCGGCGGATTCCTTCGCCGCGCCTTCGGTGCGCGGCAATCCGCAGGCGCGACAGCAATGGGCGGTCGAGCAGCTGCATCTGTGCGCCAGGGCATCGCGTCGCTTCGGCCTCGACCGCCACGTCACCTTTTCCGGTTCCTTGCTCTGGCCGTTCCTTTATCCCTACCCGCAATGGACGGACGGGCTGATCGAGGACGGCTTCGACGAGCAGGCGCGGCGCTGGCGGCCGATCCTCGACGCCTATGACGAGAACGGCGTCGACCTGTGCTACGAGATCCATCCGTCCGAGGATCTGCATGACGGGCTGACCTTCGAGATGTTTCTGGAACGCGTCGGCAACCACCCGCGCTGCAACATCATGTACGATCCGAGCCACCTCGTGCTGCAATCGATCGACTATCTCGCCTACATCGACCACTATCACGAGCGCATCCGCATGTTCCACGTCAAGGACGCCGAGTTCCGCCCGGACGGCAAGACCGGCGCCTATGGCGGCTTCCAGCCATGGATACGCCGCGCCGGGCGCTTCCGCTCGCCGGGCGACGGACAGGTCGACTTCAAGGCGGTGTTCTCGAAGCTGTCGGGCTACGATTTCGACGGCTGGGCGGTGCTCGAATGGGAATGCTGCCTGAAGAACTCGGAAGACGGCGCGGCCGAGGGTGCCCGCTTCATCGCCGACCACATCATCCGCGTCTCGGAACGCGCCTTCGACGACTTCGTCAAGGCGAACGCCGACCGCGAGGTTAACGACCGGATTCTCGGGATTAGCAAAAGGCCGTAGGTATGAGCGTCAATCAGATAAGGCCGCTGCGGCTCGGCATGGTCGGCGGCGGCGAAGGTGCCTATATCGGCAATATCCACCGCATCGCCGCGCGGCTTGACGGCGCGTTCCAGCTTGTCGCGGGCGCTTTTGACGTCGATGCCGCGCGCGGCCATCGTTTCGCTGTGACGCAAGGCATAGATCCCGTCCGCTCCTACGATGACTACCAAGTGATGATCGCGGCGGAAAACGCGCGCGAGGACCGCATCGAGGCGGTGGCGATCTGCACGCCGAACCATACGCATTTCCCGATTGCCAAGGCTTTTCTCGAAGCCGGCTACGACGTCATCTGCGAGAAGCCGCTCACCACGACGCTGAAGGACGCCATCGAGCTGGAGCGGCTGGTCGAGGCGACTGGGCGTTTCATGGGCGTGACCTACACCTATTCCGGTTACCCAATGATCCACGAAGCGCGCGAAATGGTCGCAGCCGACCAACTCGGGAAAATCCGTGTCGTACAGGTGGAATACCCGCTCGAATGGATGGCGACGGCTATCGAGGCGCAAGGAAACGCCCAGGCGGCTTGGCGCACCGACCCGAAGAAGTCCGGCCGTGGCGGCTCCATTGGTGACATAGGCACGCACGCCTATCATCTTGCCGGCTTCGTCACCGGGCTGAAGCTGGAGGCGCTCTCGGCCGACTTGGCGCGCTTCGTTGACGGCCGCTTGCTCGACGACAACGCTCATGTCCTGCTGAGTTACGTGGGCGGTGCGCGCGGGCTGCTATGGTCGTCGCAGGTGTCTCTGGGATGCTCTAACGGCATAAGGCTACGCGTCTTTGGGGAGAAGGGCGGTCTGGCCTGGTTCCAGGAACAGCCCAACGAGCTGACCTTCGCGCCGTTGTTGGGCAGGACTGAGATCATCAAGCGCGGCGGCGACGACCTAAGCGCGGCGGCTAAGGCGCGCACGCGCACACCCCCAGGACATCCGGAAGGTTATCTGGAGGCCTTCGCCAATCTCTATCTCGGCTTCGCCGAGGCAATCCGGGCACATCGTGAAGGGCGGCGGCCGACGGCTATCGGGCAGCATATCCCGACCGCATACGATGGATTGAAGGGCGTGGCCTTCGTCGAAGCCGTGGTAGACAGCGCAGAGATCGATGAAAGGCGCTGGCTGACGCCTTACGCCGTTTAGAATAGCTACTGCCCTGTCACCGTTGGAATGCGGGGGCTAACCGAGTTGTTCTGGAGCCGCGCGGCGAGCGCCACGGTCAGCGCCTGCGCTAGGCACATCGGGGCGGCGAGCGAGCGCGAGAAGGTATACTCGTGCTCCGGCACGGCGAACAGCACACGCGCGCTCTTAGCCAGCGGCGATAATGTACTGTCCGATATGGCGATGATCGGGACGCCGTTATGTCCCGCCTCCTCCACGACGTTGACCACTTCGTTCGCATAGAACCGAAACGACACCGCAATCAGCGCATCGGTAGGCTTCATCACTCGCGCCATGTGTGTCGCGAGCCCGCCGCCGGGATCGAGCAGCACGCAGCGTTTGCCCAGCATGGTGAGGATATAGCGCAGCAGCTCAACCACCGGCGTCGAGCGCAGTTGGCCGATAAGAAAGATCGTATCCGCTCTCTCGAGCAGGCTCACGGCCTCAATTAGGTCCTCGGGCAGGATTCCCGTCAGCATGTCCTGAAGTGAGGCGATATCTCGCACCACGAGGTCACGCAGGAAGCCGAGTTCGCTGCGGTCCGTCCTGGAGCCCAGCTCACTTTCCAACGCCTTGACACGCGCCTCGAAACCGGGCGCGGCGGTGGAGAGCCGCTTTTGGAACAAGGTTTGAAGTTCCTTGAATCCTTCGTATCCCAGCGCCTGCGCGAACCGCACAAAACTCGACGCATGGACCCCGCTACTTTCACCGATTGCGTTCACGGAGCGAACTGCGACGTCGTTCGGATTCTGGGTCAGGTAAAGCGCGATCTTCTGGTAGGACTTGCTCATGTCCTCATAACGGTCATGAATCACCCGGATGAGTTCTTCGTAGTCCTTTGGGGCCTTTGTCGTCGCTTTCACGGCGCTTATCCTCGCAATTTTCATTGCACGATGACGCCTTGCCACTCAGATCGCCAGCGAAAATTTTCGGTAACACCAGTTTATGCGGTACTTTTTGGTTTGTCGGTGACCTAGCGCCGCTTGCAGACGCGGAAGACTTAGCAAGATGATTTTTAGGGATTTCCGGAGCGTTCATCATCAATCCAACCCATCAAATCCCAGGACTAGGACACCTGGGCTCGATCTCGTCGAGCGCATCAATAATCGAGGCCATCGTTACTCGCCCATATCCTGTTCTTCGCCATCGGCACGCTCCTTTCGGAGCATCAACGCTTCGTTCACACAGACCAATGGCAGCCTGCTCCCAGAAGCGTCACGAAGAGGTTGCTATTCAATGACCAGAGCACGGAGGAGGTTGCTCATGGTTGGGGTTCCGGTCAATTTTTGACCTCGCCAAGCCTGCCCGAGAGCAACTTGATCTTCTCAGTCCTTTCGCCACATGCGCGCGTGAGAGGATTAAGTAGAAACCGGCAACCGATGTCGCCAACGACAATGGGTGTCACTACCGGCCATTACACATCACGATCCAAAATCCATTGCACCGCAGGATCGGCAATGAACCGCCACTTTCGCAGTGGTCCCGCCATGACGTTGAGGTAATACATTTCGAAACCGTACGGGACGCCGCAGGGATGATGGCCACGCGGCACCAACACCACGTCGCCGTCCTTCACCGCCATGGTTTCGTCCAGCTGGTTGTCGTCGGAATAGACGCGCTGAATGCCGAAGCCGTCGGCCGGGTTCAGCCGATGATAGTATGTCTCCTCCAGATAGGTGATGCGGGGAAAGTCGTCCTCGTCGTGACGGTGGGAAGGATAGCTGGACCAGTGGCCGGCCGGCGTGAACACTTCTGTCACCAGAAGCGAGTCGCAGAAATCCTCGTTCTCCATGGCTATATTGTTGATATAGCGCGTATTGCCGCCCTTGCCTCGTTCAGTCAGCGCGATCCCTTCCGGGCCGATGCGGCGCGCCTGGTGCGCACTGTGACCGGGGGCTGTGCAGACCGCGATCGTGCAGTCGGTTTGCGCGACGGCCGCCCATTTCTCGCCGTTGGGGACGTAGAGACAATGCGGCGGGGTCTTCTCGAAGACATTCATGCGGTCCCCGAGCACGCCCCATTCCTGTCCGGCGGCCTGGAACGAGGCTTTTCCCTCCACCATGACGAGGATCACCTCGTTGCCGCCGGTCATCTCGGACACCCGCTCACCCGCGCGCAAACGATAGAGCGAAAAGCCGACATAGCGCCAGCCGGCGGACTGTGCGGTGATTTCATGCACCTTGCCGTGCGTGCCGAAGGGTTTGCGAAGCAGATTGGACATTTCAGAACCCTTTCTCTTGAGTAGGTCATCCGCGCCAGCGCTCCCGACAGCGTGCAATGTCGGCATGCGCCTATTCAAGGGTGAAAAGCGTTTTTTGAACCGAAGCCCCTGGTGCCGTATCTGGCCAATCCGCTCGACGATGAGCGCCCGGTGAAGATCGAGACGCCGCTTGCGATACTCTCCCATCTTGACCGGCGCAACCGATCCCGTCGCACGATACAGCGGTGTCCCCGATGCACCCATCCCGTCGAACAATCACGAGGATGCAATCGCCACGTTCGAATGCCCTCTGTCCCTCAAGCGTCGCGGGGTCGAGATGCGGATGGTCGTCACCAACACCGCTCACCAGCATCGTCAGCCGGATCCCGGCCTCGTTCAGTTGATCCTGAAGGCGCAACGCTATCTTGCCAGGCACACCGACGGCCAGAGCATCACCGTCAGCGACGTCGCGGCATCCGAGAATGTCGCTCCCGCAGACATCAGCCGCATTCTGCCGATCGCTTTCCTCTCTCCGGGAATCGTCGACGGCATCCTTGCCGGCACTCAGCCCGCCAGTCTGACAGTCCGGCACCTCTGCCGTCTGTGGGACATTCCGCTCTCGTGGCGTCAGCAGTCCGAATTGCTGGCCGGCATCTGAGCAAAAGCTCACCCTCAAAGCCTCATCAGACGGCCATCGTCGTGATGCACCCGCCCAAACACCTGGAACCGGAACAGGGGACAGAGACGGGTGCTCCAAAACGCCGTCTCAGCGGCGGAAAGCAGAGACACCTGGCCAAGTGTTCCGCACGACGGCCTCGCAAGCCACGGAAATCTCAACGCTTTCCAGAGACCGTCACAAAATCCTGAAAAGGCAAGGACTGAATGGTGGTGTGCGCAGTCTTCTGCGAACCAGTCTCGGATGACAAATTCCCGCAAAATAGGCAAGAAAACGGGAATTTTCACGATTTCTCGCGAAAAATTGCAATTTGCACCTCAAAAAGCGGCGTAAATACAAGCGCTTGGAGGCGAATTCCCGTATCTTTTAAACGGGAATTTTTCTGGCAATAACGGGAATGCAAACGGCATAAATCAGGTCTCGTGCGAGAAGAGCCCGCTGACCTCTTACGCGGGCCAAAGACGATTATGGCCCGGCACTGAAAGACCTACTTTGCCGCTTATGTAATTTGCATGCCAACGTCTGCTTTTGCGCCTCTTGTCCGTCATTAATCCTTCCGTCTTGTCGGTAGTTAGGGCCGCGCGTGCTGGGAAATGCCATCCTTTTTTCCGCCAGGGTTAGATGTTATTGAGGGTGTGGGTGTAATCGGGCTTGGATGATGAAGGTCTGGCTGAGTCGGCTCGGGATAGCCACGTGCTTGTCACTTCTGCCGGGCGGCTTTCTTCGCGCCGAGGAACAGCCGATGCCCACGGTGGCTGTCCAGGGCGCATATGACGAATCCATCGACCACGCCTTTTACATGGCCGACAGGCGTTTCGTCCTGACCTCGGACGAGACGGGTAACACAAGCCGGCTCTGGCATATGGAAACGGCGACACTGATCAGGACCTTTCCAGTCGGCGCCACCGCGGCCGCGCAATCTCCGACGTCGAACAAGCTTGCTTTGGCGGCCAACGGGCACGTTTCCATCTGGGACATGGCCACGGGCACGAAACTTCTGGAACTTGTGGGAGCCGAGGACCACGCGGATTCTTTGTCGTTCACCGCGGACGGCAAATACCTTTATAGCGGCGGCGATTGGGGCTTGAGGAAGTGGGATGCCGAGACCGGCGAATGGACCGGCGACCGCAAGGACGAATATGATGTGCCGTACGACGTTATCGACAGCCATTTCCGGGTAGAAAAGTTCGAATTCTCCGGTGACGGCCGCAGGGTGGTGGCAACGAATGCCTTTGGCGGCATGATCTACAGTAATGTGAGATCGGGTGAGAAACTGTTTTCGGGAGAGACCACGTACTCCTCCCTGCTTGCATCGGCCGTCTGCGCGGATCAGCGCCTGGCGGCATTCGCGGATCGCGATAACGGCCAGATCGAGATCTGGGACATGAAGAAGAAGGTGCTTGTCAGGAAGATTGCCTCCACCGATTATCGCATCCGCAACGTTGATTTCTCCCCGGACTGCAAGTTTCTCGCGGGTGGCGACGAGGCTGTCACGCGGCTCTGGGAGGTCGCTTCGGGCGAGCTGCGGCACGAGTTTCCGTCGGGGGCGGAGTCAGTCGAATTCTCGGCCGATGGGAGACGCCTGCTGGTTTTGTATTCGCCTCTAGAAACGGCCGAAGTGATCGAGTTCGATGTCGAAAGCGGCGCCGAGCTTCATCGGATTGGCGGCATGAAATCGGTCGCGATTGCAGACGCGTACAGGGTACGAGCGGCCGTTTCAGCCGATGGTGGCTTGGTAGCCATGAGCATTAGGGAACGCATTAAGGCCTGGAGCCTCGTAACCGGTCGGCCGACGCCCGACTATCCCCAGACAGATAGGGCCGTTGCGTCAATTGCGTACAGCCCGGATGGCAGGTTTGCGGCGACCGGCGACTGGGACGGGCGCGTAACAATGATCGATGCGCGCTCTGGCGAAAGGCTGGGGATATTCAGCGGAGGGCACACAGCGCCGGTTAACAACATCGTCTTCTCCAGGGACGGGGCTTATGCGCTGAGTTCCGACTACGAGGAAAAGATCATTTATTGGGATGTCGCCCAGCGAAAGCCTCTGCACACCTTTACCTTTCCAAGGGAAATTTCAACCTATGTGCCCTCGCTCGCGCTCTCGTCAGACGGCAGGAGTGGCGCGGCCATCATCGATGTGGACCAGGACGCCACCCTCGTCATGTGGGACCTGGAGGACGGCACCGAAACGGCGCGGCTCCGGACTGACAGCAATCTCAACCAGCTTTTTTTCGAGGCTGACGGAGAGGAAAACCTGCTTGTCTTCGGCTACGGCGTAGAATCAGCACCGGCCATCTCCCGCTGGACTCCGGCAAGCAACGAGCTGACGCCGGTCCACCAGGGCGCTGGATGGTCCGGCCTGGAAGACGCGGTGGCTTCGCGGCAGGCGGACGTCGTATACTACAACCAGCGCAATGCGCTCCGGGCGGTCGACATCGAGACGGGAGAGCAAATCTACGAAGCGCAGGTCCATGAGGGCGATATCAACGCGCTCTCACTCACTGCTGACGGCCGCAGGCTGGTGTCATTTTCACAGGAAGACGGGTCGATCGTAATCTGGGACGCGCCTACCGGGCGGCATCTCGCACGGCTGTTCGTGTTTCCGTCCGCGACCTCCCCGGACATGGATTGGGCGATACTGACACCGGAGGGCTTCTTCGACGGAACGCCCGGTGGCGCGGCCAAGCTCCTCGTCGTGGACGGTATGGATGTCTATTCGATGGATCAGGCCTATGATGCGCTCTACCGACCCGACCTGGTGCAGGCGAAGCTCGCCGGTGACCCGGAGGGCGCGGTCGAGCGCGCCGCGCGCGAACTCGATCTGCGTAAAGTCATGGACAGCGGCCTTGCGCCCGGAGTTGCTATCAAGGTCCCGCCTTCGGAGAAGACCGCCAAGGACCGGATGACGATAGAGGCGTCGGTGCACGATCAGGGGGGTGGCGTCGGCAAGATCGTATGGACTGTCAACGGCGTCACCGTGGGCATCGACACACGCTCGGGCGGCAAAACGGGTAAGGAGGTCTCGGTCCGCAAGTCGGTCCGGCTGTCGCCCGGCGAGAACCGGATCGAGATCACGGCCTACAATGCCGATAATCTGCTCGCCTCGAAACCCGAAAGCGTGATCGTCGTCTCGACCGCGAAGCCCAACTCGTCGAAGACGCGTCTCTTCATCCTCTCCGTCGGCATCGACAACTATCGCGACGGCCGGCTCAGGCTCGCATATGCGGTCGCCGATGCGCGGTCGATCGCCACCTCCTTCGCCGAGGCGGGGCGGGGCGTCTTCGATGAGGTCATCGTCAAGACCGTCACCGATGCCGAGGCGACGATGGCGAACCTCGACGCGGCCTTTGCGAGGCTCGCGGAAGAAATTGGCCCGGAGGACGCCTTCATGTTCTTCGTCGCCGGGCATGGGGTGACGACCGATGGCCGCTATCATTTCCTGCCGCACGACTTCCGCTTCGCCGGCGAGAACGCCTTTGCAGAGGGCGCGGTTGACCAGCAAAAATGGCAGGACTGGTTCTCACAGATCGCCGCGCAGCGCAGCGTACTCCTGTTCGACACTTGCGAGAGTGGCTCGTTGACAGGATCCGCAGCGGGCCTGCGTAGTGCGCAGAGCATCGTTGCTATCGAGAAGATGACAAAGGCGACGGGCCGCACGATCCTCGCCGCCTCGACGGACAGCGCGCCGGCGCTTGAAGGCGTCGCCGGCCACGGCGTCTTCTCCTATGTCCTGCTTGGTGCCCTCGGTGCGGCCGACGTCAACGCCGATGCCTTTGTGCAGGTCACGGAACTGGCGGGATATGTGGACCGCTACGTGCCGGAGGTCAGCTTCGATACCTTCGGGGTTAGGCAGGTGCCGCAGATGAACCTTGCGGGAAGCGATTTTACCATCGGCAAAGCCGAAGTGGTGCTACCAGCCACGTCGATCGAGGAAAAAGCGCCGATTGCAAAGCCCGGCACCGCGATGGTAGCGATCGCACGCTCGCCCGTGCTGAGCAAACCGAGCAGCGACGCCGTGCAGACAGGTGAGGTGGTAGTCGGCGTACAGTTAACTACAGTTCTCCAGGAGGGGAACTGGCTGCTCGTGAAGCGCGGTGACAAGGTGCTCGGTTACATCCAGCAGAAGAATCTCGTCCCCCTACAATAAGCAAGCTGGCAACGGCGGCCGCATGCTTCTGATCTGCTCCTGTTACAACCTTGCCGGCGCGCGGTTGCCGTCGACGGAGGACCTATCCAGCGCTCCGGCAAAGAGTATGGGTCACTGATTGCCCAGCGCCGGATCGTAGCGTCGATGCTACCGGTTAGCACGGAGCTGTTGCCAACGAAGGCGACCGTATAGATCGGCCAGATGCTGGAGTCATCTGGTCGCCAATTTCCACGTCCCGTGACCGCGCATCTCAGTGCAAGACTACTTGGTCTTCTCGTTCGGAACGTTGTCGTCCCACCGGAGCGTGGCTGCCGTCGGTGGTCGTATGGCAGTTTTGCGCCCCCAAGTCGGTCATTCAGGCAGAGTTTGCCTTTGCCTGGAAGCGGACGTTCGTGAGCGCGAACCGTTTGCCAGTTGAGTGCTTTTCATTCAAGATAGCTTCGCGAATCGAAAGCGACCTGACGTTGAGCCCATTGTGGTGAAGCCTTCTTGACGATCTCAACGGATCGAAGGCTACTCGGATTTGCTGTGATGTTTTCTTCGGCTGACGAGGTGGGCGGTTCCGTGGCTTACGAGAATTGCTATGGCCAACACCGGCCAGTTCGCAGCGTTGCAAGCAGTGAATTCCACGAGTAGCAAAAAAACTGTGACGGGCGCGTTGATCGAGGCAGCAAGGACCGCCCCTGCGACGATAACGGCAGCGCCAACGGAAGAGACTGGCCATACCTCGCTCCACGCGCCGGCCAAGATTATTCCCAAGACAGCACCGACCGAAAGAGATGGTGTAAGCTTGCCGCCAGTGGCGCCGGCGCCGACCGTTAAGAACGTCGCAAGTGGCTTTGCCAAACCGTCAGGGCCTCCGGATGTTGAGCATGTCAGTCGCAACATATGCGGCGCATCGCCTGCAACGAACCTTCAACGGATGCCCGCCGTCTCCCGCACGATCCAGTCCGAAAACGTCGCGACTTCCTCGCGCAACAGAACGTTCTCGCCATTTACGAGAAAAAACGCCGGCTTCAGCAGATGCGTGGTCGGCAGGCAGCGAACCAGCGCACCGCTTGCAAGCAAATCGTCGACGAGATGTCCCCAGCCGAGCGCCACGCCCTGACCGGTGACCGCCGACTGCACAAGCAGCGGATAATTGTTGAAGTGCAGGCCACCCGGTGGCGCGTTCCGGCTAAGTCCTACCGCTCGGAACCACACATCCCAGTTGGCATCGGTCGAGTTGGGCTCGTCGACGTGAAGCAGCGTGGTCTTGAGCAGATCTTCCACCGCATGGATCGGCGGCGAGGAGGCGAGGAAAGACGGGCTGCAGACCGGGAACAATTCGATGCCGAAAAGTTTCTGCGCGACGGCCCCGGTCCACTGTCCCATGCCGTAGCGTATCCCTACGTCGATGTTCTCCGCGGCGAGGTCCAGGATGTCGTCCGTCGCGATCACCCTGAGGTCGATCTCGCGATGATCGGAGCGGAATTTCGCGATGCGCGGCATCAGCCACACCGAGGCGAGCGCAATCGTCGTGGTGATAGTGACGCGGCCCGACTGGAAACGCGGCCGCACTTCGTCAACCGCGTCGGCGATGTGGTTCAATCCGAAGGACACCGCCTGATGCAGGCGCCGCCCAGCGGCCGTCAAGGTCAGTCCCCGGTTGCTGCGGACGAACAGCTTCAGCCCGAGCGTGGCCTCCAGCGTCTGGATTTGCTTGCTGATCGCAGCCTGCGACATGCCGAGCTGGCGGCCGGCCGCGCTGAAGTTGAGCAGGCGCCCGGCCACTTCGAGCACGATCAGCGATCGTGAGGAGGGAAGTTTCCTGAATGAGTTTGTCATAACGTCAAGTTATGGTGAGGCCGATAAAAAACCATCTATCCAAATGCATCGACGCAAGCGACAGTCGATAACTGGATATACCGCCAAAAGGCCAACAAGGGGAACAATATAATGGCAATCCATGCAACATGGCGCTTTCGCCAAGCAGTCTCCGCTCTCGTCCTGTCGGGCGCAATGATGGGACTGACTGCCGGTCTGTCGCCTGCCAGGGCCGATGCGCTCGACGGCATCAAGAGCTCGGGCAAGTTCGTCGTCTGCGGAGTGGACGGCATGCTTCCCTATTCCAGCTCGGACACCAAGATTCCGGGGTTCGAGGTCAAGATCGCGCGCAAACTGGCGGAGCATCTTGGTGCCACCGCCGAATATTCCTGGGTCACCTGGGACGCGCTCATCCCGGCGCTCACCTCGAAACGATGCGACGCCATCATCGATGGTATGTTCATCACGCCGGAGCGTCATAAGGTCATCGACTTCTCCACTCCGTACTATGCGTCGGGCGAAACCATTCTCGTCAGGAACGACGACAATTCGGTTTCCGGCCTCGATGATATCAAGGACAAGAAGATCGGCGTGCTTGCGGGATCGGTCACGGTGGACGAACTGCAGAAGAAGGGCTTCGAGAAGCTCGAGGTCTATCCTGACCAGAACACGATCGTTCTCGAACTCGCCAACAACCGCGTCGATGCAGCCTACCTTGAAGCGCCGACGGCCGCTTGGGTGATCGCCGCCGATTCCGCGTCGCGGGTCAAGATCGTCGAGACATACGTCCCCGACCAGCGTTTCAACGCGGGCGTCGGCATCCGCAAGGAAGACACGAAGCTGAAAGCGGCTATCGACGAAGCGATCCACACCATGCGCGAGGACGGGACCGTCAAGGAGATCCTCGCCGAATACAAGGTGCCCTATTTCCCGATCGCGCAGTAACGGCTGATCAAACGTGTTGGAATATTTACAGACGTCGCTTCTGTGGGAGGTAATGCCTTACCTCCTTCAGGGCGCCTTGGTCACTATCCAGATTTCGCTGCTTTCCATGGCGCTTGCGCTGGTGCTCGGCCTCATAGCGGCTGTGGCGGGGCTGAGCCGCGCCTGGCTGCCGCGCTTCCTCGCCGGCTTCTACGTCGAGGTCATCCGCGGTACACCGCTTTTGGTGCAGCTCTTCCTCGTCTACTACGGACTGCCCAGCGTAGGTGTGCGACTGGAGCCATTCATGGCGGGTTTCCTTACGCTGGGGGCCCACTACGGCGCCTACCTGTCGGAAGTGTACCGCGCGGGGATCTACTCGGTCGATCGCGGGCAATGGGAAGCCGCCGCATCGATCGGCATGAGCCGCGGCATGATCATGCGCGAGATCATCCTTCCTCAGGCGATCAGGACCATCCTGCCGCCGATCGGCAACTACTTCATATCGATGCTCAAGGACTCGGCGCTCGTTGCGACCATCAGCGTGACCGAACTTCTGAGGGCGGGCCAGCTTCGCGTCGCCATCACTTTCCGTGCAATGGAAATCTACCTCATCATCGCCGCGATCTATCTCGCCATGTCCTATGCGCTCTCGTTGCTCATCCGACATCTGGAACGCAGGACGTCACAGGGGGCCAATCTGCCATGACCTCCCAGAAAGCGAAGCCGATCATCTCGATCAGAGGACTGAGCAAGCGGTTCGGCACGCTCGACGCGTTGCTCGACATCAGCCTCGAAGTCATGCCGGGAGAGGTCGTTGCAATCATCGGTCCGAGCGGTTCTGGCAAGAGTACGCTCCTGCGCTGCATGAACCTGATCGAAATCCCGACGTCAGGACGGATCGCGATCGCCGGCGAGACGATCCTCGACCTGAAGCCAGGGGCGGCAAAGCCGCATTATCGCGAGATCGACCGGGCAGCGGCGGCGGCGCGCCGGCACAGCTCTATGGTGTTCCAGCGCTTCAACCTATTTCCGCATCTGCGCGCGCTGCAGAACGTCACCATCGGCCTCATCAAGGTGCAGGGGCGCTCGCGCGCCGACGCCGAGGAGATGGGCCGTCAACTCTTGCGGCGCGTTGGGCTCGGCGATCGCTTCGATGCCTGGCCTACGCAGATGTCGGGCGGACAGCAACAGCGCGTGGCCATAGCGCGGGCGCTCGCCATCAACCCCGACATCCTGCTCTTCGACGAGCCGACCTCGGCGCTGGACCCGGAACTGGTGGGCGAGGTTCTCGGGGTCATTCAGGAATTGGCGCATGACGGCAAGGCCAAGGTGATCGTCACGCACGAGATGGAATTCGCCCGCGAGGTCGCCGACCGCGTCATCTTCATGGACCAGGGCCGGATCGTCGAGATCGGCAGGCCGCAACAGATATTCGCCAATCCGAACCACGAGCGCACGCGGTCTTTCCTGCAGCGCGTATTGCGTCGCGGCACCAGCTTCAAGGAGTCAGTATTGTGAACGTCGATCCGGTAACCCTGAACGTGATGGCGAGCGCATTCCACGCCATCGCCGAGGAGATGGGTGTGAACCTGCTGCTCACGGCGCGCTCGACCATCATCCGCGAAGCGCGGGACTGCTCCTGTGCCCTGCTCGACGCGTCAGGCCGCATCATTTCCGAGGCCGAGCACATCCCCGTGCAGATGTCGTCGCTGTCGCTGCCGATGCGTTCATGCCTGGCCAAGCACGGGACTATCGGGCCTGACGAGGTTTTCGTGACAAACGATCCGTTTCTCGGTGGCCAGCACCTTCAGGACATCACGATCTTCAGCCCGATCTTCCATGGCGCCACGCTGCTCGGCTTCTCAGCCAGCATCGCCCACCATGTCGACATAGGCGGCGGTAATGCCGGGCTGACCTTGACGGCGCGGGAGTTTTACGAGGAAGGGCTGCGTTTCAGCGCGCTGAAGCTCAATCGCGAACGCGACTTCGCCAAGGGCGGCATCTTCTACGATCTCGTCCATTCCAACTTCAGGGCGCCGCGCACCACATGGGGCGACATCCAGGCGCAGCTCGCGGCCAATGAGGTCGGCCGCCGCCGCATCTGCGAACTGGCCGAGCGCCACGGCGCGGAGACCGTGACCTTCTATATGGCCGCCTCGATGGACTATTCGGAACGACTGATGCGAGCGGAGATCGCGCGTATCCCAGAAGGCCGGTACGAGGCCGAGGACTTCATCGACGACAGCATAGGCAGCGAGGAGCCTATCCCGATCCGCGTCGCGCTCGACGTGCGCAACGGGGAAATCGACGTCGACCTGACGGGATCCGCTCCCCAGATCCGCGAGTTCCTCAACGTGCCGTTCGGCTCAACCTGCTCAAGCGCGTTCAGCGCCATCAAGATGGCTTTGACGGCGGGGCGCTCCACAATCCATTCGAACGACGGATGCTATCGTCCGATCCGCATCCAAGCGCCGGAGGGACTGATCGTCAATCCGACCGCACCGAGCGCCACACGCGCACGCATGTGCGGCGCCTACCGGGTTTTCGATGCGATCCTGATGGCGCTTCAGCAGGCGTTGCCGGACCGCGCCGCGGGGCTGGGGTTCCATGTCAACACGACGGTCGGCCTCACGCGGCGAGACGGCGAGAACTACTCGATCTTCATCGAGGATATCGGCGGCGGATGGGGCGGCACACCGGTCGGCGACGGCGCCGACATGCTCGACGCGCCGCTGTCCAACTGCCGCATCACGCCTGCGGAAGCGGTGGAACTCGATCATCCGTTCATTCGCGTGAGCCGCTATGAGCTATTGCCCGACAGCGGTGGCGCCGGACGCTTCCGCGGCGGCCTGGGCTCGGTGCGCGAATTCGAGGTGCTGGACGATGGCGTCGAGTTCTTCGGCTATGCCGACCGCCACAAGCAGGCGCCTCGCGGCGCGGCGGGCGGCGAGCACGGAACGCCCGGAGGCTTCACGATACTGCGCGGTAACGAGGAACTTCGCCTGCCCTCCAAGACGGCATGCGCGCTCAAGGCCGGCGACCGCG
>WPCJ01236374.1_pt1 | contig 16372 bp, 11 predicted proteins | sample 5399831 | NCBI WGS metagenome assembly WPCJ01 (sample SAMN12869470, study PRJNA574797) | sludge metagenome | isolation source: wastewater treatment of pH10 | place: China:Beijing | collected 2019-05-20 | reverse complement strand
GCGTGGGCCGCTTGCCGGCCGGCTGCATGTCGAGATCGCGCGCGTCGCTGTCGTCGGCCTGTTCCTGTCCTCCGCCACGGCCCTGTGGATGACCGCCTCGACCTTCGACCTTTTGCCGGACAGGCCGATATCGCCAGCCTTCCTCAACGAGGCCAGCGGCCAGACCGGGGCGTCCGTCGCGGCCATGGACAGACTGAAGCAAACGTCCGTCGCCGAGTTGCGCAGCCTGTCCTTCCCCGACCTCGGCGATGTGACGGACAGTTTCACGCTCAAGACCGATCGTGGCACGGGCTATCTCGACCAGGGCACCGGCGCGGTCCTGGCGTGGAGCGACCTGACCGGGTGGCAGCGCATCTCGGAAACCATCTATATGCTGCACACTGGGCAGGGAGCCGTAGCTCTCGGGCTTTTCCTTGGGCTCATGGCGCTTGGCGTACCGGCGATGGCGGGAACGGGCTTCGCCCTGTGGCTCGCAGGCCGGCGCGGACGACCGCGCATCCGCGGCAATGTCGCCGCCGGGCATGCCGAAACGATCCTGCTGGTCGGCAGCGAGGGCGGCAGCACCTGGGGCTTCGCCGCGACCTTGCATGCCGCGCTGTCAGCTGCAGGCCAGACCGTGCATGCCGCGCAGATGTCGGCCTTCGACCCGGCGCGCTACCGGCAGGCGCGGCGCATCCTGATCCTCGCCGCCACCTATGGCGATGGTGATGCGCCGGCCTCGGCTAGGGGCTTCCTCGACCGGTTGCGGGCCTTGCCCACGGCCCCTTCCGTGCCGCTGGCGATGCTCGGCTTCGGGGATCGCGGCTTTGCCGCCTATTGCGCCTTCGCGCAGGCCGTGGCGGAGATGGCAGCAGCCAAAGGATGGCACCAACTCATCCCGTTCGACACGGTGGACCGCCAGTCGCCGCAGGATTTTGTCCGCTGGGGCTGCACGCTCGGAGCGGCGATGGACATCGACCTTGTGCTCGAACACCAGCCGGTCCTGCCGACCGCTCTGTCGCTGACGCTCGTTTCACGCCGCGACTACGGCGCCGACGTTCAGGCTCCGACGGCCATCCTGCGCTTTGCACTGCCTGCAATCCCACTATGGCGGCGGCTGGTCCGACATGGCTTTGGCCGCTTCCGCGCAGGTGACCTCCTCGGCATCCTGCCGGCCGGCGCGACTGTTCCCCGGTTTTATTCGCTCGCGTCGGACCGCCGCGACGGCTTCGTTGAAATCGTCGTGAAGAAGCACCCCGGCGGCCTTTGCTCCAGCCAGCTTTTCGGGCTGGAGCCGGGCGGCACCATTAACACCTTCCTGCGCCGCAATCCTGGGTTCTACCCCGGTCGCGGTCCCGCGCCGTTGATCCTGATCGGCGCCGGCACGGGGATTGGGCCGCTGGCCGGCTTCGTGCGCGCCAACACCGGGCATCGCCCGATCCATCTGTTCTTCGGGATGCGCCATCCTGACAGCGATCTTCTCTACGGCGAGGAACTATCGGACTGGCAAAGAGAGGGCCGTCTGCGTCGTCTGGTCCCTGCCTGCTCGCGTGGGCGCATGCCCCGCTACGTGCAGGATGCGTTGCGCGAGGAAGCTGCCGGGATCACGCGTCTGATCGCCAGGGGCGCGCGGATCATGGTCTGCGGCGGACGCGACATGGCGGCCGGTGTCTCCGCCGCGCTCACCGATATTCTCGCACCCGCAGGGTTGACGCCGGCCCTGCTCAAGGCACAGGGACGCTATGTCGAAGATGTCTATTGAAACGGAGCGCCAGGCACTGAACGGTCCCACCATGGGCACCCGCTGGTCGGCGCTGTTTTATACAACGGAAGCGTTCGATCGGGGGCCTGTCCGCGATGCACTCCAAACGGCGGTCGATGAGGTGGATGCGCAGATGTCCACCTGGAAGCCAGACAGTAACCTGATGCGCCTCAACGCGGTGCCACCCGGCACCTGGGTAAAAGTGCCTAAGCGTTTGATGGAGGTGCTCGCCCTCGGGCTCGACATCGGCCGCGCCTCGGGCGGCGCGTTCGACATCGGCATGGGCGATGTGGTGGCCGCCTGGGGTTTTGGCCCCGTCGCAGCCGACCAGCACCTTATCCGCAACGCCCTCGATGCGGTGCGCCAGCCGGCCCATACTGTGCTCGAACTGGATGTGCCGAGCGCAAGGGTGCGCAAGGCAATGCCGATCACCCTTGACCTCAACGGCATCGCCAAGGGTTATGGCGTGGACCGATTGGCCGAGACGCTGCATGAATTCGGCATTTCATCCGCACTGGTGGGCATTGACGGGGAGATGCGGGCGTGCGGCCTGCGTCCCGATGGCCAGGCCTGGGCCATCGCCATCGAAGCGCCCGATCCTGATCGTCGCGCGCCGCATTCGCTTCTGGCTTTGCAGGACGCTGCTGTCGCCACATCGGGAGATTACCGGCACAGGATTGTCGCCAGCGGCAGCCATCTGTCGCACACAATGGACCCGACGACCGGCGCCCCGCTCCGGTCGTCACCGGCTTCTGTGACGGTCGTCGCCCGCAACTGCGCCGAAGCCGACGCCTGGGCAACCGCACTAATGGTTCTGGGTGCTGAGGCAGGTCATGAGCTGGCGATGCGATGTGGCCTCGATGCGCTCTTTCTCATGCGTGATGCCAATGGTGTCCAGACCCGCACCGTCGGTCCGCTGTTCGACGACAGGGCGGCGTCGAGGGCAGGCGTGGAGCGTTCTGTTGTCACCTGAAGCCTGTCTATTGATGCAAATGGATCTTGCAGGGTTCGGCAATACCTATTCGAAAACGGACAGCTTACTTTCTTCTCAACCGCAACGGCATTCCCTGATCCCGTTTCGGCCGGAACCAACACAGCAACCACAGGAAGACGACTATGCAGACTGCAAGACCCTTCACCGCTTTCGCCGTGGCTCTCGCCCTCGCACTGGGAACTCCCGGGATCGTCGCGGCCCAAACCCATGCCCATGGTGGTTCAGACGGGACGACAATCGAGATCACACTGAACAACGGCGCCAAATGGCAGGGCGATCAGAACATGATCACGGGCATGACCGCGATCCATAGCACGATGGCCACTAACCTGGATGCGATCCATGCCGGTACCCTGCCGGCCGATGCCGGTAAGAAGATCGCCGCCGACATTCAAAAACAACTCGATTTCATGGTCGAGAACTGCGTGCTCGAGCCCAAGGTTGACGAGCAGTTCCACGTCGTGCTGGGTGAAGTCATGGACGGCGTCTCGGCGCTGGAAGAAGGCGAGGTGGAAACAGGCGCGGTGACGATTGTTCAGGCGCTCAACGCCTATGGCGAGCATTTTGAGCATCCCGGCTGGCAGGCGTTCAACTGATACATGCTGAGCGTCAGCCCGAAGGAAGGACCGGCGGGGGGCATGCCTTCGCCGGTCTTGCCTTGCAGGGGCAGCGCCCTTCCAGCAGGTCGGCATCGGCGGCGAGTGCTGCGGTCATGAAATCCAGAAAGATGCGCACCCGCGCCGTCTTACGCAGATCTTCATGGGTCAGAAGCCAAAAATCCAGCATGAAGTCTTCGGGAAGCGAGGCAGCGCGAACCAGTTCGGGGTCGCAATCGGCAAGCACGCAGGGAAGGGCGGCAAAGCCGATCCCGGCGCGCGCCGCGGAATGCGCGGCGATGATCGAATTCGTCCGATAGACCTGCCGCATCTGCGGCCACCAGCGCCCCAGGCTGCGGCTCAGAGGGCCATGGGCCGAGCCGTATCCAATCCATTCACCATCGCTCGGATCGTCCGTTTCCCCTGCGCCAGGGCCGGAGGCTTTGTAGACGGCGAAGGCCAGCCGTCCAACCCGCCGCCCGACCAGCGTTTCCTGCACCGGATTGCCGATCCGCAGCGCAACATCCGCCTCGCGCCGCGTCAGGTCCAGCACCGTGTCCGCCACCACCACCTCGATCTCGATCCCCGGCCATTCGGTCCGGAACGCGGCAATATGGCGAGGAAGGACCCCCACCGCCAACAGGTCGGTCGTGGTGATGCGGATCATCCCGCTTGGCCGCTGATCCTGCCCGGTGACCTTCAGCGCCAGCGCTGTAATCTCCTCCTCGATGCGAAGGACAGAATCGCGCATCTCCTCGCCCGCTGGCGTCAGCGCATAGCCGCCGGCCAACCGATCGAACAGCCGCGCGCCCAACCGCGCCTCAAAGGCGCCGACACGGCGGAAAACGGTCGAATGGGTTACGCCCAGTGAGCGTGCCGCACCCGAAAGCGATCCCGCCCGTGCCACTGCCAGGAATATGCGAAGGTCGTCCCAATCCTGGCCCTGTGCATTCATGCAAGAACTCCTTGCGGATTTCGCTAATAGCTGTGCGTCAGTACACTATCTATCTTCTTGTTAGACACAACCCAAACCTGACGAGAGGAACCACCATGACCATGACAAAAACCCTTTTGCGCAGCGATGAGCTGTCCTGCCCGAGCTGCATCACCAAGATCGAAAAGTCGCTGATGGCGCTGCCGGGCGTGACCAAGGCCGAGGTGAAATTCTCCAGCGGCCGCATCGAGGTCGAGCATGACGCCGCACAAAGCGACGTTGCCGCGCTGGTCAGTTCGGTGGCCAAGGTCGGCTACGCAGCCAGACCGGCGGCCTTTTGAGGCAACTTCCGAAACTGGCCAGAAACTAGCTCTTGGCCCTGCCGTTGACGCGGCAGGGCTGTGTTCAAGAAGGAGACGACATAATGTTTTCCTCGTTGATTGCCACCTATCGCAACCCGGCTGAACGGCGCAAATGGCTGACGCTGACGAGCGGCCTGTTCATCGCAGTCGCCCTGATTGCCTGGTATGGCTTCGGGGAGGCGAACCTTTGGGCACCGCTGATGACGATTGCCGCGGTTCTCGCCGGCTATGACATCGCGCTCAGGGCCTGGGCGTCGTTGCGGCTACGGCATCTGAGCATCGAATTGCTGGTGATTGTCGCCGCCATCGGTGCACTTTTTATCGACAATCACTGGGAATCTGCGGCTGTCACCTTCCTGTTCATGCTCGGTGCATGGCTTGAATCACGCACCATGAGCCGCACACGCGGCGCGCTGAAGGCGCTGCTTGACGCTGCTCCCGTCACCGCCACGGTGCTGCGCGATGGCCAGCCGGTCGAGATTGCCGCCCATGAGGTGCAGCTTGGCGAAACCGTGCTGGTCAAGGCCGGTCAGCGCCTGCCTGTCGATGGCGAGGTGATTGAAGGCATGGCCGCCGTCAATGAAGCCGCCATTACCGGGGAGCCGATCCCGGCAGAAAAATCGCTCGGTTCACGCGTCTTTGCCGGCACGCTGGCGGAAAATGGTCTGTTGCATCTGCGCGCCACTGGCGTCGGCGGCGATACGACGCTGGCGCGCATCATCAGCCGTGTCGAGGAGGCGCAGGAGGCCAAGGCCCCGGCACAGCGCATGATCGAAACCTTTGGTCGCTGGTACACGCCGGCTGTCTTTGTCATGGCGATTGTCAGCTATGCCGTGACGCGCAACATTGAACTGGCGCTGACCTTGCTGGTCGTCAGTTGCCCCGGCGCGCTGGTCATCTCGACGCCGGTTTCAGTTGTGGCCGGGATTGGCCGCGCAGCCCGTGCCGGTATCCTGATCAAGGGCGGCGAACATCTGGAAAATGCCGGACGCATTACCGCACTTGCGCTCGACAAGACCGGTACCCTGACCGAAGGCCAGCCACGTCTGGCCGAAATCATCGCGCTTGACGGTCACAGCAAGGAAGACGTGCTTTTATGGGCAGGCATTGCCGAAACCGGCTCCAGCCACCCGCTTGGCCGGCCGATCATCGAGGCAGCGCGAGCGCAGGGCCATCTGCCAACCGCCGAGAAGCTGGAAGAAATCGCCGGCATGGGGCTGATTGCCCAGCATGACGGGGCACAGATCGCGGTTGGTAGCCACCGCCTGTTCGACCACCTCGGCATTGCCTTTTATGCGCAAGTCAAGGAAGGCATTGCCAGCCTGCATGCCCAAGGCCACACGGTGGTGATTGTCGCCCATCAGGGCAAGGTCGCTGGTCTGCTTGGCCTTGCCGACATGGCGCGCGCCAGTGCCAAGCCAATGATTGAACGGCTGCACAAGCTTGGCGTCCACCGGGTGGTAATGCTGACGGGCGACCAGCGTCCGGCGGCGGAAGCGATTGCCGCTGCGGTCGGGGTCGATGAAGTCCACGCCGCGATGATGCCCGACGACAAGCTTGAGCGTATCCGTGCCATGCGCAAGGAAGGCCTGAAAGTGGCGATGGTTGGTGACGGCATCAACGATGCGCCAGCGCTCGCCGCCGCCGATATCAGTATCGCCATGGGGGCTGGTGGCAGCGACATTGCGATTGAAACGGCGGACATCGCGCTGATGACCGACGACCTTGGCAAGATTGCCGAGGCCATGGAAATCTCGCGGGCCACGCTGCGCAATATGCGCCAGAACCTCGTCATCGCGGTGCTGACCGTGTTCGGTTTGCTTGCCGGGGTTTATGCCGGGTCGATCCACATGGCGGGCGGCATGCTGGTGCATCAGCTTTCGGTGCTGATCGTCATCTTGAACGGCATGCGCCTGTTGCGGGTGCCGGCAACTGACAAGGTCCGCGCCAAAGCGGAGCCTGAACCGCAAGGCAAGCGTGTTCCTGCTTAAGCCGGCCGCATTGCGAAAAAGACCCGCGCCATCAAGGCGCGGGTTTCATGTTATGAGGATGAAACCGGAATTTTGCCCCAGATTTCTGCGAGTGGATATGAATAACAATGAATGGGACGAGGTGCTCGATTTCTGGTTTCCCGAAGGCGTGAACCCGGACATTGATGCCAAAACACATCAGGCGCACTGGTTCTGGCGCATGCAGGGCGGCGCCGATGACGAGATCGTGGCACGCTTTTCTGGTCTCACCGAGCAGGCGGCCGCCGGCGGGCTCGATCACTGGGCGCAGACACCGCATGGGCGGTTGGCGTTGATCGTCATTCTCGACCAGTTTTCCCGTTCCATCTGGCGAGATGATGAACGCGCTTTTGCACAGGATCCCCATGCGTTGGCGCTGGCGGTTGAGGGTCTTTCCAACGGGCATTATGCCGCGCTGGAGATGTCGTGGTTCAAGGTGGTGCATGGCTTGCCGCTCGGCCATTGCGAAGGCCCGGACCATCTGCAGCGTCTCGACCGCCTGATCGGCCTGCGTGAGGAAATCGCGGCGGATGCGCCGGTCCCGCTGCGGCCGATCTATGGCTCACTGGTCAGGCAGGCGCGCGATGTCCGCGACGTCATTGCTTCCTTCGGGCGGCATCCGCATCGCAACGCTGTGCTTGGCCGCGCATCGACCCCGGCCGAAGAGCTTTACATCGCCAAGGGTGCGTTCCCGCACAGGAAAGCGTTCCAGAAAGACTGAAAGCCAAGCCTCATGAGGCTTCGCGCATTTGAACCTGCTTACCCACCTCGCGTTTCATGGCCTTCATCTCCGCCCGCTCTCATTTCGAAAGTTGACACCGCCGCCCGACGATGAGCCGGTCTTGTTGTGATACCGTGAATTCTGGATGCCCAGGAATTCGCCAAGCTGGCCGTCTCTCCAGCCACCAACCGGCACAGGATCAGCAGCCGATGGCGGTTCGACATGGCCTGAGTAGTTCGCAAACTTCCTCGCCGGCAAGTTGCGTGGCCTCATCATCAATTTTTCATAACTGCAAATGCTTATTCGTATATTTGGTAATCACGGGTTGATGACCCGTCGTCGCCAGCGACCTGACTGGGATTCGCAGCGAGTTGAGGATCGAGATCGTCACAATCAAGAATGTTGGCCTTACCAGTCCGGTCGGCGCCGTCGACGAGTCGATCCACATCGGGCCCGAGCAATGGAGCGCGGTCCTACTATCTGATGAACGACGGTAAGTCAGCCCTCGTTCCCTATACTTCATTGATCTCGCTCAAAGACCTTTGGCCAAGACGAACGGCGCGGCGTGTGCCATGATTGCAGGAGCGATCCGATTTTGAATGGTGGCAGTATGGCGTTCAACAATGCCCGTATCGACGCTGTTCCCACGCTGTGTGCTTCATGCGAGGGGCGCAAGAAGGGCATTTGCAGTGCGTTGGATTGCGAACAACTCGTCGAACTGGCCAAAGCCTCGCGCAAATCGACAGCCGAAAGCGGGGCTACACTTTTGGGCGAAACTGAGGGGATCGACAGATACGCTAATATCCTGTCCGGCGTGGTGAAGCTGACCAAGACACTGCCAGACGGACGCCAGCAGATCGTTGGTCTCCAGTTTGCCCTCGACTTCCTGGGCCGGCCGTACTGCTCGGAAAGTCCGCTTAACGCCGAAGCCGCCACCGAGGTCGTCCTATGTTCCTTCCCTAGAGAAGCCTTCGAGCGAATGATGCAGGAATCGCCAGCGTTGGAGCGAAGGCTCTACAGGCAAGCGCTCGATGAATTGGATGAAGCGCGCGACTGGATGGTAACACTCGGCCGTAAGACGGCGACCGAGAAGATCGCGAGCCTGTTGTTGTTGTTTGCCCGTCATGCCGAGCCACCCGAGAAGACAGGTCGTCACTTTGCACGCTTCGAGTTGCCTCTTTCCAGGGCTGACATGGCCGATTTCCTCGGCCTCACCATCGAAACGGTCAGTCGCCAGTTGACGCGGTTGCGCAACGAAAAGATCATCACCATCGAAAACAATCGCTTGGTCATCGTTTCGGACCTCCGACGATTGAAGGCGCGCGCCGGTAACGGCTAGAGCGGTCGGGTGAAGAAGCAAATTCCGGTAGGGGACTCTACCCGCCCCTGCCCTAGCTGCAGTGGCCTTTTCAAAGGTAATGCCTATCGGAACTGGACCAAATCCTGGAGGATTTGGCGATGTCTCGATGTCCTGAATGCGGATTTGGCTGGAGCTGGCGGCTCGGTGATAGCCGCCTGAAATGCCGCCGCTGCGGTGGTCGCTGGCGGATGAGATCGCTGTGGGATGCATCACGGCTTGACAGCCGGGTGAAGACGGAGTTGGTGCAGCGCTTCGTCTGGGGCGTTCCGGTCTATCGCCAGCGCTTCTCGCTGGTGGCCGGTCGGCCGGCGACGGAGCGGTTCTATCGGCTGATCCGCACGGCCATCGCCCATGCCGAACAGTTGCGCGAGCCGTTCGAGGGCAGCCTCGAATGCGACGAAACCACCTTCGGCGGCGCCCGCAAGGGCAAGCGCGGCTGGGGCGCGGCCGGCAAGGTCATCGTCTTCGGCATCGTCAAGCGCAACGGTCTGGTGAAGGCTCAACCGATCCCGGCGCACGACCGCGCCTCGATCATGAGGGTGATCCAGGCCGACAGCCGCGAGGGCTCACTCTACTACACCGACGAATGGCAAGCCTATGCCACCCTGCGCATGCGCGGCGACCATGTCGTCATCCGCAAGGAGAAGGGCCGGCCGCTCGGGCGCGACCACATCAACGGCATCGAGGGCTTCTGGTCATATGCCAAGAACTGGCTCTACCCCTATCGCGGCGTGCCGAAAAAGTTCTTCCATCTCTATCTCGCTGAAACCTGTTACCGGTTCAACCACCGCGATCAAGACCTCAAACCCTTGATCATAAAGCTCCTGAAGACAACAAAGCTCGAACAGATCGACAAATATCCGGTCCAGATCAGATAGGCATTACCTTTTCAAAAAGGCCACGGAGAATGAGGTGGCGGGGCGATGATGAGCGCGATCAAAAATTCACAGCCAGAACAACCGGGCTTCAGTCTTGCCGACATGTCGCCAGCCTATTTCGGGCTGGTGATGGCCACGGGTATCATTTCTCTGGCGGCATTCATGATGCAATATGGCACGCTGGCATTGGGCCTTTTCTACCTGAATATCGGACAGTACGGCCTGTTATGCGTTCTCTATCTCCTCCGAGCCTGGCGCTATCCGTCACGGTTTTTCGGTGACATGCTCACCCATCTCACTGGCCCCGGCTATTTCACCGCCGTCGCTGCCACCGGCATCTTGGCCAGCCAGTTCATGGTCTTGCGTGACAACCTCTTCGCCGGCAAGGCGTTGTGGGTGTTTGCCATCGTGCTGTGGCTTGGCCTCACCTACACCATTTTCACGGCTTTCACGGTCAAGCATCACAAACCAACACTCGACAAGGGCATCAATGGCGGCTGGCTGCTTGCCGTCGTGGCTACGCAGTCCCTGGCGGTGTCCAGCGCGCTGCTTGCGGCACGTATCGGCCAACCCTACAGGCTGGAACTCAACTTCTTTGCGCTGTCCGCCTGGTTGTGGGGCGGTATGCTCTACATCTGGATGATGGCGCTGATCTTCTACCGCTACGCCTTCTTCCATTTCTCACCGGGCGACCTGGCGCCGCCTTATTGGATCAATATGGGCGCGATGGCGATCTCGACATTGGCGGGTTCGCTGCTGATCCTCAACGCGCCACAAGCCCCCTACCTCGCCTCGCTGCTTCCTTTTCTGAAGGGCTTTACCGTTTTCTATTGGGCGACCGGGACCTGGTGGATTCCGATGTTGCTGCTGCTCGGAATCTGGCGCCACATCTATAAACGCTTTCCCTTGCGCTATGATCCGCTCTATTGGGGCGCGGTATTTCCTCTCGGTATGTATGCCGCCTGCACCTGGCACCTTGATCGGGCCATGGAGTTTGACTTCCTCACCGGGTTGACACAGGCATTCTTCTACATTGCGTTGACCGCCTGGACGGTCGCTTTCGCCGGCATGCTTTACTCGCTGGCGCGCGCACTGTGGCGTATGCCTGCTTCCCATTCATGAAGCGGGTGGTGGCTCGACAGGGACAATCCGTACTGACCGTGTAAATAAAATACCGGACACGCCAACACTCAAACGGAATCAGGCCACTTGGCAAAAGCGGCCGTTGCTGTCTTGACGGCCGGCCCGTCGATTAGCGGATCAGGCACCGCGACCGCCGCCAGGCGTCCCCGGTCGATTATCGTTACACGCATGCCCTGAACCGCCACACCGTGATCTTGTAGAGCTTTCATGGATCGGGAGAGGTTTTCCGGCGTCATTCCCAAGTGGGAGGCGAGGTGGCGCTTTTCCACCGGCAGGACGATAGTGGTCGCATCACTGTTACATCGTGATTGATGCAGGATATAGGCGGCGAGGCGCTGTTGTGAACTGCGCAGTTTCAGGTTCTTGGCGTGTCGCACGAAGGTGCGATAGCCCTCGGCCAGTTCACGCATGGCGGCCATGGCGAAATCCGGGTCGTGCCTCAGCGCGACACGGACGTCGGCGGCTGGGATCATGACGATCTGCGACCGTTCGAGGGTCGATGCCGACATCAAATAGGGCTCATCACACACGCATGCCGCCAGGATAAAAGTCGAGACGGGATGAACGATACCCATGACTGTGCTGTTTCCGTTCCATGCTGCGCGCAACTCGACGGATCCTTCAATGATGACATGGAGAAAATCAGCAAAGTCTCCCTGCCGGATCAGCTCCAATTGCGCTGGAAATGTCTGGACGTAGGCGATCTCCATCAACTTGTCGAAGGTGGGCGTCGTCATCTCACGAAAGAGAGGCAGACGACGCAGGCGTGATTTCTCATCGTCACGCATAGGATGCCTTTCCGCACAGGTGCTTGATGTTTATCAAGCTAGTGGCAACAAATTGTCAATTCTGACAAGAGGCCTGTCTGCGTTGCAATCAGACAATTGCAGGCGCTTCATGGGTGGCCTGCGACAAAAATGTCCTACGCCGTTCGAATCAATTCCAGTTGACTTGGATCAAGGACCGACCGCGTTGCGTGTGTTCGTTCCATTATGCAATGTTCTATCAAGCCACCGGGGATGATCCGGAAGCCAAGCTAGGGCGGGCAATATGACACCAAGCCGTCGCGATCAGCAGAGAGCACTTTGGCTGAGCACCGTCGCCTTCACGCTGTGCTTTGCGGTGTGGACAATCTTTTCCATCATCGGCCTGTCCATCAAAGATGAACTCGAACTCTCCGAATTTGAGTATGGCGTACTGATCGCCACGCCGGTTCTGACCGGTTCGATCATCAGGCTGATCCTCGGTGTCTGGACCGAACGCTATGGCGGACGGCTGGTGTTCTCAGCCCAGATGATCCTGACCGGTGCGGCCACCTTCGCGCTGACCTTCGCCGACAGCTATTTCACTTTCCTGCTGGCCGCGCTCGGCGTGGGCCTGGCCGGCGGCTCCTTCATCATCGGCGTCGCCTATGTCACCAAATGGTACCCGCAGGCGCGGCAGGGAACCGCGCTCGGCGTTTTCGGCATGGGCAATGTCGGCGCAGCGCTGACCACGTTCCTTGCTCCCTTCGTGCTGATTGCATGGGGCTGGCAAGCAGTGGCGGAAGTATGGGCGGTGGCTATCGCCTTCATGGGCGTCGTATTCTATCTGCTAGCCAAGGACGATCCAGAATTCACAGCCCGGCGCGCGCAGGGCATCGCCGCGCCAAGCCTCGCCGAGCAGTTCGCACCGCTGAAGAAGCTTCAGGTCTGGCGCTTCTCGCTCTATTATTTTTTCGTTTTCGGCGGCTTCGTCGCATTGGCGCTTTGGCTGCCTTATTACCTCGTGCAGGTCTATGGCGTGGATGTGCGCACGGCCGGTGTCGCGGCAGCCATCTTCAGCCTCGCCGCCAGTATCTTCCGCGCCTATGGCGGGATGCTGTCCGACCGCTTCGGCGCCCGCACCGTAATGTACTGGACGCTGGGCTTCTCAGCCCTGTTCCTGTTCATGCTGTCCTACCCGCCAACGGAATATATCATCCGCGGCAAGGACGGCCCGATCGCGTTTTCGACCGAGATGGGCCTGTGGCCGTTCGTGGCCACGCTGTTCGGGCTGGGCTTCTTCATGAGCCTCGGCAAGGCAGCGGTGTTCCGCCATATCCCGGTCTATTATCCCAGCCATGTTGGCTCGGTCGGCGGCCTCGTCGGTATGATCGGCGGGTTAGGCGGCTTCGTCCTGCCCATCGTCTTCGGTGCCCTGCTCGACGTGACCGGCATCTGGACGTCGGCCTTCGTGCTGCTGCTTCTGATCGTCGTCGTGTCGCTTGGCTGGATGCATCTTTCGATCCGGGCGATGGAGCGGCAGGCGCAGGGCGCGGCTCTCGACCGGCTGCCGAGCTTCCCCGAACTGGCGGAAGTCCACGACCCCGAACGCACGGTCATGCCGCATGTGATCGACGACTGGCGGCCGGAAGATCCTCAATTCTGGGCAGAGAAAGGGCAGCGCATCGCACGACGCAATCTGTGGATCTCGATCCCGGCGCTGCTGCTCGCGTTCGCGGTGTGGATGGTGTGGTCGGTGGTAGTAGCGCAACTGCCCGCGATCGGCTTCGATTTCGGGCAGGACCAGCTGTTCTGGCTGGCGGCCCTGCCGGCGCTGTCGGGCGCGACGCTGCGCATCTTCTATAGCTTCATGGTGCCGATTTTCGGCGGCCGGTTGTGGACCACGCTGTCCACCGCCTCACTGCTGATTCCGGCGATGGGTATCGGCTATGCCGTGCAGGATCCGTCCACGCCCTATCTGATCTTTGTCGTACTGGCGCTTTTATGCGGCTTTGGCGGCGGCAACTTCGCCTCCTCCATGGCCAATATCAGCTTCTTTTACCCGCGCGCCGAAAAGGGCCATGCCATGGCGCTGAATGCGGGACTGGGCAATCTCGGCGTCTCGGTCATGCAGTTCCTGGTGCCGTTGGTCATCACCGCCGGCGTGTTCGGCGTATTTGGAGGCGCGCCGCAACAACTGTCGGACGGGGGCCGCATCTGGATGCAGAATGCCGGCTTCGTGTGGGTTCCCTTCATCCTGGCTTCGACGGCGGCCGCCTGGCTCGGGATGAACGACCTGGCCGATGCACGCGCCAGCTTCCGCGAACAGGCGGTGATCTTCACCCGCACCCAGAACTGGGTGATGTGCCTTCTTTATGTCGGCACCTTCGGCTCCTTCATAGGCTATTCGGCGGGCTTTCCGCTTCTGTCAGGCCTGGTGTTCCCGGATGTGAACGCACTACAATTCGTGTTCCTCGGCCCATTGATCGGCGCGCTCAGCCGCGCTGGCAGCGGCTGGTTGGCCGACCGTGTCGGCGGCGGGCGCGTCACCTTCTGGGTGTTCGCGGGCATGATCGCGTCGGTTCTCGTCGTCATCTGGGGGCTGGAGAGCACCTCCTTCGCCATCTTCTTCGCCGGCTTCATGGCCCTCTTCTTCTTCACCGGGATCGGCAATTCCTCGACCTTCCAGATGATCCCGGTCATCATGCGCAAAGAGATCGCACGTCTGCGTCCGGATCTTGGCGGGGACGAACAGCGCCGCCAATCCGAGCGCGAAGCCGCGGCAATCGTCGCCTTCACCAGCGCCATCGGCGGCTATGGCGGGTTCTTCATCCCCAAAGCCTACGGCACCTCCATCGGGTTGACCGGCGCGCCGCTGGCAGCCCTATGGGCCTTCCTTGGCTTTTACGTCCTGTGCCTGGCGGTGACCTGGGCCGTCTATACCCGTCGCGGCGGTCTGCTGCACGACATCGAGCGCGGTCGGGCCATGCCCGCCGCCCTTCCGGCCGGAATCAATTGAGGAGACAGAGATGAGCCATCTGCTGGATCGACTGAATTTTCTGACATCGCTGCGCAAGGACACCTTCGCCGACGGCCACGGCCAGACGACGGTCGAGAACCGCGACTGGGAAGACGTCTATCGCCGCCGCTGGCAGCACGACAAGATCGTGCGTTCTACTCATGGCGTGAACTGCACCGGCTCCTGCTCCTGGAAGATCTACGTTAAGTCTGGCATCGTCACGTGGGAGACGCAGCAGACCGACTATCCGCGCACGCGCCCCGACCTGCCCAATCATGAGCCGCGCGGCTGCGCGCGCGGGGCTTCCTATAGCTGGTATCTCTACAGCGCCAACCGGGTGAAAACGCCGCTCATTCGCGGCCGGCTGATGCGCCTGTGGCGTGAAAAGCGCAGGACCATGAGCCCGATCGAGGCGTGGACGGCGATCCAGAGCGATCCGGCGGCCCGGGAAAGCTATACCCGCATTCGCGGCAAGGGCGGGTTCGTGCGGGCAAGCTGGGACGAGGCGACCGAGATCGTCGCCGCCGCCAATGCCTATACGACGAAGAAATACGGCCCCGACCGCGTGTTCGGCTTCTCGCCGATCCCGGCCATGTCGATGGTCTCCTACGCAGCCGGAACGCGCTATCTCTCGTTGCTCGGCGGCACCTGCATGTCGTTCTACGACTGGTATTGCGACCTGCCGCCGGCCAGTCCCCAGACCTGGGGAGAGCAGACCGACGTGCCCGAATCCGCCGACTGGTACAATGCCGGCTTCCTGCTGATCTGGGGTTCCAACGTGCCGCAGACCCGCACGCCCGACGCGCATTTCTACACCGAGGTGCGCTACAAGGGCACAAAGAGCGCGGTCATCTGCCCAGATTATTCCGAGGCCGCCAAATTCGGCGACATCTGGCTGAACGCCAAGCAGGGCACGGACGCAGCCCTTGGTATGGCTTTCGGCCACGTCATCCTGCGCGAATTCCATCTCGACCGGCAGGTTCCCTATTTCGAGGACTACTGCCGCAAATATTCCGATATGCCCATGCTGGTACACCTCGATCGCCAGGGCGAGCGACTGGTTCCCGGCCGGCAATTGCGCGCTGCCGATCTGCCTGACGCACTGGGGCAGCGCAGCAATCCGGAGTGGAAGACCGTCGCCGTCGACGAGATCAGCGGCGATCTGGTCGTGCCGAACGGTTCGATCGGCTATCGATGGACGGCCGAGGGTTCCGTGACGCCGGTCAAGGAGGCGGGGGTGGCCGAAACCGGAACCTCGGGCGGCAAGGACATGGAAACCGGGCGCTGGAACCTTGAACAGAAGGCTGGTGAACGCGATGTGCGCCTGAAGATGAGCCTGATCCTCGACGAGGATCACGACGAGGTGGCGGGCGTCGACTTTCCCTATTTTGGCGGATCCGCCATCAATGGCTTCGAAGTGGACGACCGCGGCGCGGTGCTGACGCGCAATGTGCCGGCGAGACGGCTGAAGCTCGCCAATGGTGAGGAAGTTTTGGTCGCCACCGTGTTCGACCTTCTATGCGCCAATTACAGCCTCGACCGCGGTCTGGGCGGCGAGCATGTCGCAGCGGACTACGACGTTGACGTGCCGTTCACCCCCGCCTGGGCCGAGCGCATCACCGGCGTGCGCCGCGACAAGATCGTCCAGGTTGCGCGCGAATTCGCCGCCAATGCCGAAAAAACCGATGGCCGTTCCATGGTCATCATCGGCGCGGGAATGAACCACTGGTTCAACATGGACATGAACTACCGGGCGGTCATCAACATGCTGGTGATGTGCGGTTGCGTGGGCCAGTCCGGCGGCGGCTGGTCGCATTATGTCGGGCAGGAAAAGCTGCGGCCGCAGACCGGCTGGACGCCGCTGGCCTTCGC
>WPCJ01352272.1_pt1 | contig 16400 bp, 16 predicted proteins | sample 5399831 | NCBI WGS metagenome assembly WPCJ01 (sample SAMN12869470, study PRJNA574797) | sludge metagenome | isolation source: wastewater treatment of pH10 | place: China:Beijing | collected 2019-05-20 | reverse complement strand
CGACGGGCTGCTGCTCGCGTTGCGATCCGATGCGAGGCAGGCGCCTTCGGACGAGGGCCCGCCCGCGGTGCGCGCCGAGCTGGCCCTCATCGGCATGGGGCGCTACGGCGGCCGGGAGCTGGGCTTCGCGAGCGATATCGACCTGATCGCCGTCTACCGCGCTCCCGAAGGCTCGGACGAGCAGCAGGCCGCGGCCTCGCGCACGCAGGCGGAACGCCTGCTGGCCGAGCTGCGCAGGCTCGTGGCGGATCCCCGGTTCTCCGTCGATCTCGACTTCGATCTGCGGCCGGAGGGCAAGAACGGGCCGCTCGTGCGCAGCCTGGACGCCTATCGCGCCTACTACGAGCGCTGGTCGCTGGCCTGGGAGGCGCAGGCGCTGCTCCGGGCTCGGCACGTTGCCGGGGACGCCTCGCTCGGCGCTGATTTCGAGACCCTCGCCGATCGAATCCGGTATCCCGAGCGCTTCGGAGAGGCGGAGATCCGCGAGGTGCGCCGCATCAAGGCCCGCGTCGAGGCCGAACGTCTGCCGAGGGGCGCCGAACCGCGGCGTCACCTGAAGCTCGGCCCCGGCGGCATCAGCGACGTCGAATGGCTCGTGCAGCTGCTCCAGTTGCAACATGCGGCTGCGCACGAGGGGCTGCGCACGCAGTCGACGCTGGGCGCGCTCTCGGCCGCCGTGGCGGTCGGGCTGCTGGACGGCGAGGATCGCGACAAGCTCGAGGCCTCATGGGTGCTGGCGAGCCGCATCCGATCGGCGGTCAAGCTGTGGAGCGATCGGGGCAGCGACACGCTGCCGGTCGGGCGCTCGGAGCTCGCCGGGATAGCGGGCGTGCTCGGTCTGCCCAGAGAGCGGACGATCGAGCTCGAGGAGCGCTGGTTCGCCGCGAGTCGTCGCGCCCGTGCCGTCTTCGAACGGGAGTTCTTCGGCTACAGCGACGAGCCGCCCTACCCGGGCTGACTGTCGCGCTCGGCGCCCGCTGCTCCGAGTCGTCGCGCCACCCCGTTGACAGACGGGCGGAGACGGCGGATCGTGGAAGCACGACTGAGGAAGCACGAGAGGAGGAACACCATGCGGAGATCACCCGAGTCGAATGCGGCCGAGCCGGCGGAACCCGAGCACCAGACCGCGGCGCACATCCCCGAAGCGGCTCCCGACGACATCGCCGAGCGCCCGGGGTCGACCCACATCGACCCGAAACACGCCGACGAGCTGGTCGACGAGTGGGGAGAGGAGTCCTTCCCCGGCAGCGATCCGCCGGCGCACTACTGATCCTCGGCTAGTGCGGAGGATCGCGTCACCGCTGAGCCCCCGCATCGCGGTGCGCTGCGCAGATGTGCGCCGCCTCCAGCCCATTCGCATCGTCGGCACCGAGCCCCCCCCCCCCCCGCAAGGGGGCTTTTCTCATTTCTGGGGCGTGTCGAGACGGTTTCGAGATTGTTTCGAAGTTCCCCTTGACCCTCCTGTAGAAAAATATAGTATAGGAAATTACGGCGGAGCGAACCTGCCGGATCAGTCGTCACCACGACTGCGAACACGCACTCAAAGGAGAGGCAAATGGTGGAGAAAGCTACACATCGAGCGGCGCGGGGTCGCGGGACTCGGACGGCTGTCGCAACGCTCGGAGGCATGCTGCTCGTCGGCCTGCTCGGCGCCTGCTCGAGCGGCGGAGCCGCCGACGACGGCGGGGGAGCGGCCGATGACGGAACCGTCTCCGTCGCCTACGTGCAGGCGCACATGACGTCGGCGTTCCGCACGGAGATGATTCGCGGCGCCGAAGAGGAAGCCGACAAGCTCGGCGTCAAGCTCGAGGTGTTCGACTCCAACAACGTCGTAGAGAACCAGAACAACGCGATCGAGACCTTCGCCGACAAGGGCGTCGACGTGATCGTCGTCGGCTCCATCGAAGCCGCGAGCGTCGTCCCGGCCATCGACTACGCGATCAAGAAGGGCGTCAAGATCATCGCCGTCGACCTCCACGTCGACCACCCTGAGATCTCCGCCCAGATCGGCATCGACAACAAGGCGGGCGGCAGCGTCATCGGCGAGTACATCGTCGACTACGCGGAGGAGAACGGGCTCGAACTCATTGCCGGGGTGAACCAGGCGCTCAACAACGAGAGCCAGAACCTTCGCTTCGACGGCTTCAAAGAGGTGTTCGAGGCCGCTGGAGGCGAGATCGTCGACGTGGTCGACTCGCAGAACATCAAGGAGCAGGCGCTCGCCGGCTCCGAGAACCTGCTCACCTCGAATCGCACGCTGCCCATCCTGTACGCGACCGGCGAGCCCTCGCTCGTCGGATCCATCTCAGCGGTGAAGTCGCAGAATCGCACCGGCGACGTGACCCTCTTCGGCTGGGATCTCTCCGCCGAAGGCATCGAGGCCCTCGATGGCGGCTACGTCAAGGCGATCGCCAACCAGCCCGCCTTCGAAGAGGGCGTCGCGGCGATCCAGACGGCGAAGAGCATCGTCGACGGACAGGATTTCGAGTCCGAGCAGATCCTGCCGATCAACATCATCACGCTCGAGAACGTGGATCCGCTGCGGCCGATCTACCAGTAGCCAGTCAGCACCGACAGAGAGAAGATATCGATGGACTTCGAGCAGTCTGCGGACGCTAGGCCCGATCGCATACAGATGCGGGACATCCGCAAGACCTACGGCATGGTCACCGCGCTGGACGGGGCGAACTTCAGAGTGGCCCCCGGCGAGGTCGTCGGCCTCGTCGGCGACAACGGCGCCGGCAAATCCACCCTCATGAAGGTGCTCGCCGGCACCGTGGTGCCGGACAGCGGGGAGATCTTCGTGGACGGGGCAAGGGTCTCCGAGGATCTGAACCCGCGCACCGCTCACGAGCTGGGGATCGAGATGGTGTATCAGGATCTCGCGCTCTGCGATGATCTCGATGTCGCCGGCAATCTCTTCCTCGGACGGGAACCCCGGCGCGCGGGAGGGCTGATGCTCGACAAGAAGCGCATGCTGGATGAAGCCGTCGCCCACCTGGACGAGCTCAACATCCACATTCAGCGGCTCACGGTGCCCGTGCGCAACCTCTCGGGCGGCCAGCGGCAGGCGATCGCGATCGCCCGAGCCCTGACGTTCAAGCCGAGGCTGCTGGTGCTCGATGAACCGACGGCGGCCCTCGCCGTCGCCGAGGTCGGCAATGTGCTGCGCCTGATCAAGGAAGTCGCGGCCTCGGGCGTAGGCGTCGTCCTGATCACGCATCGCCTGCAGGATCTCTTCGAGGTCTGCGATCGGCTCTGCGTACTCTTCGCGGGCCGCATGATCTCCGACCTCGACGCCAAGACCACCTCGCTCGAGACGCTCGTCTCCGAGATCATCGGCCAGAAGGGAGCGGCCGCCTGATGTCCGCAGAACCCCAGATCCGCACTCAGCACGCCAGGCCCGTCCAGGAGAAGGACACCTGGCGGAGCATCCGTTCCTTCATCGGCACGAATGTGAGCCTCGTGGCCATCATCGTGTTTGCCGTCGTCCTGATCGTCTTCTTCGCGATCGCGACCGACAGCTTCATGACGACGAGCAACCTGCTCAACCTGCTGCGCCAGACCGCGCCGCTGATCATCTGCGCGGTCGGCATGACGTTCGTCATCACGATCGCGGGGATCGACCTCTCTGTCGGCTCCGGCGTCGCTGTGGTGGGCTGCGTGCTCGCCTTCATGCTCACCGGAGGCGTCGCCGAGTGGATCGCTCTGCCCGCATCGATCGCCATCGCTCTGGCGATCGGCGCCTTCCACGGCTACTTCGTGGCCTTCCAAGGGGTGTTCGCCTTCATCGTGACACTTGCGGGCCTCTACATCCTGCGCGGCATCTCTCTGGTGATCACGCAGGGCTATTCGATCCCGCTTCCGGCGGACTCCCTCACCATGTTCCTCGGAAACGGCGAGATCGCCGGCGTGCCGGTCGCGGTGCTCGTCGCGATCGTGGTGGTGGCGATCGGCGGCTGGTTGTTCTCCGCGACTCCCTTCGGACGCTACGTCGTGGCGCTCGGATCCAATCGCGAGAGCCTCCGCCGTACCGGAGTCAACGTTCGAATGCTGCAGTTCTCGGTGTACGTGCTCTCCTTCGCCTGCGTGGCGATCGGCGGGCTCATCGTCACGGCGAGGCTGGGGGCCGGCTCTGCCGGCACGGGGCTCTTCTTCGAGTTGCAGGTGATCACGGCGGTCGTCCTGGGCGGCACCAACCTGTTCGGCGGGCGCGGCTCGATCTTCGGTTCGGTGGTGGGCGCCGTCGTGCTCGGCATCGTGCTGAACGGTCTCGTGATCATGGGGGTCTCGCACTTCTACGTGCAGATCGTCACCGGCGCCATTCTGCTGGCGGCGGTCACGTTCAACGCCCGCCTGGATCAGAAGTTCCAGTTGAACCGCCGCTGAGAGCGAGCCGGGGAGCGCACGACGGCTCCCCGGCTTCCTCCACCGGCGAGTGTCGAGGGTTCCGCCGGGAGAAGAAGGAGAAGAGGGAGACATGAAGATCCTGTACACGGGAGCGTCCGGCCGCATGGCCGTTGCGCTCCGCGAAGCGCTGGAAGGCGAGTTCGACGCGGTGCGTCTGATGGTCCGCCGTCCGCCGGAGCGGCTCTTCGCGGGCGAGGAGGCGGTCATCGCGGATCTCACCGATCTCGAAGCCGTCGAGCGGGCCTGCGCGGGCATCGACACGGTGATCCATCTCGGCGGAATCGCCGACGAGGCCTCCTTCCCCGAGATACTGGATGCCAACATCGTCGGCACCTACCATCTCTACGAGGCCGCGCGCCGAGCCGGGGTGAGACGGGTGGTCTTCGCCAGCTCGAATCATGCGACCGGCTTCTACCCGATCGAGCAGAGGATTCGCGTCGAGGATCCTCCGAGGCCGGACAGCTACTACGGCGTCAGCAAGGTGTTCGGCGAGGCGCTCGCACGCCTCTACTACGACAAATGGGGCATCGAGAGCGTCTGCCTCAGGATCGGAAGCTTTCGCGATGCTCCTGAGGATGTCAGGCAGCTGAGCATCTGGCTCAGTCCGGACGACGCCGCGGAACTGATACGCAGATCTGTGAGAGCCGAACACATCGGATACCTGGTCGCCTATGGAGTGTCCGACAACGAGCGGAGTTTCTGGGACAACGCCGAGCCGTCGGCGGCGCTCGGTTTCATACCGAGAGATCGCGCCGAGGATCACGCCGGGTCGATCGGGCACTCAGACGTCTCGCACCCCTTCCAGGGGGGCCTCTACTGCGAGCCGGGATACACCGGCGGCTCCTGGGTCACGCGGAAGCCCGAGGCATGAACCTCCATCGAGTCGAACCGCTGATCGACGGCTTCCCCGGCAAGTCGGAGACGCACGGCGCCTTCGGCTGGAGCAGCGTCTGGCTGATCAGCGGCCCGGAGCGCACCATGCTCGTGGACACCGGAGGACATGCCTACGTGCCCGTGCTGCGAGCGGAACTGGGGCGACGGGGGCTCTCCTTCGAGGACGTCACCGATGTCCTGCTCACCCATGCGCACTGGGATCACAGCGCGAACTTCACGCTCTTCCCGCGAGCGCGCGTCTGGATCGGGGCGGACGAGCTCGACTGGGCGCGCCGCCAGTCCCCGGGAGATCACTTCCTCTCCGAACTCCATGTCGACGAGCTCGCGAGACGGGCGGATCGGGATGACGGCATGCTCCGGCGGCTGACGGATGAGGAGACGATCGCGCCCGGCATCCGCTCGATCCTCGTCCCCGGGCATACTCCCGGACACCTCGCTCTGGTCGTGCAGGCGGAGCAGGGACCCGTGGTCTTCGCAGGCGACTCCGTCAAGAACATCCGGGAACTGCACACGCTCGAGGCGGACTCGACGATGGACGCCGCCCAGAGCCGTCGCAGCATCGCGCGCATCCGAGAGCTCATGCGGGAGGGCGCCGTGCTCGTGCCAGGGCACGACGTGCTGCTCCGCCTCGAGGACGGCGCTGTTCGGAGGCAGAGGGCGCAGCGTGCACAGATCACCTTCTTCGCCACCCGCGAGGGAGAAGGCGCCGACCGCTCCATCGAGGATCGCTAGCATGATGCGGCGCATCGAGGCGCGCACATCGGAACATCACGAACTTGAGACAGGACAGCGAATGCAAAGAAGACGGGTGCTCATCACCACACCATGGCTGAGCAGCGGATGCGAGGCCGAGGACATCCTGCGTCGGCAGGGTTTCGATGTGGCCTACGCCGACTCGCTCGGTGCAGCGGAACGCCCCGAGACCGTCGACGCTGTGATCGCGGGCACCGAGCCGCTCACCGGCGCGCAGCTCCGCTCCTCGCCGAGGCTCGCCTTCATCGTGCGCACCGGAGTCGGCTACGACAACGTGGACGTCGATGCCGCGACGGGCGGCGGGATCGCCGTCAGCACCACCCCGGGCTCGAACCGAATGTCCGTAGCCGAACTCGTGATCGGCCTCGTCTTCGACTGCGCCAGACAGATCTCGAACAATGTCGGAGCCGTACGGGCCGGGCGATGGGAGCGCGAGAGCGGCACCGAGATCGGCGGCGCGGTGCTCGGCATCGTCGGCCTCGGCTCGATCGGGAAGGCAGTCGCCCGGCTGGCCCAGGGCGTCGGCATGACCGTCGTCGCCTCGGATCCCTTCATCGACGAGGAGTTCACCGCGGCGCACGGCATCGACACGCTGCCTCTCGACGTTCTGCTGCGAACCTCCGACTACGTGACCCTGCATATGATGCTCAGCGAGGAGACGCATCATCTCATCGATGCCGCGTCGCTCGCGACGATGAAGCCCTCGGCCTACCTGATCAACACCTCGCGTGGCGGGGTCGTCGACGAGCGCGCGCTCGCCCAGGCCCTGCGCAGCGGGCGTATCGCCGGTGCGGCGCTCGACGTGCTCGAGCAGGAACCGCTGGAGCCGGAGAGCGAGCTGCGGGGGATCGATAATCTGATGATCACCGCCCACATCGCCGGTGCGACGGTCGAATCGCGCAATCGATCGGCCCGCTCCGCGGCCGAGCAGATCCTCGACTTCTTCTCGGGGAGGCCACCGGTGGGGCTCGTGAACCCGGACTACCGTTTCGCGCCGGCCGACCGGACGATGGGAGACGTCGCATGAACGGGGGATCGCGCTCGACGGACGGGCTGCGCTTCGCCGCGAACCTGAAATGGCTGTTCACAGAGGTGCCGTTCCTGGAACGGTTCGATCGTGCGGCAGCGGCCGGCTTCCGCGGCGTCGAGTACGCGTCGCCCTACGAGCACGCCCCGGCGGCGCTCGCTCGTCGCCTCGCCGATGCGGGACTGAGCCAAGCGCTCATCAACACTCCGATGGGAGCCGAAGGCTCCGAAGGCCGGCGCGGCCTGGCCTGCGTTCCCTCGCTCCGGCCCGAGTTCGAACGGGGCATTCGACTGGCGCTCGAGTACGCCGCTGCCCTCGACTGCGGCATCGTGCATGTGGTGGCAGGCATCCGACCCGAGGGGGTGAGCGACGACCGGGCATTCGCTGAGTATCTCAGAAACGTCGCCTGGGCGGCGGAGCTGGCGGCCCAGTGCGGTGTCACGCTGGTGCTCGAAGCGCAGAACCGGCAGGACGCCCCCGGCTTCCTGCTCGACAGCCAGAACCGGGCGGCCGCAGTGGTCGAGGCCATCGGCTCGGCCCATGTGAGGCTGCTCTTCGACGTGTACCACGCGCAGATGAGCGAGGGGAATCTGTCGGAGTCGTTCAGAAGCCTGCTCCCCCTCATCGCGCACGTGCAGATCGCCGACGTGCCCGGGCGGCACGAGCCCGGCAGCGGTGAGATCGACTACCGTCACCTCTTCTCGGTGATCGAGCACTCCTCGTATCGGGGATGGATCGGCTGCGAATACGCCCCTCGGGAGGGAACCGAGTCGGGACTCGTCTGGATGAAGGAGCAGCATTGAAGCCGGCGACATCGCGTTCGAGGGTCAGAGTAGCCCTGATCAGCGCCACCCCCACGGCGATTCCGCCCGCCGTCGACGGTCTCGCGGAGAGCTTCCCCGAAGCCGAGATCTGGAACCTGCTCGATGATCGCCTGCTCGGCGATCTGGAGGCCCAGGGCGGGTTCACCCCGGCCCTCGAGGCGCGGATGCATCGTCTCATCGACCACGCGATCGAAGGAGGCGCGGACGGCGTGCTTCTGACCTGCTCGCAATACGGGCCGCTCGCCGCGTCGGTGCGCGCCCCGATTCCCGTGCTCGCACCGGATGAGGCCGCCTTCGAGGCGATCGCACGGTCGGGCTGGAGCCGCGTGCTCGTGCTCGCCTCCATCGAGGGATCGCTCGTGGACACCCTCGAACGGCTCTCGGCATCACTGCGCCGCGCGGGAGTCGAGATCGGGCTGGAAGGCGCATGCTCGCGAGCCGCGCTCGAAGCCGCGAAGCGCGGCGATCGAGCAGGGCTCGATTCGGCGCTGCTCGCGGCGGCACAGCCCTATGCCGGCAGGGTCGACGCGGTGCTGCTGGCGCAGTTCTCGCTGACGAGTGCGGCAGCAGCGCTCGCGGCGGCGCTCGATGTACCGATCGTCACCGGCCCGCATACCGCCGCCGAGTCGCTGAGACGCAGGATCACCTCGTGAGGATCGGAACCCTCGGCGTCATCGCTGACGACTTCACCGGCGCCACGGATGTCGCAGCGGCGCTGCGAGGCGCGGGCCTGGAGACCCTGCTGTTCCTCGGAGTGCCGGGTCGCACCGCATCGCTGCCTCCGCACCAGGCGATCGTGGTGGCGCTCAAGAGCCGTTCGGTACCGCCCGACGAAGCCGTCCGGGCTTCGCTCGAAGCGCTCGAGTGGCTGCAGCGGCAGGGTGTCATGAGGTTCTACTTCAAATACTGTTCGACCTTCGACTCCACTCCGGCAGGGAACATCGGGCCGGTGCTCGACGCCCTCGGCGACCACCTGGAGGTCGACACGGTAGTGACGACGCCGAGCTCGCCCGAGCACGGCAGAACCGTCTATCAGGGCCATCTGTTCGTCGGCGATCGCCTGCTCTCGGAGTCGCATATGAGGCGGCATCCGCTGAACCCTATGCGCGACTCCTCGCTGCCGAGGCTGCTCGAGGCGCAGACCGGGTACAGGACGGCGCTGCTCGCCCGTCAGGATCTCCGTGCCGCGGGGGTCGGAGCCTGCTGCGAAGCCGCGCGCGAGCAAGGGGTTCGATACCTGATCGCCGACGCGGTGGACGATGAGGATCTGCGCCTCCTCGGGGCGGGCTCGATCGACGCTCGGCTCACCGCCGGTGCGGCGGGATTCGCGGGTGCCCTCGCCTCCGCGATCGCGGGCTCCCCTGCAACGGATGGTGGGTGCTTCGAGGAGGAGCAGCTGCCCGCGGGGCGAACGGTCGTGCTCTCGGGCAGTTGTTCCAGGCAGACGCTGCGGCAGCTCGCGGCCTATCGCGAGAGCGGACAGCCCGTCTACGCCGTCGAGGCGAACGAGGGGGCGGATCCCCAGTCGCTCGCGGAGGCCGCGATCGACTGGTTCGCCCGGCAGCCGGAGTGCTCGGCCCCCCTCATCAGCACCTCGGTTCCGCCGGATCGGCTCTCCGAGATCCAGGCTGCGCTCGGATCCGAGCGGGCGGCGCATCTGATGGAAGCCGTACTCGCACGAGTGGCGGTCGGTCTGAGAGACCGAGGCGTGAGCAAATACATCATCGCGGGCGGGGAGACCTCCGGCGCCGTCGTGAGCGCGCTCGGTCTCACCGCCGTGCGCATCGGCGCCGAGGCTGCGAGAGGCGTGCCCTGGATCAGCACGATCGCGGGCGAACCGCTCGCTCTACTCCTCAAATCAGGCAACTTCGGAGAGGACGGCTTCCTCCTCGACAGCGTCGCCGTCGCCGCCGGCGAAAGGAGCGGAGATGCCCTCGACTGAACGGCGAGCGCGTGAAGCCGTCGTCTCTTGCGCGCGGGACATTCACGACCGGCGGCTCACGCACGGCAGCAGCGGCAACGTCTCGGTGCGCTGGGGCGAGCGGATTCTCATGACCGGAACCGGCGTCAGCCTCGGAACGGTCACCAGCGAGGAACTGGCGGTCATCGATCTCGATGGCAGGCACCTCGACGGCCCGATGCCCTCGAAGGAGGCGTTTCTCCACGCGGCCATGCTGCGCGCGCGCCCGGAGGACACCGCGGTCGTGCACACGCATTCGACGCATTCGGCCGCCGTTTCATGCCTGACCGTCGGGCAAGGCTCCGATGCGCTGCCGCCCTTGACCGCGTACTTCAGGATGCGGGTCGGGGAGCTGCCGCTCCTGCCATACTTCGCGCCCGGCGATACCGGCCTCGAGGGCGTCGCGGAGCGCATGGCTCGAACGCATCGGGCTATGCTCCTGCGCAATCACGGGCCCATCGCGGCATCGAGCTCGTTGCGGGGCGCACTCGACATCATCGAGGAGATCGAGGAGACCGCCAAGATCTTCCTGCTGATCGGCGACCGGGATTTCACTCCCGCGCCTCCGCTCTGAGCCCACCGCGGGGCCACGGAGGACGAACACGAGCGAGAAGAGGATACGATGACCAGCCCGCCCGCCCGCGAGACGCTGCTGTTCAGCGCTCTGGCGATCAAGACACCACTGACCGAACTGCTTCCGGCGTTCGAGCGCGGGACAGGACACCGCGTGCGTGCGGCCTTCGAGCCGACGGCGATCCTCGAACGACTGATCGCCGAGGGGGAGCGCCCCGACGTGCTCATCTGCACCGGCGCGGCCATGTCCCGACTCGTCGAGCAGGGCATCGTCGAAGGTGCGTCGGCGCGGCGCTTCATCAGCTCCGCGATCGGCGTCGCCGTCGCTCCCGGATACGTCCACCCTTCGCTCGGCGACATCGACTCCGTGACCGAGACGCTGCTCGGCGCCCGGTCGGTCGCCTATTCCCGAAGCGGCGCGAGCGGGCAGTACTTCGTCCGCCTCGTCGACCGCCTCGGTATCGCGGAGGAGGTCAACGGGCGCGCCACGATCCTCGAGAAGGGCTTCGTGGGCGAGGCGCTGCTGGACGGACGCGCGGATCTCGCGATTCAGCAGATCAGTGAGCTCGCGGCAGTCGTCGGGATCGAGATCGTCGGCCCGTTTCCCGATCCCTTGCAGGAACCGGTCGAGCTTTCGATCGGAAGAAGCGCGCAGGCAGGCCCCGGAACGGGCGGGGAGGCGCTGCTGCGATTCATCACCTCGCCCGAGGCCATGGCGACCTTCGCCGCGGTCGGAGTGGAGCCCGTCACGGACGTGCGGATATAAAATAGCTAGCACTCTCGCCAGTCGGTGGGGAGCCGTAGAGGAGGCAGCCGATGGGCTCACGAGAACGCTCGAAGAAAGTGCCGCTCGCCGACAGAGTGTACGCCACACTCTTCGAAGAGCTCATCGCGGGCAAGCACGTGCCCGGCGAGACGCTCAACATCGCCACCTTGAGCGATCAGCTCGACGTCAGCCAGACCCCTATTCGGGAGGCGCTCGCAAGACTGGAGAACACCGGCCTCGTGCAGCGCTTCGCCCTCCGCGGCTACGAGGTGAGCCCGCTGTTGAACGAGCAGCAGATCGTCGAGCTGACCGAGGCGCGTCTGCTGCTCGAGCCCACCTTCGCCGCGAAGGCGGCGCAGAAGACCGACCCCGAGTTCCTCGAGCAGCTTCGGCTGACCATCGACGAGATGGCGTCCAGCCATTCGGACGGGAATGACGAGTTCCACCTCTCCGGCGCGCTCTCCTCCGATGAGACCTTCCACTATCTGATCTGCGGTCAGGTCGGGAACGAATATCTGGAGCGCGCCTACCGGTCGCTCCGTTCTCATGTGCAGCGATTCCGGCTCTTCTCCGGAACCGCGAGTCAGCATGCGAGGGCGGCGGCCAAGGAGCATCAGGCCGTCTACGATGCCTTGGAGCGGGGGGACTCGCAACTTGCCGCAGAGGCGATGCGCCACCATCTCGAGAACGCGCACGCGCGCATGCTCGCCGACTACGAGCTGTTGAACGATCGGTGTTGACGGGCCGGAGGAGCGCGGACGCGACACCGCCGCGACGTCCTGAGACCCTCTCCACGGGCTCCCGCCTCCGCGGTGCCCGCAGACGCCGAAGGGCCCGGCCGGTTCGCTCCGGTCGGGCCCTTCGGTATCTCAGCCGTTCGCCGAGGGATCAGACGCCGTAGTACAGCTCGAACTCGTACGGGTGCGGACGCAGCGCCATCGGAGCGATCTCGGTCTCGCGCTTGAGCGCGATCCAGGTCTCGATGAGATCCTCGGTGAAGACCCCGCCCTCGAGCAGGAACTGGTGGTCGCCCTCGAGCGCGACGAGCGCCTCCTCCAGCGAGCCGGGCACCTGGGGAATGTTCTTGGCCTCCTCGGGGGGCAGCTCGTAGAGATCCTTGTCGATGGGCTCCATCGGCTCGATACGGTTGCGGATGCCGTCGAGGCCGGCCATCAGCTGGGCTGCGAAGGCGAGGTACGGGTTGCCCGAGGCGTCGGGTGCGCGGAACTCGATGCGCTTCGCCTTCGGGTTCGACCCGGTCAGCGGGATGCGCACCGCAGCCGAGCGGTTGCCGGCCGAGTAGGCGAGGTTGACCGGAGCCTCGTAGCCCTTGACCAGGCGACGGTAGCTGTTGATGGTCGGGTTGGTGAAGGCGAGCACGGCGGGCGCGTGACGCAGGATGCCGCCGATGTACCAGCGGGCGATGTCGCTGAGGCCTGCGTAGCCGTTCTCATCGTAGAACAGCGGCGAGCCGCCCTTCCACAGCGACATGTGGGTGTGCATGCCGGAGCCGTTGTCTCCGAAGACGGGCTTCGGCATGAAGGTCGCGGTCTTGCCCCACAGCTCGGCCGTGTTCTTGACGATGTACTTGAACTTCAGCACGTCGTCGGCCGCGCGCACCATGGTATCGAAGCGGTAGTTGATCTCGGCCTGGCCGGGGGCGCCGACCTCGTGGTGCGAGCGCTCGAGCTGCAGCCCGGCCTCGATGAGGCGCAGCGAGATGTCGTCGCGCAGATCGGCCTGCTTGTCGACGGGCGAGACGGGGAAGTAGCCCCCCTTCTCGCGGGTCGTGTTGCCGAGGTTGCCCCCCTCGACCTTGCGGCCCGAGTTCCAGTGGGCTTCCTCCGAGTCGATCTCGTAGAAGGTGCGCTGCGGGGTGGTCTCGTAGCGCACGGAGTCGAGGATGTAGAACTCGGCCTCCGGAGCGAAGAAGGCGGTATCGGCGATGCCGGTCGAGGCGAGGTAGCGCTCGGCCTTCTTCGCCACCTGGCGGGGGTCGCGGTGGTAGATCTCGCCGGTGCGGGGGTTGTAGATGTCGAAGACGATGACGAGAGTGCGCTCGGCACGGAACTGGTCGATGTACGCCGTCGTCACATCGGGGATGAGCTGCATGTCGCTCTCGGCGATTCCCGCGAAGCCCCTGATCGAGGAGCCGTCGAACATCTGGCCGACCTCGAAGAAGTCGAGATCGACCGTCGCCGCCGGGATGTTGAAGTGCTGCTGCACACCGGGGAGATCCGTGAACCGGATGTCGACGAACTTGACGTCGTTCTCCTTGATGAAATCGAGCACTTCCTGGGGTGTCGTGAACATGCTGCTCCTCGTCGATATGGGCATGGTGTCTGCCGCCTTGCACTCTTCAGGCTACGGCACGACCGTTTCGCCACCGTGAGATGCATGTTTCGGGCGTGTTACGCTTCCGGGCTTCCACGGTTCGGGCTTGCGACCGGGCGTCGTGAGGGTTCCAACGACTCGTAGCGGTTCCTGCGAGGATCGCGCGGGCCTACGCGCGGATCAGTACCGTGCCGGCGATCTTGTCGTGGAAGCCGCGCTGATCGGAGTCCCAGACCAGCACGGGGATCACGAGCAGCAGGAGCACCGTTCGCACGAGCGGGCGCCAGGGGCCGACCCAGCCGCCGGCGATCGGCACGACCCTCAGGCCGAGCAGGCGATGCCCGATGGAGCCGCCGATGGTCGGGATGAAGACGATCTGCATGACGCCGAAGATCAGCAGGTTCCACAGCTCGGGATGATCCCCGCCGATCAGCAGGTAGGCGGGCAGGCACGCGAGCGCCCAGTCGATCGCGATGGCGCCGAAGCGGCGGCCGATCCTCGCCACCGATCCCGCGCCGCCCTCGGGCAGGCCGAGACGCTCGCCCGGGTACTCGCTCGGGGCGAGGTCGCCGAATTTCTGAACCATGGCTCAGCGCGCGCGCTGAGCGCGGGCCTTGTAGGGGTCGATGCCCTTCGGGATGCCGATCGGGTCGGCCTTGAGCGACTGCAGCCGGTTGTAGACGTCGGTCACCTCTCGGCGGCTGAGCACGGGCTTCAGCTTGACGAGCGTGCGGGAGAGCTTGTTGAGAGGCACTGCGCCCTCGTCGGGGCCGACATAGAGGGTCGTGAGGGTGACGCCGCGCAGGGCGTGCTTGAGCTTGGTCGACTCGCGGGCGACGAGCTGCTTGGTGCGGGTCGAGCTGCCCTCGGCGATGAGCACGACTCCGCCGCGTCCGACGACGCGGTAGAGCGCGTCCTGCTGCTTCGTCATCGCGACCGGAACCTCGCTGCCGCGCCAGGAGCGGCGCAGGGCGCCGTTGATGACCGCGCCGACCGCCCCCGGCTGGCCTTCGAGCTGCCCGTAGGCGACGCTCTCGGCGCGACGGCCGAGCACGATCATGACGAGCAGCACACCGACCAGCAGGCCGGTGATGGGCCAGACGATCCAGCCGAAGACGTTGTTGTTGAAGAACCATGCGGCGCCGAGCGACAGCGCGATGGGCGCGATGAAGACCAGCACCAGCACCAGCGTCAGATTGCGATCGTACTTCTTGGTGCTGTGGTAGATCTGCACCATCTGCTTGATGCGCCCGGGCGGCTTGGGTGCGCTCTGCTTCTTCTCCTTGGCCATGCGTCTAGCCTACCTGTTCGACGAGCATCGTTCGTCGCTCACAGGCGCCTGCGAGCGCCTGCGAGCCTGTCGCTGTGGAGGCGTCGCCGATCCCGGTTCGCCGAGGGCGCAAACTGGATGGATGCGAGACCGTCATCCGCGCTTTCGAGCAGCCGAGGCCGCCCATCTGCTCACGGAGCTGTGCGCCGCGGGGGAGCATGCGAGGGCCTCCGGCTGTTGCCTGGGCGAGCTCGAATCGCGCGACGTCGAGTGGAGTCGCGGCGTCCTTCGGCGGGCGGGCGCTCGTGGCGTGATGACGAGGATCCGGCATCGCGCGGCGATGCGACGCCATCTGCGCGCCGGGCACGATCTCGGATGCGATCGCATCGGGGTGCCCCTCGGCACGGCGCGCCGGCTGCTCGAGGCCTGGTGCGCTCCGCACTCGGCGCCGTTCCTGCTCGAGGCGTTCGACGAAGGTCTTTCGCAGATCGGCACGGGAGGGTGGCCCGGTATGGCCCCTCACGAGGTCGTGAAACACGTGATCGGCAGGCGCATCGCAACGCGAGCGCCTGCCGATCGATCGTGCGAGTCGGGCGGTTCAGCCGATCAGATGCCGAGGTTCCCCTCGAACTGGGCCGCCTCGAGACGAGCCTTCACCTGGCTCAGGAAGCGCGCCGCGTCTGCGCCGTCGACGATGCGGTGATCGTACGAGAGCGCGAGGTAGACGTACGAGCGGATCGCGATCGAGTCGCCCTCGGGGCCGCTCACTACGCCAGGCTCCTTGAACACCGCACCGGTGCCGAGGATGGCGACCTGGGGCAGGAACACGAGCGGGGTGTCGAAGAGCGCTCCGCGCGAGCCGGTGTTGGTCAGCGTGAAGGTGCCGCCGGCCAGCTCATCGGGGGTGAGCTTGTTGTCGCGCGTGCGCGCCGCGAGATCGGCGATGTCGGCCGCCAGCTGGGCGATGTTCTTCTCTCCCGCATCGCGCACCACCGGGGTGAGCAGGCCGCGCTCGGTGTCGACCGCGATGCTGAGGTTCTCGGTCTCGGGGTACTTGATCGCATCGCCGTCCACCGTGGCGTTGATGATCGGGTAGGTGCGCAGTCCCTCCGCGGCGGCCACAGCGAAGAACGGCATGAACGAGAGCTTGTTGCCGGTCTTCTCGAGGAACTCGGCCTTCTTCGCCTCGCGCAGCTGAGCGACGCGGGTGACGTCGACCTTGACCACGGTGGTGAGCTGTGCGGTGGCCTGCATCGACTCGACGGCGCGGGTCGCGATGACCTTGCGCAGACGACTCATCTTCTGGCTCGTGCCGCGCAGCGCGGAGACCTCGGCCGCGGGGGCGGCGGGAGCGGCGCTCGCGGCGGCGGCCGGTGCCTCGGCGGGCTTCGCCGCGGCGAGCACATCCTCCTTGCGGATGCGACCGCCCACGCCGGTGCCGTTGATCGTGGACAGATCGACCCCTCGCTCGGCCGCGAGCTTGCGGACGATCGGGGTGACGTAGTTCGACGGGGCGGCCTGAGCCGGTGCGGCAGCGGGCGCCTGAGTGGCAGCGGGTGCCTGAGCCTGAGCGGCGGCGGGTGCCGGGG
>WPCJ01106130.1_pt1 | contig 16400 bp, 20 predicted proteins | sample 5399831 | NCBI WGS metagenome assembly WPCJ01 (sample SAMN12869470, study PRJNA574797) | sludge metagenome | isolation source: wastewater treatment of pH10 | place: China:Beijing | collected 2019-05-20 | reverse complement strand
CCTCGCGACTACGTCGCCCTCTCGCGGGAGGGCTATGAGCGCAATCCGGTGGTGCACCGTTGCATCCGCCTGATCGCGGAGGCTGCGGCACAGACGCCGCTCGTCGCCAAGGTCGGCCCGCGCGAGATGCCGGAGCATCCGGCGCTCGCGCTGATCGAGCGACCCAATCCGCGCCAGGGCGGCATCGCCTTCCGCGAGATGCTGGTCGGCCATCTGCTGGTCGCCGGCAATGCCTATGTCGAGGCGGTGAGCACTGGTCGCGAGCCGCGCGAACTCTACGCGCTGCGGCCCGACCGGATGCGCGTGGTGCCCGGCCGCGATGGCTGGCCAGAGGCCTATGACTACACCGTCGGCGGCGACACCGTGCGCTTCCGGCAGGATGAGGGCGGCCTGCCGCCGATCCTGCACCTGACGCTGTTCCACCCCGTCGACGACCACTACGGTCTGTCGCCGATCGAGGCTGCGGCGGTGTCGCTCGACATCCACAACGCCGCCGGGAGCTGGCACAAGGCCTTGCTCGACAACGCCGCGCGGCCCTCCGGCGCCCTTGTCTATGACGGGCCGGAAGGCGCGATGTTGACCGAGGCGCAGTTCGAGCGCCTGAAGCAGGAACTGGAGGACACGTTCCAGGGCGCCCGCAATGCCGGCCGCCCGCTGCTGCTTGAAGGTGGCCTGGACTGGAACCAGTTGTGTTCAAAAGACACCGAAGCTACGACGGCTTCGGCGAGGACATCATGCACGACACCACTACCATGAAGCCCAAGGCATACAGCTACCTGCGCTTCTCGACGGCCGAGCAGAGCAAGGGCGACAGTCACCGTCGCCAACTCGCGCTGGCCGAGGACTACTGCCGCCAGAAGGGCCTCGAACTCGACCGGACGACCACCTTCGAGGACCTCGGCGTCTCGGCCTTCTCGGGGAAGAACCGTCGCAAGGGTGCGCTGAGGGCGTTCCTCGACGCTGTCGAAGAGGAGATCATCCCATCGGGCAGCTACCTACTCGTCGAAAGTCTGGACCGGGTCTCGCGTGAGGCCATCCTCGACGCACAGGCCACCTTCCTTCAGATCGTCAATGCCGGCATCATCCTGGTGACGCTGAAGGGGACGCCGAAGGAATACTCCAGGGCTACGGTCAACGCGAACCCCATGGACCTTCTGGTCTCCCTGCTGGAGATGATCCGGGCGAACGAAGAGAGCGAAACCAAGTCCCAGCGGATCAAGGCCGACTGGACCCGGAAACGAACTCGGGCGGCGGCGGGGGAGGCGATCACATCGTTGGTTCCGGCGTGGCTCCAGCGCGTTGGCAAGGGGTTTGAGGTCATCGAAGAACGGGCCGCCATCGTGCGCCGCATCTACGACCTCACACTCGAAGGTCATGGGCAACACGCTATCACCGCGATGTTCAACAAGGAGGGCCTCAAGCCGTTCGGGAGGGCGAAGTGGTGGCATCGGTCCTACATCCGGCTAGTTCTCAACCACCCCGCAGTCGTCGGGACCTTCGTTCCCCATCGGATGGTGGGAGGGCGTAGGGAGCCGCTGGAACCGATCCTCAACTACTATCCTGCCGTCATCACCCAAGAGACCTTCGAAGCCGTCAGGGCGCTCGACAAGGGCATGGCGGGTCCCGCGACGAGGGCCATCGCCTCGATGTTCTCGGGACTGGTGAAGTGTGAGGAGTGCGGCGGCCCCATGGTGCGGACGCGGAAGGGGCAGGCTCCGAAGCCCTTCTACCACGTCTTCGTCTGCCATAACGCCAAGCTCGGCCAATCCTGCGAGTGCCGAACGGTGCGGCAGCAGACCTTGGAGGACACACTTCGGGACCAGATGTTCAAGTTCATCGAGGATGCGCCGACCCATGACGAAGACCTGACGGAGGAACTCAATCGGGTCGAAGACCACATCAGTGTCACACAGGAGCAGGCCGCGAGGCTGGTCGAAGCCATCGCGCAGCGCCCGTTGCCGCAGCTTGTAGACCGGCTGGCACTTTTGGACACCGAACTCGTCGAGATGAAAGCGCGAAAGCTGGAGCTTGAGGCGGCTTTCCGTGATACCGCCCGGCCCGTCGTGCTGAAGCGCCTAACCGACCTCGACGACCTGTTGGAGAACGGAGAGGGCGACATCCGGCCGAGGGCTCAGGTGCTGCTGCGGCAGGTTCTCGATCACATCGTCATCCACTTCGACCGAGAGGCATCGCGCAGGAAGCCACGAGGCCACCTTGAGTTCGTCTGGAAGAGCGGTGGACGCTCGTACCTGAACTGGGGGCCCATCTTCTACCCGATCAAGCCGACGAAGCGCACCGACAGGAGGTCCGCTGGTGATGAAAAACCCAAGCCAGAATGAAATCGAGGTCCGCTGGAAGGGCGCCCAGCTGGTGGCCCGGGGCTGGCCGGCTACACTCTGCGTCGTCGGCGCTATCGCGCTGCTGGTGCTGTGGGCTGTCGGCGAGGGGGGCGGACGGCTGTGGTAAGCTCCGGCCTCCTCGCTATGCAAAATGCACACCGTAGGGATTGCATCCTAGAAGTCGTCGTCATCATCCGTCTCGGGCAGATCGGCGTGTTGCATTAGGTCCTGCATGAGTTCCGGCAGACGACGCCCGAAGTGGATCGCGAGGGCATGCGCGGCTATCTCGATGTTCCCAGCGAGCTTCTTGCCGAACGCTTTCGAGAGCTTGTCGGCATACAGCTGAGCTTGAGCCTCAACCCATGCCTCCCGCTCGTGGTCTGGCATGGGCGGGTCATCCTTGCCGTGGGCCGCCTTATGGGCTCGGAACCACTTCTGATAATCGTCAGCCGTGTTGCCGAGCTTCTTGAGGACCCGTCTCATGATGCCGACCTGCCCATCCGACACCCCGGCAGCGGCGATGACCTCCCTCTTCTTGTAGCCCATGCGGACGAGGCGCCACGCGAAGTCCTGCCGCTCCGTATTGTCCATCTGGAGCTTGGCCTGAGAGTTCGACCTTCCGGCTTCCAGAACGGCCTCTTCCAAGGTCCCCTCGAAGAACACGACGGGAATGTCCGAGGTGACACCGGCTCGGGAGTAGGCGGCCAGCCGATGATGCCCGTCGATGACGACGACCTCGTCCCCGACTTGGACGACCTTGATGGGTTCCAAGGTTCCCTGCGTCCTGATCACCCGCAAGAGGGCCTCGACGTGGTACTCCACGACGTCGTGACCTCTAGGCTGGAAGACGGCGGGGTACTCGTTGATGTCCGCCAAGGCCATCAGAGAAGGGCGGGCCGTTGAGGAGCCCGCAGCGGCCTTAGCCTTCAACTGCGCCAGTACAGCAGCCGGTCCCGGCGCTTCATCTATCTCGACGGTGTCAAGAAAGCCGATGGCGTCATCATCGTTGTCAATCATGGGTGTTCTCGTACTTGCCGGTCCCGCAGGCGGGCCACTCGCGGGGATGTCAGGCCAAGTCCGTCAGTGCCTTGTGGAACTCGGCCTTCTGCTGCTGGCTCTTCTCGATGTCGGCCCGGTGGAGCTTGGCCAGATGGAGGCCGACCATACCCAACGTCTCGACTAGCCAGCCGGCGATGATGTCGGATGCTCCGGGCGTGAAGTCGCGATAGGCCCGCTTCATCCGCCCCGTCTGGTGGTCGTACCACTCACCCACGTTGACCTCGCTGAGGCGCATCACGCGGCGGACCAGCTGCCTCCTGAACGCTCCGTCAGAGCGGAACCTGCGAGGCTCTAGGTCCCACAGCATGTACATGGCGAGAACCGTCTCCACGACCACGCGTGGCTCGATGTCGGCCCCGAGCTTGACGATGGCCTTGGCCGCTACCCGTTCGTTGCGGCTCCCCGCTACGCCCCTATCGGCGTCCCCGAGGATGCCCCTCGCGTGGGCCACAACAGCCTGCCAGCGGTCATCGCAAGCGGTCCATGTGGGGTTGCCTGCGTTCTTCTCAATCCTGGCCCTGACAAGGTCCGTATAGGGCTTCAGGACTTCCTTGGTGATGCCCATCTGCCCGACGTCACCATGGCGTCTCCAGCGGCTCTTATGGGTCGTGCAGAAGTGCCCGTAGCGGGGCGCGGGCTTGCCGCACCCCGGAGCACGGCATAGGCCGGCCATTCGATGTCCCGATTAGTTGCGTCCGTCCCCTGACAGACAGAGACGGAAATAAAATCGGAGGCTGGTGGCTGCAAGCTCCGGTGGTGCGGCCGATGGTCCTGGTCCCCAAAGTGCAGTCACTGCACCTCGTATCAGGTGTCGCGGCGGTCATCTGGTGCCCTGAGCACCTCAATGGTTTCCACCGCCATCAGTCGGGGAGCTTCATCAGGGCGACGCTCGACGAGGCCCCGGACGACGACCTGAGCATCGAGCAGCTTGCGAGGTTCGATGCCGCTGACGTTGGTGTAGACGCAACGCACGTCCTGCCATTTGTGGTCGACGATCCACCTCAGGTCGAAGCGCTTGGCGTCGAGGTCGATGCCCCGGATGGTCCCTTGAAGCTGGAGTTGCTCTTTCCCGACAACGGGCTTCAGAAGCATCCGGCCGATTTGGGACCGGACTTCGGGGGTTAGTTCCGCAGGGCGACGGCTCTCTTGTGCAGTCGTCACGCCTATCCGGCTGACGCCCTTCCTGCCTGATGGAGCGATGCGACGAAGGGCGACGAGGGCCGCATCCCGCACCTTCGGGTCGTCGACCACTTCGGCCACGTGCCGGGTCGCTTCCTCTTCGTCCCTGATCTCTATCGTGTGCGAGACGGTGTTGATGATCCGCAGTGCGTCCTTCGTCGCCTTGTAGAGCGTGTCCTCCTCTCCCAGCAGGTTCTCATGGTTCTCCCGTTCCCTCGGTAGGGGGACGTTGAAGCCGACGAACAGGCTGCCCTTGGCGAGTCCAGAAAGGCCGAGGTCGACGTCCTCGAAGGGGACGCGGACATCGGGAATAATCCCAGCGATGGCCTTCGTCAGGTCGCGGACCTGCGTCTTGACGTTGTTGAACAGGCCGGAGACCAGCGAAATCCGAGGCGAGCCCTCGACCGCTCGGCCTTCGACGTGCAGCAGCAAGTCCGAGTTGTCCTTCGCCTTCGCGAGCGGAAAGTCCTCCGCGTAGATCGCGCGGAGCAGTTCATAGAAGGGAGCGCACGCCGCTTCCGGGTCTATGCCGAGTTCAGCCGCCCGCGTCTGCCACGCGGCAATCTCGGCGTGGAGGAGCCGCGCCCGGCGCTCGATCTGTTCTGACCATGTGGTCATGGCGCAACCCTCAACAACCCCTTCAGGTCTCCGGGGCCCATGCCTCGCATCAAGGCCTCTTCCGGTCTCACGTACGCGAAAAAAGCTCTTAGATCGTTAGGCATGCCTGGGCAGTAGACCCAGAAGTCGACCCGATAGTCCCGTTTGATGGCGGACTGCTGGGTCGCGAAGACGATCAGCCAGTGGTTCCGCGTGGCGTTGTCGCACCCTTCGAGGTCGAACACCACATCGACGTCTGAAGGTGCCGTCTTGTCGCTGGTGAAGCTGCTGTCGAAGTAGATGCTCGTGGGCTTCGGCTGAGGGGCTACCCACGTCAGGAACCCCCGCAAGTCGGCCCATAGAGCCCGCCGATGGGCGGTTGCGGTGTAGGCCGCCTCGATCTCGTCGAGCGTGCAGTCATGCCGGCCGACTGGAAGAACCCCAAACTGTGTCAGATCAGGTATAGGCATGGCCGGGCTCAGACGTATCGAGCCGGCCGCAGGTCATCGACGAACAACACCCTTCCCCCCGCCAAGTCCTGCTGGCCCCGCCGATCTACCGCCGGCCGCTGGGCCTGTCACCGACAGCCACTTCTCCTACTTGTAGGCGGATGACCTCTGGTTGCATAGCTCCGGTTTCAGCGCCCAGAGACCGCACTGGCCTCGGTCGACGAGGTGCTCCCCTCATACCACCCGCGAGAGGCCTTCACGATCCGCACCACCGACAGCATGACGGGCACCTCGACCAGCACGCCCACGACGGTCGCGAGCGCCGCCCCCGAGTTCAGGCCGAAGAGGCTGATGGCCGCCGCTACGGCCAGCTCGAAGAAGTTGCTGGCGCCGATTAGTGCGGCTGGAGCAGCAACGCACCACGCCACCCCGAGCTTTCGGCTGAGCCAGTAGGCCAGCCCGGCGTTGAGGTAGACCTGAATGATGATGGGGACCGCTAGGAGCCCGATGACCACCGGCTGGGCCAGGATTTGTTCTCCCTGAAACCCGAACAGGAGCACGAGGGTGACCAACAGGGCCACGAGGGAGACCGGCTGGAGGATACCCAGCGTCCGTTGCAGAGCGCCCGTGCGCGAGGCCGTCAGGGCTCTCCTCCAGACCTGCGCCACCACGACCGGGACGACGATGTAGAGGGCGACCGACAGCAGCAAGGTTGACCACGGGACCGTGATAGAGGCGACCCCGAGGAGCAAGCCAACCAGCGGCGCGAACAGGATGACCATCAAGAGGTCATTCAAGGCGACTTGGCTGAGCGTGAAGTGGGGCTCCCCCTCGCAGAGGTTCGACCAGACGAAGACCATGGCCGTGCAGGGCGCCGCAGCGAGTAGGATCAAGCCCGCGATGTAGCTCTGGATTTGGTCGGCGGGCAGCATGGGCGCGAACAGGTAGCCGATGAAGAATGCCCCCAGCAGCGCCATGGAGAACGGCTTCACGGCCCAGTTGACGAAGAGGGTGACCCCCACGCCTCGCCAGTGCTTCCGAACCTCCCCGAGGGCGCCGAAGTCGATCTTGAGTAGCATCGGGACGATCATCAGCCAGATGAGAACCGCGACCAGCAGGTTGACGTTGGCGACTTCGAGCGCCGCCACAGCCGCGAACACTGTGGGGAAGGCGTGGCCGAGGCCGACACCGACAACGATGCAGAGGGCGACCCAAACGGAAAGGTATCGCTCGAAGGTGCTCACGCCAGGTCCTCGTGCTTGCCGGTGGTGGCGCCTTCGAGCACGCCTATGGCTCGCAGACGGCTGGTCAGGGCCATCTCGTCGAGGGAGGCGAGCGGAAGGCTGGTGAACAGCGTGATGCGGTTCTTGAGGTATCGGAGGGCCGCGACGAAGGCCCGCTCCTTGTCGAGGTCGGTGCCCTCCACAGCAGCGGGGTCTTCGATGCCCCAGTGAGCCGTTGCAGGCTTGCCGGGCCAGAACGGGCAGGCTTCCCCGGCTGCGTTGTCGCAGACGGTGATGATGAAATCCATGGCCGGCGCACCTTCGCCAGCGAACTCGTCCCAACTCTTGGAGCGCAACCCCTCGGTCGGGTAGTCGGCGGCGTCCAGCACCTTCAGCGCGAACGGATTGACCACGCCCTTGGGCTGGCTGCCGGCGGAGTAGACGTTGAACCGACCAGCGCCTTCGGCCCGGAGAACGGCTTCGGCGAGGATGGAGCGGGCGGTGTTCCCGGTGCATAGGAACAGGACGTTGTACGGGCGGTCAGTCACAGGTGCGCTCCGTCGGGCAGCAGGGTGTGAGTTCGGCGATGAGAGGGGCGCAGACGTCCGGCCGGCCACCACAGCAGTCCTTCATGAGGAATACCGTGACGGCGCGAAGGGCATCCAGATCGGCCCGGTAGACGATGGAACGACTTTCGCGCTTGGCGTGGATCAAGCCGGCCCGCGACAGCACCGCGAGGTGCGTGGACATCGTGTTCTGCTTCACCGCCAGTTGATCGGCGATGTCGCCGGCTGGCAGGCCATCGGGCTCGTGTTTCACCAGCAGACGGAACACATCAAGCCGGGTCGACTGGGCGAGCGCCGCTAGGGCGAGGATGACGTTCTCGGTTTCCATACTTCGAGATACGTCGATACGTCGATGGGCGTCAATCCCCCGAGGGTGCAACGTGGACGAGGAGGAGGCAGGCCAGCGCCCCCAAGCTCATCGCCGCCGAGACCATAAGCGCCCCCGCGCCAAAGCGGTCAATCAGGGCTCCGAAGAGGATAGGGGCGACCCCCTGAGCAAGCCGGGCAGGGGCGCCGATGAGACCGAGCCGGTAGCCGTAGTTTGCAGGCCCGAACACCGCGAGCGGGACCGTCCCCCTCGCAATCGTCATCACGCCGTTGCCCGCCCCATGAAGCACCGCGAAGAGACCGGCAACTGTGCCGCTGGCGCCCCCCAGAAGAGCAAGCAGGGCCACGCCTATGGGGTGCAGGGCGGCCGCAATGCGAGCCGAGAGAAGGGGGTGTATGCGGCCAAGAAAGCCGACCTCGGCCAGTCGGGCGGCGACCTGAGCGGGGCCGATGAGCGTGCCCGCAAGGACTGCGGAGGCCGGCGAGGAACCGGATGCTTCGAGGATGCGGGGGAGGTGGGCGGCCATCGCCCCGGAGACCATCCACGCGAGTGCGAACACCACCGAAAGCAACACCATCCGTCGGTCGATGGGCACGCTCGGCTTGGCGGTGCGTGCCGCATCAGGAGCCGTGCGCTCGGTCCTTGGGATGAGCAGGAGGTTGACCGGCAGGGCCACGCATAGGTGCGCCAACGCCCAGCCGAGGCATGTCCAGCGCCACCCATACTCAGCCAGCCCCCAAGCCGTCAGGGGCCAACCTACGGTGCTGGCGAAGCCGGCGATCAAGGTGATGCCGGTGATGGCCGGCCGGGCGCTTGTGCCATAGATGCGGCCGAGAGCGGCGAAGGCGGTGTCGTATAGGCCCAGCGACATCCCCAGGCCGATCACCACCCACGCAAGCCACATGACGGCCTGCGAGTGCGCGAGGCCCAAGGCGGCCAGCCCGAAGGCCAGCACGACATTCGAAACCACGAGAACGCCGCGCCCACCGAAGACGTCAATGGTCCTGCCAATGCGCGGGCCGAGGAGGGCGGACGCGATCAGCGAAATCGAGAATGCGGCGAAGACCTCGGTGCTGTTGACGCCGATGTCGTGGGCGATTGAATCGGCAAGGATGGCGGGGAGGTAGTAGCTCGACGCCCACGCGATGGTTTGGGTCGATCCTAGCGCCAGAACGACCCGAAGCTGATCCCGACCCATGTTAGCCGCAGCATGCCTGAGTGAGGGCCGCTGGCGAGGCTGTGGTGGCCGTCGCTGGGGTACAGCAGGCCGCCTCGGTCACGGCAGGTTCTTGGGCCCCGCAGCAGCCACTGGACGTTGCCCCTCTTGAGATGTTGCAGACCCCCGTCTCGGGGAGCACCAACTCGACACGGCGGGCCGCCTCGTGGTCACCGGCAAGCTCCGCCGCAATCGACCTGACTTGCTCGTAGCCGGTCATCATCAGGAACGTCGGTGCCCGCCCGTAGGACTTCATGCCGGCGATGTAGAGCCCCGGTTCCGGCTGGGACAACTCGGCCGCTCCATGCGGGCGTACGGTGCCACAGCTGTGCTCGTTGGGGTCGATCAAGGGGGCCAGGGCCGGCGGGCATTCAAGGGCCGGGTCCAGCGACGTCCGCAGTTCTGAGAGGAGGCCGAGGTCGGGCCGGAAGCCCGTGCTGACCACCAACTCGTCAACGAGAACGTGCCTCCCGCAGCAACCCGACCCGGCGCCGACGCGGAGCTTGCCGTCGACCTCGCTCAGGTGGCTGACGCTGAAGCCAATCTCGACCTGAACTCGGCCCTCGGCCACGATCCGCGCGAAGGCCGCTCCGAGTTCACCACGGGCAGATAGGGCGTCGTTGGCGCCTCCACCGAACGACTTCGACGGGTCGGTGCCCCTCACCAGCCAGACGACACGGGTGGCGGGTTCCTGCTGAGCAAGGCGGGAGAGGTCGAGCAAGGTCCCGATGGCGGAATGGCCCGCACCAAGGACAGCGATTGTCTTGCCCTCGTATCGAGCCCTGTCCCGACCGAGGACATCCGGCATCCCATAGCGAACGTGGTGGGAAGCGGTGTCTTCGCCGATGGCAGGGAGACCATTGCCACCCGCCGGGTTGGGTGACGACCACGTCCCGCTGGTGTCGATGATCGCGTCCGCCTTCAGCGTCCTGGCCCCTTCGCCATTCTGATAGCGGACCTCGAAGGGGGCGCCCTCGCGTCCCTTAGTCTTCACCTTGTCGAAGCCGACACGGCCGATGCTGATGACCTTGGAGTTTGTACGAAGATGCTCGCGGAGGGGCGTCAGGGCGCTGAGGGGCTTCAGGTACAAATCCCGAAGCTCGCCCCCTGTCGGGTAGACGTCGGGCTCCGGGGCGTTCCATCCCGCCGCCGCGAGGAGGCGCTCAGACGCCTTGTCGACGTTGAAGCTCCATGGCGAGAACAACTGGACGTGAGACCACTGGGCCACCGCATGCCCGACCTCGGGGCCGGCCTCTAGGACGATAGGCTGAAGGCCGCGCTCCAAGACGTGCGCCGCTGCCGCAAGACCCACCGGCCCAGCGCCGATGATGGCCACCGACTTCACCTTGTTTTCCATCGTCTCGATCCTTCCAGAGATACCGAAATAGAAGACCCGATTTCACGCCGCATGGTCGTTGTCGGCCACGCTCCCGCAGCGGTCGCCAGCGCAGCATTCCTCAACAAGGAAGCCCACCAACTGGCCCATGACCTCGTAGTTGGCCCGGCAGACCAGCGTGGTCGCCTGCCGCTCCTGCGTCACCAACCCGACCGCTAGGAGGGCCTTCAGGTGGTGCGACAAGGTCGACGAGGGGATGCCCAAATCGGTCTGCAACTTGCCCACAGGGGAGCCGCTGGAGCCCGCACGGACGAGGCTCCGGTAGATGCGAAGCCGCGTCGGATTGCCGAGGGCTTCGAGGCGACTGGCTGCTTGGTCTAAGATCATGCCGACAAGGTGCTCCCTTGGAAAAGTGGAGTCAATCCATGCTTCCAGAGATACGGAAATAATGGGCAGGCTCGGTCATCGGCGAGAGGGGACGGCTACTGCTCGGTGACCTGTTGGGCCTTGAGGATGCGATGGACGCTGGCCTTGCCGATACCAAGTTGCCGGGCAATCTCCGACAGGCTGACGCCCTTGGCCGCCAACGACACGACCTCCGCCTCCTTAGCGCGAGCCGTTGGTGCTCGGCCCTTGTACTTCCCGGCGGCCTTGGCCTTGGCTATCCCTTCCCGCTGACGCTCAAGCATGATCTCCCGCTCGAACTGAGCCACGCTTCCCACCACGTTCAACATCAGGCGCCCCGTAGGCGTCCCCGTGTCGAGGTTCATCGAGAGGATGCGGAGTGTGGCTCCCTTGGCCTCGACCAGCTTAAGCAACTCCATGAGGTGCGCCATGGACCGGGCGAGGCGGTCGAGCTTGGTCACGACCAGCGCGTCACCCGACCGAAGGTTGTCGAGAGCACGGGCCAACTCCAGCCGTTCGCCTACGTCGACCGACGAGACTTGCTCCACATAGGTTCGCTCGCATCCGGCGCCAACGAGGTCACGTTGCTGGGCTTCCAAGCCAGCCGTCTGGTCAAGAGTTGAAGTGCGGGCGTATCCGATGAGCATGGTGGCCTCCAGCGATGTTGTTCCACTAGGGTCTTAGAACTTTTGCCGATTGTCAATGGACCACTCTTGTGGAACGAAACGCCTCGACCTTGGAACGGCCCACTAGGGCAAGCCCTGCGGAACGCGGCCGCTGGGACTAGGAGCGCTGTGGCGGCGCTTTCGGGGCAACTTGAGGGGATGGTAGCCCTGCCGCCCCAGTCGGCCTGTGAGGGCTCTGAAAGGGACGGCGCTAGGAACCCGTGAGGGTAGGGGGTGGGGCACGGGGGGAAACCGCTCCCGCCGCTATGTAGATGGCCTCTCGGATTTTTTCGGCAAAATCACCGCTCCTCCAGCGGCAGCCCCGAGCCAGCGTGCACGATTTTCGGTGTATTTGGTTGATAACTGGAAGCCGCTGTCGTTGACGCCAGCGGAGCTGGACTTCGTCGCCGCCAAGGGCGTCGCCGCTCGCGAGATCGCGCTTGCCTTCGGCGTGCCGCCTTTGCTGCTCGGCCTGCCCGGCGACAACACCCACGCCAATTTCGCCGAGGCCAACCGCGCGCTCTGGCGCCAGACCGTCATCCCGCTGGTGCGCCGCACGGCGCAGTCATTGGCGCAATGGCTTGGGCCGGCCTTCGGCGACGAACTCGTTTTGGAGCCCGATCTCGATGCGATCGAGGCGCTGGCCGACGAGCGGGAATCGCTTTGGCGCCGGCTCGGTGCTGCGGCCTTCCTCGACGAGGACGAGAAGCGCGAGGCAGTCGGCTACGGCCGGCGCGCCTCCGGGAAGGAGGCTTCATGAACATGCTCGAACAGATCGTCGCGGCCTTCGTCGGTCGCGCCGATGTCGGCCATCTCGGCCTGCTGCTCTGGGCGGCGAGCGCTTCGGGGCTGGCCTGGCTCGTCCTGCGCGAGCTGACCGCCGCCAACCGCCGCTTCGACGATTTCGTCCGCGAGCTCAACCGCTTCAACGCACGCCACGAGGGGGACCCGTCATGAAAGGCAGAAACGGCGCGGCCAAGCCGCCGCCCAAGGCTCCCGCGCCAGCCCGCTCGGGCAGGGCATCACGCAGCGGCGCGCCCGTCGAGACCTTCAGCCGCTTCGTTCGCCAGCTCGCCAAACTCGAGGGCGAACGGACGAAGGGTGGCCGGGACGGTGCGGAGGGGGAGCGATGACATTGGCCCGCGCCCCGTTCGAATCCACGCTGCTGCCGATCCAGCCGACCCGGATCGGATTGGATGGCCTGTTCGAGGGCTATGCCAGCCTCTTCCGCATTCCCGATCTCGGCAAGGACATCGTCGAGCCCGGCGCCTTCCGCGAGAGCCTGCAGCGACGCGGGCCGGGCGGCGTGAAGATGCTCTGGCAGCATGATCCGGCCGAGCCGATTGGCCGCTGGTCAAGCCTGATCGAGGACAGCCGCGGCCTGTTCGTGCGCGGCCGGCTGTCGCTGGCCGTTGCGCGGGCTCGCGAGATCCATGCGCTGATGCGCGACGGCGCGATCGATGGACTGTCGATCGGCTTTCGCCACGAGAAGGCCCGCACCGAACCGCGAACCGGCCTGCGCCGGCTCGAACGCATCGATCTCTGGGAGGTCTCGGTCGTGACCTTCCCGATGCTGCCCCAGGCCCGGATCGCCGCCGTGAAGGCGACCAGGCCTTCCGCCTTCATCTGAAGATCACCCCGAGGAGAGACTATGAGCCATCCCAACACCGCGCCCGAGACCAAGGCCGCCGGCGGCGATCTCGCGCTGGCTTTCGAGGACCTGCGGTACACGCTGGAGAGCTATCGCGCCACCAACGAGGAGCGCCTCGCCGGGCTGGAAGCGCGCCAGGGCGTCGATCCGCTGACCGAGGAAAAGCTCGTCCGCATGGACGCGGCCCTCGACGACACCATGCGCCGCATCGACCGGCTGACGCTGGACCGCGCCCGCCCGGCACTCGGTCAGGACGGCCTGCGCGATCCGCTGACCGCTGAGCACAAGGCCGCCTTCGGAGCTTACGTCCGGACCGGCGAGGCCGGCGGGCTGAAGCGTCTGGAATCCAAGGCGCTCTCCGCCGGCTCCGGCCCGGATGGTGGCTATCTCGCCCCGGCGACCGTCGAGGGCGAGATCCTGCGCCGCCTTGCCAATGTCTCGCCTATCCGTTCGCTGGCCACGGTCCGCACGATCTCGTCCGGCACCTACAAGAAGGCCTTCTCGACCACGGGGCCGGCTTCCGGCTGGGTTTCCGAGACGGCAGCACGGCCGCAAGGTGCTTCGCCGACCCTGGCCGAGCTCTCCTTCCCGGCCATGGAGCTCTATGCCATGCCGGCGGCGACGCAGACCCTGCTCGACGACGCCATCGTCGATATCGACCAGTGGATCGCCGAGGAGGTCGAGAGCGCCTTCGCCGAGCAGGAGGGTGCGGCCTTCGTCAATGGCGACGGCGTCGACAAGCCCAAGGGCTTCCTGGCCTACCCGACGGTCGCCGATGCGAGCTGGAGCTGGGGCAATATCGGTGTGCTGAATACGGGTGTCGCCGGGGCCTTTCCGGCCTCGAACCCGTCCGATGTGCTCGTCGATCTCGTCTACGCGCTGAAGGCCGGCTATCGCCAGAACGCCTCCTTCGTGATGAACCGGAAGACGCAAGGAACCGTCCGCAAGTTCAAGGACTCGACGGGCAACTATCTCTGGCAGCCCCCGGCCTCGGCCGGCGCTCCGGCGACGCTGCTCGGTTTCCCGCTTGTCGAGGCAGAGGATATGCAGAACATCGCCAACAATGCGGTCTCGATCGCTTTCGGCGATTTCCGGCGCGGCTACCTCGTCGTCGACCGGGCCGGCGTGCGCATCCTGCGTGACCCCTATTCCGCCAAGCCCTACGTGCTGTTCTACACGACCAAGCGCGTCGGCGGCGGAGTCCAAGACTTTGCCGCGATCAAGGGGCTGAAATTCGCGGTCTGATCCCGCTCAGCGTGAAAACCACCAACTGAAGGCGGCGCGCGGTTCTGCAGCCTGCTCCGGCGGCGCTTCGCTGCCGAGCGCGCGCAGCCGCGCGCTGCCTTCGGTGATCCAGTTGCGGTAGTCGCTGACCGGCGTGATCGCAGTGAACCCGCCACAGATCCGCTTCGCCTGCGTCTTCAAGGGACCGCTCGACCAGCTGACGATGCCGACGAGATCGCGCGAGCGGGAGCCGCCTCGCAGCACCGGCCCGCCGGAGTCGCCGCGGCAGGCGCCGGCGCCCGACGTCTCGCCGCGATTTTCGGCATCGACGGCGACCTTGACCGTGTTCTGCGTGGTGTAGTTGCCGGCATTCACGAGCTGCGTCTCGCGAAGGCGCCGGGCCGTGCGCTTGTTGTTCTCCGCCGAGAGCCCATAGCCGGCCATCGTGATGGTCTCGCCCTGCCAGAGGCCGCTACCGAGCGTCAAAGGCTCGATATCGCGCGGCAGCGGCTGCGCCAGGCGTAGCAATGCGAGATCGGTCCCGGGCTGGGTGCGCGGCGTCGTTCCCGGCACGAAGCTCGGGTGCGGCAGTACGGCGACCACGATCTGCCGGCGCGCCCGGAAGCGAGTGTCCAGGCTGACGACGCTGATCGAGCCGCCACCCATAAGGCAATGCGCTGCGGTGAGAATGATTTCGGGGGCGATCACCGCTCCCGAACAGAGCTCGCCGCGGCTGGTTTCGACCCGAACGGTCGAGGCGCGGGCGCCGAGTGCATCGCGCGAATCGACGCCGCCGACCACGGCGAATGCAGGAGGAGCGGCGCCGACGGCGAGGAAGCAGGCAAGAACAAGTGGCGAGCGCGAGATCATGAAACGAACCAATGGACTGGCCGATCAATCTAGGCTGTGGCGCGGTACAGTCCAGCCCCTCTGTCAGCGGCCGCGTGTCCAGCGGGCGCTTTCGCCCCATTGCGACAGGGTGGAATCGATCCAGCGGCGCTGCGGTGCGACCAGCACGCCCTGGCTGAGCAGGCCACATTGGCGTCCGGCCGGTCCGGTCGACCAGCTCGTCACTGCGACGATGCCGTGGTCGCCGAAGATCGGCCCGCCGGAATCGCCTTGGCAGGCCCCTGCGCCGGGGCGCTTGCCGCCGCCGACTCCATCTGCGGCCCAGAGCAGGATGCGGCCGGGTCCGTAAGGCTCGACGGTCGTCAGCGCTGCCGAGCGATAGGTACCGGTGCTGCGAGCCTCGCCCTCGCGGGAAACGCCATAGCCGGCGATCGTGACGCCGCTGCCGGCGCGCGGCAGAGGGCCATCGACGAGATTCGCGGCACTGAAGCGGCCGGGCAGGGGCTCCGCCAGGCGGATCAGCGCGACGTCGATCGTGCGGCGGCGGCTCCGGATCGCGCCGGCGTCGAATTCCGGATGCAGCGCGACAGATGCGGGCGTGACGAGGACGGGCTCGCCACCCTCGCGCCAGTGAACGCGCAGTTCCGCGCCGCCGGCTGCGCAATGCGCTGCGGTCAGGATGGCGCGCGCAGACAAGACGATCCCGGTGCAGACCCCGCCGCGTGCATTGAGCACCATCAGGGTCGAGCCGACAGCCGGTCCGCCTTCCCTTCCGGCGATTACGGCTCGTGCCGGCAGGCTGGCGATGCTCGCTGCAGCACAGGCGAGGCCGATGGCGGCGATCCGGTTGGCGATGGGCATCGGGTGCTCCTCTCCGAGAGGGCGCTGAATAGCGCGCCCGGCGCCGCAGATGAACCCTCTCGACCACGGTTTCGCGGTCGAACCCTATGCAAATCGAATGAATGAAGGGAGCGCTCATGACGCCGCTTGCCCTGGGCCCGCCGGCGATCGAGCCGGTGACGCTCGCTGAAGCCCGCCAGTTCCTGCGCCTCGACCAGACCGATGAGGACGCCTTGCTCGCCACCTTGATCACGGCCGCCCGGCTGATGATCGAGGCGACATCGGGCCGCTGCCTGATCGAGCAGCCCTGGCGCATCGTGCTCGACCGCTGGCCGGCGGGCGGCGATATCCGCCTGCCGCTCTCGCCGTTGCTGCGGATCGACGTGGCGCGCGTCTATGACGTGCTCGGCGCGGCGCAGGCCGTCGCGGCTGCCTCGCTGACACTCGACAAGGCCGCCGACCCGCCGGTCATCC
>WPCJ01090303.1_pt1 | contig 16430 bp, 10 predicted proteins | sample 5399831 | NCBI WGS metagenome assembly WPCJ01 (sample SAMN12869470, study PRJNA574797) | sludge metagenome | isolation source: wastewater treatment of pH10 | place: China:Beijing | collected 2019-05-20 | reverse complement strand
CCCACCTCGGCGAGCGCGAGCGCGCGGACGGGTGGTCCGCGCGGGCCGACCACGTCGCTGCGGCGATGGACGAGACCCTGTGGAACGGGGAGTACTACCGCCAGGTCATCGACGACGTCGACGCGCACCGCTACCAGTACGGTGACGGCATCCTCACGGACCAGCTCCTCGGACAGTTCCACGCCTTCGTGAACGGACTCGGCTACATCCTCCCCGCCGACCGGGTCGTGTCCGCACTCGCCGCGATCGTCGCGCACAACCATCGGGACGACCTGACGGCCCACGAGAGCACGCAGCGGGTGTATGCGCTGAACGACGAAGGAGGACTGCTGCTGGCGTCGTGGCCGCGCGGCGGTCGACCGTCGATTCCGTTCGTCTACTCCGACGAGGTCTGGACGGGCATCGAGCATCAGGTCGCCGCCTCGCTCCTCTACACCGGTCGGGCCGAGGACGCGCTCCGCATCGAGCGTTCCCTGCGTGCCCGATACGACGGGACCCACCGCAATCCGTGGAACGAGATCGAATGCGGCAACCATTACGCCCGGTCGCTCGCGTCCTGGGCCCTGCTCCTCGCGGCGAGCGGAGTGCAGTGGGATGCCCCGACGCGTGTGCTGTCGTTCGCCCCGGCGGTCCCGGGGCCGTTCCGCAGCCTGTTCACGACGGGTACCGGCTGGGGACGCGTCGAGATCGACGACCACGCTCTGACCGTCCATGTCGACGGCGGTGTCCTCGACGTCGGCGAACTGCAGCTGTCCGGCGAGACCATCGGCCGCGATATCCGACTCCGAGCGGGCGCGTCGCACCGCTCCCCGCTCACCCCGACCCCAACACCGGAGGAATCATGACCACCTACACCCTGCCGGCCCCGGCATCGCGTCCGGCTGCTGCCCCGAAGACGGCCTACCTCATCACTTCGGGCGATCTGCGAGAGTCGGCGAACGTCGCGGGCTGGCCCACCCAGGTCGAGCTCGAGACCGGGGTCACCGGTGTGCTCGACGACCTCGGATGGCAGGTGATCCGTCCCTTCGGCGTCGATCCCGCCACCGGTCACGGGTTCATCTCCAGCCAGCGCATGGGGCTCGAGGTCTTCCGGAGCATCCCGGTCGACGCGCCTCTGATCGTCGCGATCGCCAACTGGCAGTACTCCCACCATGTGCTCGCCGGTCTCCGCACCCACGAGGGCCCGATCCTCACGGTCGCGAACTTCGCCGGCGACTGGCCCGGCCTCGTCGGCCTCCTCGGCTTGAACGCGGGCCTCACCAAGATGGGCAAGCCGTACGCCACGACCTGGTCGGTCGACTTCACCGACGAGTGGTTCCGGAACGGCATCCGCGAGTGGACCGAGACGGGCTCCATCGCGCACGACGCCTCGCACGTGCGTCCCCTGCCGGAGCTGCCGGACAGCCCCGAGAAGCAGCTGGGCGAGGCACTCGCCGCGGAGCTGCTCGCCGAGAAGGCCATCATCGGCGTGTTCGACGAGGGCTGCATGGGTATGTACAACGCGATCTTCGACGACGAGCTGCTCAACAAGACCGGCATCTACAAGGAGCGGCTGTCGCAGTCGGCGCTCTACGCCGAGATGCTCACCGTCACCGAGGACGAGGCGGACGCCGCGTACGACTGGCTGATCGATGCGGGCATGACGTTCCGCTTCGGGCCGGATGCCGCCACCGAGCTCACGCGCGAGCAGGTGCAGTGGCAGTTGAAGATGTACATCGCCGCGCTTCGTATCGCGGACGACTTCGGCCTCGACGCCGTCGGGATCCAGTACCAGCAGGGTCTGAAGGACTTGGTGCCGGCATCCGACCTGGCCGAGGGCATCCTGAACTCGACGGAGCGCCCGCCGGTGAGGTCGCGCGACGGTGCCCGGGTGCTGCACGAGGGGCGCGCCTTCCCGCACTTCAACGAAGCGGATGAGGGCGTGGCGGTCGACGCGCTGGTGACCGACCGCGTGTGGCGTGCGATGGGACTCGTGCCGGATAACACGCTGCACGACGTGCGGTGGGGTGAGGACTACGACGGGGAGTTCGTGTGGGTCTACGAGATCTCCGGCTCCGTCCCCGCCTCGCACCTGGGCGGGTGGCAGAACGCGGAGGGATGGCGTCAGGGACACGTGTTCTTCCCGGCGGGCGGTGCGACGATCAACGGGGTCTCCCAGCCGGGGGAGATCGTGCTGTCGCGGGTGTTCATCGCCGACGGCGTCCTGCAGGCCGACATCTTCCGTGCCTCGGTCGTCGAGCTCCCGGCCGACGAGACGCAGCGCCGGAAGGATGCCACGAACCCGGAGTGGCCGATCGCGCACGTGGTGCTGCACGGCGTCTCGCGGGATCAGTTCATGGCCCGCCACAAGGCCAACCACGCGCAGCTCGTCTACGCACCGGATGCCGAGACGGCCGATCGGGCACTCATCGCGAAAGCCTCGATGTTCGCGGGGATGGGCATCCAGGTGAATCTGGTGGGCGACGTCACCCTCTGAGAGATCACGGGAAGCCCGGAGGGGTCACTGCGAGCGCCAGAACCGCACGGCGAGGTTCGTGAGCTCCTTGTCGAGGTCGTCGACCTTCGCCTCGATGCGGTCAAGGCGGTCGACGACGGCGTCGATGCGCGCGGAGAGCGTGCCGTGGATGCGATCGGTCTCGGCGCGGATGATGCGACTGAGCTGCGTGGTCGTGAGCGTCATCCCGCCGAGCATGACGGCGGCGAACACTCCGATCAGCGTCCATACCTGCGGGTCGTTCAAGCGCATGCCTCCAGTGTCGTTCCGGACGGTCACGATGTCACGGTATTCCGGTTCCGGCGCGTGGAGAACCCGGCGCACGTGTAGAACCCACGGATCGCTGACCGGGTGCAGGAACAGACAGATGTCGTCCTCCCTCCGGTCTGTACCGCTTCTTGCTTAAGCGATATAGTCGGCGGCAGGTCGCTCGGATGCGGCCTGATCTCGATTTCGATGAAGAGGGAGACGATCTGCCATGAGTCGGCTACATTCCACGAAGCTTCACCGTCTACGACAGGGATTCACTGTCGCCGCGAGTGCGGTGATCGCGATGTCCTTCGTCGCGGGAGCCTCACCCGCGACCGCTGCAGAGGGGGCGGAGGCGGATCCCCAGCTCGCCGTCTATGTCGAGGTGAACTCGAACGATTTAGCCAACGTCGCCGACTACACGCTCGCGGATTCCGGGCGCGCCGCCGTCGACCTCGCGATGATCTTCGCCGCCAACATCAACTACGACGGAGAGAAGGCGTATCTGCACCTGAATGATCGGGTCACCGAGACGCTCCAGGACGCGGAGAACCAGATCCGTCCGCTGCAGGCACAGGGCACGAAGGTGCTGCTCTCCGTGCTCGGCAACCACCAGGGTGCGGGTTTCGCGAACTTCACCTCGTTCGCCGCGGCGGACGCCTTCGCCGCAGAGCTGGCCGATGCGGTGACGACCTACGGCCTCGATGGGATCGACTTCGACGACGAGTGGACGAACTACGGCGCGAACGGCACCCCGCAGCCCAACGCGCAGTCGTTCGGCTGGCTGGCGACCGCGCTGCGCGAGCGCCTGGGATCGGACAAGATCATCAGCCTCTACGCGATCGGCCCGTCCTACACCACCACCGACTTCGATGCGTTCGACGTCGACGGTGTGATCGACTACGCCTGGAATCCCTATTACCCGACGTACGACGCCCCCACGGTGCCCGGGCTCGAAGATCGCACCCGCCTCGGTGCCGCTGCGATCGACCTGGCGAACACGAGCGCCGCGACCGCCGCGGACTTCGCCCGACGCACGGTCGCCGACGGATACGGGGTCTACGTGGCGTACAACCTGACCGCGACGGATCAGTCGGCGTACCTCTCGGGGATCACGCAGGAGCTCAAGGGGGAGCCGACCGAGTATCGCGCCGCTCCGCGGGATCGCACGGCTCCGACCGTGACCGTGAAGCCGGGGGAGGCGTTCACGACGGGATCTCCCGACGCGTACTCGAAGGTCAGCTTCAAGCTGTACGACGCCGGCAAGGTCGACAGGCTGTCGGTCAACGGTGTGCCGAAGGACCTGACCGATAACGCCTGGAGCGACCTGAACTTCGTGAAGCCGGGTGTCTTCGGTGGGGTGGCCGGAGCCAACGTGCTCGAGGTGTTCGACGCGTCGGGAAACCGCACCGAGGTGCGCTTCACCCTCACCGGGTGATCACGCGAGCTCGAAGAGCTCGATCTGACGGATCGTGACCTCGGACTCCGCACGCACGCGGAGCGCCGGGGTCACGGTCCGGTCGACCAGGGTGAACGGCGTCGTGCGGTCGGTCCGCAGTTCTTCCCGATGGGTCAGCGCCAGGGTCCGCCAGTGCCCATCCGGGCCGAGGGCCTCCCAGTGCAGCGCGGCAGAGGAGGCGGAGGCGGTCGTCGTCACCGTGACGTCGCTGATCCCGCGAGCCTCGGGGAACCGCCAGCCCACCCAGTCGCCGGGGCGCAGGACGACGCCAGGACGACCCGAGGGAGCCCCGTCGTCGAACACCCGCTCGGGGTGGGCGACGAGAGCCGAGGCGATCACCTCGCCCTCGCCCTCGCCCTCGGTCGCGGTCAGATCGGCGCACCAAGGGACCGCAGGGAGGACGGGAGAGCGCCCGGACTTCTCGAGCGCGGACGCCGGGTCGTCCCCGAACGTGAGGTCGAGGACGGCATCCCCCACGAGCGCATCGATCGGGAGATCGGCGGAGGCGAGGGATACGTCGTCGAGAGATGCCTCCTGCAGGATGTGGGCCCCGGCGGACCGTCGCCGGGAGCGGATGCGGAGGGAGGAGCCGTCCCCCCGATCCACCCGGATGTCGTCGAAGAGCGGCGAGCCGATCCGCAGGTGGCCCGATGCGAGCTCCAGGGGGTACAGCCCGAGTGCGCCCCACAGCCACCAGGCGCTCATCTCCCCGTTGTCCTCGTCGCCCGGGAAGCCCTGACCGATGTGGGCCCCGGCGAACAGCCGCCCCGCGAACTCATGGACGAGCGGAGCCGACTGCCACGGGCGGTCGCTGAACGCGTACATGAACGGGATGTGGTGTGCCGGCTGGTTGGAGAGCGCGCACATCCCGGAGCGCAGGGCCCTGGCCTCCCGTTGCTCATGGATCACGGTGCCGTATGCGCCGGCGAACCGTTCGTCCGCGGTCTCGGGTTCGGCGAACAGGGCATCGAGGTGACGGCCGAGCCCGACAGGTCCGCCGTGGAGGGCGGCGAGCCCGGCTCCGTCGTGCACCGCCCCCACCGACATCCCCCAGGCATTCGTCTCGACGTTGTCGCCGCCCCATGCCCGCGGGTCGAACTCCGGAGCGAACGCCCCGCGCGAATCCCGCCCGCGGAAGAACCCGGTGCCGTCGTCGAAGAGCTGTCGATACGACCGGGAGCGGTTGGCGAAGTATCGTGCGAAGCAACGGTAGCGAGCGGCTTCCTCGGCCGATACGGCGCCGATGGCGAGCTGCAGGGCGAACCGGCCGAGGGCAGCATCGCTGAGTGCGTTCTCGATGCTCCAGCTCATGCCCTCGGGCGTCTCCGACGAGATGTAGCCGGTGAATCGGCCGCGATCGATGCCCTTGCGTCCCCGTCGCGCATCCGGACCCGGCTCGCACGCGTTGCGCCATCCGCTGTCGAACGCGCTCTCGCGGTCGAAGCTCACACCCCAGCGCGCGGCATCGGCGAAGATCTGGTCGCTGGACGTGCCGACCATGCTGTCCACGTAGCCGGGCGCGCTCCACCGCGCCATCCATCCTCCGCGTCGATACTGTTCGAGCTGGCCGTCAAGCAGCCTGCCGGTCGATGCGGGATCGAGCAGGGCGAGCGCCGGCCACTCGGTGCGGTAGGTGTCCCAGTAGCCGTTGTTCACGACGAGTTCCCCGTCGGCGACCGTGTCGACGGAGTCGGAGAAGACATCCGCGAATCGCCAGCGCGGCTCCGCCGCGGTCCCGACGTTCTCCCCGGCGCTGTTGGGGTACAGGTGCATCCGGTGCAGTGCTGCGGCGATCCGGGCGCGGTGCTCCTCATCGGCGAGACCGCGGTAGGGGATCTCCTCCGCCGGCAGCGGCGGGATCGACACCCGGCCCAGCAGGCGATTCCAGATCGCGGCGCCCTCGGCGCGCAACTCCTCGAAGGGACGGGTCGGGGGCGCCTCGGTCTCCAGGGCGTGCCGGGCCTGGGCGACGGAGAGGAAGGAGATCCCGATCCGTATTTCGAGCGATCCGCGTCCGCCCACGTACCCGGCGACCCGACCGCGTCCGTCTTCGTCGAGCGGGCCGCGCTCGATCACGCCGTCGTCCGCGCGGCGCAGGGCGGTGCCGGCGAAGAAGCACCGGGGCGCGTTGCCCCAGTCCGCCGAGCCCTCCGGGATCCATCCCTCGAACCCGTCTGCGCCGGTCCAGGTGAGCTGGCCCTCATCGGTGAGCTGATCGATGACGAAGCCGATCGGGGTGTCGGGGTCCGCGCACCGCCCACGGAAGGCGGCAGCGTGCATCGTCGCGGTCATCTCGACGGTCAGACCATCGCCGAGGTCCGCCGCGTACTCGTGCGGACGCGCGCGCTCAGACCCCGGGACGATCCAGCGCCGCCGTCGCTCGCGGCTCGACACCGGATCTGCCAGATAGGGCATCAGCTGCAGCACCGAGCGATCGCCGATCCAGGGACTCGGCTGGTGGGAGAACTGGAGGGCTTCGAGTCGGCGTCCCTGCGCGTCGTCGTGCACGAAGGGACGGTACGGCCACCGGGAGTCGGCTGCGTCGGTGGCCGGCGTGACGAAGGTGAATCCGTGCGGGAGAGCCACGGCGGGGATGGTGTTGCCCCGCGAGAAGCGCGGTCCCGCATGTGTGCCGCGTCGGGTGTCGACGCGTTCGACGGCAGTGGGATCGGACGGTGCGATCCGCTCCTCGACCAGGACCTGCACGAAGCCGGTGACGCCTGCGGCATCCGCCTCGTCGGACAGCGCGTCGGTGCCGAACACGAGTTCGACCGTGCCGCGTCCTCCGGTGCGGGGGGCGAGCGAGACGGTGTCCGCATTCCACTGCTCCGGCATGCTCCAGCGCGCGGCGAACTGGGCATCGGCGGTGATCGGGAAGTCGTAGCGGTCGCGGACCGCGGAGTCGTCGCTCAGCCGTGATCCGTCGTCGAAGCGCACGTCGGCCGAGACCGCGAGGGCGGCGTGTGGCGCCAGGGTCGCTGCCGGGCCGTCGGCGTAGAAGGCCCAGTGCAGCACCGTGTGGGGTGTGATCTCGAAGTCGGCGAGACCCGGGGCATCGATCCGCTGCACCCCGCCGGTCGGGTCGAAGGCGAAGGCGAACACCGCCCCCGGGAGCACTCCCGAGCGCGGGCGGGAGGACGGGGGATCGGCCGGCCCGTCCGCCGGGAGGAACTGCACGGCGTTCACCCCTTGATCGCGCCCTCCTGCACGCCCTTGAAGAAGAACCGCTGCGTGAAGGAGAACATGATCACGATCGGCACGAGGGCGATCATGGTGCCGGCCGCGATGAGGCGCGGATCCACGGAGAAGCTGCTGTTGAGGTAGGCCATGCCCACCGTCAGCGTGTACTTCGAGGGATCGGACAGGACGATGAGCGGCCACAGGTAGTCGTCCCAGGCACCGATGAAGGCGAAGATCGCGACCACGGAGACCATGCCGCGGATGTTCGGCCAGACGATGTGGCGGATGCGCTGCCACGTGGTGGCCCCGTCGACCGTCGCGGCGTCCAGTACGTCCTTCGGGATCATGCGGCACGCGGTGGCGATCAGGAGCACGTTCATCGCGCTGATCGCTCCGGGGAGGAAGACGCCCCAGAGGGTGTCCGCCAGTCCCAGTGCGCGGATGGTGAGGAAGTTGCTGGTCACCGTCACCTCGCCGGGGAAGAGCAGAGTGGACAGGAGGATCCCCATCACGATCCACTTGCCCCGGAATCTCATGCATCCCAGCGCGTATCCGGCGAACGTCGACAGCACGACGTTGCTCACGACGGTCCCGACCGAGACGAGCAGCGAGTGCCAGGCGTAGAGGTAGACCGGGACGATGTCGGCGACCTTGCTGTAGTTCTGCAGCGTGGGTTCGCGGGGGATGAGCTCGGGCGGGAAGGAGTAGATGTTCTCCTGAGGGCCCTTGAAAGAGGTGGACAGCTGCCAGACGAACGGCCCGATCACGAGGAACAGGACGAACAGCAGCAGCGCATAGCGCCCGATCAGTCCGCCGAGGCTGGGTGTGCTGAAGTCTCCGGAGCCGCGACGGCGGAAGATGCGCTCGCGCGTGGGCGACACAGGGCCGTCGGTGAACCGGGTGTCGTCGGCCGGGCGCTGCGGGGTGAGGGTGCTCATGCGGAGACCTTCGCCTTCTTCTCACGGTTCATGACGGCGATCGCGGCGAGTGGCACGAGGGTGAGCAGGAACAGCGCCACGCTGATCGCGGAGGCGTAGCCGATGTTCCCGTTCAGGCCGGACCCCACCTGGCGGATGAGCATCACGAGCGACATGTCGTACCCGCCGGGCCCTCCGGTGCTCTTTGACAGCACGTCGAGTTCGGCGAAGACCCGCATCGCGGACACGGCGATGAGCACCGCGATGAGGAGCATGGCTCCTCGCACCGACGGGATCGTGACCGAGAGGAAGCGGCGGAAGGCCCCGGCTCCGTCGAGCATCGCGGCCTCGTGCAGCTCCTTGCCGACGTTCCCGAGCGCGGCGAGGTACACGACCATGTAGTAGCCCAAGCCCTTCCAGACCGTGAGCAGGATCGCGCAGCCCAGCAGCAGCCAGCGATCGACGAGGAAGGCCATCGGCTTGTCGATCAGACCGAGGAACTCCAGCGTCTGGTTGATGATGCCGCGGCTGTCGAAGAGCCAGGTCCAGATGAGGGCGACCACGACCACCGAGGCGATCACGGGGAAGTAGAACGTGGTGCGGAAGAACGAGATGCCCGGGAGCTTCTTCTGCACCAGCAGGGCGAGCAGGAGGGGGAGGATCGTGAGCAGGGGCACGCACACGACCACGTAGATGAGGCACGTGGTCAGCGCATTCCAGAACATCTCGTCGCCGAACATGCGCTCGTAGTTCGCTCCCCCCACGAACTCGGGCGTCCGCAGCGGCCGGGCGTCGGTGAAGCTGAGGAAGACCGTGTTGAGGAACGGCCAGAGCGCGAACACCAGCACCCAGGCGACGGCGGGGCCCAGCAGCAGCCACGGAGTGAACCATCGGTGGGATCTCATCGACGATCCGCGGTCGCGGATGCCGGTGTTCGCGCGCATGGCTTACTGGTCCACGCGGTTGGCGTTGGCGTACTCGACGATCTTGTCGAGCTGGGCCTTGGCGTCCGCTTCACCGTTGACGGCGAGGGCGATCTGCTGGGTCATGTAGGTCGCCATGTCGGAGGTCCACTGGAACGGCAGGGCCTTCGCATCCTTCATCGCGCCGAACACGGTGTCGATCGCCGCGAGCTGCTTCTCGTCGGTGACCGAGGACGCGATGTTCTCGACGACCTCATCCCCGCCGTCCGCGGTGCCGGGAGCGGTGCCGACGGCGAGCGACGAGAAGGCCACCTGGTTCTCCTGGTTCGTCGCGAACTCGGCGAACGCGAGTGCGGCCTCCTTGTTGTCGGAGTCGGCCGAGACGTTGAGACCCTGCACATAGAGGGGTGCGACCCCGAGGCGAGGGGTCGCCACCGTGTTCTCGAGCAGTGCGGGTGCATCCTTCTGCAGGTCGGTCGTGAAGCCGATGCCGCCCGTCGTGAAGGCCACCTTCTCCTGGATGTAGGCCTCGGCGTTTCCGCCGTAGTCGCCGGTCAGAGCCTCGGCGGGCATGGCTCCGGCTGCGTAGGCGTCGGCGTACTTCTGGATGATCGCGGCGGCTTCGTCGGTGTTGAAATCGAACTCGCCGTCGGCATTGATGACCTCCATGCCCGCCGCCGTGAAGGTGTCGAGCGCGGGGATGGAGGACAGGAGCTGGACCTTGCCACCGGATTCCGTGGCCACCTCCTCGGCGAGGGTGAGGAGCTCGTCGACCGTGGTCGGGAGGTTGTCCTCCGTGACGCCGTACGGGGCGAGCTGTGCGAGGTTCCACCACGAGGCGTCGCTGGAGAGGTACCAGGGCAGGCCGTAGGTGCCGTCGATGCCCGGGTACGCGCTGTACGCCTCCCACGCGCCGGCGTTGTAGGCGGACTCCAGCTCGGGATCGGCGGTCTGGAGGTCGACGAGCTTGCCCGCAGCGACCAGCGGATACGCGATGTCCGGCGGCAGGTTCAGCACGTCCGGGAGCGTGTCGGCGTTCGCCTGGCTCAGGATCTTCTCCTGGTAGCCGTCTCCCGGCTGGTCGAGCCACTCGACGGTGACGTCCGGGTGCTCCTTCTCGAACGCATCGATCAGATCCTCGAAGTACGGGGTGAACTTCTCGTTCTTGAGCGACCACGTCTGGAACTGGATCGTGCCGCTCAGCTCGCCGGACGTGTCGATGGGGCCCGAGGCGCCGGATGCCCCTCCGCCTCCCGTGCAACTGGTCAGCGCCAGAACGCCGATGCTGAAGGCTGCCAGAGCGACAATGCGTGTGGGAGATTTCATCGTGCTTCTTCCTCGAGGCGGGCGATTCCGCGTGGTGTCCGGTCGACGGACTGCAACGCTTTAGCAGATGAAACCATCCGATTCTCCTTCTGTCAAGAAGTGTGTGCGATCGCCGGTGCTCAAGCGTTATAGTGGTGCAGATCCGTCCCCCCTCGGGGCTTGTCCGAAAGGTCCTACATGACGCAGCGCGGCGCCCTCGATGCTCCCCTGAGATTCGGCGCGAACTACACGCCGTCGAAGAACTGGATGCACTCCTGGCTCGACTTCACCCCGGACGATGTGCGTCGCGACTTCGCGGCTCTCGCGGAGCTGGGGCTCGATCACGTCCGGGTCTTCCCGCTGTGGACTGTGTTGCAGCCGAATCGCACCCTCATCCGCGAGAAGGCGGTCGACGACGTGCGTGCGGTGGTCGACATCGCAGGCGAGTTCGGGATGGATGCGAGCATCGACGTGGTCCAGGGCCATCTGTCGAGCTTCGACTTCGTGCCGTCGTGGCTGTACACGTGGCACGACAAGAACATGTTCACCGATCCCCGAGCGCTCGAGGGTCAGGTCGCGCTCGTCGACAGGCTCGGCCGGGCGCTGCGCGATGCCCCCAACTTCCTCGGGCTCACCCTCGGGAACGAGACGAACCAGTTCTCCGCGCACACCCATCCGTCGCCCTGGCCGGTGACGCCGGACGAGGCGGGCGGCTGGATCTCCGCCCTGCTGTCGGCAGCCGACGCCGCAGCGCCCGGCTTCCCGCACGTCCACAGCGAGTACGACGCCGTCTGGTACATGGACGGCCACGGCTTCACGCCGGCCCACGCGTCACGCTTGGGCGCCATGACCACGATCCACTCCTGGATCTTCAACGGCACCGCCCAGCGCTACGGAGGACGATCGATCGCCTCCGACCGGCACGCCGAGTACCTGATCGAGCTCTCCCGCGCGTTCGCCACCGATCCGGACAGGGTGGTGTGGTTGCAGGAGGTCGGCGCCCCGTCGAACTGCCTGACGGAGGACGAGATGCCGGACTTCCTGGAGGCGACCGTGCGCTCCGCGCTGCGCACCGACAACCTCTGGGGCGTCACGTGGTGGTGCTCGCACGACGTCAGTCGCGACCTGGGTGACTTCCCCGAACTCGAGTACACCCTCGGCCTGATCGATCAGAACGGTGCGGCGAAGCCCCTCGGTCGACGCTTCGCCGAGGTGATCCCCGAGCTGCGGCAGCGCGTCGCGGCACCGGCGCGGGAGACGGCGATCGTGGTGGAGGTCGACGAGCGCGAGGTGCCCGTGAGCCGGGCGGCGCTGAGCCCGGGTGGTCCCGTGTTCCAGGCCTGGGTCGACGCCTGTGCCGCGGGGCTCGACCCGGCCGTGATCACGTCGCGTGACGCGCTCGATCCCGCCGTGCGGGAGGCCCGTGGCATCCGCCGGCTCATCCGACCCGATCTGCGGGCGGGCGCGGTCGATCCCTATGGGTCGGTCAACACCGTGGTCGACGCCTGACGTTCAGGACGCCTGACGTTCAGTCGGTGCGCGTGGGCGGGGCCGTGCTCTCGCGCGCCGTGAGCACGGGAGTCGGGCCTTCGACGCTCGGCAGGTTCGCGCCCGCTTCGATCTGCTGGAGCAGCAGGGTGGCGGCGCGCTCGCCGAGTTCGAAGGTGTCGCGCGTCATCGCCGTGATCGACGGATTGATGAGCCCCGCGATGACCGAGTCGTCGAAGGAGGCCAGTGAGACGTCGCGGGGAACCCTGCGTCCCATCTCCTGTGCGACGCGGAGACCGGCGACCGCCATCACGTCGTTGTCGTAGACGATCGCGGTGGGTCGCCGCCGTCCGGAGAGCAGTGCCCGCGTGACGGCGGAGGCGCGGGCGGGGGAGAAGTCGGTGGTGATGACCTCGCCCTCCACGCCATCGGCCGACAGGCGTTCCAAGACCTCGGCCCGCAGCCGGGTGTGTTCGAGCTCCGCCGGTCCCGCCACGTAGGCGATGTGCACGTGCCCGAGCGCGGCGAGATAGGAGTAGAGCGTCTCCGCCACCGTGTCGTCGCCGATCCACACGCTGGGCACCGTCCCGTCGGGAGACGGCTTCGACCCGATCATCACGGCGCGGGCGTCGAGGGCGGCGATGCGGTCGGCCCGAGGATCGTCGTCGCGCGGGTCGATGAAGATGAAACCGTCGACCTGGTTGGACGAGCGCCACTGCCGATGCACCTCCATCTCCTCCGCGATGTCCGCCACCAGACGCAGCTGCAGACTGACCTTGCTCTCGGAGAGACGCGATTCGATACCGGCGATGAGGTCGGTGAAGAAGGCCTCCGAGCCGAGGGAGCGGGCGGGGCGCGCGAGTGCGAAGCCGACGGTGTTCGCCCGCGCGCCGACGAGGGCGCGTGCCGCTGAACTCGGCTGCCAGCCGTTCTCCTCGACGACGGCGAGGATCCGTTGCCGGGTCTCCTCGCTCACTCCGGGGCGCCCGTTCAAGGCGAAGGAGACGGCGCCGGGGGAGACGCCGGCCATGCGCGCGATGTCGGCGATCGTGACGCGCTTCGCCGGACTCATAGTCCCTCACCCTACTTGATCGGTTTAGCCCGGTGGAAGGCGGATCGGGTGTGTTCTAGACTCGCCACTAGATCGTTTTAGTAAATCGGATAGCATTCATCACACGGGTTCGCGTCGACGTCCCGCGAACCTGCCCTCACCGTCGAGTCGGAGATCCCCTATGCATGACGACACCTCGCTCACCGTCGGCCGCGTCAAGCGTGTGCTGGAGGAGCGCATCCGCCCGTCGATCCACTCGGCGTCGGTGCCGCTGCAGGTCGAGATCCACGAACTGCCCGGGGAGCCGATCGCACCGGCGGAAGGGCTCGCCCTCGACTACACCGCCGGTTCCGTGGGCGCCCCGTGGGGACCGGCCTGGGGAACCACGTGGTTCAAGCTCACCGGGCGGGTGCCGTCCGAGTGGGCCGGCCGCAAGGTCGAGGCGCTGATCGACCTTGGGTTCGACGTGAACATGACGGGCTTCCAATGCGAGGCCCTCGCCTACCGACCGGGCGGCACGGGGTCCGACCCGATCCCGGTGAAGAGCATCAACCCGCGAAACCAGTGGGTCCCGATCGTCGAGACGGCAGCGGGCGACGAGCCGGTCGAGCTGTACCTCGAGGCGGCTTCCAACCCGGTGCTCCTGGACTACCACCCCTTCCTCCCGACGCAGGAGGGCGACATTCTCACGTCCTCGAAGGAACCGCTCTACCGCGCCCGGCGGATGGATCTGGCGGTGTTCGAGCAGGAAGTGTTCGACCTGGCGCTCGACCTCGAGGTGCTCTTCGAGTTGCAGGCGGAGCTGCCGGCGACCTCGCCCCGTCGCATGCGCATCCTGCAGGCCATGGACGATGCGCTCGACGTCCTCGACCTGCAGCACATCGTCGCCACGGCGTCCGACGCCCGCGCCCGCCTGGCCGAGGTGCTGGCCGCACCCGCCGAGGCGAGTGCGCACCGGATCTCGGCCGTCGGTCACGCGCACATCGATTCGGCGTGGCTGTGGCCTGTGCGCGAGACGATCCGCAAGGTCGCACGCACGACCTCGTCGATGACGGCTCTGCTGGAGGAGCAGTCCGAGTTCCGGTACGGCATGTCCAGCGCACAGCAGTACGCCTGGATCAAGGAGCACCGCCCCGAGGTGTGGGAGCCGGTCAAGGCCGCAGTCGCCGAAGGGCGCTTCCTGCCCCTGGGAGGCATGTGGGTCGAGTCCGACACCGTGATGCCGACGGGGGAGTCGCTCGTGCGGCAGTTCTCGCAGGGTCAACGGTTCTTCGAGCGCGAGTTCGGCATCCGGTCCAAGGGCGTGTGGCTCCCGGACAGCTTCGGGTACTCGCCCGCCCTGCCGCAGCTGATGCGCCGCGCCGGGTTCGAGTGGTTCTTCACCCAGAAGATCTCGTGGAACCAACAGAACGTCTTCCCGCACCACTCCTTCCTCTGGGAGGGCATCGACGGGTCGCAGGTGTTCACGCACTTCCCGTCGATGGACACCTACAACTCGCAGTTGAGCGGCATGGAGGTCGCGAAGGCCGCCCGGCAGTTCAAGGAGAACCGGGTCAGCTCGCGCTCGATCGCCCCGGTCGGCTGGGGTGACGGCGGTGGCGGCACGACCCGCGAGATGACGGGCAAGGCCGAACGCCTCCGCGACCTCGAGGGCAGCGCGCAGGTGGTGTGGGAGCATCCGGACGACTTCTTCGACGCCGCGAGGGCCGAGCTGCCGCATCCGGCGGTGTGGGTGGGGGAGCTTTACCTCGAGCTGCACCGCGGAACGCTCACCAGCCAGCACGCCACCAAGGCACTGCACCGCTGGGCCGAGCACGCGCTGATCGAGGCGGAGCTGTGGGCGGCGACGGATACGGTGCGCACCGGTGCCGCCTACCCGCAGGCCGAGTTCGACCGCTTGTGGCAGACCGTTCTCCTGCACGAGTTCCATGACATCCTCCCGGGGACCTCGATCGCCTGGGTGCACCGCGAGGCCGTCGCCGTGCTGACGGACGTGCTCTCGGATGCGCAGGACATCGCGGGTGCCGCCCGACGCTCGCTCGCGGGCGAGGGCGATCGCGAACTGCGGTTCGAGCCGACCTCGGTCGGGCGCGCGGGGGGACAGGGGCACGCTCTCGGCGCGGCGTTCCTTCCCGAGGCGACCCCCGCTGCCGTCTCGCTCTCGCAGGAGGACGACGGCTGGCGGCTGGAGAACGATCTCGTCTCGGTGCGCGTGTCCGCCGACGGTCTGATCGTCTCCGCCGTCGACAAGGCATCGGGGCGCGAGGCGGTCGCTGCGGGAAAGGCCGCGAACCTGTTCCAGCTCCACCAGGACTTCCCGAACATGTGGGACGCCTGGGACATCGATCGCTATTACCGCAACAGCGTCGACGACCTCACCGCCGTCACGTCGATCGAGGCGACCATGGTCGGCACCGTGGCGAAGATCGTGGTCGTGCGCCCGTTCTCGGAGTCGACCATCACGCAGACGATCCTTCTCGCACCCGATTCGCGGACCGTGCTGCTGCGCAACGAGATCGATTGGCACGAGACCGAGAAGCTGCTCAAGCTCGCCTTCCCGCTCGACATCCAGGCGGCGCACACCGAGGCCGAGACGCAGTTCGGCTACCAGTCGCGGGTGACGCACACCAACACCAGCTGGGAGGCGGCGAAGTTCGAGACGTCGATGCACCGGTTCGTCCTGGTGCGCGAGCAGGACTTCGGCGTCGCACTCGTGAACGACTCGATCTACGGCTACGACACATCCCGCGAGGTGTCGGAGGATGCGGTGACGACCACGGTGAGGCTCTCGCTGCTGCGTGCCCCGCGGTGCCCCGACCCCGACACCGACCACGGCCACCACGAGATCGAGGTCGGCTTCGTGATCGGGGCGGACGCCGAGATCGCGACGGCCGAGGGCATCCGGATCAACGCGCTCCCCACCGTCGTGCGGGGTGCGCGGAAGGTCGAACCCCTGGTGTCGGTCCGGGGTGAGGGGATCGTCGTGTCGGCGGTCAAGCTCGCCAACGACGGATCGGGTGACGTGATCGTGCGCGTGTACGAGGCGCTCGGGCGACGCACGGCCGGCGAGCTGACGGTCGGGTTCGAGCACCGCGAGGTACGCGAGGTGAGTCTGCTCGAGGACGACATCGAGGACGCGCGCACCGGTGGCGACATGAGACTGCGTCCGTTCGAGGTGCGCACGCTCCGCATCGCCCGCTGAGCAGAGATCCGCGGCGTGCGGGATCGAAAACGCACCGGGAAACCGGTGCGGAGGAGCGGTTTCGATCCCGCAAGCCGCCGACGGACGCGCACGACACGCCCGGCGGTCGAGCCTGATTTGCCCGATCCCCGCGATCCGCGTAACTTATTACCTGTTCGCCCC
>WPCJ01239461.1_pt1 | contig 16439 bp, 14 predicted proteins | sample 5399831 | NCBI WGS metagenome assembly WPCJ01 (sample SAMN12869470, study PRJNA574797) | sludge metagenome | isolation source: wastewater treatment of pH10 | place: China:Beijing | collected 2019-05-20 | reverse complement strand
ACTTGAGCCTTGTATGATGTTCGTGTTCCTCAGACCGGGACTTTGCATTCGGCTTCCTTCAGATTCCACATTGCTATGGACACCCTTGCCTTCTGCTAATGGTTGGTCGCTACCTACCCCCATAGTGGACTTGCACCACCGAGTTATAAACCATGCACGGCACACTGAAAAAAGAACTGATCACAAATTGTGACCGGTTCGAATTGCTGAAGCATTCGTCGGTAAATCTCTACACCTTTACCGAACAGGTATCCTCTGCCTCATCGTGATTCCCCGGAAAATAGGTAGTTTTTACGATCCAGCGCCAGCCCCTGAAAATACTGTCTATATTTTATGTTTTGAGGCGCATGAGCCGAGTTTGAGCCATCTAGCAGCCTTCATCCGGAATGCTTTTCTTGTAAGCATTTTCGGTTTTGTCCGAACTTCCCTATTGCCCATATTCTCTACGAAGGTTACGAAGATAACGGAGTCTGGCTTCAGGACTATCGGGGTGAATATGGCCGTCCTAAGCTTTATCCCGCTGACTTAACAGGAGACTAATATCCCAGCTTGTGTAATTTACCAGGACATTTTCTTCGGAGATCATCTTGAGTATTTGCAAAACAGAACCCTATAAGCGACAGGGGCAGTGTCTTATCCTGAAGTAATTTTTCGAACCGGTCCATCATGTCATCTCGGGTCTCGCTGTCATCCATACGGTTAAAATCGTCAAACATCAGCTGTATCATAAAAGCTATTAGGAATTTTTCCTATAATCCAAATTTTCAATATGTTTTTATGGATTTAAATCCTAATTATTGGTATAAATTTATATATTGAATCACACGAGTAACTTTAACTAAAAAAGGTTGACAGATACAGTAATTTAATATTTTCTAAATGAAATTTTGCATATCTAAATATATTGAGTAAATTTGCTCATTACATTGAGTAAAATTATTTTTATGTTCGAACGTCCTTATTTTAAATCTATTAAAGCTAGAATTGAAGAGCCAAGAAAGTTTATTCAAGTTATTCTAGGACCTCGCCAAGTTGGTAAAACGACTATGGTTACACAACTCTTATCGCAATTAGTAATGCCGAATCTGTATGAATCAGCTGACGTTATTTCTGCGACAAATACTGCTTGGCTAGTTCAAGTTTGGGAATCTGCAAGGTTACAAATGAAAGTTTCCAAAGCAGCAGAATTCTTATTAGTTATTGACGAGATTCAAAAAATAGATAATTGGAGTGAGATCGTAAAACAACAATGGGATAAAGACACTCGTGAGAATGCCAATATCAAGGTTATTCTACTCGGATCTTCTCGTTTACTAATTCAGAAAGGATTAACTGAGTCTTTAGCTGGTCGGTTTGAAACATTGTATTTAGGACATTGGTCTTATCCTGAAATGCAAGAGGCTTTTGGTTGGAGTATAGAACAATACGTTTACTTTGGCGGCTATCCGGGTTCTGCATCCCTGATTAATGATGAAGAACGTTGGAAAAACTATATTAAGGATTCGTTGATAGAGACTAGTATCTCAAAGGATATTTTAATGTTAACCCGAGTAGATAAACCTGCTTTACTGAAACGTTTGTTTGAATTAGGTTGCTTATATTCTGGTCAGATTCTTTCCTATACAAAAATCATAGGACAGCTTCAAGATGCAGGCAATACCACTACTTTGGCTAACTACTTGAAATTGCTATATGATTGTGGTTTGCTCGCAGGCTTAGAGAAATATGCCGGAGATATAATCCGCAAACGAAGTTCAAGCCCCAAGTTTCAAGTTTACAATAATGCTTTGATTACAGCACAGGGCGATGATAGATATGAAAAAGCTATCGTTGATCCGGAATTATGGGGAAGACTTGTTGAATCTTCTGTCGGGACACACTTACTCAATCATTCCATTTCGGAAAGATATAATCTTTATTATTGGCGAGAAGGAAATTATGAAGTTGATTTTGTCTTGGAAAAAGGAGATAAGGCAATCGGACTTGAGGTGAAAAGTGGAAAAAGAGGAGAAAATGAAGGCATGGGAGTGTTTGCGGAGAAATTTCATCCAGAAAAAGTACTGCTTGTTGGGACAGGAGGGATTCCTTATGATGAGTTTTTGAGAATTAATCCGAAAGAGTTGTTTTGATATATGAAAGTTACAATATCTGATAATATAAATTATAGAAGATATCTCGACCTGTCACCCCAACATCAATTGATCTTTCTCCAAGAGAATATACTCTTGGAGTTACACTGTAGGTAGAGCTAGAAGATGAACTTCGATAGCTGTTACCAGAACTACTCGATCGGTGTGAAGAATACGATCGATGGCTTCTATGACCCGCGATTAAATATGAGTTATCGTCGTGAATTTTTAATATATATTTTTTAGACAGATCATTTTTCTTATTCTCTTCCAATAATTTATCTTCATCATTATCAATATACGACAAATTATAGGGAAGCATACACAGCTAATAATGAACGATTCAGATCAAATAATGAAAGGACAACAAAACCGGGTTTACGCATGTTATAAAATTCGTATTTACGAATGTTCATCTTTATTGCCTAAATAAAATGTTACAAGCAACCGTAAGAACACCACAACTAAAAAGATTGATATGACATTTTCATCAAAAGCAGAAAGCATCTTAGGGCAAATCAATAACAAGACAAAACTAGGAGACCTAAGGAAAATTGCCAAGGAAATAAAAAAAGACCATTCTCTTGCGATGGAACTTTGGGATTCCGGAAAGTTCTTAGCAAGACAATTATCCATTTTAATTATGGACAATAAATCTCTGTCAGAAGAGTTGATAAACAAGCTTGACAAGGATATTCAAACTCATCCATTTGATGAACGAAATCAGTTGACTGACTGGTTAATGGCAAACCAACTTATTAAGGACAAAAAAACGATTGCGTCAATTGAATCATGGGAAAATAATCCTTCAGCGTTTAAAAGACGAGTTTTTTGGTATTACCAGGCGAGACTGAGATGGATTGGACAAGTCCCCCCTGAAAATACTGAGTATTTGCTGACTGCAATCGAATCAAAAATTGCCAAAGAACAACCAGAAGTTCAGTGGGCTATGAATTTTACAGCAGGTTGGATAGGAGTTTATGATAAAAAATATCGGAAACGTTGTGTTGCAATTGGTGAGAATACAGGACTATACAAAGGTGAGATGGTTTCCAGGGGGTGTACCCCAAACTTTTTACCTGACTTCATTTCTATTGAGACAAACAAACGGAATTTATAAAAGTAGAATATATGAAATGGGGCTGGAACGGCAGCTTGTAACATTGTGTTGCCAAAAGCGGCGGTGACGAGTTTCTATAACACTTTTGTGCTATATTCAATTTTAATTTTTCAAATTAACAGTATGCCGAAACGCCCCGTCTTCGGCAATACCCAAACCGTTAGCGGTCATTGTAGGACGACCCACGAAACAGACTGACAAAAAGAAAATATGAAAAAAGTAATTGCTGCAATCAATATGACACTTGACGGGTTTTGTGACCATACCGCAGGTGTCCCTGACGAAGAAATACATCAACATTACGCTGACCTGTTGAGAAGCGCTGATACCGCTTTATATGGCAGGATAACCTACCAGCTTATGGAATTTTGGCGAACCGTGCTGGAAAATCCTACAGGCGATAAAGCAATGGACGACTTTGCAGTCGCAATAGACAACACCCCGAAGATTGTTTTTTCCCGCACACTGAAAAATGTAGACTGGAAAAGTGCGAAATTAGCAAGTCAGGACCTTGAGAAAGAAGTGTTGGAACTCAAACAACAATCGGGTAAAGACGTCTTTGTGTGCAGTCCGAGCTTGATTGTAGCTTTGACGAAACTTAATTTAATAGACGAATATCAGCTTTGTGTCCACCCTATTATTGCAGGAGGTGGTTTGCCATTATTTAAAAACATCAGCGAAAAAATTATGCTTAAACTCATAAAGACCAAAACGTTTAGCGGCGGTGCAGTCATTCTTTATTATGAACCGACAAACAAAAGGACAACAAACCGCTAACGAGGATTTGACGTTAGTAGCCACCCTGTGAATAGCACAGTGATAATAGAGATAACAGAAAGATTTATAACACTATAATTAAATAATCATATGATGAAAATCATTAGTTTGCCGAAAAAGAAGCAAAGTATGCGAGTGCTTAATATGATCACGGCAATTTTTATTCTTGGATCGATGTTTGGTTGCGCAACTGGTTCTACAATTATTGCCGGAACGAAAAGATCCGCGATTAGTCCAAATGAAGTGAAAATTTATCTTGATCCTCCTGCGAAATACGAAAGTATTGGAATAATTGAAGTTTCTAGTGATGTAATATTTTCAAGACAAACAGCACAAGATAAAGCAATGGAAGCTTTGAAGTCGAGAGCAGCTAAAGTTGGAGCTAATGGAGTGCTTTTAACCAATACAGGAAGCCAGTCAGTAGGAACAGCGGGATATTATTCTAATGGTATTTTTTATGGAGGTGGTTCGAGTGATAAAATACTCGCACAGGGAAGAGCAATATATGTAATTCAGGAATAAGATCACGGGAAAGCTAATAGGTGGCGTCTAACAAGCGATTTTGCGTTAGGCTTACCGAATTTGCGATTTTGAAGTTTCGTCTCCCGCATAAGCGTTCGCCCCGGTTGACAGGACTTCGTCCCGCCAACCGCCCGTCGGTGGAAAAGCGAAATTCCCGTATATGCTAATTTCACCTGTTAGGGAGAAAGAGTTTATTGAGGAATTGAAGATACTAAACCCAAACATTTTTGTTCGTGTTCCTGTCAAAAAGGGAATATGGCGTGTACAGGATTGGGACATATAGAAAAAAAGAATTAACAATGTGCGTTTGTAATTGGGCAGGAACCTTTTGCCTAATTTCGAAATTGTTCAAAGTATTTGTTGCGGAAAGCACTTTTTCTACAGTTGGTTTTTCTAATTCCTGATCAGTGATTAATTGTTCAGTTAAAGTCACTCCCCAAATAATAAATTATAATTTCGTCTTGCGTATAAGACAAAAACCAACTATATTTGTCTCGTCAATAAGACGAAAATAATTATGGATAAAAATATACTGAAAACGGTTATTACTGACAATCAAATAGAAGTGCCTAAATACAAGGTAATTCCAAGAGATTTCATTTTTGAAGAATTTGGGAATTACGTTTTTGTTGGTATTCGAAGAGCGGGAAAATCATTCTTACTCTATCAACGGATGCAGCAGCTGCTTGCACAAGGAGTTAGCTGGAACGAAATGCTGTATATTAATTTTGAGGATGAACGTCTTGTCGGTATGTCTTTGGAAGATTTGAATCTGCTTTTGGAAGTCCATTTAGAGATGTATGGAAAGAAGCCGATACTCTTTCTTGATGAGATACAGAACATTGCAGGTTGGGAAAAATTCGCCCGTCGTATGGCTGATACTAAACACCGGGTTTATATTACCGGAAGTAATGCCAAAATGTTAAGTCAGGATATTCAAACCACTCTTGGAGGTCGTTATATCCCCATTGATGTTTTTCCGTATAATTTCAAAGAGTTCCTGACTGCAAACGGAATCAGTATCAGTGAAGAATCTTTGCTTTCAACAGAAGGGAAAGCAGAAATTCTAAGAAAATTCAATGATTATTTTTTTTTCGGAGGATTTCCTGAAAGTGCAGAATTTACAGCCAAACGGGATTACTTGACAAGTGTTTATCAAAAAATATATGTAGGAGATATCGCTACCCGGCATTCAGTGGACAATACGTTTGCCCTGCGTATCATGTTCAAAAAACTGGCTGAAAGCGTAAAGCAACCCTTGTCATTTTCAAGAGTAGCCAATATTGTGTCATCAACCGGAGTGAAAGTAGGCAAAACCACTATAATCAAATATATAGAATATGCAAAAGACGCTTGGCTGATTTCTTCGTTACAAAATATAGCTGGTAAACTTGTTGATAAAGAAACAAATCCAAAATATTATTTTACTGACAATGGGATTCTGAACCTTTTCTTACTGGATGGAAATACTTCGTTATTGGAAAATTTAGTAGCCATAAACCTGTTGCGTAAATACGGACGCAATGATGCGGTTTTTTTCTACAACAAAGGAGTTGAAGTAGATTTTTATATCCCTGATGAAGCCGTTGCTATTCAAGTGTGCTATACTCTTGATAATAGCGATGGCACATTTGATAGAGAGGTTGGTGCATTATTGAAACTTCCTGGTGTATTAGAATGCAAAAAGTTGATGATTATTACAAGAGATAGTGAACAGATACTGGAGTCTGATGATAAAACAATTGAAGTCGTTCCAGTATGGAAATGGCTGTTAAGTTTATGATCATCCAAATAGAGATCGAAGAACTCGTGCACTTCGTACACCTTTTTTGAAATTCAGATAATTAGCATTATTTTTGATAAATCAATATTACGAGGATATATGATAAAATCGGGTTCGCATGAAGCCAATATTTATAATTTCAGGTGATAAAGGAAGTGGAAAATCTACCTTCCTCACTGATATATTGTCGCTGCTCCAGTCGGATGGATTTGTAGTGAATGGGTTTGTAGCATTACATAACGTTGAATATGACTCCTACCTGATTAAAAATGTGGCAACCAACGAGGAGTCTTTAATTATGCAAAGGGTAGGCAGTTATGAAAAACGTCCTGATCATTTCAGAATTTTTCGGGAAGGAGAAGAAAAAGGTGTCATCTGGATAGATGAGATTTTGGAGCAGTCACCAGACATTGCTGTTATAGATGAAATAGGTGGTTATGAATTACAGGGAAGGCTTTGGAGCAGAAGTTTTTCAAGATTAGTAGAGTCTGAAATTCCTCTGATTTTTACCGTTAAAACCAAACATCTCGATACAGTTATGAAAAGGTGGAATATCGATAGTGCAATCATTTTCGATTCTGATGATTTTGGTGATTCCAAAAAGGCATTTGAAAAAATAAAGGAATGGACAGGGTTAACTCAGAAATAACAGGTGTGGTTCTGGCCGGAGGTCAAAGTCGGCGAATGGGCTTCAACAAAGCTGAGGCTGAAGTTAGTGGCGAGACTATGCTCATCCGGATGATTGAGAAACTACGCGAAGTTACTTCCGATATCATTATTAGCAGCGGATCTATCGCATATCCCGATATACCATGGCCACAGATACCTGATGAATTTCCTCAATGTGGTCCTTTGGGAGGAATTTATTCTGCTTTGAAAGCTTCTTCTTCTGAATTAAATTTGATTGTATCATGTGATATTCCATTGATATCTGTATCTTTATTAAAATTTATTGTTTCCAAGGCAAAAGAGAGTGATGCATTGCTTACATTGCCTGTTGAGTACACCGGTCAGCAACAACTGTTATGCGCTGTTTATCACAGGGATATTCTTCCGGTGTTAAAACAGCAGATTGATGCTGATCAGCTTAAAATGAAGAATTTACTGGATTTAGTGACGGTTGAATATATTAATATATCCAAAGAGCATCCACTATTTCATGAACATGCTTTTACAAACGTCAATACTATGAGCACATTACAAATAGCCCGGGAACTATGGCACAACAAACAAGATTAGTTAACGATAAATGGATCAAAGCATCGGTACTCGCTGGTTTGTGGGCAGCTGTTGAGATTATAGCGGGTAGTTTTTTGCACAATCTGAAAATTCCTTTTTCAGGTACTTTCCTTACGCTTATTTCAATAATACTGGTCATTGGTTTTTTTCAGATATGGCCAAAATATGGAATTATCTGGCGGGCGGGTTTGATAACCGCGCTAATGAAATCCATTTCTCCAAGTTCTGTTATTTTAGGTCCTATGATAGCTATTGCCATGGAGGGTTTTATTATGGAGTTCGCTATCCGTTTATCAGGCAGGAACATAATGGGATATATGACTGCAGGAATGCTGACAATGGCGGGGATTCTGGTGCATAAGATTGTGCGGCTCTACCTGCTTTATGGCTGGGATATATTTCAGATTTATGAAGAGATGTACAATTTTGCAACCCGGTCTCTTGAATTTCTTCATACGCAACCTATGCGCGCAGTATTGTTCCTTTTTGTTATTTACGCTTTGTTAGGTGCATTAGCTGCATTGCTTGGATACAGGTTGGGACAAAGAGCAAAAGCTGAACAGCTTCGTGAACTTTCATTTTCTTCTTCCGCTAAAAATGAGATATGGGATAAACCATCTGAAGAGATTATTTATTCCACACGATATTTAATTATGCTGGTCATAATTATACCCCTGCTTCTTTTTGGGTTGAATAATCTAACATTGATTCCGGCACTAATTCTAACTATTCCCTGGTTTATTTTCATGTTCCGGCGCTATTATTTTGCTTTACGCCAGTTGAAGAAATGGCTATTCTGGATGCAGCTTCTGGTGGTAATTGTTTTAGCCTTGTTCTTTGGCAGAACGACGGAAAGTGGACTGGAAGGCCGACTTATAGCGTTATCAGGAGGGTTTATCATGGTTCTTCGTGCCCTTGTAGTGGTCACGGGTTTTGCTGCCCTAAGCGTTGAATTGCGGGCACCTCTAATGCAACGGCTCTTTTTTCGTTCAGGATTCAGGCAGCTCTATCTTTCGGTTAATCATGCTTTTGGCATACTACCTATTGTAATCAGCAGTTTTACAACTGCGCGCCGGTTTGTCATGAATCCGGCACGCTCAATTGCAACCAGTTTGCGTTATGTAAACAGCTGGCATCTTCACCTCCTGCGACTGCTTGATGAGGATCTTACTAACTGATAGCCTGATCTGAATAAGTAAACATATGGAAAAACCAGCATATGCATCAGTTTTGTATATGGAAAAATCATAAAGATAAAAAAACCTAAAACGATGTGGAGTTTATATTGCAGTGGATGATTAGCCAGTATTAATCCGGCATTGGGTTGAAAGGTTACAACTGCCTGTGCCCACTCGCTCAATGCCGCATACATTCCTATCGGTTCAGTGGCTGTTTTGGCAGCGGCGGTAAGTCCGATTATAGCTTCTGCCAACAATAGTATTATAATAAAATAGTCCATAAAACTACTGTTGAATTTTATGCGCGGAGAGCTGAATCGTCTGATTACCAGTATAGCCATTCCTATTACAGCCATGGTCCCAAAAATTGATCCCATTGATATAGCAATTAACCTTTTAGTTTCTGTAGTCATCACCAAGTGATAGAGCGACTCAGGAATAAAAAGTGTGAGATGACCGAAAAACACAAAAATGATCCCGACGTGAAAAAGATTGCTTCCCAGCTTGATTTTATTGTCTGCAATAAACTGGGTTGACTCTGCCTGCACTGTTTTGTTCAATTTTACCAGTCGTGTAATAAATCCAAAGAAGAATATCGTCAGGGCAATATAAGGGAAATAAGTGAACAGAAAATTATTGATATAGTTATCCATGTCAGTCGATTTTATAATTAAACAGTTCTGATTGGTTTACCGATCAGTTTTACAGGCTCCTCCCCCAAAGGTTACAGGTTCTTCTTCATACTCAGCATCCAAGTCCAATGGCTTCTCAGTTTTAATCATCTCCCTGGTAATAGTCTTATCAGGTTGTTTTGCTGATAATGAAATAATAGCCTGGAAAATAGAGCTGTATAAGTTATCACTTTCGCTTAGTGCCTCATTTATCCTATCCATAACGTGCACAGTTTCACCTAATAATTCAGCTGCCTTTTCAAGTGGCAGGCTGGAAAGGAATTCCAAAAATGCAGGAATATAATCCGGGAGCTCTTTGGTATTGAGGTGCATACCATTCTCTTTGTAAAACTCCATCAGATTAACCATGGCTTGTCCGCGATCCCTGGAATCACCCTTAATATGTTCAAAAATATGCAGCGACACACTTCTGGAGTAATCAAACAACTGTACATACTCTTCCTGCCAGTTAGTGAGATCGAGTTGACTGAATCTTTTACAAAACTCAGCCAGCCCCCTTAATTGATCTTCCTGCAGCAATGACTCCTTCCTCAATTCTTTTTCAACATGAAGCAAAAACTCCTGCAGCTCATCATTTGGGTAGGAGAGTAATAGTGATAGAACTTTATATGTTTTTATCATAATCAGATTCCTCCAAACAGGTTTTTAAATTTTTCATCATCGCTGTTGTCCCCATTAGGAAAGCCGCCACTGGATTGATTTAGATATACATTTTTGGCCTCCTCCCTGTGGCTGGCAGGTATCACGAACCGATCCCTGTAGTTGGCAATGGCCAGAAGATGATACATTTTTTCTGTCTCCTCAGACGTTAAGCCGGTTCCTTCCAGCACCATAAGATTCTCTTCTTTATCAACAGTTTTGCTGCGCATGTACGCTCGCATCGCAAGCATCCGCTTCAGAGCTTCCTTTACTGGTTTTTCGTCACCCGCAGTGAATATATTTGCCAGATATTGATGAGAAATACGCATATCATCTACATCAGGTAAAATACCATTCATTCCAATGGTTCCGCTATTAAGTGCTGATTGAATTGGAGAAAGGGGTGGCACATACCACACCATGGGTAATGTCCGGTATTCAGGGTGCAGCGGGAAAGCAATCTTCCAGTCGATAGCCATTTTGTATATCGGTGAGGCCGCTGCAGCTGTCAATACATTTTCCGGAATACCCTGTTTTCGTGATTCTGAAATCACTTCAGGGTCATGCGGATCCAAAAATATATTCAGATGTTCCTTATAAAGATCTTTTTCATCAGGCGTTATTGCTGTTTCTTTAATCTTGTCGGCATCGTAAAGCATCATTCCAATATATCTTATCCTTCCAACACATGATTCACTGCAAATAGTTGATTCACCAACTTCTATGCGCGGGTAACAAAAAGTGCATTTTTCAGACTTTTTAGTATGCCAGTTGAAGTAAACTTTTTTATAAGGACAACCGCTTACACATTGACGCCATCCGCGACAACGTTCCTGATCAATGAGCACAATACCATCCTCCTCGCGTTTGTATATGGCTCCTGAAGGGCAAACAGCCACACAAGTGGGATTGAGACAGTGTTCACAAATACGGGGCAGATACATGATAAAGGAGTTTTTTAACTCACCGTATATATCTTTTGGAATATCTTTAAAATTTACCTCCTTACTCCTTTTTTTAAACTCTCCACCAAGATCATCTTCCCAGTTAGGTGTCTTTTCAATTTTATCCATCACTTTTCCGGTTAAGATTGAGTGAGGTCGTGCTGTTGGTGGTGTTTTAAACTTGGAACCTTTATGCAAGACAGAATAATTAAAGGTAAAAGGTTCATAATAATCATCTATTGTGGGCATAGCAGGACTGGCAAAGATGTTTTTAAGAACACCTAATTTGCTGCCCATTTTGGGTATAAGCCTATCTTTATCGAGCTTCCAGCCACCTTTCCATCGATCCTGATTTTCCCACTCGTCAGGATATCCAATGCCGGGTTTGGTCTCTACATTATTGAACCATACATATTCAACACCTTTGCGTGAAGTCCATACGTTTTTACAAGTTACCGAACATGTGTGACAGCCGATACACTTATCAAGGTTCATAACCATTGCTATTTGTGCGCGTATTTGCATAGTGTGTGAGTTTTTAAGATTCATTTATGGGTTGATCCATCCATTCCACTTTGTTGAGTTTACGTAAAATGATAAACTCGTCGCGGTTGGCACCTATGGTACCATAATAATTTAAACCATAACTCAGTTGTGCGTATCCGCCAATCATATGGGTTGGTTTCAGACAAAGCCTGGATACAGAGTTGTGTACACCTCCCCGATTCCCTGTAATTTGACTTACGGGCATATTCACTGTCCGTTCCTGATTGTGATACATGATTAATGCACCATTCGGAATTCTTTGCGATACGACAAGACGCACAACAGTTGCCCCATTTTTGTTAAATATCTCTACCCAATCATTGTCAACCAGGTCCATCTTTTTTGCATCCTCTTCACTCATCCAGGCTACAGGACCTCCGCGTCCCAGGGTGAGCATCAACAAGTTGTCCGACCAGGTTGAGTGGATTGTCCACTTGTTATGTGGAGTCATCATATTGAGGATCATATATTTCTCATCCCCATCTAATTTCTTGAGCATCCCTTTTAACGACTTTGTGTCTATGGGCGGTTTATAACAAATAAGATTTTCACCAAAATCAATCATCCAGGGGTGGTCCTGGTAAAGCGATTGACGACCGGTTAGTGTTCGCCACGGAATAAGTTCATGTACATTAGTATAACCTGCATTGTAAGAAACTTCGTGAGATTCTACACCACTCCATGTGGGCGATGTGATGATCTTTCGTGGTTGCTGAAGCAGATCTTTAAATCGGATCTGTTCATCTTCGCGTGCGGATGCCAGGTGGCGATGCTTGCGTCCTGTTATCTTTTCCAGTGACTCCCAGGCCTTGACGGCTACTTTACCGTTGGTTTCAGGTGCCAGGGTCAGAATCATCTCAGCAGCATGAATATCGGTTTCAATAGGTGCTCTTCCGTTTGATTGATGTCCATTGGTAGATATATTCAGCTTCTTAAGCAATTTCACCTCTTCTTTTGTATCCCAACTTATTCCTTTGCCACCATTACCCATTTCCTCCATGAGTGGCCCCAAAGAAGTAAATCTTTGGTAGGTATCAGGATAATCACGAATCACCTCTATAATATCAGGCATGTTTTTGCCAGGCTTCAGTTCCAGATTATCTACTTTCCAATCTTTGGCATACACAGTTTCTGAAATCTCCATGGGTGAATCGTGTTGCATAGGCAGCATCACTATATCTTTCTCTTTTCCGAGATGACCGGGAGAAAGTTCTGATACTTTTTTTGCCAGACCTTTGAAGATATTCCAGTCGGTACGTGCCTCCCAAACAGGATCAACAGCATTGGAGAAAGGATGAATGAATGGGTGCAAGTCGGTGGTACTCAAATCATTCTTCTCATACCATGTTGCAGCGGGCAGAATGATATCGGAGTGCAGAGCTGAAGTGGACATCCTGAAATCGAGTGTTACAAGCAAGTCTAGTTTTCCTTCCGGAGCCTTGTCATGCCATTTCACCTCATGTGGCAGTTGTTGTCCGTTGACTTTTAAATCTTCTCCAAGTACACTGTTTTGTGCTCCCAGCAAATGCTTCATAAAATACTCCATTCCTTTGGCGCTGGAAGCCAGAAGGTTGGATCGCCATATAAACATGTTTCTTGGGAAGTTCTTTGGATCATCGGGATCTTCTGAAGCGATGGTAAGTTCATTGCTCTTTAATTTTTGAGTAATGAAGCTTTGAATATCTTTTCCCTGTTCATCAGCTTGTTTACTCAATTGAATGGGATTATCGCTTAACTGTGGACTTGAAGGCAACCAACCCATTCTTTCCGACTTTACATTACAATCAATCATTGACAATTTTTCCCATTTTTCTTTATCTGCCAACGGAGAGATCAGTTCCGTCAATCCTACCTTTTCGTAACGCCATTGATCGGTATGCATATAAAAATAGGAAGTGGCATTCATATGTCGCGGCGGACGGTGCCAGTCGAGGGCAAACGCCAAAGGGGTCCAGCCTGTTTGTGGACGCAGTTTTTCTTGTCCTACATAGTGAGACCAGCCTCCACCCGACTTTCCAATACATCCGCAAAATATCAACATATTGATGGCACTGCGGTAAATCATATCTGTATGGTACCATTGATTTACTCCACAACCAATAATAATCATTGATTTGCCTTCTGTCTTCTCAGCGGTCTCTGCGAATTGTCTCGCTGTTGATATGATTTGTTCAGCAGGAACACCGGTGATCTTTTCTTGCCAAGCTGGTGTATAAAGTGCATCTTCAGAATATTCGGGAGAAGGAGCTTCACCCGGCAAACCTAGTGAAAGGCCATAATTAGCAATTGTTAAATCATATACAGTGCAATAAAGAAAATCTCCATCAGGTGACTTCCGTACCGGTATTTTCCGATAGATGATTTCCTCATGAGCTGTAATACCAAAATAGGGGAAAGCTACCTCTGCTACTTCATCAAAATCATCTGCAAATGTGAGTTGAGGTGAAATCTCTTTTCCGGTTAAAACATCCACCATCTCCAAATTCCACTTTTGTTTTTTGTCCCAGCGTGACCCTATTGTACCATTAGGAATTACCATCTCCCTGCTTTTCCCGTCTACCAGAAGTGGTTTCCAGTCGGCATTTTCCACATTAGCATATTTTGCTTTCATGTCGCTGGCTCTTATTATTCTACCTGCCTGGAATTTACCATCCTTCTTCTCTACTTTTACTAAAAATGGAAGGTCTGAATATTGTTTTACGTAATTCTCAAAATATGGCGTCTTTTTTTCCATGTAAAACTCTTTGAGTATCACATGCCCCATAGCCAAACCCACTGCAGCATCTGTGCCCTGTTTTGGTTTTATCCAAAGGTCAGCAAATTTTGCAGCTTCATTGAAGTCGGGTGATATATTTATGGTTTTTGTTCCTTTGTAACGTACTTGAGTGTAAAAAGGAGCATCCGGCGTTCGGGTAACCGGAACATTGGAGCCCCACAACATCAGGAAAGAAGAATTGTACCAGTCGGCGCTTTCCGGAACATCAGTTTGTTCTCCCCAGGTTTGTGGTGAAGAGGGTGGAAGATCGCAATAAAAGTCGTAAAAACTAAGTACTGTCCCTCCCAGCAGACTCAAGTAACGGGTACCTGATGAGTAGCTTACCATAGACATGGCAGGAATTGGGGTGAATCCTGCAAGGCGGTCGGGACCATACTTCTTGATGGTATATATGTTAGCGGCAGCAATTATCTCTTGTGCCTCTTCCCAATCAAGGCGAATGAGGCCACCCAGGCCGCGTTGACGTATATAGCCATCGCGTGTAGCGGGATCATTCATAATGCTTTCCCATGCCACTACCGGATCGTTGTGTATCTCCCTGGCTTTTCTATATGCTTGTGCCAATACCCCTCTTATCATTGGGTATTTCACCCGATTGGCACTATAAAGATACCACGAATAACTTGCCCCGCGGGGACAACCTCTCGGTTCATGATTGGGTAAATCCGGCCGTGTTTCAGGATAATTGGTATTCTGAAGTTCCCAGGTAACCAGTCCGTTTTTTACAAATATCTTCCACGAGCAGGATCCCGTGCAGTTTACACCATGGGTTGAGTGCACCACTTTATCAAACTGCCATCGATTACGGTAAAAACGTTCCCAGTCGCGGGGTGTATCGGTTGTGACGATGTGTTTGTCGGCGCTCACAGTAGCCTTTTTACTAAAGTAGACAAGTTTATTAAGCAGGTTCATAATAAAAGCGTGTTAGGTTAGTGAAAAGAGTTATTAAGACACTTACCTCTGTTTTGTAAGATCTATAGTAGTATCTTAAGAAATATTTTATAAATGTACAATATAAAACTTCTCAATAGTCATAAAATCAGATATTTATCAAACTTTAAGACTTGAGGGTATTTTTACGAAACAAATAATCTTTGCCTACAGAGTAAAACATGCTGATAATAGCAACCCACCATGCAGTTAGCGCTATGTAAATGAAAAAAGAGGGAATCCCCATCAGAAAGGGGAGTCCAAGTGCCTGAGACAGTTTTACAGTACAGGCAGTGTACATGCCTAAAGGGAATATCATCCCCCAATATTGAGGATGATATTTTAAAGGTAAATTTTTTAAAACATGTCGCCAAATACCTAATATAACAATGAGTGGAATCCACCAACTGCCAATAGACCAGAAGAATAGGGTGAATCCTTTCAGAAACGGGAGTATGTCCTGGATAAACGACCAGTTTTGTACATTTAATATTAAATTGGAACCGGCCAATGTTGAAATAGCAACAGCACCCATATTAATCCAGTATGCAGGTGCAAACTCTTCTGCCCGCATTTCAAAAAACGACATTCTGTAAACGATAAGCGTGATGATTATGATATAAAACATGCATCCACAAAGGAACATAGCTAATGCAAAAAACAACACAAGATCTGCAGAAACCGGGATATAACCTGTCAGTTGACTTGCAAGTACAGAAACAGATTGAGTTGATACAATTATAAGCAGCCATACACCGCTGATGGCCGTGTTTATGGGAGGCTTATCTTTTTTAACAGTAAAAACAGTAAAAACAGTGTAAATGAGCATCAACCATGCAATTGTACCAATATAAAAAAGAGCTGAAGCTACAGCGTAGTTGCCGGAAATAATAATAAACTGACTGCCCAAAACGCAGCTTCCCGCAACAAAAGTTAGAAAGCCGGGACTTTTCGCATGATCTGTTATATCGGCTACAAATCTTTTAGGATAAATAATCAATCTTAAAATATACAGAAAACAGAGAAAAATATATGCTGCTATATTAAAATAAAAAAGAAGTTTTGCCAGAGAGTTAAAATCAAGGTAGTAAGAAGCAATGGAAACTATACCTGTTGCCATAACCAGTGCAAAATAGGCAGTAGGTAAATTAGAGAGGTCACTCA
>WPCJ01267306.1_pt1 | contig 16447 bp, 10 predicted proteins | sample 5399831 | NCBI WGS metagenome assembly WPCJ01 (sample SAMN12869470, study PRJNA574797) | sludge metagenome | isolation source: wastewater treatment of pH10 | place: China:Beijing | collected 2019-05-20 | reverse complement strand
TCAGGAGCAATAAATTTTTTTTCATCATTTGTGTTTTTAGAATCGTACTTACTGTACGATTCTTTTTCTTTTTATAGCTCATATAGAAGCAACAGATTGATAAAATAAGAATAGCTTACCTGCCCGTCTTGTTGATTTGTTTTTAAAAACAGATCATTGGTTGCACCAAAAAAATCACTTATTGTACCTTTATTTTTTTCAGCAAAAATTATTTCATTTTCGCGGTCTTTCTTCATCTTAACAGAATATTTCCCAATGATAGATTCTGCAAAAGGTTTGTCATTTTTGGCGATCGATCTTAAGAGACTTTTCAAGATATATAGCTGAGCGCTATATTGTAAATCCGCATTATTTGTTTTTTTTGAGTATAGATAAGCTATAAAACTGGCTTCCTGTTCTCTGGCATAACCAAGCTGGTGTGACATCTCATGAGCCAGAGTAAATGGAAGTTGTGTAGCCGGAATGTTAGGATTGTATTGTGATTCCGCTGTAAACGGATTATAATAGCCCAGGATTCCTGTTTTGTTCATAAAAGTATCGAATAAACTTGGCTTAACGGATAAATCTGTAACCGGCTTTTTTATGCTGATGTTTTGAGGCAAGTTTTTTTGTTGTTTTAAGATCTCAAGTTTTAATTGCCGGATGTCTCTGATTATAAAAACACCATTTTTATTTTCTGATACCTTTTCCCGTGTTTTCTTACACAGCTCAAGATATTTAAGGGTTAGATTTTTGACTTCGTAATCTGATATTTTTCTCTTTTGGAGTTTATTTATAATTGGTGCCTGGAAATAAAGCATCCCCCAGAAACATTGATACATAAAATAGAATATGTTGAAGGAAATAAGAATGTATTTCAGGAATTTTGAATTTCTGTTTTTGATTAAACCCCACACTAAATAGATCAATATTATGGTAATTAAAATATAGACTAAATCTCCAAAAGAAAAATTGAATTTTGAAAATATGGCAATGTGTAAACTCTTTTTCCATTCAAAAAGCTTTGAAAAAAAAATAACTGCAAAATCAAGTTTTGATAATATGTAAAAAAATAAAAATTGGGCAACCAAAACGATTGCCCAATTTTTATTTTTTAAAAAGATATTTTTATTAGTGACCACCACCGGATATTTTTTCTTTTTCAAGGTTAATTCCTTGTGATTTTAAAATTTGGGTAACTCTTACAGCATAGAATGCAAGATAAGCAAAACAAATCACACCAACAATATAACTTGAATGGATAGAAGTAAGATCAGCAATGTAACCTTGCAGCCAGCTCACGATTCCTCCACCCATAATCATCATAATTAGCATACTGCTGCCTTCATTAGTATGTTTTCCTAATCCATTAACAGCCAGAGCAAAAATACATGGCCAAAGCGTACTACAGAATAAGCCGACACTTGTGAATGCATACACAGAAACCATACCTTCTGTTGTCATCCCTAATATTGTTGCCAGAATTCCGGCTAATGAGAAAAGCAATAGCATTCTTGCCGGATTTCCTTTGCTGAGAACATCTGCAATGATCATTATCAGGATAATGAGCGGATAGATATAGAAAGGGCTCAAGTCATGTTGTGCAATAGCATTAACCAATAGAAAAACTCCAAATGCGAGGTACGGAGCTAGGAATCTCAATATTTTTTTGAATCCTCCCGAAATATCAAAAGCTTCCACCGATCCCGTCCATCTACCAATCATCAAACTAGCCCAGTAAAGAGAAACATAGGGAGCAACATCTTTTGTTGAGAATCCTAACGATTTTTCCATATATGCAGGAAGATTGCTTGCAGTAGAAACTTCTACGCCAACATAAACGAAGATTGCAATCATTCCCAGAACTAGTTGTGGATATTTAAGGGCTGAAGTCCTGTGCTCTCCTGGAGTGGTATATTCTGTATTTTCGGTGCTCACTTCAGTCTTTTGAGGCAGGGATGAAAATTTCAATAACAATGCAACAAGAACAAAAGCGCCACCTAAAATCAAATAAGGAATCTTTACACTTTCTATACTAGCAGTTGTATTGGCCGTAGTAGCAGAGCCAAAAATTGCAAAAGATACGATCAGAGGTCCGATTGTTGTCCCTAGATTGTTAATTCCGCCTGCCATTGTTAATCTTTGAGCCCCTGTTTCTGAAGGTCCAATTTCAATCGCCAGTGGGTTAGCTACGATCTGTTGAAGGGAGAATCCCAATCCGACAATGAATAATCCTGATATCATTAATGTAAATGAACCGGTATTTGCGGCTGGATAGAATAATAAGGTTCCAAAAGCAGAAATCAATAATCCTAAAATCAATCCGTTTTTGTAACCGATCTTGTTAATAAGGTCTTGTCTAATACCTTTAGAAATAAACATATAAATAAGAGAACCTACTGTATATGCAACATAAAAAGCAACAGATACCAATTGACTTTGGCTTTGAGTGAGGTGAAAAGCTTCTTTAAAAACGGGAATCAGGATGTCGTTACTTGCGGCAACAAATCCCCAAAAGAAAAAAACTGTAACTAGAGGAATAAACTGTCCCCAATTGGTTTTCTGTGGTGTCATGTATTAATTGTTTGTTAATTTTAAGTTAATATTTTTAAACAAATGTAGTGAAAAGTATTATTCGTTGGATAAATTATTTTATTTTCTCCATCAGAGACAATTGAATCTCGTCAAAAGCTTTTTCTTTGAGCTCTTTTAATGATAAGTCTGGTGTTAGAATATCATTGAAGAAAACTTTCACAACTCCGGGATATCCTTTTTTATTATCAAAAGGGAACATCTCCTTCAAACCTTTGAAACTGAAAACCGCAATAGGAAATTGATGTTTAGTTGCCAAAATAAAAGCGCCGTCTTTGAATTGATCCAGAACAATACTTGTATCATCTGGGACACCGCCTTCAGGAAAAATAACAACACTGTGACCTTGTTGCATTCTTTCAGCACATCTTCGGTAAACATCAGCACGACTTCTTGCACTATTTCTGTCCACCATTACACAAACCCTTTTATAAACGGTTCCAAAGATTGGGATTTTTTCCAGCTCTTTTTTTCCGACATAACACAGCGGATGATTAGGGAAAAGAATACAGGGCAGCATAACATCCATGATAGAAGTGTGATTGGATATGATAACATAGGGCTGCGACTTATCAATTTTTTTACCAGTTTTAGAAATCATTTTGTATCGGAAACCCATTCCGTAGAACATCCCGATAGCCCAGAGACGGATAAAAAAATAACAGAATTTGTAATCCTTCTGCCGGATCGATAAAATATAAACAGGAATAAAAAATATTAATGTAAGAACAGTGCCCAGAATCACCATCCAAAATCGCCAAACATACACCAGTAATGTTCTCATTAATGTCTAATAAAAATTAATCAGACCAAAAATAAGTTTTTATCCGTTAAAAATAACTTTTTTCTTTATAGAATAATTCAGCATCGAGACGAGAAGTATGGCAGAGATCTTACTCATCATTTCCGGAGAAAGCACATAGATTCCCAGATCTATCACTTCTTTGAAGACAAAGTGATATAATATCTGGAACAAAAACAAGCTTATAAAAGTAGAAACCACAGAAACAAGGATAAAATAAACAAACTCTTTTCTCTTAGAATGTTTTCCTCTTTCAAACACAAACCAAATACTTAAAAAATAATTAGTAATAATTCCGCAGCTCGTAGACAGGATATTGCTAAACGGATATTTAATTCCATACAGATTATACTCCCACAAAAAGACTTTTGGAAGATAAACGCTGAAAAGCTTAAAGCTGCCGATTTCTATAATAGCACTTAGTCCGCCGGCTATGATAAAGAATATAACTTGCTTCTGATGTAGAATTAATTGTTTCATTTCGTTTGCAAATTTATAGGAATTGTTAAATGTTTTAAAATAATCGTTAAATAATTTTTTTGTATTAGAAATATTCCTACATTTATTTTATTGTAAAAGAAAATGAGATTTGATTGAAAAATTGTTTGCACAAAGGTTTTCTTGTTGAAAATAATGCAAATAATTCCAGTTGAGAGTAAAGTTAGCCTGACTAATAATAATTGGTCAGGAAATTTTTTCGCTAAACACAAACACCCAAACCACAAATATTAATCAAATGAAAAATTCTAACAGACCTTACAGAAAATTTTTGCCTCAGCAAAAAAAGATCGAAGAGTTGGAAAAAAGCAGTTCCAGATTCAAAAGAATCTATTCTGAGTATGAAACAATGTCTGATGAGCTCTGGGATCTCGAAAGCAACGAGACTACAGAAAGTATCCCGGATGACTTCATCAATGCCATCAAACTACAAACAACTTATCTGGAGGACGAGATAGAAGACTGGTTGATAGAAGATAAAGATCAATAATTAAAAATCAATTCAAAACCTTCCCGAAAAAATATTATTTTAGCATTCTAAATACATATTTATATGATTGCTATTGTTGACGGAGGATCTACAAAATGCGACTGGGTCATTCTTGAAAACGACGGTACAGAAGTACTGAAAACAGAAACGGTAGGTTTCAATCCGAATATCATAAAAGCAGAATTAATTGCTCCCGAATTAGAAAAAAATCAAGCTCTTACAAAGTTTCAGGATTATCTGGAAAATATCTTTTTTTATGGTTCAGGTTGTGGAACAGCAGAAAAAAAGTTGATCGTTGAGCGGGAGATCCAAAAGGTTTTTACCAATGCTCAGATTCACGTCAAAGAAGATCTTCTCGCAGCAGCATATGCCGCTTACAGAGGCGTTCCCGCAATTGTCTGCATTCTCGGAACAGGTTCCAATGCCTGTTATTTCGATGGCAAAAATGTCAAAACCGAATTGCCGTCTTTAGGATTCCTGATCGGGGACGAAGGCAGTGGAAGTGCATTAGGAAAGCAGCTCGTTCGCCATTATTTTATGAAGAAACTGCCACCGGATTTGCATCAGCAATTTACTGAGATTTATCAGCTGAATATTGATGAATTATTGAAAAATATGTATCACAATCCCAGAGCGAATGCTTATATGGCAGATTTTACAAGGTTCATTGTAGATAGAAAAAACCATCCGTATTTTCAGAATTTCATTTACAAAGAACTCAAGAATTTCCTTGAGTTTCAGGTGATGCCGTACGAAGAGTGCCGGGATTGTGAGATCAATTTCATTGGATCCATTGCCTACTTTTTCGAAGATTCCTTACGGGCAGCGGCGTCAGATTTTCACTTCAGAATCGGGACAGTTGTACAGAAGCCAATAGAAAGTCTGGTCAATTATCATCGTGACTATATCATTCCAAAGCTTTAACTTTGCAATCATAATTAGGGCGTATCCCTTTGTTTTGCCAGGCTGAGTCAGCCGCCAAAACAAGCGGGCCGGTCTGCGGGCAGTCGCTTTTTTTGTTTTTTGTCATCCTGAGGCGCTCGAACTGCCTTTTCAACAAAAACAAAAAAGAGCTCCAACAATGCCCTCCGCCCTTACGCAAAGAAAAAATAAAAACCCGTGAGTCTATAATAATATAGAAGCACAACAAAAGTAAATCAACAATGTCAAAAAATTCAAGAGACCAAAACGCTTTTGATAAAGCAGCTTTAGATTATCACCGTCAGGAACCGAAGGGTAAAATCGAGGTAATTCCTTCCAAACCACATTCTTCGCAAAGAGATTTGTCTTTGGCTTATTCTCCAGGGGTTGCTGTACCTTGTATGGCAATCCACGATGATCCGCAAAGCGTTTACGAATATACATCCAAAGGAAATTTGGTAGCCGTAATTTCCAACGGTACAGCTGTTTTAGGATTAGGAGATATCGGTCCGGAAGCATCTAAGCCGGTGATGGAAGGAAAAGGTTTGCTTTTTAAAATCTTTGCAGGAATCAATGTTTTTGATATTGAAATCAATGAAAAAGATCCCGATAAGTTCATTGAAACCGTAAAAGCCATCGCACCGACTTTCGGAGGAATCAATCTGGAAGATATCAAAGCACCGGAAGCTTTCTACATCGAGCAAAGATTGAAAGAAGAGTTAGATATCCCATTGATGCACGATGACCAACACGGAACGGCGATTATTTCTGCAGCTGCTTTGATTAATGCTTTGGAAATTGCAGGGAAAAAAATCGGGGAAGTAAAAATGGTAATCAATGGAGCTGGGGCGGCAGCGGTTGCCTGTGCCAAATTGTACATTTCGCTTGGTCTTGATCCGAAAAATATTTTGATGTGTGACAGCAAAGGTGTCATCAATCACAAAAGAGAAAATCTTACACCTGAGAAATTAGACTTCATTGCTCAGACTGATATTTCGACTTTGGAAGATGCGGTAAAAGGCGCAGATGTTTTCGTGGGATTGTCGAAAGGAAATGTAATGTCCGCAGAGATGTTACTTTCTATGGCAAATGATCCAATCGTTTTTGCCCTGGCAAATCCGGACCCGGAAATCAGTTATGATTTGGCAATCGCAACAAGAGAAGATGTGATAATGGCAACCGGAAGAAGTGATTATCCTAATCAGGTGAATAATGTTCTTGGTTTCCCTTACATATTCCGAGGAGCTTTGGATGTTCAGGCAAGAGGAATCAATGAAGCGATGAAATTAGCAGCAGTTCATGCCTTGGCAGAAATTGCAAAAGAGCCGGTTCCGGAAATGGTGAAGTTGGCTTATAATGTAAGTAACATCAGTTTCGGAAAAGAATATTTCATTCCAAAACCTTTTGATAACAGATTGATTACCAAAGTTTCTATCGCCGTTGCAAAAGCAGCAATGGAAAGTGGAATCGCCGGCAAGCAGATTGAAGATTTCGAAGCATATGAAAATCAGCTTCTTGACAGAATGGGTCGTGATGAGAAGCTCGTAAGAATGATGCAGAACCGTGCAAAGGCAAATCCGAAGAGAGTAACGCTTGGTAATGGAGAAGAATATAATATCCTGAAAGCAGCACAGATTCTACAGGAAGAAGGAATCGCTTATCCAAGCTTATTAGGAAGCAAAAGGCTTATCAAAGAAAAAATGGAAGAATACGGAATTACATTAGATATTCCAATCATCGACCCGAATGATGATGAGCAAAAAGAAACCCGTAAAAAATACAGGAAGACACTTTGGGATAAGAGAAACCGAAAAGGTATCAATGAATACAAAGCAAAAAGACATGTCAGACAGCGTGATTATTTTGGACCATTGATGCTGGAACACGGCGATACGGATGCTTTGATTGTTGGTTTTTCTAAAAGTTATGCATCGGTTCTGAAACCGATTTTAGAAATCATCGATAAAAAACCGGGTGTTAATAAGGTTGCCGCAATGATGATGATCTTGACAGAAAAGAAACCATTGTTCTTTGCAGATACATCAATTAATAAAAATCCTTCCACGGAAGATCTTGTAGAAATTGCAAGAATGGCAGAATTCACAGTAAAATCTTTTGCTATCGAGCCAAGGTTGGCGATGTTAGGATTTGAGAATTTTTCAGCTAAAGCGGATACGTCTAAAAAAGTGGCTGCTGCGGTAAAAATCCTTCACGAGAAATATCCGAAAATGGTAGTGGATGGTGAGATTCAGCCTGATTTCGCTTTGAATAGCGACCACCTGGCGGATTATCCATTTTCAAAATTAGGAACCAATCCGGCCAATGTTTTGGTTTTTCCAAATCTTGAAAGTGCAAACCTTTCTTACAAGATTATCAGAGGAATGAAAGCGGCTCAAACCATTGGACCAATCTTGATGGGACTAGACCAACCGGTTCACGTTCTACAAATGAGATCAAGTGTAGACGAAATTGTAAATCTTGCAACGATTGCAGTCCTTGATGCACAGATGAAAGATAAAAAATAGGATTATTTATCTATAATATAAAGTAAAAGCCATTTTAACGTGTTAAGATGGCTTTTGTTTTTAACTTAATTTATATCTTCGCAAAACCCTAATTTTTTTAATTCGATGATTTATTCACTCAAAGGAATTGTTCAGGAGCTAACACCAACATTTGCTGTGATTGATGTTAGCGGGATTGGATATTATGTTGGTATCAGTCTGCAGACATCACAAAATCTGATGCAAGGATCGGAAGTTTTGCTATACATTCAGCAGATCATTCGTGAAGACGCTCATCTGCTTTTTGGCTTTTTTACAAAGCAGGAAAAAGAGATGTTCAATCTGTTAATAAGTGTTAATGGCGTCGGACCTGTTTCTGCATTAATATTATTATCTTCGCTTAGCTTGTCAGAAGCTGCTAATGCAATACTTTCCGGCAATAGCGGACTCATCCAGAAAGTGAAAGGGATTGGTGCGAAAACAGCAGAAAGAATCATCATTGATTTACGTGATAAAGTTGGTGGTTTCGGCAATTCGGAAGAGAAACTTTCTAATTTTGCAGACAATAAAAACAAAAATGAAGCGTTATCTGCATTAGAAGTTTTAGGGATTTCCAGGAAAGTGAGTGAAAAAATTGCTGATAGAATTCTGAAGCAAAATCCTGAAGTTTCTGTAGAAGAATTAGTGAAAGAGATTTTAAAAAATATTTAACAGTTGATGAATTTTTATCATCAGTTTCTTAAAAAAATATAAGTGAAGAAAAATATTTACCTTTATAAATTAACGCTCCTTTTTTTATTATTTGTCGGTTTTACAAATGCATATGCACAGGAAAAACCAGCCGATACACTGGTAACCGGCAGGACGGATTTCAGTCTTGGTGATCCTATCCGTTATGATGCTTTTTATGACATCAAAACGGGAATGTATTACCTGTATCCAAAAATCGGGAACTCTGTAGTTGGAGCTCCGATTGCGATGACATTCGAAGAATACAAAAACTATGTGATGCAAAACAATCTTCGTGCCTATTACGAAGAGAAATCACTTTTAAATGATCTTGGAAGAAGGAAAGATCAGACCGATGCTAAGAAAAAAGGCCTGATTCCAGCCATTACGATCAAAAATAAAATGTTCGAAAATATTTTTGGCAGTAATAAAATTGAATTGATTCCTCAGGGATTTGCCTCATTTGATTTAGGAGGCCTTTATCAGAAGATTGATAACCCATTGATTCTTCCACAAAACAGAACCAGTTTTGCGATTAACATCCAGCAAAGGATTCAGTTGGGAATTACCGGAAAAGTGGGTGAGAACCTTCAACTGAAAGCTAATTACGATACTCAAAGTGGTTTTGCTTTTGAAAACCGGATGAATATGGTTTGGCAGGCAAAAGGTTCCTGGAAAGATCTCCAGTCCAAAGGTCTGAATGAAAAAGGACAGGATCCCGAAGACAAGATTATCAAAAGAGTAGAAGTTGGTAATATCAGCATGCCGCTTTCTACAAGTTTGATCAGGGGTTCTCAATCATTATTTGGTCTCAAAACAGAATTCCAGTTGGGTAAAACAACCGGAACCTTGGTGTTTTCACAACAGCAGGGTGAAGCGAAAACCATAGTTGCACAAGGTGGCGGAACTATGAGTACTTTTAAAGTTAATGCTTTTGATTATGAGGATAATCAGCATTATTTTATGGGACATTATTTCCTGGATAATTATGATAAGTCTTTAGAAAATTATCCTTTAATCAGCTCAAGGATTAATATTACAAGAATCGAAGTTTGGGTGCTTGATCAGGGTGGAGCTAATCTGGAATCCCAGAAACCAATTGTGGGCATCAGAGACTTGGGCGATGCTCAGGGAGTAACACCTAATAACGGTCTTAATAATTTATACGCACAAGTTTCTACCGCATTAGGAACTACACGAGATATCAATACTGCATATAGCACTTTAAATGGTAGATCCTTTCCTAATTCTCAAGGTTCGCCGGAGCCATTTGTTGCCGGAGAACATTTTATGACGAATGCAAAGGCAAGAAAGCTGACAACTTCGGAATATAAATTCAATACGCAATTAGGTTATATATCATTGAATCAGAGATTGAATAATGAACAATTTTTAGCAGTTTCTTATTCATATACGATTAACGGATCAAGCACTGTTTATAAAGTTGGTGAATTCTCTGAAGAGAATGCTGTACTTGTTACAAAACTTTTAAAATCAAATTCAGCAACAAGACCTACATCTCCAATGTGGGAATTGATGATGAAAAATATTTATTCTCTTAACACTAATCAAATTCAGGCTCAGGATTTCTTATTGAATATTAATTTCAAGGATCCGAACTCTGGTGGAAAAGTTAATTATTTGCCGGGTGTTTCATTCAATAATGGAATGCCGGCCGATGCCAACTTGTTAAGACTCTTTAATCTGGATCGTCTAAATGCAAATAATGACCTACAGACAAATGCAGACGGAACGAAAGGCGATGGTATTTTTGATTTTGTTAAGGGAATTACCGTTGATGCAGAAAATGGGAAAATCATATTTACCAAAACTGAACCTTTTGGTAGTTATCTGGAAAGTATTCTAAATATTCCTGACAAGACGCCATATGTTTTTAATGATATCTATGATAAACAGAAAACAATACCTTCGGAAATTCCATTGCGATATACAATCGAAGGACGTTATAAAGGAACTCAGGGACAGGGAATATCTCTTGGTGCGATCAACGTTCCGCAAGGCTCGGTAAAAGTAACGGCTAATGGTGCTCAGCTGGTTGAAGGTGTCGATTATACGGTGGACTATATGCTGGGAACTGTTAATATCATTAATGAAACGATAAAACAATCTGGCCAGGCCATTAATATTTCTTTAGAAAATCAGTTAACATTCAATACCCAAAGAAAAAGCTTTTGGGGGTTGAATCTCGAGAGGAAGTTTAATGAGCACTTTACATTAGGAGCTACTGTTGTTAACTATACAGAGCGCCCTTTGACCCAAAAAGTGAACTATGGTCAGGAAGCCGTTAGCAATACAATGGCTGGCTTCAATATGATGTACAATAACGAATTGCCATTCCTGACAAGATTAACGGACAAAATCCCGTTTGTAAATACAGAAGCGCCTTCTAACCTTAACTTCAAAGCTGAGGGTGCTTATCTGATTCCGGGACAAAGTAAAGGGATTAATGATCAATCTTATATTGATGATTTTGAACAGACCACTTCTAAAATTTCTTTGAAGGAACCGGCAATGTGGAGTCTGGCGTCGCGTCCGGAGAAAAATCTTAATGACCCGATATTCCCAACATCCGTAGATAATGATAACTTGAATAGTGGAAATGGCAGAGGATTATTGTCATGGTATACAATTGACCCAAGATTTTACGGAGTTGGAGGAGCTGCTCCCAATGGGATTAATGCTCAGAGATTATCCAATCACGCGTCCAGAAGAGTTCAGATGAAAGAACTTTACAATAACCGTGATTATGTTGCGGGTGAACAAACCCTGCTGAATACTTTCGATATCACTTACTATCCGCAGGAAAGAGGACCTTATAACGTTAATCCGGCTAATGAGGCTACATCGCAAAGATGGGCTGGATTGATGAGACCTATTTCTGTAACCAACTTTATAACATCTAATATTGATTATGTCGAATTTTGGTTAATGGATCCGCGGGCAGATGGAAACAATCTGGGAACCGATCCAAAATTGTTACTTCAATTAGGAAATGTTTCTGAAGATGTTCTTAAAGATGGTAAGCTACAATTCGAAAATGGATTGCCGACAGCAACAACACAGACCAATACCTCTACAACCAATTGGGGGACACAGCCGAGCCAGTTCCCTATCCTTTATGCTTTTTCATCTGAAGGAGACGAGAGAACACAACAGGATTTAGGTTATGACGGTCTTAATGGAACACAGGAGCAGCAAAAATTTGGAGTCAATTTTGTGAATCCGGTTACTAATGAGCTGGATCCTGCTTCGGATAATTTTGTTTTCTATTTATCGAATCAATTCCAAGGAGATCTTGCATCTTCTTTGACAGAGCGTTACAAATATTTCAGAGGACCGGAAGGCAACTCAGCATCCAATACTCTGGAAGTTGCAACTCAGACACCTGATGCCGAGGATCTTAATAGAGATTATAACCTTGATCAGACAGAAAATTATAATCAATATACCATTGATCTATCTCCTGCTGCGATGACACTTGGCGCGCCTGACAGCAAAATTGTTGACATCAAGGAAGTGGATGTTAAGTTTGAAAACGGACAGGCTGGCAAAGTAAAATGGTATTTGTACAGAATTCCGGTTGCCAATTATGATGGTGCTAACGGGACAAAAGTGGTGGAAGGTTCTGATCCGTCTATTCTTAATAATGTAAGATTTGCAAGACTATTAATGAGAGGTTTTGACCAGACATCAACCCTGAGATTCGGATCATTTGATTTAGTAAGATCAGATTGGAGAAAATATACTAAAAATATTGCTTCCAGCGGAACCGGTGAAAATGAAGGTACACAGCCAGAAGACAATAGCAACTTTGATATAGGAAGTGTAAACCTGGAAGAAAATGCATTAGGAACGCCACCTTATGTGTTGCCTCCTGGAATTGACAGACAGGTTCTTAGTGGAAACTCTGGTGCGCAAAGACAGAACGAATCTTCCTTGTATATGAAAGCGACTAAGCTTAGAACATCTAAAGGTGTTTTCAAGAATACAAGTCTGGATATGCGCCGTTATAAAAAGCTACAGTTATTTGTACACGCAGAAAATCAGACAAACACTACAACATCCAACAGCAGCGAGCTTGACCACGATGCTAAGTTCTTTATACGTTTTGGTAGTGATGCCACAGATAACTATTATGAATATGAAGCATCTTTGAAATATACTGCAAAGAATGCCACTTCTCAGCTGGATATTTGGCCGACTGAAAACAATGTTGATCTTGAAGTAGAGAATTTTGTTAATGCAAAATTAAAAAGAGATGAGCTGATGAGATCAAATCCGAATGCGGTTAAATTTGATGAAAGATATTTGTATCTTGATTATGGAAATAACGAAAGTGATAAAAAAATCTATGTAAAAGGCCGTCCAAGTATTGGTAACGTTACCATGATTATGATTGGAGTACGTAACGAAGTTGCTTCGGCAAAAGGTATAAAGGCTACTGAAAAAGATTTGGTTCTTTGGGTCAATGAGATACGTCTGTCAGAGATAGAAAACAAAGGAGGCTATGCAGGTAATGCAAGTCTGAACTTTAACCTGGGTGATTTTGCAATGGTTAACGCCAACGCGTCTTATGCTTCTATTGGATTTGGTGCAATTGATTCTAAGCCTTCTGAAAGATCTCAGGATGAAAACTCAGCATTCAGTATCAATACAACGGTTAATGTAGATAAGTTTTTGCCGGAAAAGGCAGGAATGAAAATTCCTTTAAATTATTCCTACACCCAAACCATCACTGATCCAAAATATAATCCTTTGGATAATGATGTGGAACTTAAAAAAGCTCCAAACCAGGATGAATTGAAAAAAGTGGTTCGTACTTATACACAACAAAGAAGCATTGGTGTGGTGAATATGAGAAAGGAAAGAATGAACCCAAATAAAAAGGCAAAGTTCTATGACGTAGAAAACCTGAATGTGACGGCAATCTATAATGATGATTTTTATCGTGACATCTATACAAAACGTAATTATAAACAATATCTGAAAGGTTATGTAGAGTATAATTACACCTTCAAGCCATACGTTTTGAAACCTTTTGACAAAATGATCAGCGATACTGCCAAATCATATAAATACCTGAGATGGGCAAAAGAATTCAATTTCAATCCGGTTCCGACACGTTTGTCTTTCAGAACAATTTTGGATAGAAATTATAATGAGCTGGAATATAGAAATGTTGATGCACTGCTTTCAGGAAATGGAGGCTCGGATTTCGAAACAATCCGAAACAGAAACTTCTTCTTTGGCTGGCAGTATAGTTTAGGGTTTAATTTCACCAAGTCTTTGAAGTTGGAAATCAATTCCGAAACGAAAACATTGAATGACCAAATGGATGTTAATTCCATGACAAACCGTTCTATTTTCAGTAATCCTTTCAGAGCTGGTCGTCCGGTGTTGTATAACCACAGAGCGCAACTGAATTACAGGCTGCCTTTTGAATATTTCCCTTATCTTGATTTTATCAATGCGGAGTTAAGCTATCAATTCCAATACAACTGGAATGCAAGATCAACCGCAGTTAGGAATTTTTATAACGATGATACCAAAACTTACGAAAATCTTGGTAATATATCGCAGAACACCAATGCAATTGTTGCAACTTCAACTGTAGATGTTCCGAAGTTCTTATCTAAGTTTAATTATTTTAGAAAGATCAATGAAAAATTGCAGAAACGTCGTCAGGAGATAGATTCTCTTGGGAACGTATACAATACTGCATTTACCAAGAAAAATAGCAGATTCAAATTCAAGAATTATAAATTCAAGAATAAGTTGTCACCACTTCAGGCCGCGGCTTATGCATTGACTTCATTTAAACAGTTCAATTTTAATTATAATGAGAATAACGGTATTGTATTACCTGGATTATTGTCTGCACCTAACTTCTATGGGTATGGACAGACTCTGGGTGGACCAACAATTGGATTCTTATTGGGGTCTCAGGCGGATATCAGAAGAACAGTGATTGAAAATGGCTGGGTTTCCAATTCTAAATTAATGAATGATGCTTATTCTGAACTCAATAATAGGAGCATTACCGGAGATCTACAACTTATGCCGGCCAATGATCTTAGAATTGATTTCAATGTTTTACAAAACTATAGTAGAAACTATGTTCAAGGCGGATATAATGTTGTAGAAAATAATTATCGTGGTTATAGAGATGCTTTTGGAACGGAGTTGATTACTTATTCCAATACTTCCTGGTCATTCAATACAGCTTTCAAAGATGGCGCAGCTATTTATCAGGCTATAAAGGATAATGCTTTAGCCATCTCTCAGCAATATGAAGGGATCAGGGATGTAGAAGGCTACACTGCAGGTTATTCCAGAAGTAACTCTTACATTTTGATTCCTGCATTCAAGGCAGCAATTGAAGGTAAGTCTCCGAAAAAACTGGGCAATCCTACAAAAGCCGGAATTCCTTTGCCAAACTGGAAATTGGTATATTCTGGTCTTAGAAATTTACCGATAATCAATAGTCAGTTCTCCAAGTTTGATGTTTTACATTCTTATGTATCTACATTTACAATGTCAGGTATCCAATCAAGTGTAGATTATTTTAACAGGGATTTGAGAGATCCAAGTACAGCCTATGATTCCAATGGTAATAGATATAATCCTTATACATTTACACAGGTCGGATACGTAGAATTATTTTCACCGCTTATCGGTTTCGATGTAACGATGAGAAACAATATGCAGTTCCGTTTCAACTACAACAGGGATAGAACTTACCTGTTAGGATTGGTAAATACAACTCTCACCGAAGAATTAGGAAACGAATTCGTAGTAGGTTACGGATATATCCTGAAAGACCTCAAGATAAGAATTAATTATAAAGGGAAAGGAAGAGATATTAAGAGCGACCTTAATATGAGAGCGGATCTATCAATGAGAGATAGTAAGACAACACTTACCAATATCTTGATAGACGATTCTCAGGTAACAGGAGGACAAAAGATTTTCAGTCTCAAGTTATCGGCAGATTATAATATGTCACAGAATCTGAACCTGAAATTTTTCTACGATCAGATGATGACGAAGTACAAGATTTCAACAGCATTCCCATTATCAACAATCAGAGCTGGTATTACAGCAACGCTGACTTTTGGAGGAGCTAATTAATAATCAAAAAGAGTAAACAATTTGTTTACTCTTTTTTTGTAATTTATTTTTATTCTATTGTTATATCCTAATTATATAATTAAATTTGCCAAAACCTAATCAAAGAAAATGAACACACCATCAGAACTAAAGTACACCAAAGACCACGAGTGGATCAAAGTAGAAGGCGATACAGCAACTATCGGGATTACAGATTATGCCCAGGGAGAGTTGGGAGATATCGTATTCGTAGATGTTGACACTGTTGACGAAGATCTAAACGAAGGCGATGTATTCGGAAGTGTAGAAGCGGTTAAAACCGTTTCCGATCTTTATCTTCCGGTAGCAGGTACAGTTTTAGAAGTTAACGCAGACCTGGAAGATCAACCGGAATTACTGAATACCGATCCTTATGGAAAAGGTTGGATCATCAAATTGAAAGTCTCAGATTCAGCAGATCTATCAACCTTGTTATCCGCAGAAGAATACCAGGAAGTTGTTGGATAATATCATAACAAAATACAGTAAGATTATATTGCCCATTTATTGGGCATTTCTTACTTATATGCTGTTGCGTCCGGGTTTGGAAAATAAAGAATATGCCTTTATGTTTCCTCATTTGGACAAGCTTATCCATTTTACCATTTTCTTTCTTTTAGGATTTTTCTATAAGTTAAGATTTCCCAAAACCATATTCTTATATTTTTTTCTCATACTCGTTTCTTACGCATTACTAACGGAGATTTTACAAGACATTATGAAGCTTGGCCGTTCGCTCGAAGTTTTAGATGCAGTCGCAGA
>WPCJ01346184.1_pt1 | contig 16471 bp, 15 predicted proteins | sample 5399831 | NCBI WGS metagenome assembly WPCJ01 (sample SAMN12869470, study PRJNA574797) | sludge metagenome | isolation source: wastewater treatment of pH10 | place: China:Beijing | collected 2019-05-20 | reverse complement strand
CTTCCGGGGATGAGCCCCAGGTGACGATCGGCGGCAGCGAGGCAGCGTCCAGCACCACGACCTTGTCGTAATGCGCGCCCTCGTCGGTCTTCAGCGTCTTCCAGTAATCGACCGCCATGTCCCACGCCTTGCCAGTCGGCGCGCGGGGCTTATCCTTCACATAGTCGAAGGTGATCTCGTCGGGCGCGATGAGGCCGGCGCGGGCACCACCTTCGATCGACATGTTGCAGACCGTCATGCGGCCTTCCATGGACAGCGAGCGGATCGCCTCTCCGGCATATTCGATGACATAGCCGGTGCCGCCGGCCGTGCCGATCTCGCCGATGATGGCGAGGATGATGTCCTTGGCGGTGACGCCATCGGGCAACTGCCCGTCGACGCGCACCAGCATGTTCTTCGCCTTCTTCTGGATCAGCGTCTGGGTGGCGAGCACATGCTCCACCTCCGAGGTACCGATGCCATGCGCCAGCGCCCCGAAAGCGCCGTGCGTCGAGGTGTGGCTGTCACCGCACACGATGGTCATGCCGGGAAGGGTAAAACCCTGCTCGGGACCGATGATGTGGACGATGCCCTGCCGGCGGTCCTTCTCGGAATAGTATTCCACGCCGAAGTCGGCGGCATTGCGGGCCAGAGCCTCGACCTGAATGCGGCTTTCCTCGTTCTTGATGCCGTTGACGCGGTCGGGCGAGGTCGGAACGTTATGATCGACCACGGCCAGCGTGCGCTCGGGATGGCGGACCTTGCGGCCGGCCATGCGCAGCCCTTCGAAGGCCTGCGGGCTGGTCACTTCATGCACGAGATGGCGGTCGATGTAGAGCAGGCAGGTGCCGTCGTCCTGGCGATCGACCACGTGATCGTCGAAAATCTTGTCATAGAGGGTGCGCGGTGCGCTCATTTGCGTAAATCCGTCGATAATGGAAAGGGAGGCCCTCAAGCCGGGCCGATGGCGATCAGGCGCGCTTTAGCGAAGTCGGCTTGTCGCCGAGCCTGAGACCCACGCAAAGAACCGTGCCGGCAGACGCTTCTTGTCCTGCAGCACGAACCCTTTGTAGCACGGGTCTCCAAACAGTTCTTCCATCACCCCTAGATACCAATCTTTTGCCGACACGGCAATTGCCCACGCACGCGCACCCTGCGGCCAGTGCGCGCGTCGGTTGATGGGGTCCGCAATGACGGCGCTTGCCGCAGATGATCGGGACGGGCCGCAGACTACACGCCGCGCCCCTTGCGCATGCGCCGCTCCAGCGCCCTCAGCGCGAGCGAAAGGCTCAGCGTCAGCACGAGATAGATATAGGCCACGATCGCATAGGTCTCGAAGAAGCGGAACGAACCGGTGGCGTAGACCTTGCCCATCTGGGTGATATCGGCCACGCCGAGCACCGAAACCAGCGAGGAGTCCTTCACCATGGCGACGAAATCATTGCCGAGCGGCGGCAGGATGGTGCGGATCGCCTGCGGCAGGACGATCAGGCGGAAACGCTGGAAACGGCTCAGACCGAGCGCCTTCGCCGCCTCGATCTGCCCCGCCTCGACCGACTGGATACCGGCACGGAACACTTCTGCGATGAAAGCCGAATAGCCGATGGTGAGAGCCATGATGGCACGCCACAGCAGCGAAACGTCGCGCACATGCAATGGCTTCAGCAATCCGGCGTCCTGAAGGGAGGCCGTCAGCGCATTCCACCCTGCGACAAAGGCAGGTGCGCCGACAAAGGCGATCCAGAACAAAAGGACGAGGATCGGCACCCCACGGATCACCTCGACATAGAAGCGCGAAATCTGGCGAAGCCATATCGATCCCGAAAGCCCCATCAGGGCGACGAGCAGCCCCAGGGTCGAAGCAAGGCTGAAACCGACCAGCGTGACGAATATGGTGATCCCGAGGCCCTGTATGACGGTCGAAAAGACCTGCGCATAAAGGTCGTTGGTGGCAACGAAAACCGCAACAGCGACAGCAATCGCTGCAGCGACTGCAAGCCACCAGGGGAAGTCAGCTTTCGTGCGCGAAGCGGTCGGGGGAACCTGCATCTCGAAAATGCGGGAACCGGGCGTCCGGCATCAACCGGACAGCCGGCCCTGCCTGATCCGTTACTGGCCCATCCTGTAGTCGAGGAACCATTTTTTGTTCAGGGCATCGAGAGTGCCGTCGGCCTTCATCGCGGCAATCACCGCATTGATGGGCGCAACGAGATCGGACCCTTTCTGGAAAATGAAACCGAACTCTTCATTGCCCAGCGGGCCGCCGATGATCTTCAGCTTGCCCTCTGAAGTATCGACATATCCCTGGGCGGCAACGCCATCGGTCAGCACCAGATCCACATCGCCGGCCTTGAGGGCCTGCACGGTCGCGCCGAACGTTTCCAGTAGCTTGATGCGCGGATTCTGTTCGTTGCCGTCGAGAATATCGTAGACCGACACGAAGAACGGCGTGGTGCCGGGTTGCGCTGCGATCAGCCCGTCCTCGAAAGCGGCGAAGGACTTCTCGTCGGTAAAACGGTCTTCATCGGCCCGAACCAGCATCCGCATTTCCGAATGCATGTAGGGATCGGAGAAGTCCACCTTCTGCTTGCGCTCTTCCTTGATGGTGATACCGGTCATGCCGATATTGTATTCGCCATCGGCAACGGCCTGCATCATCGCGTCCCACGACGTGTTCTGATATTCGACCTTGAAATTCAGGCGCCTGGCCATTTCGGCCATGGCGTCATATTCCCAGCCGATCTTCCCGCCCGTCTTGGGATCCACGAACTGCAGCGGCGGATAGGCATTTTCCGTCACCACCGTGATCGTTCTGCCGCCGAGATCGGGAAGCGACTGCGCCACGGCCGTCAGGGGCGAGAGAACACAGGCCAGCAAACCCGCCAATGCGATGGTAAACCTGTTCATGGGGCGCTCCGGTGTGGGAAAATTTCAGGTGAAATGGCTGGTATCAGCCAAGATTAGCCAACTGCCGGCCGCTTGCAAGACACGTCGTTCGCCGAAACGGTCAGCGGGCGAAAAAGCTCCGAAAGCTTCTGCATGGCAGTTACGAAAAAGGCGGCCGAAGCCGCCTTTCCGATATTTCCTGCTGAAAAACAGCTTACTCGGCCGAAGCAGCCTCGGCGGCAGCAGCTTCCGCGGCGGCCTTTTCAGCGGCTTCCTGAGCGGCCTTCTCGGCAGCCAGAGCCTGCGCTGCGGCGACCTTCTCGGCCTCGATGCGGGCCTTCTCGGCGTTCAGCGCCTCGCGCTCGGCATCGTTGAGCTTGCGCGCGCGAACGCCCGTGTTCTCCGAGATGCGCGCGGACTTGCCGCGACGGTCACGCAGGTAATAGAGCTTGGCGCGGCGAACCTTGCCGCGACGCACGACGTCGACGCTTTCGACCATCGGCGAGTAGATCGGGAACACGCGCTCCACGCCTTCGCCGTAGGAAATCTTGCGGACGGTGAAATTCTCATGCAGGCCCGAACCCGAACGCGCGATGACGACGCCTTCATAGGCCTGAACGCGGGTACGGCTGCCTTCAGTGATGCGCACATTGACGCGCACGGTATCGCCGGGCTGGAATTCGGGAAGCTTGCGCTTTTCTTCGATCTTTGCGGCCTGCTCGGCCTCAAGCTGACGGATGATATCCATCTTTCAATCCACTTCTTGTTCTTCCGACAGCCAGAGCGCCCTGCACTCGCCGCAGCAGTACCATGACCGCTGGGCTATGCCGCCGACCGTGAAGGCCTTTGGCAGGGGCGGCTACACCGTCCTGTATTGACGGGTGACCCGGACCGGAAGACCCATTTCTCCGATCCGGTCGGGGCGATACACCATTCCGGCCGCTTTGTCACGGGGCAAGGCTCCCAATCTGCACTCAGCGACCGTGACTGGCTGCCGCAGCCAGAGCCATCAGCCCCAGCGCCAGCACCGCCAGCTTCCAGAAATCCGCGCGTCGCCTCAGGCCGGGCAGGCCGAGCGGCTTGATCAGGTGAAACACCATCATCGCAAGGATCAGGAAGGCGAGGATCTTCGTCATGCCGCTTTTGAGCAGCCCCGGCCCGTTCTGTCAAAGCACTTGTACCTGCGGCAGTCCGTCTCCCCAATCCGGCCATTGGCCCTTAGTCAGATGGACGCCCATCTTCGCAGGGGTTACAAACCTGTCGAGGAGAATTGGGAGGTTCTTGAAACATGGTATCGCGTTATCATCAGGTCTATGCTGACTGGAAGCGGGACCCTGAAGCATTCTGGTCGCAAGCCGCGCGCGACATCGACTGGTTCACGCCCTTCGATAAAGTGTTCGACGCCGACGCCGGCGTTTATGGAAGCTGGTTTCCCGGCGCCACCTGCAACACCTGCTACAACGCGCTCGACCGGCACGTCGCCAACGGCCGCGCCGACCAGGCAGCGGTGATCCACGACAGTGCCATCACCGGCACGAAGCAGAGCCTGACCTATGGCGAACTGCTGCGCGAAGTGGTGGCGCTTTCCGCCGTTCTCGCCAATCATGGCGTGAGCAAGGGCGACCGGGTGATCATCTACATGCCGATGATCACCGAGGCTGTGGTGTCGATGCTGGCCTGCGCCCGTCTCGGCGCCATCCATTCCGTGGTCTTCGGCGGTTTCGCAGCGCGCGAACTGGCCACCCGCATCAACGACGCCCGGCCGAACCTGGTCATCGCCGCCTCCTGCGGACTGGAGCCCAACCGCATCGTCGCCTACAAGCCGCTGCTCGATGAGGCGATCGCGCTTTCGGAACACCGTCCGCAGCATTGCGTCGTGTTCCAGCGCGAGCAGCTTGCCTGCGACCTGATCGAAGGCCGCGACATCGACTACGCTGAAGCCGTGGCGCGGGAAAAGGAAGCCGGCACGCAAGTGCCCTGCGTGCCCGTCGCCTCCACCGATCCGCTCTATGTGCTCTACACCTCCGGCACCACCGGCCAGCCCAAGGGCGTGGTGCGTGACAATGGCGGCCACATGGTCATGCTGAAATGGTCCATGGAAAACGAGTTCGGCATCAGGCCGGGCGAAGTGTTCTGGGCCGCTTCCGACGTCGGCTGGGTGGTCGGCCATTCCTATATCGTCTACGCACCGCTGCTGCACGGCTGCACTACGGTCGTCTTCGAAGGCAAGCCGGTCGGCACGCCCGATGCCGGCACCTACTGGCGCGTCATTTCCGATCATGGCGTGGTCGCCCTGTTCACCGCGCCGACCGCCTTCCGCGCCATCAAGGGACAGGACCCGCAGGGCGAATTCATCGGCAAGTACGACCTGTCGACCTTTCGCACGCTGTTCCTCGCCGGGGAGCGCGCCGACCCCGAGACCATCAAATGGGCCGAGCAGCGCCTCGGCATTCCCGTCATCGACCACTGGTGGCAGACGGAGACCGGCGCGCCGATCACCCAGAATCCGGTCGGCCTTGGCATGCTGCCGGTCAAATATGGCTCGCCCGGCGTTCCCATGCCCGGCTACGACATCAGGGTACTGGACGAGGCCGGCCACGAGGTGCCACCCGGAACGCTCGGCAATGTCGTTCTGAAGCTGCCGCTGCCGCCCGGCTGCCTGCCGACGCTGTGGGAGGCGGAAGATCGCTTCCGCAAATCCTATCTCGATGCCTTCCCCGGCTTCTACAACACGGCCGACGCCGGCATCCTCGACGAGGACGGCTATCTATTCGTCATGGCGCGCACAGACGACATCATCAACGTCGCCGGCCACCGCCTCTCCACCGGGGCGATGGAGGAAGTTCTGGCCGCCCACCCCGATGTGGCCGAATGCGCGGTGATCGGCATTTCCGACACGCTCAAGGGCCAGTCGCCGCTGGGCTTCGTGGTGCTCAATGCCGGTGTCGCCCGCGACACGGTCGCCATCGAGCAGGAAGTGGTGACGCTGGTGCGCGAGCGCATCGGGCCGGTCGCCGCCTTCAAGACGGTGCTGACCATCAAGCGCCTGCCCAAGACGCGCTCCGGCAAGGTGCTGCGCGCCACCATGCAGAAGATCGCTGACCGGCAGGAATGGAAGATGCCCGCCACAATCGACGATCCGGCCGTTCTCGACGAGATCGACGCAGTGCTGAAGTCGCGCGGAATAGGCCATTGAAACATGATGCCGCTTGACATGGGCATCACGGCATAATCTTTCCCTGTTCAGACGGAAGACGCCGCCATGCGGCGTTTTTCTTTGTCGATCGGGAAAAATCATGCTGACACTGCCGCAGACCCTGTCATTTGCCGTCATCATCCTGATGATGGCGGCCTTCATATGGGGCCGCCTGCGTTACGATCTGGTCGCGGCCCTGTCGCTGCTGGCCGCCGTGGCGGTCGGTGTTGTGCCGTTCGAAGAGGCGTTTTCCGGCTTCAGTGACGACATCGTCATCATCGTCGGCAGCGCGCTGCTGGTGAGCGCCGGCGTCGCCCGCAGCGGCATCATGGAATTTGCGCTGCAGCGCTATGCGCCCGGCGTCACCTCGGTGCGCGCGCAGCTTGCCCTGCTGGTCGTCACCGTCGCCATACTGTCCGCCTTCGTGAAGAACATCGGCGCGCTGGCGATCATGATCCCCATCGCCTTCCAGTTCGCACGCCGCTCCGGTGTGTCGCCGTCCACCTTCCTGATGCCGATGGCCTTTGCCTCGCTGCTCGGCGGACTGATGACGCAGATCGGAACCTCGCCCAACGTGGTGGTGTCGCGCCTGCGCGAGGAACTGACCGGCACGTCCTTCACCATGTTCGACTTCACCCCGGTCGGGCTGGCGCTGACGGCGGCCGGCTGCGTGTTCCTCACCCTGTTCTATTTCCTCGTGCCGGCGCGCGAGCGCAACGACAATGGCCTGAACGCGGCACTTGCCATCGAGAACTATTCCGCAGAAGCGCGCATCACCGCCACCTCAACGGTGGCGGGAAAACCCCTGTCGGCCCTGCTCAGGATTTCCGCCGGCGAAGCTGCCATAACCGCGATATTGCGGGCTGGCGGATTGCGGATCGCGCCGCTGCCGGACGCCATATTGCACGAAGACGACATCGTGCTGATCGAGGGCGGACAGGAAGCGCTGGACCGGCTGGTCGCGCAGGCCAAGCTGGAAGTGGGCGCAGGACGCGGCAAGGGCGCCGGACCCGAAACCATGGCCGTGGAAGCCGTGGTCACCCAGAATTCCAGCCTCATCGGCTGGTCGGCCCAGCATCTGATGCTCTACGACCGTTTCAATGTGAACCTGCTCGCCGTCTCCCGCAAGGGCACGAGGCTCAACCAGCGGCTCGGCAGCATCACCCTCAATTTCGGCGACATCGTCATGCTGCGCGGCGACAGCCAGACCCTCCCGCAGTTCCTCAAGGATTTCGAGCTGCTGCCGCTCGCCGAAAGGCAGGTGCTGCTGGGCTCCGTGCGGCGCGGGCTGGTGCCGGTGTCGATCCTCATCGCCGCCATGGGCGCGACCGCGCTCGGCCTGCTGCCGGTGGCGCTGGCCTTCTTCGCCGCCGCTGTGGCCATGGTGCTGTTTCGCGCCATTCCGCTGCGCGAGGCCTATGATGCGCTGGATGGCCCGATCCTGGTTATGCTCGCCGCCCTCATTCCGGTCAGCGAATCGCTGCGCACCACCGGCGCAACCGATGTGATCGCCGCCGTTCTCGCCGATCTCGGCCACATGCTGCCCGGCTACGGCGCGCTGGCGCTCATGCTGATCGCGGCTATGATGGTCACACCCTTCCTCAACAATGCCGCCACGGTTCTGGTCATGGCGCCGATCGCCGCAAGCTTCGCCGCCAATCTGGGCTACCGGCCGGAAGCCTTCCTGATGGCTGTGGCCATCGGCGCCGGCTGCGATTTCCTGACCCCCATCGGCCACCAGTGCAACAAGCTGGTGATGGGTCCCGGCGGCTACCGCTTTTCGGATTATCCGCGCCTCGGCCTGCCGCTTTCCTTCATGGTCATCATCGTGGCCGTTCCGATGCTGATGCTGGTCTGGCCGCTATAGACAGTTGCCTCCGCGGCTGCTGACAACCCATTGCTGACAGGGAGCTGTCAGCAGCTCTGTGCGATGATGCTCCCTTCAGATTGCAAGGAGAGCCCCATGACCCGCACCGGTATTTTTTCCGCGCTCGCGCGCTACGTCGCATGGTCGCGCCTCCGTCGCAGACAGGTGCGAACCATACGCCTGCTGGCAGCCCTGCCACCGGAAATCCAGGCCGACATAGGCTGGCCCGATTTCCATGTCGCAACGGACGGTTTCGTCCGCCTGCCTCCCGATATAGGCCAGCTCGACTCCGCCGTGGCGCGGTTGCGCCCGCCCACCGCCCTTCCCGGCCCAGCCGCGCAACACCAGCAGGCGAGCTGGAAACTGCCCTCGCTGCCGCCAAGGCGCGCCGCCTGACCGCGCCGTGTGCAGGGAGCCGGTGGCTGCTGACACCATGCTGTCAGCAGGGCTGTGGCAAAAGCAGGCGGGCCAGATAATGCTTGGCACGAGCCGTCCGAAGGGAGATTGTCAGGAATTGGCAGCAAGGGCTCGGGGGACAGACGCCGAGGGAGCGAACAATGCGCAGGGCCGACAGGCTTTTCCAGATCGTGCAGCATCTGCGCGGTGGCCGGCTGGTCACCGCCCGAAAGCTGGCGACCTGGCTGGAAGTGTCCGAACGCACCATCTATCGCGACATAGCCGACCTGCAATCGACCGGGGTGCCGATCGACGGCGAGGCGGGCGTCGGCTATCTGATGCGGGAAGGCTTCGATCTTCCGCCGCTGATGTTCACGCGTGACGAGATCGTGGCGCTGGTCGCCGGAGCCCGCATGGTGCGCGCCTTCGGCGGTGCAACCATGGCCCGCGCCGCCGACGAGGCGCTGGTGAAGATCGGCGCGGTTCTGCCGCAGACCGAGCGAGAACGCATCGCCCGCACGGAAATCCATACACCTTTGTGGGTGCTCACCGACAGCGCCCGCGAAGCCATCGACATCATCGAGCGCGCCGTCGAAAAGCGGCAGGTGCTGACCCTTGACTACAGCGACGAGGCCGGGCGCGCCACGATGCGCGACATCCGCCCGCTTGGCCTGTGGTTCTGGGGCAAGGTGTGGACGCTGATCGCATGGTGCGAAATGCGCAACGACTTCCGCGCCTTCCGCATCGACCGCATCAGCTCTCTGGTCAGAGCCGGGCGGGCTTTCAGGCCCGAGCCCGGCAAACAGTTGACGGATTTTTACCGCGCCGTGGAAGACAGCGAGACCTACGGCACCGGCCCGACGGCCCGGGGCATGTAAGCGCCACTAAAGCGTGTCGCGATCTTTCAGATTCGCTCCTTACGCTTTAAGTTGCTGTTCTTACGCATGTGGTTATCCCGAAACCGGTTCCTACTTTCGCGCGACATGCTTTAGGCTTCCGCCGGCTGCTTCAGCCGTTCGGTGCGCCGCCTGACCAGCACCGCCACCGCCGCAATCAGCAGCGTGCCGATGATGAACAGGAAGGCGGCAGCGGCAATCGCGGGGCTGATGTTCTCGCGGATCGAGGAAAACATCTGCCGCGCCAGCGTGCGCTGGTTGGGACCGGCGACGAACAGCGTCAGCACCACCTCGTCGAGCGATGTGGCGAAGGCGAACACCGCGCCCGACAATATGCCGGGCAGCGCCAGCGGCAGGGTCACGCGCCGGAACACTGTCAGCGGCCCCGCACCAAGACTGGCAGCGGCCCGCTCGACGCGCCTGTCGATGCCGGCGAGCGAAGCCGTTACCGAAACCACGACAAAAGGCACCGCCACCACCGAATGCGCCGCGATGACGCCGGCATAGGAGTTGGCGAGGCCCAGATGCACGAAGAACACCTGCATGCCGACGCCCAGCACCACCGCCGGCACCACCATCGGCAACAGGAAGGCGGTGCGGAACAGGCCCGGAAGCACCAGCCCTGCATTGCGTAGACCCAGTGCCGCCAGCGTGCCCAGCGTTCCCGCCAGCAGCGTCGTTCCCGTGCCGATGATGAGGCTGTTGACGATCGACATGCGCCACACATCGGCGCTGGCCAGCTCATCGAACCAGCGCATCGAATAGCCTGGAATGGGATAGGTCAGAAACACGCTTGAGGTGAAGGCAAGCGGCAGGATAGCGATGAGGGGCGCGATCAGGAAGACCACCGCAGCGATCGCGAACACCAGCCTGACGAGGTTCGACGCACGCATCAGCGGCCTCCCGTACGGTCGGCGGAAAGACGGCCATACACCGTGTAGAGCGCCAGCGTGGCTACCAGCAGGATGGCGCCCAGCGCACCCGCCATGCCCCAGTTAGCCGAGCCGATGGCGTAGAAGGCGATGACCGAGGAGATCATCTGGTCCTGCGCGCCGCCGATCAGTGCGGGCGTGATGTAGTAGCCGATAGCGGTCATGAAAACGAGCAGAGAGCCCGACACCACCCCGCGCAGCGACAGCGGCAACAGCACCCGCAGAAAGGCCCGCCACGGCGGCGCACCAAGAGAGGCAGCTGCCGGCATCAGGTTGCGCGGGATCGACAAGAGCACCGAATAGATCGGCAGCACCATGAAGGGTAAGAGCACATGGGTCATGGCGATGATCACGCCCAGCCGGTTGAAGATCAGCGGCAAGGGTCCGCTGATGAGGCCAAGCGACATCAGCGTGTCGTTGATCAGCCCCTTCTCCTGCAACAGGATGAACCATGCGGCAGTGCGCACCAGAAGCGAAGTCCACAGCGGCAGAAGCACAGCGCCGAGCAGGAGCTGGCGTTTCCACCCATCGACGGACGCCACCAGCATCGCATAGGGCAGACCGATCAGCGCACAAGCAAGCGTCACGAGCGCACCGATGCCAAGCGTGCGCAAAAGGATTGCGCTGTTGGCGGAAGCTTCCGCCGGCAGGGCCGTGATCTTGCCACTGGCATCGCGCTCATAATCCAGCGCCGCCAGCAGATAGCGGTCGGTATAAGGATTGGTTGAATCGGCGACAGCGCGCCAGAAGCGTATATCGGACCAGCGCTTGTCGATGGCGACCAGATCGACCGGCCCCTGCGGCTGATCTTCCAGCGCCCGCGTGGTGCGGCTCATCAGCGTGCGGAAGCCGTTCTGGGCGCTGTTGAGGCGGCGCACCGCATCGCCCAGCAACTGCTGGTCGTCGATGGCCCGCAGATCATCGACGAAAGCCTGCTTCAGCTCTTCGGGCGGATCGGACTGCCGGTCCCAGTCGCCCGCCACATCGGCGGTGAGCGGAAAGGCGCGCGAACCCACCGGATCGGAAACCGATTCCTTGAGCATCGTGGCCAGCGGCCAGGCGAAGAAGATCGCCAGGAACAGCACCAGAGGCGCGACCAGCGCGAGTGCCGTCAGGCGTCCCTTGAACGAGGTCTCGCTCATGCCGGCAGCATCCAGCAATCGGACGGGGCAAAGGACACGACAACCTTGTCGCCGGGATTGAATTCGGCCGCCTTGCGGTCTGCCTTGGCGATGAAGCCAAAAGCGCCGTCATCGAGCTGGATGCGCAGATGATCGCCATGGTAGACGGCGTCGGCAACGGTCGCCGGATAGGCGTTCTGCGAGCCGGCATCCGTGCCGAGCCGGATGCGCTCCGGCCGCACCGACACGAGGATCCGGCCAGCGTCGGCGCGAATATCGGATGGCTGCACGCGGATGGTGCCGCCGCCGTCCAGCTTGACCGTCGCACCGGCATCGCCGGCTTCGGCGAGCGTTCCCTCGACGAGGTTGGTCTCGCCGATGAACTTCGCCACGAAGCGCGACCGCGGCTGATCATAGATTTCGCGCGGGCTGCCGATCTGCTCGATCTTGCCCCGGTTGAACACCGCGATGCGGTCGGACATCGTCAGCGCCTCGGATTGGTCGTGGGTCACGAACACGATGGTGAGGCCGAGCCGCTTGTGCAGGGCGCGGATGTCGAGCTGCATCTGTTCGCGCAACTGCTTGTCGAGCGCGCCGAGCGGCTCGTCCATCAGCACGACGGAAGGCTCGAACACCAGTGCCCGGGCCAGCGCCACGCGCTGCTGCTGACCGCCGGAGAGCTGCACCGGGCGGCGGTCCTTCATGGCGCCGAGCTGCACCATGTCGAGCGCGCGCGTGACCTTCTCCTCGATCTCGGATCGCGCAACACCGCGCATTTCCAGCGGAAAGGCCACGTTGGCCGCGACGCTCATATGCGGAAAGAGCGCATAGTTCTGGAAAACCACGCCCATATTGCGCTTGTGCGGCGGCAGATGGTCGACGCGCCGGCCGCCCACCGAGATGGTGCCGCCGCTCGGCGCCTCGAAGCCCGCCAGCATCATCAGGATGGTGGTCTTTCCCGACCCCGAGGGGCCGAGCAGGCTGAGGAACTCACCCTGAGCGATGTTCAGGTCGAGATCGTCTACGACGCGCAGCGTGCCATAGGCCTTGCTGACTTTTTCAAAGCGGATGTCCGACTGGCTCAAGGATGATCACCGCCCAGGAAAGCGGCCCTCTGCAAAAAGGGAATGGGACACGGGACCATAGCAGTCCCGTGCCGTCTTTCATCGAAGTGGCCGTTACTGCGCCAGCCAGGCGTTGAAGCGCTGGGTCAGGGCCTCGGCATTGTCGATCCAGAAATCGACATCGATCGCCAGAGCGTCCTTCATGTTTTCAGGCTCGGTCGGCAGGTCGGCCTTGTATTCGTCCGGCACGATCGCCGCCGCATCCTTTGCCGGCAGACCATAGGCCACATATTGCGGCAGCTTGGCCTGGTTTTCCGGCTGGCTGGCGAAGGCAATGAAATCCATGCCGGCTTCCTTGTTCTCGGCATCCTTGAGGATCGCCCAGCTGTCCACGGCATAGATCGAACCCGGCCACACCACCTTGAACTTGCGGTTTTCCGAACGGTTGATGCCGGTGATGCGGCCATTGTAGGCGGAAGCCATCGCCACCTCGCCGGATGCCAGGAACTGCAGCGGCTGGGCGCCGGCTTCCCACCACACGATGTTGGGCTTCAGCTCCTCAAGCTTTTTGAAGGCGCGGTCCACACCCTCGTCGGTGGCGAGCGTGTCGTAGACGTCGGCGGGGGCAACCCCATCGGCCATCAGCGCGAATTCGAGCGTGTATTTGGGCCCCTTGCGCAGCGAGCGCTTGCCCGGGAACTTCTCCACGTTCCAGAAATCCGCCCAGGACTGCGGCCCGTCGGCGATCTTCTCGGAATCATAAGCGATCGCCGTCGACCAGACGATCGCGCCGACGCCGCATTCGTTCACCGCCGAAGGAATGAACTTGTCCTCCCCACCCAGCTTTGCCCAGTCGATCTTTTCGTAAAGGCCGTCGGCGCAACCCAGCGCCAGTTCCTCGACCTCGACCTGCACGACATCCCAGTTCGGGTTGCCGGCCTTGACCTTCGCCTGCAGCACGCCGATGCCGCCATCCCATGCCTCGTCCAGAAGCGGCTTGCCGGTCTTTTCCGCATAGGGCTTGAAATAGATTTCGCGCTGCGCGTCCTGATAGGTGCCGCCCCATGACACCACGGTGAGGTCGCGGGCCTGAACCGGCGACATCATGCCCATCGTTACGGCCATCAGGCCGCTGATTGCCAGAATTCCCGTCAATTTACGCATGCTATCTCCCATTTTGGCCAGGTTGTTGTTTTCGTATGCCTGAAGCCGTCAGCGACAATCCAAAGACCGTCGCGGAAAACTGTCAAGCATTTCGGATCAGATAAGGACGGACGGATAGGACCCGACCGCTTTTCGCTCGGTTGTGGAAGAAGGCGCAGCGCGCCTTGGCGCATCACCAGATGAACGGATGCGGCCAGCCCGGACCAAAGCACCGCTCTGCACGAGGCAGACCGTTTGCGACGGCATTTCACCATGCTTTGCAATCAACGCAGTCGTCTCCTCAGCCTGCCTTGCGGGGCCCGGATCCGGATGTGCCGCGATGCAGGCCTCCATTCCTGCCGCGCCCCAGATGCCGCCATATCGGCGACATTGCCCCTGCGGAATTCCTAACACCGTTCAAAATTTTGCGCAACATACCGCTCAATATATTGAGCGCCATTAGTCAAAGGTAGGGGGGTGTGCAGGCTGAGATGACGATGGTGACGCCCTCGGAGGCATTGCGAAACCGGTGCGGCAGGCGGCTGTCGAACAGATAGGATTCGCCCGCCTTCAGAACCCGCACATCGTCGCCGACGGTGAGCTCCAGTTCTCCCTCCACCACATAACCGCCCTCGGTCGAGAAATGCGCCAGCATGGCTTCGCCGGTATCGGCGCCCGGCTCATAGATCTCATGCAGAATCTGGAGGTTGTAGGCGCGCGCATCGCCGATCTGGCGCAGCGTCAGGCGGCCCTCCCCTTTATCGATAGCCCTCGCCGTGACACGCGAGGTAAGGTCCTTGAGATCGTCGGCGCCGAAGAAGGGGCCATGCCGCTGGCGCTGATCGTCCTCGAAAAAGTCCGACATCGACACGTCGAGACCGCCCAGTATCTTGCGCAGCGTGGCGATGGACGGGCTCGACTTGTTTTTCTCGATGATCGAAATCTGGGCATGCGGCACACCCGCGCGCGCCGCCAGTTCGCGCTGCGACAGGCCAGCGGCTGCGCGCAGCGCCTTGAGCCGCGCGCCGATATCGAATTCCTCTGTCATGCCTGTCCCGATCCCGGCAGATTGTTCCACTCCGGTCAAAATATAGAACAGTTCGGGACAGGGAAAAAGAGCAGGCAAGCCATTTTGACAGCACAGGCAGAAGAATGGCCCGGACCGCCGGCCCGGTCAGCCCGGCCATCGGGCGGGCGGCAGGCGAGCCGCTCAGTCCGGGATAACAGCCGTCGCCTGTATCTCGACCAGCGCCTCGTCCTTGATCAGGCCCGACACCTCGACCACGGCCATGGCCGGGAAGTTGCGTCCCATCGTGGCCTTCCATGCAGCGCCGATTTCCTTCAGCGAAGCCGAATATACCTTCTTGTCGGTGACGTACCACGTCATGGTGGTGATGTGCTCGGGACCCGCGCCGCCTTCGCGCAGGATGGCGAGCACGTTTTCCAGCGTCTGCCTGATCTGGCCCGGCAGATCGTGCGCCTCGAACTTCATCTGGCCGTTCCAGCCGATCTGGCCGCCGACATAGATGGTGCGTCCGCGCGCCTCGATGCCGTTGGAATAGCCGACCGGCTTGTCCCAGCCTTCCGGGTGCAGAATGCGGTGCGGGGTACGGGGCAAGGTTGCGGGCGGGGCCTGCTCTGCGGGCTTGGTCTCGCTCATGACGACTCCTGTCTCGATAGTTTCACCAGCTCGCGGCCGATGATCAGCTTTTGCACCTCGGTGGCGCCTTCGTAGATTCTGAGCGCCCGGATCTCGCGATAGAGCCGCTCCGTGATGTTGCCGACCTGCACGCCGCGCCCGCCGAACATCTGCACGGCCTGGTCGATCACCCATTGCGCATTCTCGGTGGCGGTCAGCTTGGCCATGGCCGCTTCCTTCGTCGCAGGCAGCTTCTGCACGTCGCGCCGCCATGCGGTGCGCGCCACGAGAAGTGCTGCCGCGTCAATGGCCGTCGCGATTTCACCCAGCGTGCTCTGTGCCGTCGGAAGATCGGCCAGCGTGGCCCCGAACATGTTGCGGGCCCCGGCATGGGCGACAGCCTCAGCAAGCGCCCGGCGCGCGAAACCGAGGGCAGCAGCGGCGACCGACGGCCGGAAGATGTCGAGCGTGCGCATGGCGATCTTGAAGCCCTCACCCGGCGCTCCCAGCAGCCGTCCTGCCGGAACTCGGCAGTTCTCGAAGCGAATCAGCGCCAGCGGATGCGGGGCGATGGTCTCGATGCGCTCGGCGATGATGAAACCGGGTGTATCGGCATCGACGACGAAAGCCGAAATGCCGCGCGTGCCGGGTGCCTCGCCGGTGCGGGCAAAGACCGTGTAGACATCGGCGATACCTCCATTGGAGATGAAAATCTTCTCGCCATCGAGCACATAATGGTCACCGTCGCGGCGGGCAGAGCAGCTCATCGCCGCCACGTCCGAGCCGGCGTCGGGCTCGGTCAGCGCGAAAGCCGAAATCAGCTCGCCCTTCGCGATCTTCGGCAGGATCTGCTGTTTCAGTTCCTCACTGCCCGAGAGGCTGATGGCTCCCGTGCCAAGCCCCTGCATGGCAAAGGCGAAATCGGCCAATCCGTCCTCATAGCCAAGCGTCTCGCGCAGAATGCACAGCGAGCGGCTGTCGATCTCCGGCGAGATGCCGCCATAGGCCTCAGGTACGCAATGGCGCAGGAAACCGGCTGCGCCGAGTTTCTTCACCAGCGCCCTGCAGGCCGCGTCGGCATCGCCATGGTCGATCTCGCCAAGCCCGCCGGCAGCGATGAAGGCGTCTGCCTCCGCCGCCAGCGCCCGATGCCCGTCGCCGTAGAAGGGCCAGTCGAGATGGTCGCGGGGCGGCGGCTTGGCCGGGTTTGGGGCCGGGGCCGAGGAATGCGCCATGGCTCAGCTCCCCTTGAAATCGGGCTTCGCCTTGGCCGCGAACGCCTCGAAGGCGCGGCGGAAATCGCCGGTCGCCATGCAGATCGCCTGCGCCTGCGCTTCCGATTCCAGCATTTC
>WPCJ01001091.1_pt1 | contig 16471 bp, 13 predicted proteins | sample 5399831 | NCBI WGS metagenome assembly WPCJ01 (sample SAMN12869470, study PRJNA574797) | sludge metagenome | isolation source: wastewater treatment of pH10 | place: China:Beijing | collected 2019-05-20 | reverse complement strand
ATCTAAAATGAAACAAATACGAAGTTGAAGTAAAATAACGGATCATCTGCATACGAGACATAATCTTAGTAAAAAATTAAAAAAGATGGTTTTGAGATAAAGCACCACAGATCGAACTGCAATAGCCTGGAAGCGTTTTTATCTCTTTTTAAGAAATACAACCGTATTATTAACCGGCGGTTCAGGCTGAACCCTGAGATATTCTTCAAAACCCGAAGGCAATTCAAAGAGTGAACTGCCGTCCAGAATTATCCGGAGGCCCTTTTCGTAAAGGCGGTAAGAGACTTTACTTCCTTCGGGCAGGACTCTGGCTAGCTGTTCAAACACTTCCCTTTTGGGTCCGGCCTGGGCAGCGACCATATAAAGGTCACAGCGGGTTTCAAGTGGCGGGCCGGTCATGAATTTAACTATCAATAAGAATATTGAGAAATTTTATCCCGCAAGAGATGAAAAAAATAAAAAATATAATAAAAATCCTTATGGCAGGCATTATATAAGCAAAAAAAGAAAAGAGTAAATATACACAGAAAGAATTATAAAAATGTCAGGGCATTATGGCGTTTTTCAGTCTTTATGTTGTAGAGGACTTATTCTAATTTTTCTGCCCGGATATCAAAAATATGGAATTATTCTCAAATATCCTCCTTGAGAATGAATGCCTGTTTCTTTGAAATTTCTGCACTTCCAGAAGAGGGCTGATTTCAGTGTTCATGAGTCCGGTTTCGGAAAAGAGAAAGGAAATATTTTTCGGGCTTATTTTTTCGTAAAGGGGAAGAGAATTCCTGATAGGGCCGTAGGACTTCTTGAAAATAAGATTGTACTGGTTCTTTTTTGCAAACCTCTCTGCCAGCCCGTAAAGCATTCTTTTGATATACCTGTCAGGCCGAGGATCAAACCAGTTTCCATCAATGGCAAAGATCATCCCTCCGGGTTTAAGGACACGCTTCCACTCCCGGACCGCGCTGGCAGGCTCCTGGAGTGTCCAGAGAAGGTATTTGTTAACAACCAGATCAAAGGAACAGTCTTCAAAAGGCAGATTTTCCGCGTCTCCGTGGAATAAAGAAATTTCCAGGCCCATATTATCTGCGTTATGCCTTGCTTTCTCAAGCATGCCTTCAGACAGGTCTATACCAGAAACCTCATGCCCCATCTCGGCAAAAAGAAGGGCAAGAAAACCTGTACCTGTCCCCACATCCAGCACTTTTAAACGCTTGCCTGAAGCCAGGGAATTTTCAAAGATCTGTTTCCAGACAGCGCGCTCTTCTTCATCGAACCCATTTATCCCATTTTTGTAGGTTGAAGACCTGAAATTCCAGTAATTAGCAATAACTTCCTTGCAGTCTATAAATACTCCTCCATATGATAGAGAATATGGCAATATACAAATATACCTTTTTTTCATAATAAATATTACCAAAGATTAAAATCTGATGAGCATATATTACCTAATTGCTTATAAAAGCAATCACCATTCCTCAAAAAGGCAGAAAAAATTAGGCTAATGTGGATTAACACCAGCTTTTCCGGGATGAATATCTATTCGACCTGATAGAAAATTCAGGGTTACTTAATTCAACTAAAAAATAAAAATACCGCACGGAGGAAGATTTCATAAAAAAATTATCGAAAAAAATAATACCAAAATGTATATATGTATTACAGAATTAATTAGAAAATAACAGAAAAATCTTCCGAAAATGCCTTGAAAATGAGCATCCGGAACAGTCATAATAGATTTCTAATTGATATTAATTCACAGAATAGCATTCAGGGTATTCTGACTTTTTAGGTGTTTTATTCTTTATACAATGAATATTCCGAAAAATGTGGGAACTGGAATGTTCACAGTGAAAACGGGAAAGACAAGATATAAGATTCAAGGAGAGGAAAAATAAAAATGCATATACCTGATTCTTTTATACCGCTAAGCCAGGCAATAGTTTACTGGGTAATTAGCATTCCTTTTATTTTTATGTCAATGAAATGGGCAAAAAGTGAGCTTGAAGAGATGAAAGTGCCCATCCTTGCTGCCCTTGCAGCAGGAATATTTGCTATTCAGGCCATGAACATCCCTATAGGGATGGGAACAAGCGGGCACATGGTAGGAGCAACTCTTGTTGCCATTGTTTTCGGAAGCCCCTGGGCTGGAGTACTGGTTCTCACACTCGTGTTGCTTGTACAGGGTTTCGCATTCGGAGACGGTGGAATCACCACCATGGGAGCAAATATCCTTAACATGGGCATTATTTCCGGCTTTGCAGGATACTATACATATCTAGCTCTCCGCAAGAGTGCAGGAACAAGCATTGCAGCCTTCGGAGGCGCATGGTTAGGACTTTTCGTTTCATCAATTGTTTGCGCCGTTCAGATGTGGCTTGCAGGCACTTTCCCTCTGGTACCCGGGCTTATTGCTATGGGAACTTTCCACCTGATAATTGGCTTTATCGGGGAAGGGCTGATCACTTCGGTTGTGATCACGGCGATTGCGAAATCCCGTCCTGACCTGCTTGAAGGTGGGTACACTGCCAGACCTGAGAAATCCAAGACGGAGGCTCATGCATGAGCAAAAACTCGAATATGAAATTCCTTTACGCAGGAATAGCAATTGCACTTTTGCTTTCCGTCCTTGCTCCTTTCCTTGCCTCTTCCGACCCCGACGGGCTGGAAAGTGCAGCAGGAGGAGTAATTGAAGAGTCGAAAATGTCAGAACTCGAAGAAACGGAACCCGCAGTAAGTTCTCCAATGCCTGACTACGCTATTGAAGGCATGGGAAAGAGCGGAGAGGTTATGGCAATTGCAATCGGAACTGTAGCAGTGCTGGCGATCAGTTTCGGGTTTGGAAAGATCTTCAATAAAAAAGCCTGAGCAAAAATCATTTCTCTGTTTTGAAAAGCCGCTTTTTCCAGAAAATGGAAGAAACGGCTACCCTTAAATTACCACAGTGCATGTTCTGGAATGAGCATTCCAGATTCCTCTTAATAAAACTGTAAAACTGTTTTTGTACCCTGAAACCCCGGTTTACTCTCCAATAAAAATAATGCTGGAAGGGCACAGTTCTTTTACAACACAGATCGAGCATCTCGGTTTTCTTGCCTGGCAAACTTTTCTACCGTGATGGATCAGGGTCATGGAAATCGAATCAAGGTCTTCTTTCCGGGCAAGGGACATGAGGTCCTGTTCTATTTTTACCGGGTCCGAATTCCTGGTAAGCCCCAGCCTTCCTGAAACTCTTTTCACATGAGTATCCACGGCAATACCCTCTATTATCCCAAAAGCCCTGGCAAGCACTATATTTGCGGTCTTTCTCCCCACTCCTGGAAGGGTGACGAGTTCTTCCATTGTTTGCGGGACTTCTCCCCCATAATTTTCGATAATCAGTTGTGCAGCCGCTTTGATATTTTTTGCTTTGCTTTTGTAAAACCCTGTAGAATAAATATCCGCTTCCAGTTCTCTGATATCTGCGCTTGCGTAATCCCAGGCGGTCCTGTACTTTTTGAACAGATTTTCCGTCACCTTATTGATCTGAACGTCCGTCGACTGGGCAGAAAGAACGGTTGCCACAAGGAGTTCCAGGGGGTTGCTGTAATTAAGAGATGGTTTTGCATCCGGGTATTCATCTTTTAGAAGGTCCCAGATGCGGTCAAAGTTATGCCTGTTGTCAGGAATATCATATTCGTGCGGGACTTTTTTTGAAGTCGATTTTCGGGGTTTTTTTTCAGGCATCAAAAGAACTCCGTTAAAATGTTCAAATTTCAGATTATAACTAAAGAACCGCTTTTTGAAATATATCTGTAAAAGTATGGGACGTTTTTTGTTTCTAAGTTTTTCGGACCAGATAAAAGAAAAAGACAGTCTTTAAAGCTACCGGAATTACAGCATATACCGAATATCGGAACATATTGTCGGGTAGGTAAATACAACTTTCCTTATATCCGAAGTCCTGAGCCCGAGACGCATTGCCATGGCAAAGATATTGATAACTTCTTCGGCATTGGGTCCCAGGATGTGGGCTCCCACTATATGATCATTTTTTTCGTTGAGAATTATCTTTGAAGCTGCAAATTCCATCCCTGCCCTCCTGGTAGTGCTCCATGTACTGCGGTCACGGAAAATAACCCTGTATTTATCACTTTCTTTTTCCTCACTTATTCCAACGGAAGCAAGCACAGGGATGGTAAATACTGCACTTGGAATTCCTGTATAATCGGCTTCAGCCCCGTTTCTGTCAAAAATATTAGCAGCTGCAACTTCTCCCTGAAGAGTTGCTACCGGAGTAAGCTGAATTCCTTCGGCAGTACAGTCTCCCCCTGCATAAATCCGGGGATTTGATGTTCTCATATGCTTATCGACTATAATCCCTTTTCTTTCAGCCCTGACTCCAGCATTCTCAAGCTGCAGGTCTTCAATATCAGGAACCCGCCCTGCGCCGTTTACCACCATGTCCGCATTGAAAACCTGGACTTCCGACCCTGTTTCGGTTTTATATTCAGTCCTGACAAGAAAACCGTCACCTGCTTTTTCAACAGCCACCACCGGCCTGTTTGTAAGTATTTTTATGCCAGCCGCTTCGGAAGCCCGGACAAGCATGTCCACCAGATCAGGATCAAATGCCCCCAGAGGCCTTTCACTTCTGTGCAGGATCAGGACTTCAGCCCCTGCCCGCCTGGCAATGTGTGCAAATTCAAAGGAAATATACCCGCCTCCTGCAAAAATAATCCTTTCAGGGAGCTCCATGAGTTCCATAAATTCCTCACTTGTTGTGAGGTATTCCTCTCCAGGAATCTTCAGTTTACGCGGCTTTGAGCCTGTTGCAAGAAAAATATATTTTCCTTTGAGTTCATCATTCCCGACAATTACGGTATTTTCGTTCTTAAACCGGGCTCTCCCGTGATACATATCAATCCTCATATCCGCAAACATTTTCTCAGCTGCGCGGGGATAGGCTTCAGTAAACGTCCTTTTGAATCGGAGAAGTGAAGGCCAGTCTATTTTTAAAGGCTCTTCTGTCCCTGCGCCTTTGCCTTTAAGCCGGTTATTCAGGTCTGTAGCTTCCGATGCGCCTGCAAGAACTTTTTTGGGATCACATCCCCTTAGAGGGCAGGTGCCTCCGTACTCCCTTGAGTCAATAATGGCAAATTTCATTCCAGAAGACTCTGCCCTGCCTGCCAGAGTTCTGCCTGCAGTCCCTGTCCCGATAATTATAATATCATATTCCTTTTCCATTGAATCCCCATCCCCTGTATCTATTTCTTAAAAATAGATCTTGAAAGCAAAATAATAAATAAAGCTTAAAAATATGGAACAGGCTAAGGTGAGAATAATAAAATACCCGCCTTCCTGTACTTATTATCCTTTCGATTTCCAGAGATAAGTATTCAACCTGAACATTCTTTCTGAGCGATTAGAAATGGAATATTTGTGAAAAAATATCATTCAAAAATACCAAAAGGTTAAAGAACAACGTGTTTGAAGGACTATATCAGAATGTTAACATAAATGTTGCATTTAAGGAGTTTAACTCTGATTTTTTCAACGAAAAAACCTCTTTCAAATAAAATAATGTGTAAACCATAAGTTTTATAGCTAATAATTTTTAAACCAAGTATATTGGTGATTTTTTGGTAAAAAGGGCATTGCTCAGCGTCTCAGACAAGACAGGAATTGTAGAATTTGCACGCGGGCTCGAAGCACTTGGCGTGAAAATTATCTCAACAGGCGGGACCGCGAAAATCCTTCGCGATGCAGACATTGAGGTTACTGATGTTTCGGAAGTCACAGGCTACCCGGAGATGATGGGAGGAAGAGTCAAGACCCTCCACCCGAGAATTCATGGAGGACTTTTATGCCTCCGGGAAAGCAAAGAACAGATGGAGGAAGCTGCAAAAGAAGACATCTCCCTTATCGACCTGATAGCCGTAAACCTTTACCCCTTTGAAATAACCGTTTCCAGAGAGAATGTGGAGCTTGAAGAAGCCATTGAAAATATAGATATCGGAGGCCCTACCCTTCTCCGCTCCGCAGCCAAGAACTACCGCTCAGTGACGGTGTTATCTGACCCCTCGGACTACGGGCGTATCCTTAAGGAGCTGCGCTCAAGCGGGATAATCTCTGATAAAACCCGTGCTGAACTTGCGGTAAAAGCTTTCAGGCACACAGCCGACTATGATGCGGCAATTGACACATATCTTAGCAGGACCCTTCTTGGGGAAGAAGTTCTCCACCTGAAATTTGCTGACGGTGTAAAGCTTCGCTATGGAGAAAACTGGCACCAGAAAGCATATTTCTATAAAGACTCTGCAATAAAAGGTCCGAGTCTGGCAAAAGCCATCCAGCTTCATGGAAAAGAACTCTCCTATAACAACTATGTGGATGCGGACAACGCCCTCCAGACTGTCAAAGAACTCGGGAACGCTTCCCCTGCCGTAGCAATAGTAAAACACAATAACCCATGCGGACTTGCTACCGGAGAGTCCCTCCTTCAGGCGCTGCATTCTGCCTGGGACGGGGACCCTATTTCGGCTTATGGGAGTATAATCTGCACAAACGAGGTTTTTGACCTGGAAGCTGCAACTTTTTTGAACGGGAAATTCGTAGAAATTATCCTTGCCCCTGATTTCAAGCCCGATGCACTTGAATACCTGAAAAAGAAAAGCGAAAATCTGAGGCTCCTGAAACTTCCTGACCTCAGGGAGGGCTTCGGAGCGGAATACACCTACAAATACGTCATAGGCGGCATGCTCAAGCAGAGCCGGGACATAGGGATCTACGAAAAATGGGAGTCTGTTACTGAAGTACCTTATCCTGAAAATAAGCGTGCCCTCTCGGAGTTTTGCCTTAAAGCATGTAAAGCTACAAAGTCCAATGCCGTGATCCTTGCTTATGAATATGAACCAGGGAATTTCATGGTCCTGGGAATGGGAGCCGGGCAGCCTAACAGGGTAGATTCCATCCGTAAACTGGCAGCCACAAAAGCAGTTGAAAACCTGAAAGTAATCTACGAACGTGAGCAGCCTGCTGTACCCTTTGAAGAATACTGCCAGAAGATTATGTCAGAATGTGTAATGGCTTCAGATGCTTTCTTCCCATTTGATGACAGCGTGGTCCATGCAGCTGAGAATAATATCCGCTATATCGTTTCCCCTGGTGGCTCGATAAGGGACAATGAGGTCATTGCTACTGCAAACAGACTTGGAGTTGCCCTTGTTTTCACAGGAATGCGGCATTTCCTTCACTGAAAAAAATAGAGACAAAGAGGACTCAGGTATAACTGAGTCCAGAATAAAACATGAGTACTCCTGCGTACAGGGGCAGGGTACGCCTAATTTTAGATCTGTCTCCTGAAATGTCATGACTTGAAAGAGAAAATTGGCGGGACTATAATCGTTTTATGGTATTCAGCTGAGTATGTACTACTGATAACCGGTCGCGCCGCCAATAATTGAATACTTTGTCAAATTATTAATATAAATAATTAGAGATTTAACCATATAATATTAATATACTTTTATAAAGAATTTATCAGACAATAGGGTTTAAGTATCAATTTTTTATCTCTGATTTTTAATTTACATTTTTAATAACCGCTTTAAGCCGTATATTGATAGAATAACTTTATATCAGTGAAATACTATATTTCTTTTAGAAGTAAGCCAATATTTTGCTAATTGGAAATTTTCATTTTCGAAATACTGGTACACAAAAAATCTGAATGTCAGAAAAAATTATTAAAGATAAGATATACTCTTAAAAAAGATAATATATATTGAATTCGTATACCATTCTAGCAATATTATATCACCTTGATATAACCGTAACCTCAATTCAATATAAAAGATGAAAGGAATTAAAAAAATAAGATTGCCTCTCCTGCAAATAAAACTGGAGAGCTTATATCAGTGTAATAACTTTCATATTACTCCAGAAACAGCATTATAATACATGGGCTGATAAGTGTGAAATCGACTGGACTTTTAAGCATCCTGACCTTTTCTGAAAAACGAAAAGATATTCTATTTTTACTTCAGGAGAACCCTAAAACTCTTTCGGAGATTAAGGACTACTTCGATGTAAGATCACCTGAGATTTTACCTCGCCTGAAAGAAATGGAAAACTCGAATATGATTGTCAGGCAGGAAGGAGTGTATAAATTAACTTCCCTGGGGAAAGTGGCAGCTATATATTACAAACCTTTCCTTGATACTCTGACGGCCATAGAAACAAATGAAGACTTCTGGAGAGACCATGACATTACAGCAGTTCCTGATACTTTGTTAAGCAGAATTCAGGAGCTAAAGGAATGCAGGATCATAAAAGACGAACATGAACATATTTACGACTCTCACAAAGCATTCATGGATAATGTCCCGGCCTCTAACCGTTTTATGGGTTTTGCGTCCATTTTCCTTCCAAGTTATCCAGCGATGTTTCTCGAAATGGCCCGGAGGAATATCCCGATTTCCATAATTGTTACGCCAAATGTCTTTTTTAAAATAAAAAACGAGCATAACGCTGAAATCGAAGAGTATCTCAAGTTCAAACACACAAGTTTCCATGTTTACGACACTGCCAAGGTAGCTTTTGTCGTAACGGACAGATTCCTATCACTCTCTCTCTTTTTCAAAAACGGGACCTTTGACCCCAGAAGCGACCTTGTAGGATTTGATTCCTCATCAATAAAATGGGGAGAAGACCTTTTCAAATATTACAAAGAAAATGCAGTCGAAATTAAAACTCTGTAAGCCGGGTTTCAGAATAATGTAAAGTTGCAGCCCATAAGAAACTGAAAGAAAAACAGATAGAAATAGCTGAAGACCGGGGAATCTTCAGCCTGACACTTTTGAAGTATATTTGACCACCCTGTAATAGAGTATTCGACTGATTCTGCATGTTATCAGTTTAGCATGAAAATGTTCCAGATATTTTCATTTTTTAGCATGAATGTACTTCCAGATACTTTCATTTTTTGGGCATGTTATTCCAGGAATATCATTAGCGTTTTTTGTGATATATTAAATACGGATTCAAGCTCCAGATGCAGATCCGGGGAAAGTTTTCGAGGACTTTCAGGCGATTAATCTTTATGCAATCAGATATCCCGCAATTCTCAGCCCCGTAATGGATGTGGATTCTCCGTCAACAAGCAAAGTTCTTTCCATTTTCTGTGAAGGGAATTCTTCGTATTCCGGGTGTGCAAATTTCTGGATGCATATCAGTCCGCAAACAAAACTATAGAGGACTATAAGAGGTTCAAAAGCGAGAGCTCCATGAATAAGGGCGACCCCTATTACAAGGTGAGAAAAGAGGTGCATGCCAGTAAGGAGATTGCGGGTTTTCCTTACTCCCAGGCTTACTGGAAGGGTATTGATACCTGCAAGAGTATCTCCTGCAATATCCTTAAAATCGTAGATCGTAGAATTAATAAAGAGTTTGACGCCGAAGAAGATGAAAATCAGAACAACGGGTATAAGGTTTCTGCACCCGCTCCCTGCAAGCCCTGCAATGAAAATACCCCATGTAAGCCCCACAACAATATTTTTTACCCCAAGCCCTCCTTTAAGCTTCAAAGCGAACTTGCCTATTTTAATGCCTTTACTGTAAAGATATCCGGTTACGAAAGGTATGAACGCAAGTGGAAGCATTTCCTCTCCTGCCAGGATATAAGTTCCCACCATGAAAGCCAGCAGTGAGACTGTGAGTCCGACTTTTTTATTCGACCCATTAAGTTCCTTCCGGTTTACCGAGTCTTCTTCAGATCCCAGAGCTCTGTCAAGAGTGTAAACTGTATAAATAATTAGACCACCTGCGATACAGACCAGTATATTCGATTGAATATACATTAATAGAAAGGCAAGGTGTATTCTTAGTGCACCGGAGAATGCAACTAGAATAGAACTTTTTATCAGTTCAAAAGTAGCATTTTCATTTTTGTATTCATGAGAATTCTTTCTACTACGCTTGAAAATCTGTCCAAAACTTCCAGAAAATACATTGAAGCTCATGAAACTAATAAAGTTTGACTTTTAAATATTATTAATTCGATATAATATAGACAGATACGTATAACAGATAAGACACTATTAAAATTGTATACGATTAAACTAACGAGTAAAAAGAGAAACTAACAATTATATTTATACAGAAATTTTTTCTGATATAACGGATAAAAAAGCTGCGGGGCACCGGTCATAATGGCCCGAACGAGCAGAAAAACATATATTATGGATTAACCTGGTGCTGAGATGGGGTAGCGATCATTTTAAAAAACTGTTTAAACTTTGCGAAAAAAGGACTGGTACTCAAACCAGGCTTATTACCGGGCTGAAACCTTCGCAACGATGAGATATATTTTCTATATTGTAATAAAAGCAGGGAGCAGAAATAAGAAAATATCAGCGTAACCATGGTTCTCCTTTCCATGATACACATATTAAAGGATTATACATTTGAAAAGATTATACATTTTAAAGGATTATACATTTTAAAGGATTATACATTTGAAAAGCCCTTAAAGTCCGGATAAATCACAGTCAAGACAGATAAAGAGTGTCTCCTCTTAAACTTAAATCCGATTTTATTCAGGGCACATCAGAAAAATAGATATAAATTGATTTCGCAAAATATATTTAGTAGTTATAGTTCCGGATTATAATTATATCCGAAAGGGCATCCAGGAAGTTGAGCGATAAAAATAAAACAAAAATAAATAAAAAGTAAAAATAAAAGCTGCAAACAAGCAAAATTAGATTTATAATAAGCAACATATGTGATGAAAGGGAGAGAAACAGGCAAATCGGTTTTACAGAGAATATCGGGTCATTTAAGCTGTAAAAATCGATATTTGATCTTCATTGATGAAGTCCCTGGTCTTAACTGATTCAGTTGATTTAAGGACACAGAAAAATTGCATCTGAAGAAACTTTTACTGTATCTATCGTTCCTGAGTAAAAATAACAAACTATCGTTCCTGAGTAAGAATAACAAAATCTGTGATTGACTTAAAAACAGGAAGCTGGCGTAAATTCGCAAGGAAGCGAAATTTGTGGGAAAAATTTTGAGAGGTGACAAGCGTGTTTTTATCAGATCCAGATGTATCTGAAGGGAAAGAGAACAAACAGGGCCCGGAGGAAAAAGGGAAGAATAACCCATCTCAGGAAAAGTACTCTGAGACAGAGATTTCAGAAAGCCATTCAAAAACTACTTCGTGGTATTCTCTGGAAAACGAAGTGATATTCAAAAAGCTTGCAACGTCTTCCAGGGGGCTTGATCCCGAAGAAGTAGCAATCAGGCTTAAAGAATATGGAAGAAATACACTTCCTTCAAAGAAACCTCCGGGAATTGCCGAAATAGTTATCCATCAGTTTAAAAGCCCTTTAATTTACATTCTTCTTATAGCAGGAGTAATATCTCTTCTCCTTGATGACATCAAAGATGCTGCATTTATTTTTCTTGTGGTAATAATCAATGCGGTAATCGGCACCATCCAGGAATGGAAAGCAGAACAGAGCGCATCACAGCTACAGACCATCCTGAAAATAATGTCCAGGGTAAGGAGAGGGGGAACCGAGAGCCAGATTTCTGCTGAAGAACTGGTTCCGGGAGATATAGTCCTTCTTGAATCAGGAAACCGTGTTCCTGCTGATATCCGCATTTTTCGTGCTACTAATCTTACTATTGATGAGTCACTCCTTACCGGTGAATCAGAGGCTGTGCAGAAGACTGCGGACATAATGAGGGAAGATATTCCAGTAAGCGACCGGCGCAATATGGCATATGCAGGAAGTACCGTAATTACCGGACGAGGCTGTGGAGTGGTGACCGCAACCGGCAGCCGAACAGAAGTAGGTATGATTGCACGCGCAGTCACGGAAACGGTATCTGCAAAACCTCCTCTTCTTATACGGATGGAGGAGTTTGCTCAGAAAATAGGAATTATTGTTATTGCTGCAAGTGCTGTTATGAGCGCGGTTGCCCTTTCACAGGGGACTGCACCCATAGAAGTTTTTTTCCTTGCAGTAGCCCTTGTCGTATCAGCTATCCCTGAAGGTCTTCCCGTTGGAGTAACAGTTGCGCTTTCCATTGCTTCCACCCGGATGGCAAAGAGGAATGTAATTGTCCGCAGGCTCTCTGCAGTAGAAAGCCTGGGAAGCTGTACCACAATAGCAACCGATAAAACCGGAACCCTCACAGTCAACCAGCAGACTGCCAAGAAAGTCCTGCTGCCCCCGGAAAACTATTTTGAAGTTTCTGGAGAGGGATATGTCCCTTCAGGGGAGATAAAAGAGGAAAAGGGAAGCACTCCAGAGACAAAAGACATGGAAAGGCTTCAAAAATTTGCGCGGGCTGCTGTGATCTGTAATGAAGGCACACTTTATCAGGAAGAGGGGAAATGGGTCCACCACGGGGATGCTATAGATGTGGCTTTCCTCTCCCTTGCGTCCAAGATAAGCATAAATCCAAAGGAAGCAAAAAAAGAAGTGAAAATAGTTGCCGAAGTGCCTTTCGAATCAGAAAGAATGTACGCTGCTGTATATTACAAGGAAGACAAAAGCGACCACATCAGGGTAGCTGTTAAAGGAGCAATGGAAGCTGTTCTTCCTTACTGCAGGAAAATGTACACGGCAGGAGGGGAAGTCCCTATTGACCCTGATTCCCTGAACAGGGAGCTGAACTCCCTTATGGAGAAAGGGTACCGTGCACTGGTTGTGGCTGAGGGTCCGGTCCAGGGAGAAATAGGTAAAGAGGCTGAGCTCGAATATGTAAAGCCAGAACTCACATTCCTGGGCATTGCAGCTTTTATAGACCCATTAAGGCCCGATGTCAATGAAGCGGTCCGGACCTGTAAAAAGGCTGGAATTGATGTAATAATGATTACAGGGGACCACCCGAAAACCGCATTTGCAATAGCCGGAGAGCTTGGAATCACCGATTCCAGGGAAGAAATGCTCACAGGCAGAGAGATAGAAGACCTTGGTGACCCTGAACTTCCCACTTTCATGACTACCCTGGAAAAAATCCGGGTGTTTGCGAGGGTAACACCGGTTCAGAAGATGCAGATTGTGGATGCACTGGTAAGAAGAGGGCATTTTGTTGCAGTTACAGGGGACGGTGTCAATGATGCCCCTGCTCTGAGGCGGGCAAATATCGGAGTGGCAATGGGGTCAGGAACCGATGTGGCGAAAGATACCTCATCCATGATTGTAACCGATGATACGTTCTCGTCTATTGTTGCAGGAGTCGAGGAAGGAAGGGTCGCTTATGATAATATAAGGAAGGTTACACTTCTTCTCATCTCAACCGGGCTTTCGGAGGTTATCCTGTTCATACTTGCCCTTTTAGTAGGTTTACCAATACCTCTGCTCGCAGTCCAGCTCCTCTGGCTGAATCTTGTTACGAATGGGATTCAGGGGGTGGCTCTGGCTTTTGAAGCAGGTGAACCCGGTGTGATGTACAGAAAACCGAGAGAACCCGAAGAAGGGATCTTTAATAACCTGATGATAAAAGAGACCCTGGTCTCAGGAGCAACTATAGGGATGATAGCGTTTGCAGTCTGGATGTGGCTACTTGGAGAAGGCTACGAAGAAAACTGGGCAAGAAACCTCCTGCTTCTCCTGATGGTTCTCTTCGAAAATTTCCATGTATTCAACTGCCGTTCTGAGTACCGTTCCGCATTCCGGGTGCCTATAAGGAATAATTACTTCCTGGTCATAGGCGTGGTTATGATGCAGGCACTTCATATTTTAGCCATGCAAGTACCTTTCATGCAGGGACTTCTCAGTATAAGCCCGGTCACATTTCAGAGCTGGTTCAGCTTTTTCGTAATTGCCGCCACAATTATTGTTGTGATGGAAATATTCAAAAAGATAAGAGCTGCTCGTGATAAAGATATTGTGACATGAGGGCAAGCCTGAACGGCTAAAAACGCCCTCATTTTTTTTCAAAAAGAAGAAACCTTCCACCACATCTTCACCCTTGTGCTTTTGCCTTTCTGCACTAGGGCTCCATTTTCTTCTTCTAGCACATCCAGAAGGTAAGACCTGAGTATTTCTTCCTGCTCAGGCGAGGATACGGCATATTGAGGCTTAAAGTGTTCAAGAGCTTCTTCAATGTTTTCAAACCGGTTATTATGTTCAAAAGAAAAGACCTTCATATTCGGATAGATGCCCATATCGTAGAGTACGTTGTAAAGGACATCTGCCTTCGGGCCCTGCCTGTACTCACAGCCATGAAGGATAGGCCAGAGCTTTCGGGAATGAATGTCCCAAGATGTGTCGCCTGCAAACCAGTAAAGGTAAACATATCCTGAAGAGACGTCAATCATTTTCTGGATTGAAGCCCGGATATCTTTCATGCCCAGTGAATATGACGCGAATACAACATCATAAGGAGGGCAGAGGTCAGACCCTGCGTCAACAGCTTCCCAGTCTTTATAAACACAGTCAATATTCCTGGTCCCATAGGTCTCCATGTTCTGTTTCAGTATCTCCATCATTCCTTCTGCAGGCTCGACTGCTGTCACATGTGCAACCATCTCAGCAAGAGGAATTGCCAGGCTCCCCGGGCCGGCACCTATATCCAGGACTCTGGACTCAGGAGTAAGAGCCATTCCTGATAGAGTTTTTTCAACCCTGCCTTTATTTTCCTGAGTCATATCCCAGAAACGTTTTGCACTTTTTTGGCTTTTCCACATATTCGTGCAATCGGTATTCGTTTTTGTTTTACTTTGCAATTCCATTTTCTCTTTCCAGAGTTCATTCCAGTCGATTTTGAGATCCATTCTTCATCCTCGTTGGTTTTTTCCTGGTTTGACCACAGGTAATATAGAAAGTTAAATGAGTGTTAAAAAATAAGTAATTTATTAAAAAATCCTGCACATGTATGAAAAGAATCTTCTTTGAGAAGTATTGCCGGACTGAAAGACTGCAGAAAAATAGAGAATAAAAAATGTAACTATTCAGGTAGCCTTAACGAGGCTACACATTTTTCCTCGTTCCGAGGAAAAATTGGATATAAAATGATTCCTTTTTAGCTTTATGAAACGTGATGAGATTCTTTCTTACTGTGCTTCAAATCCTGAAATTATTGTAGCTTACATTGAGAGTTTAGAATCTCAAGTTAAAGAACTCACTGAAAGACTTGTAGCCTTAGAATCTCGTTTAAATCAAAACAGTCGTAACAGCAGTCGACCTCCTTCTACTGATTATTTTGTCAAAGAGAAACCTAATCCCAAGAGTCTGCGTAAACCAAGCGGGAAGAAACCTGGAGGTCAGGAAGGTCATCCAGGCACGACTCTTGATATGGTTGATCATCCTGAGTAGGTAATAGAACATTCTTTGACCTGCTGCAAAGAATGCGGATCTACCCTTGAGAATGTTGAAGTTGAAGCTTATGAGAGAAGACAGGTCTTTGACATTCCTCCCGTAAATCTAATTGTTACAGAACATAAAAGTCAGATTAAAACCTGTCCTTGTTGTGGAAAGTTGAATAAAGCCGTTTTTCCCGAATCAGTGAAATATCCGGTTCAGTATGGCCCTAATATTTTAGCTTCAGCTATTTACTGTAAAAATTACCAGTTTGTTCCTTATGATAGAATTTCTGAGTTATTTGAAGACATTATGGGAATAAAAATCTGTCCTGCTACGATAATTAGAGCAGAAAGAGAATGTTTCCAGAATTTAGAGGAATTTGAAAACGTTATTAGAGAGAAGTTATTAGCCTCGCCTGTAATCAATTTTGATGAAACTGGTATGAAGATTGAAGGAAAAAGACACTGGCTTCATGTAGCTTCTAATGAAAAATACACATGTTATTTTGCTCATACAAAAAGAGGAGCAGAAGCAATAGATGCTATGGGAATTCTTCCGAAGTTTAAGGGAGTAGCAGTTCATGATGGATGGAAACCTTACAACGTTTATGATTGTGATCATGCTCTGTGTAACGCTCATTTACAGAGAGAACTTACAGGAATTGAAGAGAACTATAAACAGACATGGGCTAAAGAGATGAATGAACTGCTCACTGAGATGAAGAAATACACTGATGAGTGTAAAGAGCAATTAAGAGAACCTGATTTTGAGCAAATTAAAGCATTGGAAGAAAGGTTTGATGCAATTATCATTAGAGCGCTTGAAGAAAATCCGCATTCTCTAAATCCTGAAAAACAGGGAAAACGCGGTAAAAATCCAAAAACAAAATCAAGGAATCTGCTGGATAGGTTTATAGAACACAAAGAAAAGATTCTGAGATTCCTGACAGATTTGAAAGTTCCATTTGATAATAATCAGGCAGAAAGAGATATCAGGATGATGAAACTACAGCAGAAAATATCGGGAACTTTCAGAAAAGCAATGGGAGCGCAAGCTTTCTGCAGAATTAGGGCGTACATTTCTACAGGAAAAAAGAACGGTTTACCTGTTTTAGAGGGTATTCGTGCGGCGCTCATAGGAGCGCCGTTAACTATACTCTGAGCAGTTAC
>WPCJ01023342.1_pt1 | contig 16489 bp, 15 predicted proteins | sample 5399831 | NCBI WGS metagenome assembly WPCJ01 (sample SAMN12869470, study PRJNA574797) | sludge metagenome | isolation source: wastewater treatment of pH10 | place: China:Beijing | collected 2019-05-20 | reverse complement strand
GCAGACACGCAAAACATCAGCACAAAACAGCTTCTCAGATAACATGCGCTTTGCCGACCTGGTGGTCATGGCGGGGCGGCTGCACCCGTTCCCATTCCGAACACGGCCGTGAAACGCCCCTGCGCCGATGGTACTTCGTCTCAAGACGCGGGAGAGTAGGTCGCTGCCAGGTCTGCTAAACGCATGAAAATCTTCTCATCGTCATCCAGAACAGCTCATTTTCCTGATTTCAGAACGCCGTCCTTCGGGGCGGCGTTTTGCGTTTGCGGCGAGGTTGTGGCTGCTTGCCTCGTGGAGTTGACCGGACAGGGGGAGTCGCGCTGCCCCTCTCTGAAAATTTGGTGGACCCTTTGCCGTTGAAGCGAGGCGAGGGGTGACAGGCCAATCCTTATTTCCTAAAAGACGATCTCACCAAGGGGAGTCCCGCAAGGGGCTGAGAGACCGCTGGCGCAAGCAGCGCGGTGACCCTTCGAACCTGATCCGGATCATGCCGGCGAAGGGATGGCGAATTTCAAGCTGCCTTTTGCCGGCCTCCTTGCGAGGCCGCCCATGCCAGAAACAAAGCCTGAAACAGACGGTCTCGCTGTCATCCACGAAAGGACAGCACGATGACCGAACGCTTCACCGAAACCTTGAAACGAGAAAGCCAGCCGGCCTGGACGCGGGCGGTCGAGCACCGCTTCGTCCAGGAACTGTTTCAGGGCATGGTGCCCGACGAGGTAATGGCCTCCTATCTCGTGCAGGACCACCGCTTTCTCGACAGCTTCCTGACCTTGCTGGGCGCGGCCATCGCCACCAGCGACAGTTTCGAGGCGCGGCTGCGCTTCGGGCGCTTTATCGGCATGGTGTCGGGGGAGGAGAACACCTACTTCCTGCGCGCGTTCGACGCGCTCGGCGTCAGCGAAAAGCAGCGGGCGGCCATTGCCGACACGCAGCCCACCACCGGTTTCAAGTCGATCATGCGCGAGGCGGCGGCCACGCGTTCCTATGCGGCGGCACTTGCCGTGCTCAATGTCGCCGAATGGCTCTATCTCGACTGGGCCATGAAGGCGCCGGCGCCGCTGCCGCGAAACTTCGTCCACGCGGAGTGGATCACCCTGCACGACAATCCCGATTTCCGGGATTTCGTGGCTTTCCTGCGCGCCGAGCTTGACCGTGTCGGGCCGGCGGAATCGGAGACGAGCCGCGATTTCTTCTCGCGCGCCGTGGCGCTGGAACTGGCGTTCTTCGATGCAGCCTATGAGAGTGGAGAGTAAGCAATGGATGTGTTCGAACGGCTGAAGCAGGCTGCCGCCGCTGACTGGCAGAGCTATGTCGGTCATGAATTCGTGTGGCAGCTCGGCGTGGGCACTCTGCCCGAGGCGGCGTTCCGGGCCTATCTGGTGCAGGACTATCTGTTCCTCATCCAGTTCTCGCGCGCCTGGGCGCTCGCGGCTTACAAGAGCCGCACCATTCCCGAAATCCGGGCGGCGCAGGCGGGGCTTTCCGGTATACTCGACGAGACGGAGCTGCATGTGCGGCTGTGCGGGCGCTGGGGGCTCTCGCCCGAGCAACTCCACTCCGTGCCGGAGCATCAGGCAACCGTCGCCTATACCCGTTTCGTGCTCGACTGCGGCGCGGCCGGCGACCTGCTGGACCTCCATGTCGCGCTCGCGCCGTGTGTCATCGGCTATGCCGAGATCGGCAAGGGATTGGCGCCAAACGGCGTCGCCGCACTGAAAGACCACCCGTACCATGAATGGATCGGCGAATATGCCGGGGATGCATTCCAGCAGCTTGCCGTCGGTTCACGCAAGCTGCTCGACGATCTGGCGGCGCGCTCGATGACGGAGCGGCGTTTCGGGGAGCTTGCCGCCCTGTTCGGCAAGGCCTCGCGGCTGGAGGCGGATTTCTGGCAGATGGGGCTGGATGCCGCCCGAGGCTGACACGAAAAACCTCCCCGGCGGCGGTTTCGGTCGGGGAGTTTTCTGGCGGGAGGCATGTCGTTGCCGCCGCGCCTTTTTCGCGACTGCTTAGAGGATGACGACCTTCGAGCCGGGGCGGGCACGCTGATAGAGGTCGACGACATCCATGTTCAGCATGCGGATGCAGCCGGCCGAAACCGCCTTGCCGATGCTGTTCGGCTGGTTGGTGCCGTGGATGCGGTAGTAGGTATCCTTGCCGTCCTTGAACAGGTAGAGCGCGCGCGCGCCCAGCGGATTGGTCGGGCCGCCTTCGACGCCGTTCTCATATTTCTTGTACTGCTCGGGCGCGCGGGCGATCATCGAGTCGGTCGGGCGCCAGCGCGGCCATTCCTGCTTCCAGGCGAGATCGGTGACGCCGCTGAACCCGCGCCCGGCGGCACCCACGCCGACGCCGTAGCGCAGCGCCTTGCCATTGGCCTGGACGAGGTAGAGGAAGCGGTTGGCGGGATCGACGACAATGGTGCCGGGCGCATAGTCGCTGCGATAATCGACCATCTGGCGGTGATATTTTTCCGGGATCTTGGACAGGTCTTCCTGCGGAAGCGGGAAACGCTCATTGGGGCGCGGCCCATAGCGCGGCGGCGTGACCGAAGCCTGTTCGACCGGCGCGGGCGCGGGCTCGGCCACAGGCGGCGCGGGCGCAGGGCTGGTCACGGCCATCTCGGAAGATGTGGCGCAGGCGCCCAGCCCCATGCAGGCCAGAAGCGCCAGCGCAGTCCATACGCGCCGTGCCGGCCGCTCGTCCATTGCGTCGGTCATATGCCTGAAGTCCTTCGTATCAGTTGCTGTCGCGCGCTCGCGCGTCGGAGATAACCTGCCGGAAGCCCGCTTCGTCGAGCGCGGAGGCGACGAGGAAGGGGCCGATGAGGAAGACCGGGGTGCCGGCAAGGCCGAGCGCGTCGGCCTGCGCGCCATGACGCTGCAGGAGGGCGGTGATCTCGGCGTCCTTCGCCTTCATGTCATGCTCCAGCCGGGCCATGTCGAGCCCGGCTCCGGCCACCGCCTTGCGCATCCTGTCTTCCTCGACCCTGCCGCCCTTGATGGCCATCAGCGCATGATGGGCCTCGCCGTACCTGCCCTGGCGGTGGGCCGCCAGCGCCAGCCTGGCGCCGTAGATCGAGGCCGAGGTGAGGATCGGCCAATCCTTATAGACCAGTCGCACCTTGCCGTCGGCACGCACGACCTTGTTGAGCGGATCGACCGTCTTCTTGCAGAACGGGCAGTTGTAGTCGAAGAAATAAACGATGGTGACATCGCCCTTGGCGTTGCCGGCCTTCGGGTCCGCCGGATCGTTGAGGATCATCTCGGTGCTGAGCCCGTCGTCGGCGGATGCCTGCGCCGGCGTGACGATGCCGGCCGCCGCCAGCGCCATCAGCGCCAGTGCCGCGCGGCGGTTGAGCGCTGTGGGGCCATGGGTTTCGGAAGAACCGATGTTCGCGAGCTGCGGCATGATCCGGTGCGGGGTGATCGACATGGAAACGGCCTCGATTTCTGCTGGTCGGGCCGACAGGGTTTGGTGGACCTTAAGGCAGGCTTAAGGGCAAAAGGAAAGCCTGCGTACACGTAAAAAATCCGGTGTTGCAGACAGCGCACAGCTTCCGTTCGGGCAGCCGGCGCTCCCTTTCTTAAGATTGCCTTAAGGCGCCGGCATGAGGCAGGGAAACCGTCATGCCGCCGAACAGGCGGCGAGGCGAGCGGAGACGAGGCTTATGCGTTCCATGCGAACCCGATTGTTCGCGATCCTGATCCTGATCACCGGGCTGGTGTGGCTTTCGGCGGTGACGTGGATCTACTTTTCCACCGGTTCGCAGCTCGAGCGGGTGCTCGACGCGCGGCTGATGGAGGCGGCGCGCATGGTCAACTCCATGGTGACGCGGCGCGCCCTTGCCACGGCCGGGGATGCGATCGTGCCGCCGATCGCGACGGAGCCGCACTCCGCCTACAACCGCCAGCTTTCCTGCCAGATATGGTCGCTGGAAGGCACGCTGCTCAGCCAGTCGGACGGAGCGCCGCAGGCGAAGCTGTCGGAAAAGGCCCCCGGCTTTTCCAACGCCGTCATCGATGGCGAGACTTGGCGCGTCTATACGGTGGACAATCCCGAAGCCGGGGTGCGGGTGATGGTCGGCGATCGCGTCTATTTCCGCGATCATCTGGTGAACAACGTCATTGCCGGCGTGCTGCTGCCCGCGCTGCTTATCCTGCCGGTACTGGCGGGGCTGATCTGGCTGAGCGTCGGGCGGGGGCTGACGCCGCTCAGCCGCATCGCCAGGGAGTTGTCCACGCGGCCGGCTTCCGATCTCGGCTCCATCGAGGCTCCGGGCGCGGCGAGCGAGTTGCAGCCGGTGGTGAAGGCGATCAATGCGCTGTTCCGGCGCGTCTCCGAGGCGCGCGAGCGCGAGCGCGACTTCATCGCCTTCGCCGCGCATGAATTGCGCACGCCGATGTCCGGCCTGAAGACACAGGCGCAGATTGCGCTGGCGAGCGCCGACCCGGCGATCCGGGAAAAGGCGCTTTCCCAGATCGTGGCCGGGGTCGACCGGACCGGGCGCCTGGTGCGGCAGCTGCTGGATATCGCCGCGCTGGAAGCCGGGGCCGGGCCTGCCGCCGAAGAGCCCTTCGAGGCCGGCCCTCTGCTGCGGTCGGTCGCCGACGAGCTGGCTACCCATACGGCCGGGTCCGCCGCCATTGTCATAGACCCGGCGTTGGCCGGCCTCCGGATCACCATGCCGCCGGAAGCGTTCCGGCTGGCCGCCCGCAACCTCATGGAAAATGCGCTGCATCATTCGCCTGCGGGGAGCCAGGTCTCCTGCCGGCTTGGAGAGAGCGGCGATGAAGTCACGATCTGGATCGAGGATGCGGGACCGGGCATTCCGGAAGAGGAATTGCCGCGGGTGACGGAACGCTTCTTCCGTGGCCGCTTCCGCTCGGCGGCGGGCAGCGGGCTCGGCCTCAGCATCGTGGAGACGGCGCTGGAACATGCCGGTGCGCGGCTCGACATGCGCAACAGGGATCAGGGCGGGCTTGCCGCCGGCATCGTTGTACCCGCCGGCAAGGCGAGGCGGCTTGCGGCCGCTGCCTGAATCTACTCGCTCAGCTTGCCGATGCCGGCCAGAAGCGCCTCACGGGAAATCTCGCCCATGTGGACGGCACGCAACTGCCCGTCGGGGCCGATGAACAAGGTCGCCGGCAGGCCGGGCGTCGTATAGTGGCGCGAAAACCGGCTCAGCCCGTCGAGAAGCACCGGGTCGAGCGCCAATCCTTCCCTTTCGAGATAAGACCGCACGGTGCCTTCATCCTCACCCTGGTTGACGAACAGGAAGGTGGCGTCGCCATTGCCGGCGGCGACATCGGCCATCATCGGCATTTCGCGCCGGCAGGGCGGGCACCATGACGCCCACAGGTTGACGACCATCGGTTTGCCGGTGAGGGCCGAAGGCGTCACCGTGGTTCCCCCAAGGGCGGTGTAGGGGCCGGACGGCAAGGGGGTCGGCGGTACGCCGGCGGTGAGCTGGATGACCAGCGTGGCCATGAAGGCGGCGGCTGCGGCCGGAACCGGCGTCCACAACAGCAGTCCGGGGTGGCGGCGCAGATGGAGGAGCGTGACGATCACCACGGCGGCAATGCCGGCCGGGATCATGAAGCCGCCCTGCCAGACGGCCAGCACGCGCCACGGCTCGGCCGCGAAACTGTCGAAATGGCGGATCACATGGCCGATACGGGCGGCGAGGAAGAAGGCGAGCGCGGCGCGCCACGACCAGCCGGCAAAGCGCCGGTCGACCGTGCGGGCCAGAAGCTCGGCCCCGGCAAGGAAGGTGAAAATGGCAAGCACTGCCGCAAGGCGCTCGGCCGAGAACATCAGCGGCCCGATGGTGAAGGCGTTCATCCTGCGGTCCTTATTTCCCGGCCTGGGTCGCCGAAGCCACCAGTGATTTCACCTCGATCTCGCCGACCAGCCTGGTGCCGTCGACCTCGGCCTTGTCGGTTCCGAAGAAGATCATCGTCGGCGGGCCGACCACGGCGAGGTCCCGCATCAGGGACTGGTTGGCCTCGTCGAGCCGCGACAGGTCGACCTTGATGCGGCGGAAGCCGGCGAGGCTGTCGGCGACCTGCGCGGCCGGCAGGACATCACGCTCGATGCCGGCGCAGGTCACGCACCAGTCGGCGGTGAAATAGATCAGCGTCGGCCGCTTCTCGGAGGAAGCGGTGGCGAGCACGCTTTGCAGTTCGGGCGCGGCGGAGATGTTGGCGAAGCCGAGCGCCCCCGTTTCCGCCGTTTGTCGGGACAGGACGATATGCGCCAGCGGCCGGGCCGGATCGCTGCCGCCGGATGCGGCGCCGACGCCGAGGATCAGGGCATAGAGGGCAAGCACCATGCCGGTACCCTTGCGCAGCCGACGTCCGGCAGTTGCATCGCTGCCCAACGCATCGAAGGCGCCGACGAACACGGCCGCCACCATCGCCAAAGCAGCCCACAGTGCGAGAGCGGCGGGAGCGGGCAACAGGCGCGAGGCCATCCACACGGCCATGCCGAGCAGCACGAAGCCGAAGACATATTTCACATGGTCCATCCAGCCGCCGGTTTTGGGCAAGGCGCGGCTGCCGAAGGTGCCGAAGGCGATCAGCGGCAGGCCTTGTCCCAGCCCGAGGGCGAACAGTGCGGCCGCGCCCAGAGCGGCATCGCCGGTCTGGGCGATGTAGAGCAGGGCGGCCGCCAGCGGGGCGGTGACGCAGGGGCCGACGATCAGCGCCGAGGTGAAGCCGATGGCTGCCGCGCCGCCCAGCGAACCGCGCCGCCCGCTGCCGGTGCCGGCGATGCTGCTGACCCAGGCTGACGGAAGCTGGATCTCGAACAGCCCGAACATCGACAGCGCGAGGATGAAGAAGATCGCCGCCACGGCGCCGACCGCATAGGGCGATTGCAGGACGATCTGGAGGTTCTGGCCGGACCATGCGGCGGCAACGCCGAGCAGGCCGAAGGCCGTAGCCATGGCCAGCATATAGGCGAGCGACAGCGCAAAACCCCGGCGCGGCGTCAGCGTTTCGCCGGAGCGGGCGAGCGTGGCGCTCAGGATCGGATACATGGGCAGCACGCAGGGCGTGAAGGCGAGCAGCAGGCCGAAGGCCAGGAAGCTCGCCACCACCCACAACGCCCCGCCATTGGCCAGAAGCGAGGCGACCATGCCGCCCGAGGCCGCATCCTGCGACAGACGGAAGCCGCCGGTGTCGGCTGCGCCTGCCGCCTGCGCGGGCTCCTCCGAGGGCGGCGCAAACAGGCCGAGACCGGAGCCGGCGGTCCTGATCTCGAGTGTCTCGAGGTTCACCGCGCGCGTTTCGGGCGGGTAGCAGATCGAATCCTTCTTGCAGCCCTGGTAGGTCAGCAGGATTTCGGATGCGTCGCCTTTCGGCAGGTGGGCCGAGGCGGTTCTGTAATAGACTTCCGAGACGCCGAAATTCGGGTCGTCTTCCCGGGTGCCCTCGGTGGTTTCGAGCGCCACGGGCGCTTCGCCGTCGGCGTTCTTGGCCTCGATATGGTCGCGATAGAGGTAATAGCCGTCGGCGATCTTCCATTCGAAGGTCACGCCACCTTGCCGCGCCGGCGCGGCCGTCAGCTTGAATGCCTCATCGGCCTGTAGCAGGTCCGATTGCTGTGCAGCGGCGGGAAGGATGCCGACAAGGAAAAGCAGGGCCGAGAGGGCAAGTGTGATTTTTCTCAAAACGACGTTCTCGTGCTCACTTCGCGGATAGGCTTATCGACCGGCAAAGGGTTTTAGCCGGGCTATCAGGTTCTCGGTCGAAAAATTGCCGACCGAGCGGGTGTTTTCGTGCTCACCCCCGCTGGCGGCATCGACGATGAAGACGGTCGGCGGACCGTCGACCCGCAAATGCCGCAACAGGGCGCGATGGCCATCAGTCATGGCGGTGACGTCGATCCTGATCAGGCCGTAGCTTTGCATCAGTTCCGCCACCCGCTCGTCGGGCAGGATCTTGGTGTCGATGACCTTGCAGAAGGTGCACCATTCGGCCCCGACATCGACAAGCGCCACCGTTTTGCTTTGCGACAGATCGGCAAGGGCTGCCTGATATTGGGGCAGGCTTTCAACCAGATAGGTGGCGGCGGGTGCGGGGGCGGCAAGCAGGCCCGCGCCCGCAAGCAGGGGCAAGCCGAGCAGCAAGGTGCGGCGGGTCAGCGGACGGCAGACGGGGGCAGGGGCTTTTGCTGTGTCGCCGGCATGGGAAAACCTGTCCTGCATGGAACTTCGCTCTTTTTTACGCATCGGATTTGGCGGGCTTGGGTTGCGAAGCTTAAGTCAGGCTTAAAGCCTTCTTGCGGGCACAGGGCTCAGGGCTCCGGACCGAGGCGATAACCCAGCCCGCGCACCGTTTCGATGAGACCCGCCCCCAGCTTGGCGCGCAGATGGTGGATGTGCACCTCCACCGTGTTGCTCTCCACCTCTTCCTGCCAGCCATAGAGCTTGTCCTCGAGCCGGGCCTTGGAAAGGATCGCGCCGGGATGGCTCATCAGCGCTTGGAGGATGGTGAATTCGCGCCGTGAAAGCCGGACCTGCCGGCCCGCCCGCTCGACAAGCCGGCTGGCGGGCACCAGCGTCACGTCGCGCCAGCGCAGCTCTGCGCTGGAACGGCCGGTGGAGCGCCGTGTGAGTGCCCGGAGCCGCGCCGCCACCTCGTCGAGGTCGAAGGGCTTGCCCAGATAGTCGTCGGCGCCGGTGTCGAGCCCGGCGATGCGGTCGACAACGGCGTCGCGCGCCGTGAGCATCAGCACCGGCGTTTCGTCGCGGGCGGTCCGCAGCGATTTCAGCACGTCGAGCCCGGAGCCATCGGGCAGCATCAGGTCCAGCACCACGGCATCGAAGCGGTTTGCCTCCAGCGCGGCCAGCGCGCCTTCGCAGGTGGCGACGGCATCGGTGGTGAAGCCGGCCAGGGACAGGCCGACCTTCAGGCCGTCCCGCAGGATGTCGTCGTCTTCCACGATCAGCAGCCGCATCTTTTCCTTCCACGTGAATGTCCGCGCTTTGTCGATAGGCCTTAAGGCAGTCTTAAGCAAAGGCCGGCGCCGACGAACCGGTTTTGCAATGGGCGGCAAATCGATTATCGTCGCCTTGCTTGTCCAGTTTCGGGGAGACGGGTGTGGGCATCAATTTCGGGAAGAAATACAGCCATTTGACGCATGGCTTCGGCTGCCTGTGCCAAAGCCCGCTGGTGGCCGAGATAAATGCGCGGATCGATGGCGGCATGTCGCGGCGTTCCGTCCTGCGCGGCATCGCCGGTGCGGTCGGCACCATGGCGGTGGGGCTGCCGGCCTTTGCCGCCGATGGCAAGCCGGTTCTGCTGAAGAACGTCAAGGTGTTCGACGGCAAGTCCGCCGCCTACCTGGAGGGGCGCGACGTGCTGGTGTCGGGCAACCGGATCGAGGATCTGGTCGGGCAGGGCGAAACCGTTGCCGATGCCGAAATCATCGATTGCGGCGGGCGGACGCTGATGCCGGGTCTGATCGACGCCCATTGGCATACCATTCTGGCGGGGATCAGCCAGGTGGCGGCGATGACGGCGGACGTTCCCTATGTCCACCTGGTCGCCGCGCAGGAGGCCGAGCGAACGCTGATGCGCGGCTTCACCACGGTGCGCGATGTGGGCGGACCTTCCTTTGCGCTCAAGCGCGCGATCGACGAGGGTCGGATGACAGGCCCGCGCATCTATCCGAGCGGCGCCATGATCTCGCAGACCTCGGGCCATGGCGACTTCCGCATGCGCACCGACCTGCCGCGCAGCACGCAAAGCAATTTGAGCGCCACCGAGGTGTCAGGCATCTCGGCCCTTGCCGATGGTGTGCCGGAGGTGCTGCGCCGCGCCCGCGAACAGCTCATGCTGGGCGCCAGCCAGCTCAAGATCATGGCGGGCGGCGGCGTCACCTCGGTGTTCGACCCGCTGGATTCGCTGCAATTCACCGAGGCCGAGATGAGGGCCGCCGTCGATGCCGCTTCCGACTGGGGCACCTATGTGTGCGCCCATGTCTACACCTCGGCCGGCATCAGGCGGGCGCTGGACTGCGGCGTGAAGAGCATCGAGCACGGGCAACTGGCGGATGAGGACACGGTGCGCCGCATGGCCGATGCCGGCGTGTGGTGGAGCCTGCAACCCTTCCTCGCGGACGAGGATTCCAACCCCGGGAGCACGCCGGAGCAGCAGCAGAAACGCCTTGAAGTTTCGCAAGGCACGGTCCGCGCCTTCGAGCTCGGCAAGAAGCATGGCGTCAACATGGCCTGGGGCACGGACATATTGTTCAACCCCAAGGGTACGGCCGCGCAGGGCCGGCACCTGGCCAAGATCGCCCGCTGGTTCGACAATCACGAAGTGCTTTCCCTGGCCACCGGCCGCAACGCCGAACTGCTGGCGCTGTCGGGTCCGCGCAATCCCTATCAGGGCAAGCTCGGCGTGATCGAGGCCGGCGCCATGGCCGACCTTCTGGTGGTGGAGGGCGATCCGTTGCAGGATATTTCGGTGGTCGCCGATCCGGACAACACCATGAAGCTCATCATGAAGGATGGGCGCATCCACAAGAACACGCTCGGAGCCTGACGCCGCCATGATGATGAGAACGACCGCGGGGTTTGCCGCCCTTCTTGCCCTGACCGGGTCCGTGCTCGCCGCCGATGTGCTGCCGCCGGTGGCGCAGCCTGTGGCCGTGGAGGCGGAACGGCCGCTGTGGGCCTTCCAGGTCACGCCCTATATGTGGGCGGCGGGTCTGAAAGGCGATATCTCGCCGTTCCGGCGGGCGCCGACGATTCCCGTCGAGAAGGATTTCGGCGATATCCTCGACGATCTCAATTTCGGCGGCTTCATCAATGTCTGGGGCCGCTACGACCGCTTCGTGTTCTCGGGCGACATCATGTACACCAGCACGACGGACAGCCACAGTTTCGGGAACATACCCCAGCTGCCGGGTCTGCCGCCGGTGGCGAGCGCGGACGTCGATGTCGATACCAAGCAGTTCACTTCCACGCTGGCGGCCGGCTACAGGGTGTTCGACGTGCCCGGCACCACGCTCGACCTGCTTGGCGGCGTGCGTATCTGGCATGTTTCGAACAAGGTGACGGTGGATGCGAGCTTCATTTCTGCCTCGCACAAGGAAAGCTTCGGCTGGGTCGATCCGGTGGTCGGCGCGCGCCTGTTCCACGGCCTGACCGACAAGCTGTCCTTCCAGATGCAGGCCGATGTCGGCGGCTTCGACGTCGGCTCGAAATTCACCTACCAGGCGCTGGCGACGTTCAACTATACGTTCACGGATCACCTGTCGGCATCGGTCGGCTACAAGGTGCTGAGCGTCGATTACGACCATGACGGGCACGTCTTTAACACGACGCTGCACGGTCCCGTGCTCGGCCTGACCTACCGGTTCTGAAACCTCACAGGTCGATGCGCCGCCCGTTCGAGGCGGCGATGGCGTGGATGACCTCCTCGATGGCCAGCGCCTCCCTGAACGACGGCCAGGCTTCCGTGCCGGCCGCGATGGCGCGCAGGAATTCGGCCGCCTCGATGGTCTTGAGGTCGTTGAAGCCGAGCTGGTGGCCGGGGGCGGGCGTGAAGTTGCCATAGGGCGGGTGCGAGGGCCCGGTGAGAATGGTCCTGAACCCCTGTTCGGCTGCAGGACCGTTGTTCTGGAACAGGTGCAACTCGTTCATGCGTTCCTGATCGAAGCGGATCATGCCCTGTGTGCCATGCACCTCGAAGATCATGCTGTTCTTGCGGCCCCAGGCTGAGCGCGATGTCGAGAACAGGCCCTGCTGGCCGCCTGCGAAGGTGAGGATGGCCGAGGCGATGTCGTCGTTCTCGACCGGCCGGCGCTCGCCGCTTTCGGGGGAGGGGCGCGTTTCATGCACCGTGCGGATGTCGCCGATGACGCTGCTTATGGCTCCCATCAGGCCGATGGCCATGGACAGCATGTGGCAGCCCATGTCGCCCAGCGCACCGAGCCCGGCTTCCGCTTTGGTCGCCCGCCATGTCCATGGCAAGTCCGGGTCGGCCTGATAGTCCTCGTCGACGAAGCCGCGGAAATGGATGAGGCGGCCGATGGCGCCTTCGCCGATCAGCCGCCGTGCATGCTGGTAGGCGGGGTTGCGGATGTAATTGTAGCCGACAATGGCGCGCCGGCCGCTTTTTTCGGCGGCTTCCGTCATGGCACGGGCCTCGTCCAGCGTCAGTGCCATCGGCTTTTCGCAATGGACGTGCTTGCCGGCTTCAAGGGCGGCGATGGCTATGGTGGCATGCAGCTTGTTGGGCGTGGTGATGCACACGACATCGATGGCCGGATCGGTGACCAGCGCGCGCCAGTCGTCGGTCGAGCGGGCAAAGCCGAATTGATCGGCCATGGCGGACGCCTTGCCCGACGGCGTGTCGCAGAGCAGTTCCAGCCGTGGTGTCGGCACGTCGCCGAACACGGCCTTGACCGCGCCATAGGCCAGTGCATGGCACTTGCCCATGAAGCCGGTGCCAATCAGCCCGATGCCGATGTCGCTCATGCGCCGCTGTCCACTTCCGTCACCCGCACGGCACGGCCTTCCTGCACGGATTTCAGCGCCGCTTCGGCCAGAAGCAGCGCCGCAAGTCCGTCCGCCCCGGAGGGCGAGGGTGTCTGGCCGCCGACCATGGCGGCGATGAAGGCGGCGATCTCGGCCGCATAGGCTTCCGTATAGCGGGTCATGAAGAAATCGTGCAGCGGCGGCAGGCGGTAGCCGTCGGCGGTGGCCAACTCCACCGAGACCGGCCGCTGGTTCTGTGCCGAAACGGCGCCCAGCGAGCCATGCACCTCGATGCGCTGGTCGTAGCCATAGGTGGCGCGGCGCGAATTGGAGATGCTGCATTGCCGCCCGGAGGCTGTCATGAGCACCAGCGAGGCGCTGTCGAAGTCGCCCAGCCGGCCAATCTCGGGATCGACCAGCACCGAGGCGGTGGCGAAGACGCTCTCGATCTCCTCGCCCAGCAGGAAGCGGGCCATGTCGAAATCGTGGATGGTCATGTCGCGGAAGATGCCGCCCGACGAGGCGATATAGGCGGGCGGCGGCGGGCCGGGGTCGCGCGAGACGATCTGTACCATCTCGACAGCGCCGATGCGGCCCTCGTCGATGGCCTGCCGCACGGCGCGGAAATGCGGGTCGACGCGGCGGTTGAAGCCGACCATCAGCCTGGCCCCGGTCTCTTCCACCGTCTTCAGGCAGGCGCGGACGCGCGCCACGGAAAGATCGACCGGCTTTTCGCAGAAGATCGCCTTGCGGGCGCGGGCGAACAGCTCGATCAGGTCGGCATGGGTGTCGGTCGGCGTGCAGATGACGACCGCGTCGATGTCCTTGTCGGCGGCGATATCCTCTATGGAACGCACCGCGCAGCCATATTGCCTGGCAAGCGCGTTGGCGGCTTCCGGCACCGGATCGGCAACCGCCGCCAGCTGGGCGTCATGGTTGGAGGCAATGGCCTGCGCATGGACCTTGCCGATGCGCCCGGCGCCAAGAAGAGCGAAACTGATCGTCATGCCTGCCCTCGACAAACTGGGCGCCGCCGGTTCCACGCAAACGCTCCGGCATTGCCCGCCTGAGTGAATTAGAATAAAAATTCCAAAATCACGGAAGATGGATCGTGTCAAGGAGCAAGCGATGGACCACGACGAAGCAGGCGCGCCGCACACCGTCGAAGCCTTCTATGAAAGGCTGCGGCGCGACGGCCACGACCTGCCCAAGCGGCTGCGGCAATGCGCCGACTATGTCGCGGCCTATCCCGACAAGGTGGCGGTGTCGACGGTGGCCGAACTGGCGGAGGCGGCCGATGTGCCGCCCTCGGCCTTCATGCGGTTTTGCCAGGAGCTCGGCTTTTCCGGCTTCTCGCACATGCAGAAGCTGTTCCGGGAGGAATATGCCCAGAAATGGCCGAACTATGCGACGCGGCTGACCAAGCTGCGCGACAGCGGCAACGACACGCCGGCGGCTCTTCTGGCCGAATTCGCCGAGGCCGGCCACAATTCCATCGAGAATCTCGCCCGCACCATCGACCCCGACCTGCTCGACCAGGCGGTAGGGATGCTTTCGGGCGCGCGCACCATCCATCTGGTCGGCAACCGCCGGGCGTTTCCGGTCGCCTCCTATCTCGCCTATTCCTTCGAGAAGATGAGCATTCCCGCCATCCTGCACAGCGGCGTCGGCAATCTGAAGCTCGACAATTTGCTGGCCCAAGGCGACGCGATGATCGCCATCAGCTTCGCGCCCTACACGGCCGACACGGTGGAGCTTGCCGAGGAGGCGGAACGGCAGGGGCTGGGCATCGTCGCCCTGACCGATCTGCCCACCAGCCCGCTGGCGAGGCTCGATGCGGTCAGGCTGTTCGTGTCGGAAATCGATGTCGGCGCTTTCCGCTCGCTCTCGGCGGCGCTGACGCTGGCCATGGCGCTGTCGGTCGCCGTCGGGGCGCATCGGCGCCGACATGAAAATAGAAAATGAAAGTTGCTTTTTGAAAAAAATAGAATAATTATGTCATTTATGATCTCGGGGCGTCCGGGGTCGCTGCGCATGCACCGGCTTCCGGAGGAGGAGACCGGCATGCGGACGAAACGGGGAGGTTTCAATGAGAAGGACGTTTCTTGCACTCGCAGCCGCGGTCGCTACCGCTTTTGCGGGTCTTTCCACGCCGGCTCATGCCGAGGGCGAGCGCTTCGTTCTGGTCAGTCACGCACCGGACAGCGATAGCTGGTGGAACACCATCAAGAATGCCATCACGCTTGCCGGCAAGCAGATGGAGGTGACGGTCGAATACCGCAACCCGCCGACCGGCGACCTGGCCGACATGGCCCGCATCATCGAGCAGGCGGCGGCTTCCAATCCCAACGGCATCATTTCCACCATCGCCGATTACGACGTGTTGTCAGGCCCGCTCTCCAATGCGGTGGCCAAGGGCATTCCGGTCATCACCATCAATTCCGGCACCGAGGAGCAGTCGAAGCAGCTCGGCGCGCTGCTGCATGTCGGCCAGCCCGAGAAGGCGGCCGGTGTCGGTGCGGGCGAAAAGGCCAAGGCAGCGGGCGTCACCAAGTTCCTGTGCGTCAACCACTACATCACCAACCCGGCTTCCGTTGAGCGGTGCCAGGGCTATGCCGAGGCGCTCGGCGTGGAACTCGGCTCGCAGATGATCGATTCCGGGCTCGACCCGGCCGAGGTCAAGTCGAAGGTTCTGGCCTATCTGCAAAGCAACCCCGACACCAACGGCATCCTGACGCTGGGGCCGAACTCGGCCCATCCGACCATCGCGGCACTTCAGGAAAGCGGCAAGGCGGGCACCATCCACTTCGCCACCTTCGACCTGTCGAGCGAGATTTCGGCGGCCATCAAGGATGGCACCATCGCCTTCGCCATCGACCAGCAGCCGTTCCTGCAAGGCTATCTGCCGGTGGTGATCCTCACCAATCTCGCCCGCTACGGCGTCGTGCCGGGCAATTCGATCAATTCCGGTCCGGGGTTCATCACCAAGGACAATATCGAACTCGTCGAAAAGCTGGCCGGCGAATACCGCTAGCCCGAGACGCGGGCGCCGCCGGAACGGCTGGCGCCCGCCTGTTGTTCAGATCGCCCCCCAGAACAGGACCGGCGTGCTGCCTGTGGCGGCGCGACGGGCGGGCATTACCGGAGGCCGGCATGACCGAACAGCACTCCAAGACCAGACCTGTCGCGAGCGCGGCGGAACTGATAGCGGATGAGCGCGTCAAGCAGATCTCGCCGCTGCGCCGGGCGCTGGTCCGGCCCGAACTCGGCGCCATATGCGGCACCATCCTGGTCTTCGTCTTCTTCTTCGCCATTGCCCGCAACAGCGGCATGTTCGCGCCGGAAGGGGTGCTGAACTGGGGCGTGGTGGCAGCGCAGTTCGCCGTCATCGCGGTCGGCGCCTGCCTGCTGATGATCGCCGGCGAGTTCGACCTGTCGGTCGGCTCGATGATCGGTTTTTCCGGCATCGTCATCGCGCTGATGTCAGTGACATGGCAATATCCGGTGTGGTTGGCCATTCTGGTCGCCTTCGCCATCGCGCTCGCCATCGGCGCGCTGAACGGCTACCTCGTCATAAAGACCGGCCTGCCGTCCTTCATCGTCACGCTGGCCTTCCTCTACATATTGCGCGGGCTCACCATCTTCATCTCCATCTCCACCACGCGCCAGACCATTATCGGCGGGGTGCGGGAGGTGGCGGCGGGCGATCCGCTGGCCTGGCTGTTCGGCGGCAAGGTGCTGGGCTGGCTGTTCGTGTGGCTGGCCGATCTCGGCCTGATCGGCAAGTTCGTGGCCGGGCCGCGCGCCGGGCAGCCTGTGGTGGACGGTATCCCGATCCTCATCGTCTGGGCGCTTGTGCTGGTTGCCTTCGGCCACATCCTGCTCACCCGCACCCGGTTCGGCAACTGGATCTTCGCTTCCGGGGGCGATGCGCAGGCGGCCCGCTATGTCGGCGTTCCGGTCGACCGGGTGAAGATCCTGATGTTCATG
>WPCJ01016961.1_pt1 | contig 16508 bp, 21 predicted proteins | sample 5399831 | NCBI WGS metagenome assembly WPCJ01 (sample SAMN12869470, study PRJNA574797) | sludge metagenome | isolation source: wastewater treatment of pH10 | place: China:Beijing | collected 2019-05-20 | reverse complement strand
TCAGGGTTTCGAAGGCCTGGCGGGCGAGCACGCGGCGGGCGGCCATGCGCGGCGCAGCGAACGCGATGGCATGGTCGAACCAGTTTGCCGACATCAGCGATCCCCGCGCGAGAAGCCCGCGAGCCCGGCCACAGGCAACGGCCGTATCGTGCCTGCGATGGCGCGCTCGATGGTGCGGATGCGGGCCAGCAGGTCTTCGGCCGTGCCGTAATCGACCGACTTGCCGTCATAACTGACGCGGGTCGTGCCGCTGGCATAGGCCCGGCGCAGCGCCGAAAGCTCGGTTTCCGTCCAGTCGGTCACGTTCAAAACCATCCCTCCCGCCGCCCGAGCCAGTCGGAGCGGCGCTTGCCCTGTGGGGCTTGTCCCGGTCGGTTGATCTGCCCGGCCGGGTCGGTGTCACCTGAAGGCACGGCCCCGAGTTGATCCTCGAGGTCGCGCCATTTTTCATCCGTCCAGCGATCCGCGCCCGCGATCCAGGCGGCGGCGCGAGCATAGACCCGGCAATCCAGCGCCTCGTTACGCTCCCTGAGTTTTTGCCATTCGAGCCGGGCGAAGCCGCGCTTCGTGCGCACCGTCACCAGCTGCTCGGCCACGAATTGTTTGAGCCACTCGCTCTCCACCCATGTCGGCAGATGGACCGTGCCGGGCGGGAAGGCCGCGCCCTCGGCGCGTTCCTCGGTCGTCGGCCTCTCCAGCCGCAGGAAGCGATAGGTCTCGGCCTTGAAAGTCGAGACCGCCACGGTCCAGAGCCGCGCTCCGCGCCGCAGCCGTTTCCCGCCCTCGGTCGCATCGACGAAGGTCGGCCCCGAAACCGGGCTGGAACGGTTGAACCCCTCGACGCCCTTCACCGGCGCCACCTGCGCGAACCCTTGCTGGCGCGACCAGGCATAGACGGCCGGAGCCTCGTAGCCGGTGTCGATGGCCAACCGTGCGACGCGCAAATGCGCGCCGCGCTCATGCGGCCAGCTTCGGTCGAGCAGTGCGGTCAGCTCCGACCAGGCATCGTGCCGGTCGGGCCCGCCCTCGATGACAACGTGGTCGACGAGCCAGCTTTCGAGGCCACGGCCCCAGGCCCAGATATCGACCTCGATCCGGTCCTTCTGCACATCGGCCCCGGCGGTCAGGAACAGTCCGCCTACAGGCACCATGCCGGGTTTCCACGCCTCGCGACGGTCGTAGAGCCGCTGCCAGTCGGGCGCTTCCCCGGTCTCGACCCATGTCTCGCCGAGGATCGTGTTGCGGAACGCCTTGATTGCCTCGTCCGATCCTTGGGCGGACTCCCAACTTCTTGCAATCTGCATCCAGCTCATCCAGCCCACCGGCGAATAGAGAGCGGAGAGGTGATAGCCGACCGTCCGTGGGTCGGCGGAGGTGGCGGTCGGCCGCCATTCGCCCGCTTCCAGCATCGCCGTCTTGTGGTGTTCCGCGATTGCAGCGCCGCAGCCTTCGCAGAGATAATCTGCTGTATCCGGCCGCCCCTTCTGCCAGCGCAGCCGGTCGAACTTCAGCCACTGCATCGCCCCGCAATGCGGGCACGGGACGAAGTACCGTCGCTGGTCGCTCGCCTCGTATTCCCGCTCGATGCGGCTCATGCCCCGGATCGTCGGCGTCGAGACCAGCAACACCTTGCGCCGATGGGCGAAGGTCAGCGACCGGGCCTCGGCCAGCGTGAGCGGATCGCCTTCCTCGTCGGCCGAGGCCGGATAGGCATCGACCTCGTCGAGAAAGATGTAGCGCGCCGGCGTCGAGCGCAGCCCGACTGCCGAGTTCGCGCCGGTCATGATCAGGATGCCGCCGCGAATTCCTTGGACAGCATCGTGTTGCCTGCGTCGCGGGACCGCGCCGGTTTGACCCGCTCGCGCAGGTCCGGGCTCTCGTCGATCAGCGGATCGATCCGCTGACGCGAGTTGCGCTTGGCCAGTTCCACCGTCGGCTGAACCGCGAGCATCGGCCCCGGCGCCTGGTGGACGACAAAACCGATCCAGTTGTTGCCGGCCTCGGTCGCCCCGACCTGCGCCGCCTTCATGAACACGACCCTTTGCGTGGCATCGCCGGGCGACAGCCGATCCATGATCTCGCGCATGTAGGGCGTGCGCTGCGTTCGATACCGCCCCGGTTCGGCCGAGGCGCGCGACGACAGCCGGCGATGCCGATCCGCCCATTCTGACACGGTCAGTTCCGGATCGGGTGTGAGACCGGCGCGCCAGGCACGCAGGATCTCGCCCGCGCCGTCGAAGTCGGTCAGGGCATTGCCATCACCGGAAGTCGGGCCGGACCTCGGCGAGTTCGTCGAGGTGGGCGCGTACATGTTGCTCCAGAGCCTTCTGCATTGCGGCCGGCTCCAGCCCGAGTTCCGCCCCCATCAGCGCCGCTGCTCGTGCCGGCCAGTTCACCCATGCGTCCCGTTCCTCTCGTGCCAGCCGGAAAACCAGCAGGGTGGCCCGGCTACGGTCGATCAGTTCTCCCTTGAGCTGCTGGAGCTTGAGCCGTCGCTCTTGTGCCTTCAGTACCTCGTTGGCGGTCCTGGCCTGCAGGAAGGTCGTTCCGCCGCCAACCATCGGCGCGGCGAGACCATGTTCGCGCAGCGTGTCGCCGACGGACGTCACCGCCGCCTCGGGCACCGGCTTCAGTTTCGACGCATGCCGTTTGCGGGTCTTCGACGGATCGGTCGTTTCCGCCCGCCGCCGATCGGAAGCCGCCGCATCGATGCTGCCATCCGGGTAAAGAACCAGCCGTCCGACCGCTTTTGCCTTCTGGATGGCGCCGCGTGACAGGCCGGCATGGGCGGCGTACTGGCGCTCGCTCATGCCCTGCATGCGAACTCCTTCTCCGGATCACCAATGACCCTAAAACAGCAATGAAATGATCGTCTTATTCAGTTGATGACGCGCCGGATCAGAGCATCAGTGTCAGCGTGAACAGAAAGGACCACGCCATGACGAATGCCCAGAAAGCCATCGATGCCTTCATTGCTGCAAAACTCGAGATCGACGACATGCTCGCGCGCCTCCAGTCGCTGAGCGACGATCACTTCAATACCAACCCCGACGCAATCAACTGGGCCGATGTCGGCACACTCGATCACTACCGGGCGAAACTGCGCGAGATCTGCGACAGCGCCTTTCATGAAGGCGAATACGCCGAATAGCGCTAGTGCGTTCAGGTTCCGCCCGCCGACTGGCGGGCCTGGCCTCGTAGAAGGGCTCGCATTCCGCGCGCCCATTGATGGAAACGGAAACGATGTTCCTGATCTACGATGCCAACAATTCCCGGACACAGATATGGGCCTGCCGTGAGGATCATGGCCACGGACCGGTCTGGAGCTTCGTTGTTTACGGCCTCATGCGGTCTGGTGATCCGCGCAACTGCCCGTCGCTCGCCATGGCGTGCGAACTGGTGGGCGCCGACCCACGGTCGATCTTGAGGACGGCTCCGTTTCTTTCGCAGGAGAAGGGAGCTTCCCGATGACCAAACTTTCCGACACGCAAGCAATCATTCTCAGCGCCGCCGCCCAGCGCGACGACCGCATCGCCCTGCCGCTGCCGGCCAATCTGAAGGGCGGTGCCGCCACCAAAGTGGTCGAGACCATGGTTGCCAAGGGCCTGCTCGAAGAGGTCGATGCGCGGCGCATCGCCTTCCAGCCCCATCTGAGCGACCCGGTCTGGCGCGAGACCGGCGATGGACACGGCACCACGCTGGTCATCACCGATGCCGGCCTCGCCGCCATCGGCATCGAGCCGGACGAACTGCCGGAACCGGATGCGCCACGCTCCGCCACAGGCGGCGACACGGGCGCGTCTATCGACGGTGCGGACCATGACGCCACCGTTGCCGACAACGCGCCCACGGCGGCCACAGGCGCGAAGGTGCGGACGCCACGCGAAGGCACCAAGCAGGCGACGCTCATCACCATGCTGAGCGCGCCGGACGGCGCAACGATTGCCGAGATCGTTGCCGTGACAGGCTGGCAGCCTCACACGGTGCGCGGCGCGATGGCGGGAGCGCTCAAGAAGAAGCTCGGGCTCGAAGTGGCCTCCGAGAAGATCGAAGAGCGCGGCCGGGTCTACACCATTCAAGGCTGAGCGCTCGAAGCATCCAAGCGCCGTCCACAATGTCGGGCGGCGTTTTCCGTACCGGGCGGATTGTGCCTCAGGTGATCGCACGAACCGCATCATGATAGGCTTTCGCGATGTCCACGACGATGATCGTGGTTGGCCCGGACTGAAGAGCTTCGCCGAATTCCGGACTGTTCATCAATCCAACCGTCGGATCAATTCGCGCGTCGGACCAATCGGCGCAAATGAAGTGAAGCCCCGAGCTGGCCGCTATCCCGTCGATTCGGTCGAGTTCATCACGTAGATGCGCAATGATCTGGACGATACCGCTCATCGAGATTGACCGCTCGCGCAAGACGCTCATGACCGCCAGGATTGCGAGATCCCGCCAATCGAACAGTCGGCGCTGTCCGTTTTGAACATTTGTGGACGGCCTGAAGCGTCCCCGCGAAATCCAGGCGCTGATTTCATATTCGGTCAGACGGCACGCCGCAGCCACCTCATGGATTGTCCAGCCGGTCATTCAGCCGCCTGTTCCATCGTTGAGCAGCTCAAGCGCCAGAGTTCGTAGCGCATGCGCGGCAACCAGAGGGACCACGCCGTTGCCGCAGAGGCGAAGCCGGTCCACCCGGTGGGCCAGCCCATCAGTGCCTCGACGAACAGCGGGTTCAAGGTCCGGCGCTGCTCGCAAGAACCGTTGCCAACCATCGGAGTCGTGAGGACCTGGCGGCCAAGCAGGCCGTTCACGGGTGTGTTGGCGAGGCTCGTCGCTCCATCCTTGTGATCGCGTGCGGTCGGCGTCATCCACATTCCCGCCGCATGAGTCAGGTCGGCAGTTTTCCGGTTGCCAGCACTCGGCTTGCATCCATCGCTCGCCATCGGCGTCGGCCAGTCTCGGGCCATACCGTCCAAACCCTTCTCTTGTTTCCGCTCGCCGCCACGGCTGCGGAAACTGTCGGTCTGCGGCGTCGGCCACAGTCGCATCATCTCGGTGCGGTTGCCACCGCTCGAGCGGGTCCCGGAGCAGGCGCGTGGGGTCGGCCAGCTCGTCGCCTTCGCGGACGGCGAGGATGAACAGCCGCTCGCGCCTGTGGGGCGCGCCGACTTCCGCCGCCGTGAAGAGGCCTGCCGCAAGCTTGTAGCCCATGCCGACCAGTCCGCTGGCGACTTCGGGGAAGCCGAGGCGGAGATGATGGGCGACATTCTCGAGAAAGACGAAGGGTGGCTCGGCCTCGGCGATGATGTGGGCAACATGCGGCCAGAGGTGGCGCGGGTCGTCCGCACCCCGGCGCTTTCCCGCGACGGAGAACGGCTGGCACGGGTAGCCCGCAGTGACGATATCCACCGCGCCGCGCCATGGGCGGCCGTCGAAGGTTCCAACGTCGTCCCAGACAGGCGCTTGATCCAGGGCCGCGTCTTCCATCCGCGCCACGAGAGTGGCTGCGGCGAAGGTTTCCCGTTCGACATGGCCCACAGCACGATATCCGGGGATGGCGATGGCGAGCCCGAGGTCGAGGCCGCCCGTGCCAGAGCAGAGGGAGAGGCCGAAGAGGCATGCATCTCCGACTCCGAAAGTGCGTCCGGAGGAAGGTAAAGCCAGGTCATGCATATCACGCGGCGGCTTTGCGCTTCCGCGCAGGTTCGGGGGCGGCGTCCGTGTCCGGCGTATCGGCCGGGGCTTCGGCATCGTCGCCCAACCGCTCGATCCTCACCTGCGTGAAGGTTCGGCCGTCGCCATCGAGGATCGCCTCGCGGCCGGTGCCCGCCTGCCAGCGTTCGACGGCGACATCGACATAGGCCGGGCTGATTTCCACGGCGAAGATGCGGCGGCCATTGGCCTCGCCCGCCATGATCTGCGAACCGGAGCCGGAGAACGGCTCATAGCACAGCCCGCCGCGCGCAACATGCTGGCGCATCGGGATCCCGAAGGCATCGAGCGGCTTCGGTGTCGGGTGGTCGGGGCGCTCGTCCTTCGCAAAACTCGGCAGCAGCCAGGTCGAGGGCAGCGTTTCTTCCGCCACCTTCGGCGGGCGTTTACCCTTGATCCAGCCCATGAAGCAGGGCTCGTGCTTCCAGAGGTAGTGGGATCGGGTCAGGACGCCGCGATCCTTCACCCAGATGATCTGCTGATGGACGAAGGCGCCCGCCTTTTCCCAGCATTCCTCCAACATCGCCTGGCGACGCGAGGCGTGCCAGCAATACCAGGCGGCATCCTCGGCAATTGCCTCCGCCACTGCTGCGGCGATGAAATTGTCATAAAGCTCGGCGCCCTGCGAAGAGTCATCCCAAGTGGTGCCGTAGGACGGCGACCAGTCCTTGTTTTGCGTGGGATGATTGGTGCCGTCGTAGTCGACAAGGTATGGCGGATCGGTCGCAAATAGGATGGCGCGCTCGCCGTTCATCAGACGGCGAACATCAGCATGGTTCGTGCTGTCGCCACAGAGCAGCCGATGATCGCCGAGCATCCAGAGATCACCCGTGCGGGATGCCGGCTTGCGAGGAGGTTCGGAAATGGTGACTGGCGGCACACTGGCGCTGTCACCGTCCTCACCGTCGCCCTCCGGCACATAGGCCAGCAACTTGTCCAGCTCGCCATCGGAAAACCCGACGAGCGACAGGTCGAAATCTTCTGCCAGCAGTTCGTTCAGTTCGGCCGATAGCAGTGCCTCGTCCCAGATGCCGAGTTCGGTCAGCTTGTTGTCGGCGATCCGGTAGGCCCGCCGCTGCGCCTCGGTCAGATGCCCGAGCACGATCACCGGCGCTTCGGTGAGCCCGAGCTGCGTGGCGGCCAGCACGCGGCCATGGCCGGCGATCAACTCGCCGTCCTCGCCGACGAGACAGGGCACGGTCCAGCCGAACTCGGCCATGCTGGCGGCGATCTTCGCGACCTGGTCGGCACCGTGCAGCTTGGCGTTCTTCGCGTAGAGCTGCAGGCGCGCAAGCGGCCAGGTCTCGATCCGCTCGGGAGCGAAGGCGAGGGTCATGAGCGATCCTGTCGATGTGGTGGTGGCGATCGGTGGTGTTGACGCGGTGGATTCCGTCTGGCGGAGTCCACCGGCTTCCGGCTGGATTCCGGAGACCAGAAAACCCACCCGGAGTCCACCGGCCAAGGGTTTGTTACTGCGTGATAATTTCGAATTGTGGGAGCGGCTTCCGGTCGGAGTGGCTTCCCAAAATTTTCGGCCTGCCGCTGGCGATGCGCCGCGCTTCGCCCGCCAGCATAGGAATTTCGCCAGGAAGGACCCGGAAACCCATCTGGAAGCGGCCGCGTGCGCCTCGCCTGAGGATAGCCCGAAACCTACCCCGATCCGCCGTTTTTGTCCGTTCGAAAAGTGTTCGCCGAACACTTTCCTCGGCACTGCTCAGGGCTGCGCCGATCCAGCCAGTTCGATCACCTTGCGCTTCGACAGGTTGCGTCCCAACCGCCGCCCGTTAAGCCTGAAGGCAATGACGCAGAGCGCGTAAAGCCAGTGTTCGTGGGCGGCGGTGCGCTGCAACCCGACGGTCCAGCAGATGGTCTTCCAGCGCTCGCCATGGGCACGCAGCCAGATGATCTTGCCGTCGGTCGGCTCGAGGCCGACCGTCCAGGAGAGCGTTTCCTCCATCCGGCTGATGGCAGCAGGTGACGGGACGAGACGCATCGGCTGCGGCTCCTGTCCCACCAGATCGGCGAACTCGGAGAAATAGTCCGGCCAGGTGTTGAAATAGCCCTGCCGGCGCGGCTCCGGCAGGCGCTTCAATACAGATGCGGCTTCAGAGAGACGCGCCTCGACGAGACTGGGTGTCCACTCGGTCATTTGCGCACCTCGTGCTGCAAGGGGCGTGCGCCGTAGAGCCGCTCGCCGAGTTGGCGGACCAGCTCGCGCTCGGGCCAGGTGAGCCGATGATCGTCGACTGATACCGCGAGCAAACCCTGATCGCGCCAACCGTCGCGCTTGACCTCATCGACGTCACGGCGGTGCCCACCGTAGCCGCGGGGTGTGAACTTCATGGTCTTCATGACTGCACCTCCGGCAACAGCGCGGCATAGCCGATGACGTCGACAAGGCTGTCACGATGGTGGGGATCGTGCGCGAGCCGGACCATCTTCAGGTCGATCATGCACAGCACGACCTCGGCCGGCGTGATGGTGCGGCCAAGGGTGAGCGACCAGCGCGCGGCGACGGCGGTGAAGGACGCCGCAGCCGGGCCGTAGGTTTCGGCGCGGGCGTCCAGCACCTGTGCCGCACGGTCGAGGATTGCGGACCGGGTCATGCCAGGCCTCCATTCGTATCGATCGCCCAGAGCAGGATGGCGATGGCATCAGCCTCGTTGTCATCGGCGGGTGAAAAGCCTCGGGCGCGGACGGCGGCGACCATGGCGGCCTTGTCGGCATTGCCCTTGCCCGAGGCGTGGCGCTTGATCGTGCCGACCGGGACGCCCTCGTAGGGCACGCCGCGCAGTTCGGCCCATGCGGTGAGCGTCGCCATCAGCCCGCCATAGACATGGGCGGCGTCAGTTCCGGCATGGCGGCGGACCTCCTCGAACCAGATCGCCGCGATTGGTCCGGACAGCCGGTCGATCTCGGTCAGCCAGTTCGTGAAGCGCAGGTAGCGCATGCCGCCACCGTCGAAGCGCCCCGGTCGCAGCGAGACGGTGCCGCTGGTGATCAGGCCGTCATGGCCGCGGATCGCCCAGCCGGTCGAGGTGCCGAGGTCGAGCGCGAGGATGGGGCGGTGGTGTGTCATCGCGACGGGCGGCACGGGGATTGCGCTGTGCCGTGCAATGCGCAGAGTCGATTCAGCCATGTGTGGTCTCCTTCGGGATTGGCTGCCTTGGTGGAAGACGACGGCGGTCTGGTGCTTGGCGGTACAGGGCCGCCGTCGTCGGATCGGGATATTCGGGGCGAGACTGGCCACGCGCGCGAACCCCCTGGGGGTGGGAGTGGGAGAACCCGCTCGGCGCGGTTCTCCCCCACCCCCGAAGGGGGTGGGTTTCACCCCCACAACTTGATCTGATGGCTAACCACTTGTGATAACTTGTGAAATTCAAGTTGTGGGCGTCAGGGAGATACTCGTCCTTCCCAACTTGAAACTGCGAGCTACAGCGTAACGGTGCGCGCAGGATCAAAGGTAGTTGGGAAAGGCCTTCCCAACTTGCTGGCGCGCGATCCTGCAAGGCCGAACGTGCCACAGCGCAGGTAGTTGGAACCAGATTTCCCAACTTCCCCAACTTGAAGCTGCGCAGCGCTGCGCAAGGCATGACATCGTGCCAGATGATCATTCGGCATCCTCCGGATAGACCCATACGGTCGGGTTCTCGACTGGGAGCGCCGCGCCGCTTTGCGGACATTTGTAGGTGCTCGGCAGCACTGGGATCAGAACGGGCACGATCTCGCCCGTCTCGCCATCGGCCTTGTCTTCGCCGGTCGGGAACCTCATGCCTTCGACGCAGAGGTAGCCGAACTTCGATCTGGAAATGGGCAGGCCGAACGGTGCGCCATCACGGACGAATTTTACGAAGCCCTTGGTCGCAAGCACGCTGATCCGCTCACGGATCGTGTCCTTCCCGCCGAGCCCAGCCTTGTTCTCGAAGGCCTCGGCGAATTGCAGCGCTGTGTAGAGGTGCCCGTTTTCCGCCTCATCGAAGAGGAGTTGCAGGATCACATCGCCCTTGCGCACGCGCTCGGCATCATGCCTGGCGCCGACTTCCGCACGGACCAGGCGCTCGTTCATCGGGTTGATCTCGACCCATCGGCCGCCCACTTTGTCGACGAGCTTGGCAGGCAGAGCCGGGCCGTTCCGGAGCTCGATCTCGAGGCGGCGCTGGGAAATCTCCTCGTCAGGCCGGTGCAGAATGAGGCCGGTGGTGTAAAAGCCTCGCAGGGCGCTGGCGCCGGAGAGTGCCAGGAAGGGATCGTCCTTCACCTGGTGCTTCGACAGTTTCTTCGTGTGGTGGACGAGGATGACGCCGCAGTCGGGATTGATGTGGTCGCGCAGGACCTCGACCCGCTCCTTCAGGAAGAACATCATGGCGGCGTTGTCATTCTCGCCGCCGCCATCCGGGCCGCCGTCGAAGATGTTGCGGATCGGGTCGATACAGATGATGTCGACGGGTTTGACCGGAAACGCGCGCCGGATCGCTGCGGCAACACGGACGCTGCCCTCGGCATCGAGCAGCATCTGCAGCTTTGGTGTGGTGACAAGATTGTCGTGCGCGGCGGCAAGCATGTCGGGCGGCAGGCCAATCTGCTGCACGCGCTCCCGCAGATAATGGTACTGGATCTCGGCCTGCAAATAGAAGATCCGCAGCGGTCGTGGCGGAGTGAAGCCGAGGAAGGGCACGCCCGCCGCCATGTGCACGAGCCAGGTGATCAAGAGGTCGCTCTTGCCGACCTTCGGCGCCCCGCCGAGCACGAGCAGGCCGCCTGGCGTCAGCACGCGTGGCGCGATGATATCGGCCGGCATGGGGCTGGTGTCGTCGAGCAGCGCGCCAAGGGTGAAGGTGGGGAGCTCGTTCGGCGCGGGCGCCGCGCTGTCGAGGCGGATCAGCGGAGGCCCATGCTTTTCGACATGGATGGCCCAGAGCCGCTCGGATTCGCGCTTCAGCCGCTCCACCGGCCAGGCTGGGCGCAGCATGGCGGCGTTGTACTCGCAGATCGCCTGCCAGCCTTCATCCTTCGAGAGGCGGCCGTCATGCACCATGCGAATGTAGTGGCCGATGGCCGCCGATGCCCCCTCGAAGCGTGACCAGTCATCCTGCGCGCCTTCGCGCACCGGTGTCACCAGCACATCGGCGACCGCGGGCTTGCCAGGCGTGGAAAAGTCCGGCTGGAGCGAGATGCCGGGCGCAGGAGGCATGTCGGTTACCGCCTCGATGAACTCTTCGAGATCGCGCTCGATGGTCGCGTTCAGCTCGACAATCTGGACCCGCGTCTTGAGACCGTTCTTGTAATAGACCGAGCCTGCGACGCGGATCGGCTGATGGGCCGAGCGGAAGTGCGTATCGCCACCGACCTTGGCGGCAATATCGCCGCGCAGACGGCAAATGCGCGCGATGTCTTCGCCCTCAGCCGGTTCGGTCAGCTTCCACCAGACATGAGCCTTGTGCTGGCCTTCCGGCGTTACGCCGCCGCTTTCCACCACCATGGTGGGGGTTCCAAGATGACGTTCGAGATGGGCGCGCCTGGCGGCAATGTCGCCAGTGTCGATGTCGACCACCACCGTCTGCATCTGCAGGATATCGGCGGCCTTGGCCTGTCCCTTGGCGGCAACGGTGCCGGGGATGACATAGACGGCGGCCCCCTCGTGGCTGGCCCAGTTGGCAAAGGTCGCCATCTTGTCGGCAACCGTGTGATCGGCGTCGATCCAGATGTTGTGTGGGCGGCCATCGAACCCCTGACCCTTGTCGATGAAGCTGCGCACCGGGATCAGGCCTTCGCAATAACCGAAGACCACGTCCATGAACTGCGCGATCTGTTCGGGGTCCGGCTCGTCGCCGAACACGTCGACTTGCGCCGGCGCATCGTTGAAGTCGCGCCAGGGATTGAAGTGGACGATCTCACCGGTGGCGGGCTGTTTGATGGAATCAGGCATGTCGTCGTCGCTCATGCTGGCAACTCCCAGCAGCGGCTGGCCCACGGGCAGAAGCGGCATTCGAAGAAGTCGCGATTGGCAGCAATTCGGGGCAGCAGTTCGCCGGCGTCGGTCGCCTGCAGGATGCGCACGCCACGGTCGGACATGCGCTGTGCCAGAGCGGCATCGAAGGGGACCAGTTCGTGATGAAGCTCGGCCGTGTCCTTGTTGATGGCGGTGAACAACGCGGGCGCAGCCGAGATGCCGGGGACCGTGCCTTCCATGTAAGCCTGGTAGAGGGCGATCTGGGCGGCGTAGACGGGCTTCGATTTCGTCACACCGTCCTTGACGCAGGCACGCCAGTTCTTTGTGTTCATGGTCTTGCATTCCCAGAGCGCGGGAACGGCCAGACCGAAGCCCTCGGGCCCGGTGGCAATGATGCCATCGACATGGCCGCGGATGCGTCCGCCCGCAGCCGAAAAACCGAACTGGCCACCATCGGGCCGGTGGCCCTTGCGGGTGTAGAGATCGAAGCCGGCAGCCCGCAGCCACTGGATGGCCAGATCTTCGAGTGCATGGCCGATGGCGAAGATGCGCAGCGCCTGACCGGAAAAGCCTGCACCTTCGTCCTTCGGTGTCGCGGTGAACTCGAACTGAAGGGCGCGCTCGCAGGCGTGCCCGAGGCGCGAGCCGCCAAGGTAATCGCGCTGCGGCGTGGCGGCGTGCTCATCCTCGAGGGCGGCATCGATCAGGGCGGTGATCCGTTCACCAGGTTTTTGCTTGTGGTTGAAGTCCAGCATCAGAACGGCACCTCGGGATCGGTGTCGCGATTGGCGGCTCGGTATTCACGTAGCGCATCCTGATAGCCGGTGACGGTAACCTCGATCAGGGTGAGCACCTGCTGTTCGGAGAGGTCGGCAAACCGGGTCGGCCAGCCGATCTCCTCCATGATCTCGGCGACAGGTTTCATGGTGCTGCGGATCGCCGCCTGCTCGGCCAAGGTCGGGTCAACCATCATGCCGCCCTCGCCAGATCATGCTCGTCCGCGCCGAAGACCAGGCTGCGTATGGCGGCACGGTTGAACTGGAAGGAGAGCAGTGCCGAGGCCTGATAGCGGGTCAGCCCGAAATCGTGTCGGTAGTCGGCCGGGAGGTATGCAAGCTGCCGGTCCGTCGGCGGTTGCGACAACCAGCGTCGGGTCTTGTGGGCGCTTTCGTCGGACTCGTGCTCGTTCAGCCAATCGTCAGCAGCGGCGAGGCCGACCATGCGCTCGCCGATGGCCAGCAGACGCGGCGCGACCCCTTTTGCGGCGCCTACGCCATACCAGCGGCCGTTGAGGAAGAAGACGCCGGCCCATGCGGAGAACCCGTTGGCCATCAGTGCGGCATCGTCACCGAACAGGTCGCACCAGCGGAAGCTGGAGCGTTTCAACAGGTCGATTTCCGACATCACGAAATCGCCGAGCGGAATGTCGCCGCCGCCGTCGATGCTCTCGAAGATGAAGCCGCAAAGCGGGCATTCATGGCAACCGAGCGGAATATCAGCCTCGCATTGCGGGCAGGTCCTGGTCGGTGCATCGCCGGACGCCTCGTGTCCGGCAAGGTCGACCTCCTGCTCGAGCGAGCCGTGCATCAGGCTGGAGGTGCCGAAGTCCAGCACCACGCAGTCGGTCTTGACGATACCGGGGTGCTCGTTCGGATCGACGGTGCGCAAGCCCCGCCCGACCATCTGGATCATGGTCGACTTGTAGGAGGACGGGCGCAGCAGCACGACGCAGGAGGTTGGCGGGTGGTCCCAGCCTTCGGTCAGCACGGCGACATTGACGACGACCTGAATGTCACCGGCGGCATAGGCGGAAAGCGCCGTCTTGCGCTCAGCGTCGCCCATCTCGCCATGAACGAGAGCCGCGGCAATGCCGGCGGCGTTGAACGCGTCGGTCACGCCGCGTGCGTGGTCGACGGTCGAGCAGAACACCACGGTCTGCCGATCGGCGGCCTTCTCCCGCCAGTTCCGGATGACGGCATCGGTGACCGGCGTGCGGTTCATGATGCGCTCGACTTCGCTCATGTCGAAATCGCTGGCAGTCTTCCTGACCCTGGCAAGCTCATCCCTGACGCCGACATCGATGACGAAGGTACGCGGTGGCACCAGATGGCCGGAGCGGATCAACTCGCCGATGCGGATCTGGTCTGACACATTGGAGAAGACCTCGCGCAGCCCCTTGCGGTCCCCGCGATTGGGCGTGGCGGTAACGCCGAAGACGCGGCAGGAGGGATTGCGCTTCAGCGCCTGGTCGATGATGCGGCGATAGCTGTCGGCCGTCACATGATGCGCCTCATCGATGACCAGCAGATCGAGCGCCGGCACGGCGTTGAGGTTGGTGCTGCGCGACAGCGTCGGGACCATGGCGAAAGTGACCCGGCCACCCCAGGACTTGCCGCTGGCGTCGACGACCGAGGTGGTGATCGCAGGATTGACCCGGGCGAACTTCTCGCGGTTCTGAGCGGTCAGCTCGTCGCGATGGGCAAGCACCGCCGCCCTGGCACCGCTATCGCCGATCATCTTACCGGCGACGGCGGACAACATGATGGTCTTGCCGGCCCCGGTCGGAGCCACGCCCAGCGTGTTGGCGTGGGTGTCGAGCGCGGCGACACAGCGCTCGACAAAGAGTTTCTGGCGAGGACGAAGCAGCATGGTCGGCCCCTCGCGCTATTGTGCCCAGGAGGGGCGCGACGACGGTGTTGCGCCATGCTGCCTGGCCGCGGCATAGGCATTGCCCTGCGCAGCGTTGGCCTGCGGCGTCGCCGTGACCATCCCCATGATGGCGGCGTAGTCCTTGTGGCTGGCGGTGACGGCGGAGCGGACCTCGTTCTTGTCGTCGCCATTGGTGTCGGTGCCGACGTCAATGCGGGCGACGAACTCCAGCCCGTCGAGATCGACAAAGCCCGAGATGCGACGCGCGGCCTGTGCTGCCTCGCTCTGATCCTTGTCGGAAAGGCCGCGGGCCGAGTTCAGCATGCCGCGGATCAGGCCACGCCCCATGTTGGCCCATTCCGGACCCTTGGGGCTGTAGAGCCCGATCAGTGTGAAGATCTTGCGACGGGCGTACTGACCTTCGAGCACGGTGAACTCGCCATTGAGATAGACCGCGCCGGTCGAGCCGCGCGTGGCGTAGCCGCCAGTCCATCCCTGCGACGGATCGTCGAAACCGCCGGGCCGGATGGTGAGCCGCACCTTGGCGAGCGTGCCCTTGGGGATCAGGTTGGTGTTGGTCTGGGCGTCGTTGAAATCGTTCCATACCGACATGGGTCAGGCTCCTTGTTCTTGAGCTGCGGAGGAGGATTGGGTGGAGGCGGCTGTCGCCGGCGCTGCGAAAGCCTGGCGCGCGGCATTGCGGATCTTGCCCATCAGCCGGCCGAGATCCGGCTGTTCGATCATGTCGAGCCGGCCGGAGCGATCCTTGGCGGGAAAGCCGAAGGGGTTGAGCGTCTGGCAGACGAAGGCGCGGTACGGTGCGCCGTCATCGTCCTTCAGCTCGACCATGCTGATGACTTCATCGACGATGCCGGGCAGCTCGAGGCCGGTCTTGGCGCCGTCGATTTGCGGCACGAAGATCTTGCGATTGAAGTCGTCGAGCTTCTCGTCGAGGATGCCGACAAACCAGATATTCTTCGAGCGCGTGTGCTGCAGGTGGGTCAGCCAGGCGATCATCTCGCGGCCATGCAGGCCATAGGCGCCACGAATATCGGGCTTGCCGGTCTTGTCGGAGAATGCCTCCGGCTGGCCCTTGGTCCACTGGAAGCAGAGCCGGCCAGCCACCGTGATCGAGTCGATGAAGACCGTGCCGTAGCGGTCGAGCTGAGCCGGATCGCCGAGACGTGCGACGACAGCGTCGAAATGCGCCTGGCTATAGGGTTGGTCGTCGCGCAGCGCCGGGTTGGGGCCACCGATGAACACCGCAAAATCGCGGCATTCATCCCAGGTCCGGGGACGGATCGTGTCGCCGGCCCAGCCCTCGATGGCGAGATCGCCCGCTTCAAGGTCCATGAACAGCGTGGTGGCCGGGTCGAGCGTCCACAGCAGCGAGGTCTTGCCGATGCCGGATTTGCCGAAGATGCAGCCCTTGATGCTGCGCGGAGCCGCCAGACGCTGATCGGCTGAGATGATGGGGAGCGCGGCCGTCATTGCGCACCCCCGTTCAGTTCGAGCTTCACCTTGAGTGCGCCGGTCCTGACGGTGCGGGCGGGCTCGAAGGTCTGGCGGATCGACTCGGGCCAGGCGGCGTATTTGCGTTCCGGTACCTTGAAGCTGACATCGACATATTCGGCAGGATCGTCACCGGCGGCGCTGATGCGCTCCACCAGCTGTGCAAGCTGTGCCTGGTCCCAATCGACGCGCTTGGGCAGGTCGGCGATCACGGTAACCGCGCCGTCGTCGAAGCGAACGGTTCCGGTGTCCTTGCTCGCCTCCATGCGCGCCATCACGGCACGGTCGGTGTATTTGAGCGCGATGGCGCCTTCGAGCCAGTCGCTGATTGCCTTCGCGCTGCGGACGTTCGCGTCGGTCGCCTCCTGCAGGAGGGCGAGCTGTTCGGCCGGCAGGGCGACGATCTCTCCGATCTGCATCCTGCGCAGATCATCGAGGGTGATGTGGTTGGGGATCGTCATCACCGCACCCTCACGCCGTAGCCTGATGGCGGTGGCCGGCGGTGCTCTGGCGGATCTGCTCGGCCTCGTAGGCTTCGACATCCTCGAGGCGATAGACGACGCGGCCGCCGAGCTTGACATATTGCGGGCCTTCACCCGTCCAGCGCCAGCGTTCCAGCGTGCGATGCGAAATGTTCCAGCGAGCAGCCAGCTCGATCTGGGAGAGGTGTCTGGTAGCCATCTCGTTCTCC
>WPCJ01208912.1_pt1 | contig 16527 bp, 10 predicted proteins | sample 5399831 | NCBI WGS metagenome assembly WPCJ01 (sample SAMN12869470, study PRJNA574797) | sludge metagenome | isolation source: wastewater treatment of pH10 | place: China:Beijing | collected 2019-05-20 | reverse complement strand
TTCTCCAGATATCCGTATTGTGATGTGCGACCCAACCACGGCTTTTGTACATCGTTTTTGCCGTTTCTTTTCCGGATTCGCCTAAGTCTTTTACCATCTGAATCAGCGGTTCGTGCATCTCGGAAAGATTGGTCTTTTCCGCTGGCCAGTAATTCATTTCCGTGTTGATGTTAATGGTGTATTTGCTGTCCCAGGCGGGTTTATTGGAATTATTCCAGATTCCCTGGAGATTGGCTGGCTGACCGCTCGGCTGTGAGGACGAAATCAGGAGATAGCGACCAAACTGGTAATATAACGAAATCAATTCCGGGTCGTAATGGGTTGCGAAATTTTTGATCCGAATGTCGGTTGGTTGTTTTGCTGCTTCGGAAGTTCCTAAGTCGAAATCGACTCTTTTGAAATACGTCTGATAAGCATTCTGATGATTTTGGAATAAGGTTTTGAAATTTTTCTGTTCTGCTTCGGAAATATATTTTTTACTTTTTGAAACTTCATCTGAGTTTAAAGTTTTGTAATCTGTGAAATTGGTCGCTATGGAAATTAGAATCAGTACTTCATCAGCATTGCTTACCGAAATTCCATCTCTCAAAACTCCCGTTTTTCCACCTTTGTTGATAATTTTTGCGAGTGCATTGAATTTAACCTGACCCTGAATTCCATCCAAAGTTGAAGACAATCCGTCCATTTGTAATGTATTGGAATCAATGGCTTTGCTGTTTTTTTTGAGTTCGCTGTTGAAATTGGCTGTGAAATTCAGTGCATTTTTTTTGTCCGAATTTAATTTAATTACAATAACATTATCAGGAATTGAAGCGAACACTTCCCTTTTGAAATTAATTCCACTGGAAGTAAATGTCGTGGTTGTGATTGCTTTTTCAATGTCTAATTCCCTGTAATAATTTTTAACATCATTAACATTATTAAAATCAAGCGTAAAATCACCAATATTCTGATAGGCCGAACCGTGAAGGCTTTTCGCTGTCAATCCTTTATCCGCAAGAACCTGAGCTCTTTTGTAATTCCCATTAAATAAATAATATCGGATAGAATCCAACACTTTTGGTCCATCCGGATTATCGTTTCTTGAAGTTCCACCTGACCAAAAAGTCGCTTCGTTCAGCTGAAGTTTTTCCTGAGAAGGGCCGCCAAAAACCATCGATGCTAATCTTCCGTTTCCAACCGGTAACGCTTCTACCCACTGTTTGGCGGGTTTGTCGTACCAAAGCTTGTTCTTTCCTCCTTTTTGAGCAAAGGAAAATCCGCTTAGGAAAAGACAGAAGGTTAATATGGAAAACTTGAAGTTCATTTTTTTAAATTTTCTTTTCTGAGACAGAATTGACGGTCGTATTTCTATTAATCAACCAAATAATTCCCCAAGCTGCAATGTAAGAAACACCAGCTATGAAAAATATGATATTGTAACCACCATTGATATTTCCCGCTTTTTTGAATGTATCCAAAACAATTCCGATGAAAAGTGGAAAAAGAATTCCGGCAGCTGACCCCAGCATTCCGCCAAAACCAATGACCGAACTCACATAATTATTAGGTAATTTATCGCCAACTGTTGTCATCAGATTCGCGCCCCAACCTTGATGCGCAGCTGTTGCCAACGCAATGATAATGGTAATCATCCACATATTGTCTACATATTTTGAAAACATTACAGGAACGACCATCAAGGCAAAAAGCAACATTGTAAAACTCCTCGCTCTTCCAATCGTCCAGCCTTTTTTAATTAATAATGAAGACAGATAACCGCCACCAATACTTCCAATCGTAGTTCCGCTGTAAATGATAATCAACGGGATGGAAGGTTTGGTTAAATCCATTTTAAAAACGTCTGCGAAATAAGCCGGAAGCCAGAACATAAAGAAATACCAAATTGGGTCGGTAAGGATTTTTCCGATGGCAAAAGCCCAGGTTACTTTATATTTTAATAATTCCGAAAGCGGAACTTTGGACTGTTCTTCCGTTTGTCCAGCCTGGTCACTTTTGATGTATTGAAGTTCTTCCTTACTTAGTTTTTTAGTTTTTTCCGGAATATTGTAAAATCTCCACCACAAAACAATCCATAATAAACCCAATGCGCCAATCCAGACAAAAGTTTCTCTCCAGCCATAATGCCCTAAAATAAAAGGAACAAGAAGCGGTGCTAAAATGGCTCCAACTGTTGCACCCGAATTGAAAATTCCGGTTGCTAAGGCTCTTTCTTTTTTCGGAAACCATTCGGCGACAGATTTTATGGCTGCCGGAAAATTTCCCGCTTCACTAATTCCCAAAGTACTTCTCGCAATTAAAAATCCGACCGTACTTTTCACAAAACCGTGCCCGATAGATGCTAAACTCCAGACTATCAAAGAAACTGCATAACCGATTTTAGTTCCTACTCTATCTATGAATCTTCCCATTGCGAGATAACCGACAGCATAAGTCGTCGTAAAAGCCATCACAATATAGCTGTAATCTTTCTCGTCCCAGCTGAATTCCTTTTCCAGAACAGGTTTTAGCAAGCCCATTACCTGACGGTCGAGATAATTGATCGTCGTTGCGAGAAAGACCAAAGACAGCATAAACCATCTGATATTTCGGTTTTTAGGAGTCTGCATTAGTTTTGATTAAGTTGTTGTAATAAATTTTTCACTTTTTCGGTAAGCTGTTCTTCAGTCAAATCTGATTTTACCAAGGAACTGCCCAATCCAACAGCAATTGCTCCACCTTTGAGCCATTCATTGATATCCTCAACATCGGCATTTACTCCACCAGTTGGCATAAAATTCATTCCCGGAAAAACAGGTTGGATGGATTTGATATAATTTTTACCTAACGCATCAGCCGGAAATATTTTAACTAAATTAAGTTCGCTTTTAAAAGCTAAATTAACATCAGACGGCGTAAAACAACCCGGAATCAGCAGCACATCTTTCTTTATCGAATGTTTGATGATTTTCCTGCTAATAACCGGTGTAATGATGAAATCAGCTTTTGCATTGGCATAATCGTCCATTTCTTCGGTATTTTTAACCGTTCCGATTCCTAATAAAAGTCCTGGAAATTCTGTAGAAGAAATTTCTTTAAGCCTGGTAAAATTTTCCAATGCCTGATCGCCACGGTTAGTATATTCTATGATTCGGATTCCACCGTCATAAAGCGCTTTTATAGTACTTTTTGAAACCTCAAAAGATTCGTTGTAGAACAACGGAACAATTTTCTGGTCTTTTATTTTTTGTATGATTTTTAAACTCATAAATTTTCGATATTAATCGTTTCGTTGATGGTATCGCCTTGTACAAAAAGTTTTTTGAAAGCCACTTTTACAGCATCATCCAGGATTTTTTGGATTGAATTTCCTTTTATACTTCCGTGAATCAAAGCTGCCATAAATGAATCGCCGCTGCCGACTCTTTCCAAAATCTTATCCGAACAATATTGCTCTGAAATGAATAATTTCTCTTCAGAATATATAGTCGCAAAATAATTGACCTCATCACCTTTTGTGAATCGGAATGTGTTGGCTATCAATTCTGCATTCGGATATTGTTTCTGAATTTCTGAAGCTGATTTTTCAGCTTGTTTTAGAAGGTTCTCATCATTAAAATTTCCATTCAATTCGTATTCGATTGGGATATTTAAGAATTCCTGAATCGACCAGATATTTCCCATTAAAACCTTAACAAATGGCATTAATTGAGAGATTTTATCGTAAGGATTCTGATGCTGCCAAAGCGATGCACGGTAATTCAAATCCAGAGAAACTTTGATATTTCGGGCATTGGCTTTCTTCATCAAATCAAGACATTTCCGGAAAGCGTTCTCGCTCAAAGCAGGCGTAATTGTACTGATATGAAGCCAGGTTACATCCTTAAAAACTTCGTCATCAGAAAAACCTGAAAAATCCGACTCTGTGAAAACTGACGGGAAACGGTCGTAAATGACTTTCGCATTCTGCATATCACCATCAAAAGGAAGGTAAAAAGTTCCCATCCTGCCATTTGACTTCTCTGCAAGAACTTTTATTTTTTCATCATTTAATTTTAATTCCAACTGATTGCCGAGATAATTTTCCGGCAATGCAGAATACAGAGAAACCTGATTTCCCCATCTCGAAAGTGCAGAAGCAACATTATATTCAGCGCCGCCAACGTAAATTTTGAGAGCTTGATTTTTCAGCCAAGTTCCTTCAGAATCCGGAGCAAAATGCAAAAGCAATTCGCCGAAACATAAAATTTTATTTGAAGTTTCCTGAGCCATTCTTAAAAATTGAAATAGTTTTTCGCATTATAATAGGAGATATCCTGAATGATTTTTCCAACCCATTTTTCGTCATCGGGAATAAGACCTTTTTCCATCTCGTTTCCGAACATATTACAAAGCAATCGTCTGAAATATTCGTGTCTCGAGAATGACAAAAAACTTCTGGAATCGGTCAGCATTCCGACAAATGTGCTGATAAGTCCGATATTGGAAAGCGTGTTCATCTGCTTCTGCATCCCATCCAACTGGTCCAGAAACCACCAGGCTGCGCCAAACTGTATTTTTGACTTGATCCCGGATTCGTTGAAATTGCCTGCAAGAGATGCCAGAACTTCATTATAAACCGGATTCAGATTGTAAATAATTGTTTTTGCAAGCTTACCTTCGGAATTGAGCTCGTCAAAAAGAATGCTCATTCTTTGTGCAAAATATTGTTCTCCAATTGCATCAAAACCTGTATTTGCTCCGATATTTTTCAGCATCAGGGAATTGTTATTTCTGGTTGCGCCAACGTGAAACTGCTGAACCCAGCCTTTATCAGAATACATTTTACAGAGCTCTTTCAAAAGAAATCCGCAAAGCGCATCCGGATTGGAAAATGTAAGTTGGTTACCTTTTAGAAATTCTGAAAATTCTTTTTCTAAATCCGAATTCCACCGGGTCGTGTCCGGAAAATATTCGAAGCCGTGGTCTGAAACTTTCGCGCCAATCTCATCAAAATAATTGATTCTGGATTCAAGCGCGTTTAGTAAATCTGAAACTGAATTAATATTGGTTCCTGAAGCTTTTTCAAGTTTTTTAATATTGAGAATATAAGATTGTGGATCAATAATGTTGATGTAAACATCCGGACGAAAGCTTGGTAAAACCGTTGTATTAAAGTTACTTGCTTTTAATTCTTTATGATAATCCAGATTGTCAGCCGGGTCATCTGTTGTACAAAGAGCTTCGACTTTATAATTTTTGAGCAGATTCTGTGGCGTAAATCCGGGTTGCTGTAAAGCATCCTGCATCGAGCTGTAAATTTCGGCCGCATTTTTGCCAGACAAATATTCCTTAATTCCGAAAGAATTTTTTAGCTCCAGATGTGTCCAGTGAAACAAGGGATTCCGAAGCGTGTAAGGAACTGTTTCTGCCCATTTTTGGAATTTTTCTGAGTCTAAGGCGTTTCCGGAAATGAATTGCTCATCAATCCCGAAATTCCGCATCGCGCGCCATTTGTAATGGTCGCCATCCAGCCAAATCGCAGTAGGAGAACGGAAATTCTGATTATTTGAAATGACCTCAGGCTCCAGATGATTGTGATAATCGATAATCGGCATCTCTTCCGCATAGCCAAAATAGAGATTCTCCGCCTTTGCCGATTCCAGCAAAAATGATTCTCCGAAAACTTCTATCTTGCTTGTGAAATAATTCATTTTTAAATTTAAATTGATTTTGACTTTTGTGAAAAATCTTTAAAACAAGACCTTAACTATGAGAAAATCATTAAGGCCTTGCTCACTATATAAAGAAAATAATATTCAATTTTAAACGCCACTGAAGGCACTGAAACCACCGTCAACAGGTATTAAAGCTCCGGTAATGAAGCTTGCGGCATCTGAGCAGAGAAACTGTACAGTCCCGTTTAATTCTTCCACCTCTCCGAATCTCTGCATTGGTGTTTTGGCAATTACTTTTTTGCTTCTGTCTGTTAAAGAACCGTCCGGATTCAGTAAAATAGCACGGTTCTGATCTCCGATGAAAAACCCGGGAGCCACTGCGTTTACACGAATTTTATCCCCGAACTTTAAAGCCAAATCGGAAGCCAGCCATTGTGTAAAATTGGTAATCGCTGATTTCGCCGCCGAATATCCCGCCACTCTTGTAATTGCAGAATAAGCTGCCATTGAAGAAATATTGATGATACTTCCACTTTTTTGTTCTGCCATTACTCTTCCGAAAACATAGCTTGGATAAACGGTTCCGTTGATGTTAAGATCAGTTACCTCATCCCATCCGCTGATATTCATATCGAAAAATGATTGTTCAGGAGATAATGTTGCTGAAGGAATATTTCCTCCGGCAATGTTCAGCAAAATATCTATTTTACCGTACTTTTCTATGATTTTCTTTGATGCATTCTCGAGGCTTTCGATGTTCATTACGTTGGCTTCAACGGCAAACGCATCACCGCCCAAATCTGTAAGTTCCTTTACACGGGAATCCAGCGTTTCCTGATTTCTTCCCAAAGCCACTACTTTTGCCCCCGCTTTGATAAAACTTTTGGCAAGACTTCCTCCCAAAACGCCGGAAGCTCCTGTAATGATTGCAACTTTATCTTTTATACTGAATATTTCGTTCATTATGATATTGGTAATAATTGATGGTTGATAAATGATATTGAACCTTTCGGTTTTTTTAAAGTTTTTTGGACATTTCGTTTTGTACGGTTGCCATTACCCCTTCAATCTGTCCTAAAGCCAACATTCTTCCTAAGAAAGAATAGCCGGGATTATAACCTTTATCAATATCTTCCGATAGCAGTCTTCCGTGGTCGATCCTCATTGGCAAATCCGGATTTTCTTTTTCAAATACTCGGATCACGTCGATTAATTTTCCTCTTCCCCCTAAATGATGAGCTTCAATGAAGTCTCCATTTTCAAAAACATTGGTGCTTCTCAGATGAACAAACTTTGTTCTGTGGGCAAATTTCTGAGCCAGTTTCGGAACGTCATTCTGAAGATTGGCACTCAAAGAACCTGCGCAGAAAGTCAATCCATTGTGAGGATTGTTAACAGCATTAAGGAACCAATCGATATCTTCTTCGTTGGTTACAATTCTCGGTAAACCTAATAAAGCAAAAGGTGGATCGTCGGGATGAACACACATTTGAATATTCCATTCTTCACAGACAGGCATTATTTTTTCAAGAAAATATTTTAAATTTTCCCGAAGCTGGTTTTTATCAATTCCATCATATAAAGCCAATAAATTATTGAACTTTTCTACAGGATTTAAATCCCCTTCTTTAATATTTCCGTTAACGAATCCCTGTGTTTTTACAATGACAGAATCTATCAGATCATTGTTATCCTTTTCTGTGAGCGTGTTTTTTAATTCTTCCACTTTTTGCAGAATTTTAGGACTATAATCATTTTCTGCACCCTCTCTTTTCAGAATATGAATTTCAAAATAGGCAAATCTTGCTTTATCAAAATACAATGACGACGAACCATCTTCCCATTCGTGGAAAAGATCTGTTCTTGCCCAATCTAAAACCGGCATAAAGTTGTAACAAACGGTAGTTACGCCTGCTTTTCCTAAGTTTTCGAGACTTTTGATATAATTTTCTATCAAAAAATCACGGTCTTCACCTCCGTATTTGATTGCTTCGCTTACCGGAAGACTCTCCACAACAGACCAGCGAAGACCGTGACTTTCTATATAATTTTTGTAATCGTTAATAGCCTCTAAGCTCCAGATTTCTCCGTTAGGAACATCGTGCAACGCTGAAACAATCCCTTCAACACCGATTTGCCGAAGTGTTTGTAATTTAATTTTATCGTTCTTCCCAAACCAACGCCATGTTTTTTCCATAATACTTGTAAATTTATTTCATTAAACAAAGCAGGTGCAGTATTACACCTACTTTGCTAATGATTGATATGAACTTAAAATTTATTAATTGTAACCAGGATTCTGGTATTTTGCTTTTTCTTCAGCACTCAAACTCATATTATCTAATTGACCTTGAGGGATTGGTCTGAGATAATGAAACTTCTGTATGTTTCTATTGAAAGTTTGAGGTGTGTGATCACCATAATTAACGCCACCAATCTGATAAGTTGCAGCATATTCTCCCCATTTTTGAGTACGAATGAGATCATACCATCTGTAGAATTCACCGTAATACTCCCTTGAACGTTCTGCCAAGATATAATCAATTGTGATTGTTGCCGGAGTAGCCGCCATCATTGCAGCGCTATTGTCTGCAATAAAAGTTGTATTTTGTGCATTACTAAATTTCCATTTCCCTGCTCTTGCGCGTATGACATTAATCAAATCTCTTGCAGAAACTGCTCCGGAAGCTCCTTTTACCGCAGCTTCTGCGGCTATAAAGTAAAACTCTGAAAATTTTGCTACATTAAATGGCCTTGTTAAACCGGCATTCGGGTATCCTAAACCTGTAGGATCCAATGTACTGTAAGTCCCAATTTTCCATAATCCCGGGTATACCATTCTGCTAATACCGTTGGGTGCTACTACCCAATCTGCCCTTCCTGGCAAAGTACCTGCTCCAACACCATTTTGTCCTGCTCCTGTTGGATAAGTTGGCGTTTGTGAGTCATCGTTCAAAAATGAAAGAATAGCACCTCCAGGTTGCACAGGTAAACTGTTCGCATTATATAATGTAATATTTCCCAAACCGGCTTTTTCCCAATTACCTCTATAGGTGCTTACAAATGTACCATCATAACGAGAATCCATAGTTTTGTCTGCAAAAGTATTCTTAATTACACCAATTGTTGGAGCCATACGTACCCAAGGTCTTCCCAAAGATTGAGTTGCTGCTCTTTGAACAGAACTTACAATATCAGAACTTCCCCATGCCGGTGTCTTGCTGCTTTTGAGATTTGTATAGTTCCAAGTCTGCATCCAAGCTGCGAAATTATCCGGTGACCAACCTGAACCAAATCCTGTAGGATCACTTTCATTATAATAAGTACTAGTGGAAGTATGATCTGCATAAAGCATACATTCGCTATTACGGTCGTTCGAGCCAACATTAACATCATAAAATGTTGGTTGCAATGCGTAGGGTCCAGGATTATTAATACCTGTAAGAGCCAAATCATATGCTTGTTGGAAATACCATTGTGCATTGTGACCTGATGGGTCTGTTCTAGTCGTATCCGGATAAGTAGGGATATCATTTGGGTTCTGAAGCCACCAGCCGTAAGTCAAATAAGCTTTTGCCAGAAAAAGTCTCGCAACATTTTTTGTAACACCTCCAGTGACACGTGGCTGTGTGGGAAGATTTTCGATAGCCTTAAGTAAATCAGGAAATATCGCCTTTGTGTAAACTTCCGGCACTGTATTTCTCTTTGAAGTAGTCACAGCAGAAGTATTGAATGCTAACTCACCATAGCCTAAATCTAAAGGAACTCCTCCATAAGTCTGAACTAATAGAAAATAATCAAATGCTCTAAAAAATCTTGCTTCTGAAACCAAGGACTCTGCAATACCGAAACTTGGGCCTTTCTCAATAATCCCATTTGCTGTATTGATGTAAGGAAAAACAGATCCCCATATCATACTAGGTGGAAAAGTATTTGAATTGAGGCTTCCTACATTACCCGTCATATCAAGATCTTTGAAGTTACCATCGGCACTCTGTCCCCAAGTAGATTCATCTGTTCCGTTTTGGCAATTACTCATGAAATAACCATTGCCATAAAGTGTTCTCATATGTCTGTATAGCGCTGTAACACCTTGCTTGATACCATCTTCTGTATTGAAAAACTCTACTGTATAATTTGCTCTTGGCTGCTCGTCCAAAATCTCATTACATCCTGTGAATGCCAGCGACAGAAATAATGAACCTATTATTATTTTTTTATTTAAATTTATCATGACCTTATTTTTTAAAATGTTAAATTAAGTCCCATTAGATAGTTTCTAGTTGACGGATTATTTGTACCTATTACCAACTGTCTTTGTTTATAACCAGAGTTTACAGCTTGGTTTTGATCCCCTAATGAATTAGGTTCAGGATCCATTCCTGATTCTTTATGGTATGGAGAGAATAAAACTAAAGGATTTGTTACTGTAAAATAAATTCTCAGACTATTAAGTTTCAAATCTTTTAGAAAGTCTTTATCAACATTGTAGCCTAAAGTTATCGTTCTTAATTTAAGATAAGAACCATCAAACATTGCTAATGTGGATGAATATTTTGGGTTATCACCCTCACGAAGTCCCCCCGGTTTAGGATATCTTACGTTAGGATTTTCCGGTGTCCAATAATCTACATCAACGTTGCCTCCTCTACCTGTTAATCTATTAAGATAACTTGTTGAACCATATAATGTACTGACTAAGACACCACCATGCTGGAAAGCACCAACTGTACTCAGTTCGAAGTTTTTATACGCGAAACGCATATTGAAACCTCCTTGCCAATCCGGTGCAGTATCAATAATTTGTCTATCAGCTGGTCCGATTGCTCTCATTGGCGTACCATCAGCATTATAACCGCCTGTATACAACACCTTAATCATACCTACAGCAGCTCCTGCTTGTGGTTCAAGAATATTAAGATAAGGATCTCCCTGCTGCCAAAGTCCAATGTTTTGATAATCAAATAGCGCATTAATATTATGTCCTACAAACCAAAGATTTCCCTCATCTCTATCTCTTCCTGATGCTAAAGATAAAATCTGATTTTTGTTGGTATAGAAATTGACACCAGCATCCCATGAAAAACCGTCTGGATTATTAAAAATACTACCATTCAATGAAAATTCCCATCCTTTGTTCTCTGTAGATCCAACATTGGCTGTTTGTGTTGGTAGACCACCTGAAGGTGGTAATGCTACAGATTGTAACAACCCTTCTGTTTTAGTTCTATAATATTCTACAGTACCAGTTAATCTATTATTTAAGAAGGCGAAATCTACACCGTAATTTTGAGTTTTTGAATATTCCCAACCTAAATTTGCATTAGGAGCAAGACTAACATATACCCCTGTACCATTTGCGGTTCCAAAGTTGTAAGGTACAACCGTCAATTGACCTAACGTTGAATATGGCGCTACGGCTTGATTAGAGGTCTGTCCCCATCCAGCTCTTAATTTGAATAGATTGATAAAACTAAATTTTTGCATAAACGATTCATTAGCAACATTCCATCCTAGTGATAATGCTGGGTAAGTATGCCATTTATTTCCAGGTGCTAATCTGGAGGAGCCATCACCACGCAATGTCGCTGTCAGCATATATTTATTGTCAAAAGTATACATGGCCCTTCCCATATATGACATTAACCCCCATTGTCTGTAAACCTGATCTTCTGGTCTTACAGAGATATCTGCCTGTGGTGACTGCCCCAGGTTGTAGTATTGAAAAAAGTCACCTGGCACATTTCTCGCACTCATATAAGAGCTTATGAATCTGTGTTGTTCGGCCGAATATAATGCTACAGCATTAACCTTATGCTTTCCAAAAGTTTTGTCATAAGTCAATAGATTTTCCAGAACCCAGTGGTAGGTTTGATTGTTACCTTTTCCCGCCCCAGAAGGTGCTAAGGCATTAACATTAAAAACACCTACCCCCGTATAATTTCCACTATTGGAAGTACGGTAATCTAATCCAATATTCAACCTGTATTTTAGTCCTGACAAAGGCAAATTCACTTCACCATAAATATTGTTGTATGATGCAAAATCTTTGCTCTCATCCACATACTTATCACCTAAATTTTGGACAGTTTGTCTGATATATACCCAGCCTTGATCAACGTTGGAAGCCGTACTAATTGTTCTTTTAACACTGCCATCTGGGTTGAATGGATTAGCTAAAGGTGAATTACCTAAAGTAGGAGCCGCTGCAATACCATTACCTTCTGAAACTGTATAGTTGGTATTAGTAGTAAAACCGAATTTAAAGTTTTTACCGACTTGTTGGTCAAGGCTTATTCTCAATGAGAATCTTTCGTAGTTTTGGATAGGAACTAGAGCATTTTGTTTGAAGTATGACAATCCCACATTATAATTACCTCCGTCAGTTCCTCCAGAAACACCAACATCTTGGCTAGTCATCATAGCAGGTCTGTAGTATAACTTTTGCCAGTCAGTGTTGGTATCCAGAGTTTCATCAGTTCCTAATCCATAAAGATTACCCGCATCTGTTCTTAGTTTGGCATACTTGGGACCATCCATCATCGGATATTTTGAAAACAAGGTTTGAACACCGGTAAAAGAATTATAACTAAATCTTGGTTTTTGTCCTTTTGTTCCTCTATTTGTAGTTACTAGTATTACCCCATTTGCTCCTCTGGAACCATAGATGGCTGTAGCAGAGGCATCTTTTAAGATGTCGATACTTTTAATATCACTCGAACTGATATCACCTAATGAACCTACAAAAGGAATACCGTCCAAGACAATGAGAGGATCATTATCTCCAGACAAAGACCTGACTCCTCTGATACGAATTTGCATTGGTGCACCTGGCTTCGTTGAAGTTTGGGTAATGTCTACCCCTGCTGTTCTCCCTTGCAATGCCTGAGTAATGTTAGATGAAGGGATTTCTCTCAACGCATCTCCCTTCACCGTAGCAACAGAACCTGTCACCGCTTCCTTTCTCTGAGTTCCATATCCAATAACAACAACCTCCTCAATCTGCTTCTCCTTTTGTACAGTATCCCGTTTGCTCTGCGCATAGACAAGACCTGTTGGTAATAGAGTCATTGCGAAAAACAATGCTGCTCTATTGGTTTTACTTAAATGAAATAGATTCATAATTATTATTTTTAAAGTTAGTTTGATAAGAAAGTTGTCGGATCCCGGTATTGAGATTGGCGTAACTTTCTTATTTATTTTTTAGATATACATATTCACAATAGCTTCGAAAAGTTCCTGTTTACCGCTTTTCGGCATTGGTTCTCCTGACTCATGTGCAATCTTCTGAAGGTCTTCTAATGTTAGTTTCCCTTCTTCAAATGCTTTCCCATTACCATTGTCAAATGATGAATATCTCTCGTTTCTCAGTTTATTGTAATCAGAATTTTCAAGAATATCCGCAGCTACCAATAATCCTTTTGCAAAAGCGTCCATCCCCGAAACGTGTGCGATGAAAAGGTCTTCCGCATCCGTAGAGTTCCGACGGATCTTCGCATCGAAGTTAACACCTCCTGTTCCCAAACCGCCAGCCGGAAGAAGTACCAGCCAAGCCTGGATCATCTCATAGTAGTCCACCGGAAACTGATCTGTATCCCAACCATTCTGATAATCGCCTCTGTTGGCATCAATACTTCCCAACATTCCTGCATCTACAGCTGCCTGAAGTTCGTGCTCGAAAGTATGTCCGGCCAAAGTAGCGTGATTGACTTCAAGATTCAGTTTGAAATCTTTGTCAAGACCGTAATGTCTCAAAAATCCAATTACCGTTTCAGCATCATAGTCATATTGATGTTTTGTCGGTTCCATTGGTTTCGGTTCAATCAAAAATGTTCCTGTGAAACCTTGTTTTCTTGCATAGTCTCTGGACATCGTAAGGAATTGTGCAAGATGGTCTTTTTCACGTTTCATATCGGTATTCAGAAGACTCATATAGCCTTCTCTTCCACCCCAAAAAACATAATTTTCTCCACCAAGCGCAATGGTTGCATCGATAGAATTCTTAACCTGAGTACCTGCGCAAGCTACCACATCAAAGTTTGGATTAGTTGATGCGCCATTCATGTATCTCTCGTGAGTGAAAACGTTAGCGGTTCCCCAAAGTAATTTGATTCCGGTTTCCTGCTGTTTTTGTTTGGCATAATCTACAACGGTTTGAAGATTTTTTTCATAATCTCTCCAATTGTCAGCAGGATCTACTAGATCAATGTCGTGGAAGCAATAAAAATTGAAACCCATTTTCTGCATGAATTCGAAACCTGCATCCATCTTGTGCATTGCCCTGCTCACTGCATCAGTTCCCATATCCCAAGGATGATGGATCGTTGGTCCCCCGAATGGATCGCTACCATTTGCACATAGCGTATGCCACCAAGCCATTGCAAAACGTGTCCAGTCTTTCATAGGTTTTCCCATCACTACTTTGTCTGCATCATAATAGCGGAATGCCAATGGATTTCTGCTTTCTTTTCCTTCGAATTTGATTTTGTCGATACCTGTAAAAAACTCTTTTGTACCTGTTAAAGTGTTCATTCTTTTTATATTTATTTTTTAATTATTCTCGATTTTGACATAAAATCTCCCTTCCTCATTGATTTTTTAACATCAATAAGTTAATTGATAAATTTTCTTTTTTGTGGGAATTAAATTATTTCGTTAAGATGATTCTTCCATCTTGTATAGGATTCTAAATATTGTTCTCGCTTCTCGTGTTCCGGTTCTATGACAGCAATTTTTTCCAGTGAAGAAAAAGCCTCGGAAGAATCCGAGTAAAATCCAATCCCCATGCCTGCGGCTCTTGCGGCTCCTACAGCACCGTCTGTATCATAAAGTTCAATCATAGCATTGCTCACACTAGAAAGTGTCTGGCGGAAAATCGAGCTTAGGAACATATTGGCATTTCCTGCACGGATTACATTGATATCCATCCCGATATTCCTCATAATATCCATTCCATATTCATAGGAAAATACGATTCCTTCCTGTGCTGCGCGCAAAATATCACCTTTCGAATGGATGTTAAAGTTGATACCGTGGATAGAGCAACTTGTGTCCTTATTCTCCAAAACCCGCTCTGCACCATTTCCGAAAGGAATAATGCTCAGCCCTTTTGACCCAATCGGTGAGAGCGATGCCATATCATTCATATCACCATAAGACGCGAGCGATGTTGCAAAGTTGTGCTTTAGCCAAGAGTTCAGAATTCCCGTTCCATTGATGCATAGCAAGACTCCTAATCTTGTCAATTCTTCGGTATAGTTCACATGGGCAAAAGTATTGACTCTGGAAAATTTATCATAATCCAGCTTATCCAAAACTCCATAAACCACTCCCGAAGTTCCTGCTGTGGAAGCAATCTCTCCCGGATTAAAAACATTCAGAGACAAGGCATTATTTGGCTGGTCACCTGCTCTGTATGATATTGGTGTCCCTTCTTTCAGTCCCAGTTCCTGTGCTGCAGCTGCAGAAACTGTTGCCTGAATCCCGAATGTCGGTACAATTTCAGGGAAAAAGCTTTTCGGAATTCCATAATAATTGATTACATCATCGGAGATGCAATTATTTTTAAAGTCCCAGAAAATCCCTTCGGATAAACCTTCAATCGTCATCCCGATTTCTCCGGAAAGTCTCATCGCAATGTAATCTCCGGGAAGCATTATTTTATCTATTTTAGCAAATAATTCAGGTTCATTGTCTTTTACCCAAGCCAATTTTGAAGCGGTAAAATTACCTGGTGAATTAAGCAGATGCGACAGACATCTTTCTTCTCCTATTTCTTTGAAAGCCTTTTCACCATAAGGTACTGCACGGCTATCGCACCATATTATGGACGGTCTAAGGAGATTTTGATCCTTGTCAACCATTATTAATCCGTGCATCTGCCAGGTAATACCAATTCCCTTGATGTCTTCTGCATGTACTCCGGATTCGTGCATTACGGCTTCATGTGCCAGTTTCAGGTTTGTCCACCAATCGACAGGATTCTGTTCTGCCCAGCCAGGATGGATTGCTGTGATTTTCATCTCTTTCTTCGGAGAAAATTCTGATGCCACAACTTTTCCGCTGGATGCCTCTATGAGACAAACTTTTACAGAAGAACTGCCTATATCATAACCTAATAAGTACATAATTTCTTTAAACGTTTTTATTTTATGAGCTTGGTATTATTTTTCTTATAAACCTTGGCATCAAACTTATAATACCTTGCTGCACGATGTGAGACATTGGTCTCTATCTCATCCAGCGGAATAATGTAGTTGAATGAAGAAATTCTTTTATGAAAATTCTTGATGTCAATCTTTTTTTCACTAAGTGCACTATATAGCTGATATAATTGTCTGATTGTAAATTTTTTTGGCAACAATTCGAATATAATGGAGAAATCCATTTCAATCCATCTTCTTACCTCTACCAAAGACTCATTGATGATTTTATTATGGTCAAAAGGCAGAGCCGGAATTTCATCAAAAGGAAACCAGTCTACAGTATCATATTTTGAGCTGTTGATCTTGTGATCAATCTTGCATAATGAGAGATAGGCTACGGTAATGATCCTGTCAATATCCTGCTTATACTCCTTTCCCATCCATTTGATATCATTCATGTTATTGGCTCTTTCCGGGTCTGCAAAACATTTGAACTGTTTCAGAACCATTTTTTTGATTCCTGTCAATTCATGAAGTACACGTTCCGCAGCATCATCCACATCTTCATCGCTAAATATCAAACTTCCTGGTAACTTCCTTTGTCGCTCCACAGGAATATCATCTACATGACGCTGAACCAATAAAATGTTCAATCGGTTCTCATAATCGAAGCCGAAAACAACACAATCTACAGATACATAAGTATGGATAAAATTTGGACTCATTGTCTTGTTAACATTTATGTA